>Ga0075434_100003680_pt1 | contig 13696 bp, 14 predicted proteins | sample RhiMethybrSRZTD3_FD_75298 | JGI IMG/M metagenome (GOLD analysis project Ga0075434, IMG submission 75298) | Populus rhizosphere microbial communities from Tennessee, USA - Rhizosphere MetaG P. TD hybrid SRZTD3 | ecosystem: Host-associated > Plants > Roots > Rhizosphere > Soil | place: USA... | reverse complement strand
CATCTGGTGTGATAACTCTCGCGGCGGTCCGTCGAGCGCTGCGGGACCACCGCCCCCGACCGGCCGATGCACCCGAAGCCCGCCCCGCCGCCGTTGCGCTCGTGCTGCTGGAAGGCCAGCACGGTCTCGAAATCGTCATCATCAAGCGCGCCGAGCGCGGGGACGACCCCTGGTCCGGTCAGATTGCGCTCCCGGGCGGCCGTTACGACGCCCGCGATCGGGACCTCGAGGCGACGGCGGTGCGCGAGACGCACGAGGAGACTGGAGTGGACCTGACGGGCGCGGAGCGGTTGGGGGCGTTGGACGATCTCTATCCCCGCACGTCGTTGCTGCCACCCGTGGTGGTGCGGCCTTTCGTTTTCGCCCTGGCCCGACGCACCGCCCTGGTCCCGAGCGACGAGGTCCAGCGGGCCTTCTGGCTGCCGCTCGAGCGCCTCTCCGAGCCGGGCGTGCGCCGCGAGGTGACCCTGACACTGCGCGGCGGCGCGCACACCCTCCCGGCCTACCTGGTGGACGAAGACCTGATCTGGGGGATGACGGAGCGGATTCTCACCCCGTTCCTGGAGCTGGTGAGCCAGTAATAGGCCCATAATAGCCCATCGAAATCCACATATTCGCTTGACAGTATCTCATAATTAGCATAGACTAACCCTCTTCGGGTGACAGGGGCCAATTCGTTGCCCTAACACCTGATACCCAGCACCCAACACCTGCCTCTGCGGCAGGGAGAATCGGCATGCAGCCAACGTTACGGGATCCCAACCCGCCGCTGACACGGTCGGTTGAGGACTACCTCAAGGCCATTTACCACCTCTCGAGCCAGGGTGGATTCGCGGCGACGAGCGACATCGCCGCCATGCTCGAGGTTGCCCCGCCGTCGGTGAGCGGCATGGTGAAGCGGCTCTCGGAAACGGGGCTGATCGAGCATGTGCCCTACCGCGGCGTTCAGCTCACGTCGCAGGGCCGGCGCGCGGCGCTGCGGATGATCCGCCGGCACCGCATCCTCGAGCTCTATCTCACGCAGCAGCTGGGTTACGACTGGGGCGGTGTGCACGCCGAGGCGGAGCGGCTCGAGCACGCCGTGTCGGACGAGCTTATCGAGCGCATGGCGAGCGCGTTGGGACAGCCCCAGTACGATCCGCACGGTGATCCCATCCCGACGGCGGCCGGCGACATCGAGGAAGCGGAGCTCGTGGCGCTCGCCGACGCGCGCGTCGGCACCAAGCTCGAGCTGCGGCAGGTGGGGACGCAGGATGCGGCGCGCCTGCGCTACTTCGCGGAGCAGGGCCTCACCCCCGGCGTGCTGCTCACTGTGAGCGACCGCCAGCCGTTCAACGGCCCCACGACCATCGCGCTGGTGCCCTCCGGGGATCCGCGCGTGGTGGGGCGGGAGCTGGCGCAGCTGTTGTTGTGCCAGGAGATGGGATTATGAAAAAACTATCGCGCCGCGAGGCCCTGAAGCGGGGGTTATTGGGCGCGGCGGGCCTCGCCTCGGCCTCTTCGGTGGCCAAGGCGGCCGCGCTGGGCGTCCATACCGATCCTCACGTGGTGATGTCGGGCGGCCTGCCGGAGGGTGCGGGCATCGATCCCACCGCGTTTCTCACGCATTTCGACTACGGCGAAGTGAGCCGTCGGCCCGGCGGCCAGCGGGTGCGCGAATACCGGCTGATGGCCATGGATCGGAAGATCGAGATCATGCCCGGCTTGTATTACGACGCCTGGACGTTCAACGGCCAGGTCCCCGCGCCGACCCTTCGGGCCACCGAAGGCGATCTGGTGCGGGTGTACTTCACCAATGCCGGCCTGCACGAGCACAGCATTCACTTTCATGGCTTCCACGCGGCCGACATGGACGGCGTGTTCGAGCAGATCCAGCCCGGCTCGAGCTTCGTCTACGAGTTTGAAGCGGGTCCGTTCGGGCTGCACCTGTATCACTGCCATACGATGCCGATCAAGCGGCACATCGCGAAGGGGCTGTACGGGGCGTTCATCGTCGATCCCAAAACCGCACGGCCGCCGGCGCACGAGATGGTCATGGTGATGAACGGCTTCGACGTGAACTTCGACGGAGAGAACGAAGTCTACGCGGTGAACACGGTGCCGTTCGCCTATCAGGCGCGGCCAATCGAGCTGCGGCGCCGCGAGTTGAACCGGATCTATCTCGTGAACGCGCTCGAGTTCGATCTGATCAACTCGCTGCATATCCACGCGAACTTCTTCCAGGTCTACCGCACGGGCACCTCGCTCGTGCCGAGCGAGTTCACCGACACCATCAGCATGGGCCAGGGGGAACGGCACATCCTGGAGTTTACCTACGACCGGCCTGGGAAGTTCATGTTCCACGCCCACCAGTCGGAGTTCGCCGAGCTCGGCTGGATGGGGTTGTTCGATGTCCGCGATGCGGGCGTGACGGCCTGATGGCGCGCTCGAAGTGGATCTGGTTCGCTCTGCCGCTGGTGCTGCTCGGCGCGCTGTCGCTCCTCGTGATCAAAGGCGGCACGCTGTCGCGCCTGGCGCGCGGCGTACCGCCTGTGGAGGAGCTCACGGTGGATCGGGCGCGGCTCGCGCCGGGCCACGTCACCCTGACGGTGGTGAACGGCGGCCCCGAGCCGGTCACCGTCGCCCAAGTGATGGTGGATGAGGCCTTCTGGCAGTTCACCATGACGCCGGCGCGCACCGTGCCGCGGCTCGGCCGCGCCACGATCGACATCCCCTATCCGTGGGTGGCGGGTGAGCCGCACCAGATCAAGCTGGTCTCGGCGAGCGGCATCACCTTCGACCATGAGATCCCCGTCGCCATGGAAACTCCGTCTGCCGATGCGCGCACGCTGTTGGCGCTGGCGCTGGTGGGGGTCTACGTCGGCGTGCTGCCGGTCGCGATCGGGCTCCTCTGGCTGCCGTTCCTGCGGCAGCTGGAGCGCCGCTGGATCCACTTCGCGCTGGCGCTCACCGCCGGACTGTTGATCTTCCTGGTCGCCGACGCCCTGCACGAGGCCTTTGAGACGGCGGAGCGGGTGGCAGGAGCGTTCCAAGGGACCGGCCTGGTGGTGCTCGCCACCCTGGCGATGTGGCTGTTGCTTCAGGCCGCCTCGGGAATCGGTAAGCGGGACACGGGCAACGCAGCGGCGGAGCGTCTGCGCCTCGCATTCCTCATCGCCCTGGGGATCGGGCTGCACAATCTCGGCGAAGGGCTCGCGATCGGCGCCGCCTACGCCCAGGGGGCCGTGACGCTGGGGGCCTTCCTGGTCGTGGGCTTCATGCTCCACAACACGACCGAGGGTTTCGGCATCGTCGCGCCGATCGCCCAGGATCGGCCGGGCCTGCGCACGCTGGCGCTGGCCGGCCTGCTGGCAGGCGGCCCCACCATCGTCGGGGCCTGGCTCGGGGGCCTCGCCTACTCGCCGCTGCTCGGCGCCCTGTGCCTCGGCGTCGGTGCCGGTGCGATCCTCCAGGTGCTGGGCGTCCTGCACCGCCTGGTCGCCCGCGAGACGCCCACCGGGCTGTGGACTCCGCTCAACGCGCTCGGCGTCGTCGCCGGGCTGCTCGTGATGTACGGCACGGGCCTCTTGGTGGCGCGGTGAAGGCCTCCCTCCTGTTGGTCGCACTCATCCCGGCAGCGGCGCGGGCGCAGGCCATCGCCGACAACAGCTTCCTGATGGAAGAGGCCTACAATCAGGAGCGCGGCGTCGTGCAGCACATCAGCGCGTTCCAGCTGTTCCGCGGGGGCGACTCGTGGGCCTACACCTTCACCCAGGAATGGCCGCTCTTCAGCCAGACGCATCAGCTGAGCTTCACCTTGCCGATCCAGCGCACCGGGAACGGCTCGTCGTTCGCGACGGGCCTCGGCGACGTGGCGGTCAATTATCGCTACCAGCTGGCGGGGACGGAGCGGTTGTCCGTGGCTCCGCGCCTCTCCTTGGTGCTGCCCACCGGTCGAGCCAGGTCGGACCTGGGGTCCGGCGCGCTCGGTGTGCAGGCGAATCTGCCCGTCAGCGTGTCCGTCGCCAGCCAGCTGGTCACCCACTGGAATGCCGGCGCCACGATCACGCCATCGGCCAAGAACGCCGTCGCTGACGAAGCCACGACCAAGGCGTACAACCTCGGCGCCAGCGTGGTGTGGTTGGCGCGTCCGACCTTCAATTTCCTGGTCGAGGTGGTGTGGACGCGGGACGAAGCGGTGACGGGTCCCGGCCGCACAACCGCGAGCGAGGGGCTGTTGGTCAGTCCCGGAATCCGCTGGGCGCACAACTTTTCGAACGGGCTGCAGATCGTCCCCGGGATCGCGTTCCCGATCGGGGTGGGCCCGAGCGCGGGTGACAACGCGCTATTCCTCTATCTGAGCTTCGAGCACCCCTTCCGAAGCGTGACGCGCTGATGGCCGTGCGTCCGGCCGACATCCCTTCCGCCAAGCCGGAGCCCGGGTGGCGCCGCCCCCGGCTCGCACCGAGCCTCGCCGAGGTCTATCGCTCGGTACCCATCAGCTCGGGCGCGTGGTGGCGCAAAGCACTGGCGTTCGCGGGCCCGGGATACCTGGTGGCGGTGGGCTACATGGATCCCGGCAACTGGGCCACCGATCTGGCGGGTGGCTCGCGCTTCGGGTACACGCTGCTCTCGGTCATCCTGCTGTCGAACCTGATGGCGATCCTGCTGCAGGGACTCGCGGCGAAACTCGGCATCGTGACCGGGCGCGATCTGGCACAGGCGTGCCGCGACCACTTCTCCCGCCCCACCACACTCGCCCTCTGGGTGCTGTGCGAGGTGGCGATTGCCGCCTGCGATCTGGCGGAGGTGATCGGGTCGGCGATCGGGCTGAACCTGCTGTTCGGCATTCCCCTGCCGTGGGGCATCGCCATCACGGCGCTCGACGTGCTGATCGTGTTGTTCCTGCAGCACAAGGGCTTTCGGCTGCTCGAGGCTCTGGTCGTGGCGCTGATCGCGACCATCGCGGGCTGCTTCCTGTTCGAGATCGTCATTTCGCGCCCCGATTTGGCCGCGGTCGCCGGGGGCTTCCTGCCGACTCCCTCGATCCTGGCCGATCCCGACAAGCTGTACATCGCGATCGGAATCCTTGGGGCCACCGTGATGCCGCACAACCTGTATTTGCACTCGTCGGTGGTCCAGACCAGGGCGTACGAGGAGACGCCGGCGGGCAAGCGGATGGCGGTGAAGTATGCGTTTCTCGATTCGACGGTGGCGCTCAGCTTCGCGCTGTTCATCAATGCGGCGATCCTGATCGTCGCCGCGGCCACGTTCCATCGCGCCGGCCGGACCGGGGTCGCCGAAATCCAGGAGGCCTACCAGCTGCTCACGCCGCTGCTGGGCGTGGCAGGGGCGAGCGCCGTGTTCGCCCTGGCGTTGCTCGCGTCGGGGCAGAACTCCACGCTCACGGGAACCCTGGCGGGTCAGATCGTGATGGAGGGGTTCCTCAACATCCGGATTCGGCCGTGGTTGCGGCGGCTCATCACGCGCCTGATCGCGATCGTGCCTGCCGCGCTCACCGCTATCTTCTTCGGGGAAAGGGGTACCGCCAGGCTCCTCATCCTGAGCCAGGTGATCCTGAGCCTGCAGCTCTCGTTCGCGGTGTTCCCGCTGGTGTGGTTCACGTCCGATCGCCTGAAGATGGGCGAGTTCGTGAACCCCAGCTGGATCAAGGCGCTGGCTTACTTCGTGGCGGTCGTGATCGCGGGCCTCAACGCCTGGCTTCTCGCCCAGACGTTCCGGGCTTGGCTCGGCTGATGTACGCCCGAATCCTCGTCCCCCTCGAGCACTCCCCCGCCGACGAGACGATCCTCACGCAGGTGCGGGCGCTCGCCAAACGCCTGGGGTCGGCCATCGTTCTGATCCATGTGGCGGACGGGTGGGTGGCGCGGAACATCAAGGAGCTCGACCTGCGCGAGTCGGAGGAGATGCGCGACGACCGCGTCTATCTGGAGGAGGTCAGCGCCCGACTCGAGGCGGACGGTCTGGACGTCGATGCCGTCCTGGCCGCCGGTGACCCCGCCAAGGAGATTGCCGCGGCGGCCGAGCGCGAGCGGTGCGACCTGATCGCCATGGCCACACATGGGCATCGACTGCTCGAGGACGTGGTGAAGGGCAGCACGGCGACGGCATTACGACACCAGACGACGGTTCCCATCTTGATGGTTAGAGCAGAAAAGAAGTGAGACGTAGCACAGAGGCGTATCACAACGACGTATCACGAGTACGTCTTCGCGTGACGTTCTTGCGTGACGTCGTTGCTTGACGTCTTTGTGCTACGTCTTTATGCAGTTCATGCAGTTCTTGCCTGCTCCAGGACCCGCAGGATAGCGCCCAACCTCCGGTCGCGCGCTTCGCGCAACTGCTCGATGTTGCTCTTATAGGCCCGCTCGATGCTCTGGATCAGCGCGCGCTGTTGCTCGGGCTCGAGTCGCTGCCACGTGGGAAGCTGGCCCCACCAGTCCTCGAAGCTCCCGAGCAGCTGCTGCAGGAAGAGCGTGACGCCTCCGTCGCCGGCGGCCAGGTGATACGTCAGATGGGGGCCCGCGGCCGCCCAGCCGAGCGCGGGGCCGAGTGAGACGGCGCGATCGAGCTGGTCCACGTCGATCACACCCTCCAGGACCAGATCGATACACTGCCGCCACACCGCGGCGGTGACCCGTCCCACCACATAGCCCGGGATCGGCTTCTTGAGGAGGATCGGCATCCGGCCCAGGGCGCGGAGGTACTCCTGCGCGCGCACCACGGCCGCGGCGCTGGTGCGGGCGGACGGCACGACTTCGACCAGCGGGATCAGCTCGGGCGGGTTCAACGGGTGCGCCACGAGGCAGCGGTCTTGGCGGCGGCAGCGCGCGAAGATCTCGCTGGGGGGAATACCGCTCGAGGAGCTGGTGAGCAGCGTGTCGGGACCCCCCACCTGCTCGACCGAGCCGAACAACTTCTGCTTCGCGATCGCCTCTTCGGGGATCGCCTCGATCACCCAGTCGGCGTCCTGGACCGCCTGGAGCAGGCTCCGCGCCTGCGTGAACTCGAGCAGGCCGCGCTCCACGATCCCCTGGGTGGCGCGCTCCAGCGCGATCAGCGCACGGGCGCGGCGTGGCACCTCGGCGGCGGCGCGCTCCAGCCCGTGCGCGCTGGCGTCGAACAGCGCCACCGGCCAGCCCGCCGACGCACACAGCGCCGCCCAGCCGCAGCCGATGTCGCCGGCGCCGATCACCGCGACCTTGCGGGGCAGGGTCGTCACACGGCCGCCTCCTGGGACACGATCGGCGTCGCCGCCTGATGCACGGCCCAGCGGAACACGCGCTCCGACAGCATGGGACGCACCGCCGCCACGTCCACCCGCGTCGCCACCTTCACCCGCGAACCGCGCGGATCGATCCGCGTGTGGCCGCGGTGCTCCCCTTCCTCCAGATCCACCACCAGCCGTTGCTCCTCGAAGCCGAGGACCGCAGGCTTCACCAGGGCCGCAATCGGCAGCACGTCGTTCACGATGCACCCGTCCAGCCCCTCCTGCTGCTTGTGGAACTCGATGTAGAAGCGGAGCGCATCATTGATCCAGCGCGCCTGCGGCGCGCCGGAGTGCTGCAGCCGCGTCGTCTCGTGCTGGGCGAGCACCACCTCACGGGTGACGTCCAGGCCCACCAGCTCGGTCGGCAGCTCGGCGCGCAGCACGATGTCCAGCGCCTCGGGGTCGCACCACGCGTTGAACTCGGCGTAGCGCGTCGTGTTCCCCCTGGCGCCGACGTTGCCGATCATCGCGATGTGCCGCGCGACCTTGGCGCGTATCAGCTCCGGGTCGCTGCGCAGCGCGAGCGCGAGACTCGTCACCGGCCCGAGCGTCACCAGCGTGACGGGATCGGGTTGCTCGGCGAGCAGACGATCGAGCGACTTCACGAAATCGAGGATCACGCCCGCGGGCGGTAGCTCCGCGTATCCCAGGCCCGACTCGCCGTGCGTGTCGCGCGCCACGGCGAGCGGCCGCTTGAGCGGGCGCCGGGCGCCCACGGCCAGCGTCGTGCGCTTGCCGGCGCGACGCAGGATCGCGACGGCGTTCCGGAACGCGTTTTCCACCACCGTGTTGCCGTAGGAGACCGAGATGCCCCGGATATCGAGCTCCGGCGACGCCAGCGCCAACAGCAGCGCCAGCATGTCGTCGATGCCGGGGTCGGTATCGATCACAACGGGATGCGGGGGGCGGGATGCGGGATGCGTCGGCTCTGGCACGGCTAAACGCTAGGGAGCACGCACCTCGTTTGCAATAGTCTGGCGCAGTTTGCGGAACTCCTCCGCTCCGCCGAAGCCGAAGATCCGCTCGATCACCCGGCCCCGGCGGTCGAGCAGCACGGAGTAGGGCAGGCCCCGATAGTGATAGACCTGCTTCATGCGGCCGCCACCCACCAGGATCGGGAACGGCGGCCGGTACTGTCGCACGAACGCCATCATCTTCCCCGCGTCCACGTCGTCCGACACACCCGCGATCTCGAAGTCCTTGCGGTCGAACTCGCCGTACAGCTCGGCCATGTGGGGGAACTCCTCGCGGCAGGGATCGCACCACGACGCCCAGAAGTTGATGAGCGTCACCTTACCAGCGAACCGCGCCAGCGTAACGGTGTCACCCGCCAGGTCGGGCAGCGCGAACCCGGGCGTGAACGGCTCCCGCGTGGCGGGAGCGGCGGCGTCGGCGCCCGCGACCAATGAATCGGCGTCGAACACGGCGAGCGCGCCGCTCGCGTCCACCGCCACCGCCGTCTCGCGCGGACCGAGGTGACGGGTCGCGAGGATCGCGCCGGTCGCCGCGTCCAGCACGTCCACCCGCAGCCGCGTCGCGGCGGAGTCGTCGGAGCCGAGCGCGTACAGCCGGCCACCACCGGGCGGCCCGAGCACGAGCGCGACGTTCACGAGCGCCTTGTTGAGCCGCAGCTCGGTGCCCTTGGGGGGGAGGAACTCGGGATCGGCCTCGCTCTGGAATAGCCCGCGCTTGGTGGTCCAGACGACTTGACCGCCGGGCGCGTACTTCCGGATCTCGTCGCGCACTAGCGGCGCGTAGTAGACCGCCCCGTCCGGCCCCCAGCCCCCCTCCACGGCCACGGCCCCCGCGTTCACCAGGTAGTCGAGCAAAGGCGTCGCCGCCCGGCGGATGGAGCCGAGTCCGCCCGTGCGTCGGCCCAGGGTGTCGAGTATCCAGATCAGCGGTGCGGTGTCGGGCTCGGGGCTGCCGAGCTGGGGCACGTAGTACGGTGACCGGGTCGCGACCACGCGCCCCCCCCCACTACCTGCGGCGTACAGCGACGCGACGTTCGGGCTTTCCCATTCGCGCACCACGCGGCCTCCGCCGGTGGTATCGACCACCACGCCTTCACCGGTGCGCTCGGTGACGAGCAGCTCGGTGTTGCCGAGCGGCGTCACGGCCATCGGTGTGGCGAGCCGGGGATTCGTGATCCGGCGGGTGACGCGCAGCTCGCCATCGAAGGCGACGAGCCGGCCATGCTCGGGATCGGGCGCCCACGACAGGCCGCCCACGGACGCGGCCGGCGAGCGGTCGAAGAACAGCAGGGTGAAGCGGGGCGCAGGGGGGCGGCAGGCGATGAGCGCCAGGAGCAGGACGGCCCCGCCCCCCGTCGCCCGCCGCATCAGGACGCGGCCGAGACCGTCTTGATCTCGATGGTGTGCAGACCGCTGACGAAGCGATGCGTGCCCGTCACCTTCACCTTGCTCTCCGCGTACGGAATGAGCTTCGAGTTCTGCGGATCGCCGGGCTTGGAGCTCACCGGCAAATACATCGTGCCGTCGCTCGAGAGCAGCCCGAGCGGCACACCCGCTTTGGCGCATGCCTGGGCGCATGCCTTGTGGCCCGCGCCGGACGCGCCGTTCGTCGTGTTGCAGTTCAAGTCGACCACCTGCCCGGTGATCGTCATCTCGTCGCCCGCCGTCTTCTCATGGGCCTGCGCCGCCAACGGCAGGGCGCAGAAGGCCAATACGGCGGTAGTGGCGAGGATGCGCTTCATCATCGTTCATCCTCCTGTAGGTGGAACTGGGAATACTACGAACCGAGGGAGCGACCTGCGGCTGCTCCCGTGTACCATACGTCGCGACCTGGGGTTCCAGATTTCGGGTATATTGGGCGCCATGGCCGAGGCCTATCGTGCGCTGTTGGATACATTTGGCCGCGGGTGGGAGCGCGGCGCCGCGGATGAGATCGCCTCCGTCTTCGCCCCCGATGCGGTGTTTCTCGAGACCCCGTTCAGCGCCAAGATCGTCGGCAGCGACGCGATCCGCGCCTATTGGAACGACACCCCGCAGAACCAGGCCGACGTGACGTTCAAGTCCGGCGAGCTGTACGTCGCGGGCCCGTGGTTCGCGACCGAGTTCCGCTGCACCTACCGCCGGCGCCGCAGCGGCGAATGGGTGGACGCCCGCGGGGCGATCTTTTGCGAGACCAAAGAAGGGAAGATCACCGAGATGAGGATGTACTGGCATAGAGCCTAGATCCCCTGACGGCTCCTGACGTACTCGAGCGCCTGCTCCATCAGCTCGGCGCTGCGCAATCCCACCAGCATCGCCTGAGCGACGGCGTCCTGTTCTTCCAGCCCCTGTTCCAGCATGAAGTAAGGGATGAGTCCGGCCCCCACCCGGCTGCCGCTGTTGCAGTGTACGAATGCCGGTCGCCTCCCGGCCAGCTCGCGCACGGCCTCGAACAGTCGGCCGAACGTCGCGTCGCTCACCACGCCGTGCCCCATCGGAATGCTCACGTACTCGAGTCCCGCCTGGACCACCGCGTCGGGCGTCTTGAATGGGCGCGGCTCCATCGCTTCGCGGATATCGATCACCACCTCGCAGCCGGCGCGCTTCAGCGCCGCCAGATGCTCGGTCGCAGGCTGCCCTCCCGTCACGATCCCGTGGATCGGCTCGCAGGCGTTGGGGACGCCGGCGATGGCGTCGAGGAGTTGGCTCATTGGGGTGGCGGCGGCTAGCTTTGGCCGCTCAATCTACCTCAAGGGGACCGCCATGGCGTCGCCCCGCCGTCCCTCACTCCGCGCCCATCTGAAGCCGCGGCACAAGCTGTGGCTCAACTGGGATGGGGCGTTCCTCATGGGGCCGCGCTATCTGCGCTTCCTCGACGCGGTCGATCGCCGGGGCACCATCCGCGCCGCCGGGCTCGAGGTCGGCTGGAGCTATCGCACCTGCTTGAACCGCATCCGCGCCATGGAGCGCGTGCTCGGCGCCAAGGTGCTGGAAACGAAGCGCGGTGGATCGCGCCGCGGCGGCGCCCGCCTCACGGCCGAGGCTCGCCGGCTGGTGCAGCTGTTCCAACGGTGGCGGCGCGAGGCGCTGCGGCTGGGCGACGTCGCATTTCGGAAGATCATGCGTCGATAGGCACCATGTTGCCTATCGGGGCGCCGGGTGCTAGCTTGGTGCCCCGTGCGCGCGGGCTCCCTCATTCTGGTTTTCACTTGGTGCGTGGCGCTGGGAGCGCCGGCGCAGACGCCCCCGTCGGTCTCGACCACACCCAAACTCACCGGCTACGTCCAGGCCCGCTTCCTCGGGATAGGCGATTCGGCTGCCTTCGCCCTGCGCCGCGTGCGGTTCGGGGCACAAGGGAATCTCACGGCCTGGGCGAGCTACAAGGTGCAGGGCGAGCTGCGCAGTGGCGGTACCGGCGCGACCGCCGCCAGCGTTGCCGCGACCGATCTCTACCTCGCGCTCACGCATCGCCTCTGGACCGCCACGATCGGCCAGTCGAAGACCCCGCTGTCGGTCGAGTTCATCCGCTCGTCGACGATTCTGGAGCTCCCCGAGCGCTCCATGGCGGTCGACTCGCTCTCACCCAACCGCGACGTCGGCATCAAGCTCGAGTGGAACACCGCCGGGACGGTGGCGCTCCAGGGCGGTGTCTTCAACGGCGACGGGATCAACCGCGCCGCGAACCGAGACAAGCGATTCCTCTATATGGGCCGCGCGGTCGTCCGCGCCGCGAAGGGCGCCTACCTGGGCGTGTCCGCCGCGGCGAAGCCCGACACCACCACGTGGGACGCCGAGGGCTGGCTCGAGCGGGGTCGCGTCGCGCTGCGGGGCGAGTTCCTGGCGCGACACCGCTCGGTCGCCGACGTGACGACGCTGGGCTGGTACGCACTGGGCGCCTACGGCGTGGTGCCCAAGCGACTCCAGCTCGTCGGCCGCGTGCAGCAGTTCGACCCCAATGACCGCGTCGGGACCGACCGCATCACCGGGTACACCGGCGGCATGCAGTACTTCTTCTCGGGCGACGACCTGAAGCTGCAGCTCGAGTACACCGCGTTCAGCGAGCAGGGCGCGAGTCTCGACAACAATCGGGTCATCGTGCAGCTGCAGGCGAGGTGGTGAGATGAGGCGGCGGTCGAGGGCGGTCGAAGGCGGTGGAAGGCGGTGGGGGACCGCTGCAGTCCTGTGCGTCGCTGTTTCCTTCACCGCACTCCACCGCCCTTCACCGCCGTCCACCGCCCAGTCCCGCGACGTCATCCTCGCCACCACCACCTCCACGCGCGACGCCGGGCTCCTCGACTCGCTGTTGCCGGTGTTCGAGCGCCAAACGAGATACACCGTGAAGGTCGTCGCCGTGGGCAGCGGGCAGGCGCTCGCGATGGGCCGGCGCGGCGACGCGGACGTGGTGCTGTCGCACGCGCCCGACGCGGAGCGCGCGCTGGTCGACTCGGGCTATTTCGTGAGCCGCCGCCTCGTGATGCACAACGACTTCCTCATCGTCGGCCCTCCCACCGATCCGGGGGAGCTGCGCGGCATGACCGACCCCGTCGTGGCGCTGCAGCAAATCGCGCAACGCGAGGCGCCTTTCGTCTCCCGGGGTGATCAATCGGGCACGCACCAGATGGAGCAGAAGCTGTGGCGCGCCGCCGCAATCAAGCCGCCGGGCGGGGGGGGAGGTTGGTACACCGAGTCCGGACACGGCATGGCCGAGACGCTGCAGATGGCGGACCAGAAACGGGCGTATACGATCACCGACCGCGCCACCTATCTCGCGTGGCGCGACAAGCTCCAGCTCGCCCCCCTGGTCGAGGGGGACCCGCGGCTGTACAACGTCTACCATGTGCTCGAGCTGAATTCGCACAATGCCCCGCGCATCAACATCGCGGGCGGCCGGGCGTTCGCCGATTTCCTGGTGTCGCCGCAGGCGCAACGCCTGATCGGTGAGTTCGGCAGGGCGCGGTTCGGCCAGAGCCTGTTCGTGCCGGATGCGGGAAAGGAGGCGTCCCACTAGGAGACACGCCTGTCTCCCAGGGGGGTCATAGCCAGGCAGTGCTTAACGGCCTTGGGCCGCCGCTGGTCCAACCAGGACCGGCATGGTTCTTGATCTGTTGGCCTGGCTAGGTATATAGAGGATGGTCCCAATGATGCTTCCGCTGCTGCTCTCCCTGGTGGTTTCCGCGACCGACGATCCGCCGGTCAAAGTCTGGCTCAATCACGACAACTATTTCCAGCGCGGCGACAAGGCCCGGGTCAACGTGCGGTTGGCCGACGACGGCTATGTGCTCGTGCTGCGCGCCGACGCCGACGGGCGCGTGCGGGTGCTGTTCCCGATCGACCCGTCGGACGACAACTTCGTGCGCGGCCACGAGACCATCGAAGTGCGGGGCAGGGGCGATCGCGAGGCGTTCTACGTGGACGATCGCGAAGGCTCGGGGCTGGTGCTCGCGGCCCGCTCCACCACGCCGTTCAAGTTCGA
>Ga0075434_100003678_pt1 | contig 13702 bp, 10 predicted proteins | sample RhiMethybrSRZTD3_FD_75298 | JGI IMG/M metagenome (GOLD analysis project Ga0075434, IMG submission 75298) | Populus rhizosphere microbial communities from Tennessee, USA - Rhizosphere MetaG P. TD hybrid SRZTD3 | ecosystem: Host-associated > Plants > Roots > Rhizosphere > Soil | place: USA... | reverse complement strand
GTGGTGAAGGGATTCGTCATCCAGGGCGGGTTCCTGCCGACGCGGAGCGAGCCGCTCGACATCACACAGGATCGCTACGTCCGCAAGATGGCGCCGGAGTTCAACGATACGCTGCACGACAAAGGGACCGTGTCGCTCGCACATGGCGACGATCCCGCCAGCGGCGACACGTCGTTCTTCATCGTGCTGGCGCGCACGCCGGTGCTCGACGGGAAGTACACCGCGTTCGGGAAAGTCGTCGAGGGCATGGATGTGGTGGAAAAGATCGAGCAGGTGCCCGTCAACGGCGAGACACCGGTGACGCGCGTGGAGCTGAAGAAGGTGGTGGTTAGCAGAACGCCGTAGAGGCGGACCTAAGGTCCGTCCCTACCGTTCATTGGAGGTCGGATATGAGAGGCATCCTGATTGGCGCGTTCGGCGCAACCGTGGTCGTCGTGGCGCTCATGGCGCAGGGCAACAATCCGAATCCCAAGCCGACGTGCAACATGTGTCCCGGCACCTACATCCCGCTCTCGGAGCTGGAGGCGTACCGGCAGAAGGCAGTCAAGGAGAACCTGGTCGATCAGCAGGTGCGCGATATCGAGATTGGCAAGGCGCACATTGGCATCGGCATGGTGCATCGCGGCAAGCTGGCGCAGCCGGCGAAGGATTCAGTCGCGGAACACGACCTCGTGAGCGAGGTCTACCACATCATCGACGGGTCGGCGACGCTCATGCTCGGCCCCGATATCACGAACATGGTGCGGCGGCCGGCGACGCAGGAAACCGTGCGCCTGTTCAACGGCCCCGGCAACAACGGTTCGGAGATCCGCAACGGGAAGAGCTATAACCTGAAGGTGGGGGATGTCGTCGTCATTCCGGCCGGCACGGGCCACTTGTTCACGAAGATTGACGACCACATTGACTATTTGATGGTGCGCATCGATCCTGACAAGGTGACCCCACTCAGAGACGAAGCTGCATCCCAGCAGTATCTGAAGACCGGCAAACAGCCTTAACCGTCCAAAGAACGCCTGCATGAAGCTTTCAGATCGCATCCGTCTGCCCCTGCTGATTGCCGCGATCGCGGCGATGGTGGCCGTCGCCTCGGCGCAGCAATCGGCGATTCCAGCAAACGTCGCGGCCGCGAAACTCGGCGACGTCGTCCCGGTCGATCCGCAAATCACGGTCGGCCGCCTGCCGAACGGGATGCGCTATTACATACGTGCCAATCAGATTCCGCAGGCACGCGCGGAGCTGCGGCTTGTCGTCAACGCCGGATCGGTGCTCGAGGATGAGGACCAGCGCGGGCTCGCGCACTTCGTCGAGCACATGGCGTTCAACGGCACGCTGCACTTCCCGGGGCTCGACGTCGTCAACTTCATGCAGTCGCTCGGCATGCGCTTCGGCGCGCATGTGAACGCGAATACCAGCTTCGACGAAACCATCTACGAGCTGCAGATTCCGACCGACAGCCCGCTCGTGATCGATCGCGCGCTGCTTGCGCTGGAGGATTGGGCGCGAAACGTCACGTTCGATGCCACCGAGATCGACAAGGAGCGCGGCGTCATCCTCGAGGAATGGCGGCTCGGGCTGGGCGCAGAGGAGCGGATCTCGAACAAGCAGTTTCCGCTGCTGCTGAAGGGATCACGCTACGCGGATCGGCTGCCGATCGGCACGCCGGAGATCATCAGGAACGTCAACCCCGATCGCCTCAGGCAGTTCTACAGGGATTGGTATCGCCCGGATCTGATGGCGGTGATCGTGGTCGGCGACGTCAACAAGGCAGCGGTCGAGACGCTCATCAGGTCGCACTTCGCCTCGATCCCGGCGGCGCTCGATCCGAAGCCGCGTCCGGTGTTCACCATACCCGAGCAGCGCGGCACCGGCACGGTGTACACGACGATTACCGATCCCGAGGCGACGAGCACGCGCATCGACGTCTCCGTGCGGATTCCGGCGCGTCCCTTTGTCACCATCGCGGATTACCGTCGATCGATCGTCGAGCGGCTGTTCGGCGCGATGCTGTCGGCACGCCTCGACGAAATCGCGAACTCGCCCAACGCACCGTTCCTGCGCGCGCAAACGGATCGCGGCCTGCTGGTTCGCACGGCCGAGGTGACGTCGCTGGTGGCGCTCGTCCCCCCCGATGGCGTTGAGCGCGGCCTGACCGCACTCTTCACCGAGGTCAATCGCGTCGCACGCTTCGGCTTTACGCAAACCGAGCTCAATCGCGAGAAGCTGAACACACAGCTGTATCTCGAACGCGCGATGGCCGAACGCGACAAGAGCGAGTCCGGTCCGCTGGCCGACGAGTACGTACGGAACTTCATTCACAACGAGCCGATCCCGGGCATCGCGTACGAGTACGGTTTAAGTCAGCGTTTTACGCCCGAGATCACCCTCGCGGAGGTCAACGCGCTGGCAAAGGACTGGGTGCCGGACCGCGACCGCCTCGTCGTGGTGGCGGCTCCCGAAAAGGATCGCGCGCTGCTGCCGACCGAGGCGCGCATGGCGGCGGTTATCAAGACGGCGAGCGACGCGTCGGTGACCGCGTACGTCGACACCGTCAGCAACATGCCCCTGCTGGCGAAGCTGCCGACGCCGGGCACCGTCGCGAAAGAGACGAAGAAGGACGCGTTCGGCATCACCGAATGGACATTGTCGAACGGCGTGAGGGTCGTGCTGAAGCCGACCACGTTCAAGCAGGACGAAATCATGTTTCGCGCGGTGAGCCCCGGCGGCACATCGCTGGTGACTGACGCGGATTACATTCCCGCGGCCACCGCCGCGGACGTCATCGAGCAGGGCGGTCTCGGCGCGTTCAACAGCCGCGATCTCGCGAAGGTCCTTGCCGGAACGACGGCAGTCGTGCGCGCCGACATCGGCGCCACCGAGGAAGGGCTCGCCGGCGGTTCGGCGCGCAAGGACCTCGAGACGATGTTTCAGTTGGCGTACCTGAAGTTCACCGCGCCGCGTGCGGATCCGGTGGCGTTCGGCGTACTGAAGGACCAACTGAAAGTCGCCCTCGCCAATCAGCGGTCGATGCCTGAGACCGTCTTCGACGACGCGCTGAGCGCGGCGCTGACGCAGAACCATCCTCGAGCGCAGCCGTTGACGCCCGAGCGTCTCGATCAGATGAATCTGGACAGGTCGCTGGCGTTCTACAAGGATCGCTTCGCCGACGCCAGCGACTTCATCTTCGTCTTCGTCGGAAGCTTCGATCTCGCGACGATGAAGCCGCTGGTCGAGCGCTACCTTGGAAGCCTGCCGTCGCTGCGCCGGATGGAGATGGTCAAGGATGTGGGCATGCATCCGCCGTCGGACGTTGTCGATCGCCAGGTGCGGAGCGGCATCGAGCCACGCAGCCAGGTGAGCATCGTCTTCAGCGGCCCGTTTCAGAACGACGAAGCGCATCGCGTGATCGCGAGTGCGATGGCCGATACGCTGGGCGGCAATCTGCAGCGGACGCTGCGCGAGGATCTTGGCGGCACGTATGGCGTCGGCGTGGAACCGCAGTTCCAGAAGCGGCCGGCGCAGGAATACCGGTTCGCGATCAATTTTTCCTGCGATCCCGCACGCACCGACGCGCTGGTCGCTGCGGCATTCCGAGTGATCGACGTGTTCAAGGCGCTTGGCCCGAGCCAGAGCCAGGTCGCCGACGCGCGCGCCGGGCTTGCGCGGGACTTCGAGACCAACAGCCGCGAGAACCGCTACCTGCTGAACCGGATCCTCTTCAAGTACGAGTACGGCGAAGACGTGGGCGACGTGTTCAACATGCAGCCGTACTACGATCAGGTGACGGTTGCCGCCATCCGCGACGCGGCGCAAGCCTATCTGGACACCAACCGGTACGTGAAGGTCACGCTGATGCCGGTGACGAACTGAATCGTCCTCCGACGTCGTTCACTCATTCTCTGGCAGCTCAGGCGTTACGAGCCACAGAGACGCAGGCCGACCTTCAGGTCGGCCTGCGCGTGTACGGCCGCGAGCGCGAGCTTATCGTGTGGTTGCGGTCGCCGATGTCTTCACGTGCCGGCGTTGTTGTTCTTTTCCGGGTCCGGTCCGACGAACGGAATGAGCGCGGCCACCTTGCCGACCTGAGGTCGGCCCTGAAGGTCCGCCTCTACGATGATGCTCTGACAAGGCTCGCGACAAAACGGTTGGTTCGCGATCACGCTTCGACAAATCGCACACAAACGTTTCGTCGCACGATTGCGGTGATACGCTTTCGTGGCTTCTCGATGAGAGCGATCGCTGCGAGCGTGCTGACGGTGACGATGGTCATGATGAGCGGTGGTCCCCCCCCGGCCGCGTCGTCTGCCACGCTGACGGTCCGCCTCTACAACACCTCCGGGATCCCTGCAGATGAACTGGGCTCCGCGCGCAACGCCGCAGACGCGATCCTTCGCGGCACGGGCATCGATGTCATGTTCCGCCCGTGCGGACCATCTGCCGGAGGCACAGATTCGTGTGATGAACCGTTGAAACGATCCGAAGTTGTCGTTCGCGTCATCGATGCGCCCGCGTTCAACGCCACGCTTCACCCCGATGCTTACGGCGTGGCCTACATCGTGAAGGAAACCAATCGTGGATGGCTGGCGACCGTGTTCTCGGATCGCACCGGCGCCGCCGCGGAGCGCATCGGCGTAGAGCCAGGCATGCTGCTTGGCCGCGTGATGGCGCATGAAATCGGCCATCTGCTGCTCGGCATCGATTATCACGGTCCCGTTGGCGTGATGCGCGCGGAGTGGACCGACGATCTGCTCAACAGCGGGCGCGACGACTGGCGATTCTCCATGACCGAAGCCGAGCGTATGCAGCGCGTCGTCGCGTCGCTATGAGAAGGCGGACCTGAAGGTCCGCCTCGACGATGCATTATCCGCTGCCTTCTATCCGACAGATTCGATCCCTCTCACAACTGCCTCGCGACGAAGTCGTCGCTTCGATCGCATGATGCACACGCGCGCGTTGCGCGGCAGATCGCGCGTGAATCCTGAGCAAATCACCACACCTGCTGTGCGCGTGTGACGGGTGGCGCGCGTGGCGCGCCACTTGCTCTTGGACGCGGCACGCGACATCCCACGTCGCGCGGTCCAATCGGCAGGGAGAGTCCACATGGAATGGAGCAAGGCTAGGCCGGTGACGGTCATGGTCGGCGTGTGCGTCGCGCTGATGTGCGCGGCCGGCGTCAACGCACAGACCTATCAGGGCGCGCTACGAGGCGCGGTACGTGATGCGCAGGGTGTGATCCCCGGCGCGGAGGTCACGCTGATCAACGAAGACACCAACGCGGTCCGTTCGGCGATGACCAACGAGGTCGGCGCGTACGCGTTCGCGAGCGTGCTGCCCGGCACCTATACGATCCGTGTCTCGCTGCCAGGATTCAGGACCGAGGAGCGCAAGGGCTTCCGCATCGGCACGCAGCAGTCGGCGGTGCTGGACTTCATGCTCGAAGTCGGCGCGCTCTCCGAACAGATCATCGTCACCGGCGAAGCGCCGCTCGTCGAGCGCGCGAGCGCGACGCAGGCGACCTCGCTCGACAGGGACGCACTCCAGAATCTGCCCATCTTCGGCCGCAATCCGTTCTACGCGGCCATCTCGACACCCGGCGTGATCCAGACCGGCGATCCGCAGTTTGTCCGGTATCAGGACCAGTCCGGCTCGTCGCAGCTGTCGCTCGGCGGCGGCCCGCGCCGCGGCAACGGCTACCTGATCGAAGGCGTGTCGATCACCGACTTCACGAACCGGCCGTCCATCGTGCCGTCGATGGAAGCGGTGGAAGAACTGAAGGTGCAGACCAAGACGTACGAAGCCGACATGGGGCACGCGGCGGGCGGCGTCTTCAATATGACCGCACGCTCGGGATCGAACACGTGGCACGGCAGCGCGCTGCTCGTCGACAAACCGGGCGCGACAACGGGGAGGTTGTTCTTCGCCAAACGCGCTGGTCTGACGAACCCGCCGCAGTACTACTACAACTGGGCGGGGTCTCTTGGCGGTCCGATCGTCAAGGACAAGACCTTCTTCTGGTTCACCACGGACGACTACAAGCAACGCAGTACCCGCAACAACGTGCTGACGCTGCCGACGGCAGCCCAGCGCGCCGGCGATTTCTCGCAGACGCGCAACAGCGCCGGCCAGCTCGTCACTATCTACGACCCGCTGACGACGCGCACCGTCGACGGCGTGATCGTGCGCGACCCGTTCCCTAACAATGCGATTCCTGCAAACCGGATCAGTCCCGTCGCCAAAGCCATGCTCGCCGCGATGCCGGTTCCCGGGTCCGGCAATTCCTTTAACGGGCAGGCCGCGCTCGACGATGGCCCCCAGAACCAGGAGACGTTGAAGGTCGATCAGCGCTGGACCGATCGGTGGACGACGACGGGGATGTATGCGCATCAGCACACGAGGGAGCCGGGGTCGGCGTTCTACGGGACGTTCGGATCGGTCCCCGGCGATCCGGGGGCAAGCCTGCTGTTCCGGACCGTCGATTTCATCGCGTTGAACAACATCTTCGTCCCGAATTCGAGCACGGCCATCGCGGTGCGCTACGGCTACAACCGGTTCAAAGATTTCGGCGGGAACTATCCAGCGGCGGACGCCGCGGCGCTCGGGTTTCCGTCGAGCCTCGTGAACGCGATGACGTTCAACACGTCCCCCCAGGTGAGCATCACCGGCTACGGGGGGACGAACGTCTTTGGCAACAACGGACCGTCGCGCACGACGCACGTGACGCAGACGGCCAACGCGTCGGTCTCGCAGCTCAAGGGAAGCCACACGATGAAGTTCGGCGGCGAGTACCGGCGCATCGGCGCCGACGTGATGGCGTTCAGCTCGTCGGCGGGCACCTACAGCTTCACGCAGTCGTTCACGGCGGCGACGCCCACCGCGTCCGGCGGCGACGCGTTCGCCAGCTTCCTCCTCGGATATCCCGCGACGGGCAGCATCGTGTATGCGACGCCTGCGCAGTACCTCATCGACTACTACGCCGGCTACGCCGAGGACGATTTCCGCGTCAGCTCGAAGCTCACGCTCAACTACGGGCTGCGCTACGAGCACGAAACCGGCGTGCGTGAAGCGGACGACCGGTTCACGGTTGGATTCGACAGGAACGCAGACTTTCCCGTCCAGGTGCCTGGCATGTCGCTCAAGGGCGGCTTGATGTACGCCGGGCAGAACGGCTACCCGACGCAGCAGGGCAAACGGCTCAATGGTGCTGCACCGCGTGGCGGGTTCGCCTGGTCGCTGACGAGCAAGGACGTCATTCGCGGTGGCTACGGCTTCTACTGGGCGCCGATTCAGTTCGCCGGCATCGGCGAGACGGCGATGGGACGCCTCGGCTACACCTCCACGACGACGTATCTCTCGAGCACGGACGGCAATCGTACGCCAACCAACACGCTGAGTAATCCGTTCCCGGCAGGCATCACGCCGCCGCAGGGCAATTCCAAGGGACTTGCGACCGGTGCCGGCGGCGTCATCGACTTCGTCGATCAGAGTTCGCGCCCTGGACAGGTACACCAGTATTCGGTCGACTACACGCGCGAGCTTGCCGGCGGCATCGCGGCGTCGATCGGCTACTCAGGCAGCCGGTCCGAGCACATGCCCGTCGGCGGCACGGTCGACGCGACGGTGAACATCAATCAGATCGATCCGAAATACCTGTCGCTCGGATCCGCGCTGCTCGATTTGGTGCCGAACCCGTTTGCGGGCAATCCGGCCTTCGGCAACCTCGCGAACTCGGCGACTACCACGCGCGGCCAGCTGCTTCGGCCGTTCCCACAATTCACCGACGTGCTCGCGCATCGCGTGACCGGCGCGCGCACGCGCTACAACGCGATGACGCTGAGGCTCGACAAGCGCATTCGCAACAACTGGGGCGTCAACGCGAACTACACTTTCAGCCGGCTCCTGGACAACCAGTTCGGCGAGTCGAACACCTACTCGAACCGCAACCAGAACGCGCTCGACAACTATCACCTCGATGGCGAGTGGGGCTACTCGCTGCTCGACGTGCCGCATCGCGTGAACGTCAACGGCACGCTCATCGTGCCGGTGGGCGCCGGGCACAAGTGGCTGAAGGCGGGTGTCGGAAACGCGCTGCTCGGCGGCTGGTCGCTGACGATGGCCGGACGATTCCAGAACGGATTCCCCGTCAGCGTCTGGCAGTCGAACAACAACTCGGGACTTCTTGGCAGCAGCCAGCGGCCGAACATCGTTCCCGGAGTTCCGCTCGCGACGAGCGGCTCGCTCGAGGATCGGCTGATCAACTGGATCAACGCGAGCGCCTTCACCAATGCGCCGGCGTTCACCTTCGGCAACGCGCCGCGCACGCTGCCGAACCTGCGCACCCCGGGGCAGCGCAACGTGGATCTCAGCATCCAGAAGATGCAGACGATCGCGACGCGCACGATTTCGATCAGAGCGGACGTCCTGAACCTGTTCGACAACCCGCTCTTCACCACCCTGCAGTCGCAGTTCGGCACGCCGACATTCGGACAGCTCACTGCGGTCGGCGGCTACGCGCGTTCCGTGCAGTTCCAGGTTCGGTTTGGCTGGTAGGAGGCCGCATGTCACTTACGCGTCGCACGTTCCTCGAGCAGTTTGGGGTTGTCGGTGGATCCACGCTGGTCATGACCGCGATGCGATCGTGGGATCTGATGGCCCAGGGCGCCGGTCCACGTCCGGTGCTCCCCGGCCGCGCGAACGGGACGAAAGTGATCATCCTTGGCTCGGGTGTGTCGGGGATGACGGTCGGCTATGAGCTGACGAAGCTCGGTTACAACGTCCGGCTGCTCGAGGCGCGCGATCGGGTCGGCGGGGTGAACTGGACGCTCCGGCGCGGCGCAACGCATACCGAAATCGGTCCGGGCGGCGAAACACAGGTCTGCAACTTCGACGAAGGTCTCTATCACAACGGCGGCCCGTGGCGCCTGGCGCACTGGCACCAGGGCGTCCTCGGCTACTGCAAGGAGCTGGGCGTGCGGGTGGAGATCTTCGTCAACGAGAACGAGTCGTCGTATTTCTACTACGAGGGCAACAATATCGGGCCGCTCGCCGGCCAGAAAGTCCGGCTGCGCGAGGTCAAGGCCGACATGATGGGCTACACCTGCGAGCTCATGGCCAAGGCCGTCAACGCGGACACGCTCGACATGCCGCTGACCGCTGCGGATAAGGAGCGGTTCGTCACGTTCCTGGTAAGCGAGGGATATCTCGACTCCGCGGACCACGCCTACAAAAAGAACACCGGACGCGGACCCGTCGCGTCCACCGGAAGCGACCCATACGACTTCAAGTCGCTCCTCCAGTCGGGCTTCGCCAACCGGATCCGATCCGCCTTGGACGGCACCGGCATGGCGCCGATGTTCCAACCGGTCGGCGGCATGGATCAGTTCCCGAAAGCGCTGGGGCGCAAGCTCGGGGACAAGATCACCCACGGCGTTGAGGTCGTCTCGATCCACCAGACGCCCGACAACGTCAAGGTCGCTTACAAGAATCTGAAAACGGGTGCGATGACGGAAGTCACCGCCGACTACTGCGTGTCGTGCCTGCCGTTGACGATCCTGACTCGCCTCGACACCAACCTGTCAATGGAGACGCTGGCGGCGGCGAAGGCGACGCCGTACAGCCCGAGCGCCAAGATCGGGCTGCAGATGAAGCGCCGATTCTGGGAGGAGGACGACAAAATCTTCGGCGGCCATCTCTATTCCAACCTCCCGGTCGGCGACGTGGCCTATCCGTCGTGGGGCTACTGGGGCAGTAAGGGCGTGATGCTCGGCTTCTACGGCAACGGCCAGATGGCGGGCGTCGTGAACATGCCGATCAAGGACCGGATCGAGCACTCCCTGAGCAACATCGCCAAGGTGCATCCGCAGGTACGCACCGAGTTTGAGACCGCGTACTGCACGTTCTGGGAAAAGACGCCGTACAGCCTCGGCGCTTTCGCGGGCGGCGGCGGCAACGGCAACAACGAGCGGCTCGCCACGCTCGGTAAACCCGACGGCCGGATCTTCCTTGGGTGCGCGGCGGTCAGTGGAAACGGCGGTTGGCAGGAGGGCGCCGTCACGGCCGCATGGAAGCAAGTGAAGCAGCTTCACGAGATGGCCATGACGCGGACACAGACGGCGTAGGAGGCGGACCATGCGAATGAAGATCTTTTTCTTTGCTCTCTGTGTAGCGGTGGGGTGCTGGACGGCGGCGGGCGCTCAGTCGGTCACGCATATCCAGTCGGAAGGGTCCGGGATTGCGACCGGCGTGTGGGTGGGGAGCACGTTCTACCTCAGTGGGCAGCTGCCGACTCCGGTGACGCCTGCCAATCGCGAGAAAGGAACGCCGGCCGTCTATGGCAACACGCAGGCGCAGGCCGAGAGCGCGTTCACCAAGATCCAGACGCTGCTGAAGGACCAGGGTCTCGGCATGGGCGACATTGTCATGATGCGGGTCTACATGGCGTCGGATCCCGCGATGGACAACAAGCTGGATTTCGCGGGCATGAACGCGGCGTATGCGAAGTTCTTCGGCACGCCCGGCCAGCCGAACAAACCAGCGCGATCAACGGTGCAGGTGGCGGCGCTCGTCGCCGCCGGCGCGCTGCTCGAAGTCGAAGTGCAGGCGGCGCGTAGTCCCTCGACTGCGCTTGGGACAAGCAAGTGAGGTTCGCGACGCTTGTCTGGTTCGTCGTCGCGTCCGCTGCGGGGGTGATCGCAGCCGATCAATCGGCGCCGGTGTTCACGGATCAGCAGGTCGAGGCAGGACGCGCGGCCTACGCAAAGAACTGCGCGTCTTGCCACATGCCGGACCTGAGTGGGAACGCCGAAATTCCGCCGCTGGCGGGGGAGACGTTCCTCGGCACGTGGAAGAGCAAGACGACCAAGGATCTTCGCGACTACATGTCGGCCGCGATGCCCTACGGAGGGCCGTCACTCGACGCGGAGAGCTACACGGTGATTACCGCATACATCCTGTCTACGAATGGCGCAGTTGCAGGGGCCGAGAAGCTGAACGCGTCGACGCGTGTGCCGATTGGCGATGTGATCGTTCGACGCGTTCCGCATTGAAGCTGATCTAAATCCAGCGCACGTCATCGCGTCGTTGACGTCGCGGATGTCTTCACGTACTTTTTCAGCATCTCCGTGCTGACTTCCGCGCCGTAGACGTTCCCCTTCGCGTCGATGGCGACACCTTCGACGCCGGCGTTGTTGTTCTTCTCCGGGTCCGGTTCGACGAACGGAATGAGCGCGGCCACCTTCCCATCGCGCGCGCTGCCGATCCGGATGCCTCGCGTGTAGCCTGGATTCTGCTTCGCGTTCGACTGCGAATCGGCGACGACCATGTTGTCGTTCCGGTCGATGTAGATGCCGCTCGGCCGTCCGAACTGCTTCCACTGATCGAGGAACTTGCCATCCTGGTCGAAGATCTGAACACGGCTGTTGCTGCGATCGGCGACGAAGATGCGGCCGCGCGAGTCGATCGCGATGCTGTGCGGCGTGTCGAACTCACCGGGTCCCGTTCCGCGCTTGCCCCACGCCTTGATGAATTTCCCGTCCTTCGAGAACTTCATGATGCGGTTGACCGGAGTGTCGGCCATGTGACCGTCGGCGACGAAAATATCGCCGTTGCTCGCGATGGCGACGTCGCATGGGCCACTGAAGACGTCGGTCCCGCTGCCGGCAACGCCTGCCTTGCCCAGGGTCATCAACAGCTTTCCGTCGGGGCTGAACTTAAGCACCTGGTTGCCCTTGCCATCCTTGATCTGCGCGTCGGTGACCCAGACGTTGCCGTCGCGGTCGATGGTCATGCCGTGCGCCTGCACGATCATCCCTTCGCCGAAGCTCTTGACGACCTTCCCGGATGGATCGAACCGCAGCACCGGCGGATCGGATCGATGAAAGACCCACATGTCGCCGTTCGCGGCGGGATCGACCGAGATGACGCCTCCCCATTTCGCGGCCGCAGGCAGCTTGGCCCAGTTCGCGTCTTCGCGGTACGGATTCGGGGCGTTGCCATTCTGGGCCGCGATCGCAACGACGGCGATCGCGAGGAAGGCGGACGCGGCAGCGGCGGATTTCACGCGACGTGCATATGCCATACGGTCCTCCAAAACAAAGAGGCCGCGATTGTAGCTCCACCGCGTCAAGCTTTGTGCACTCCGGTGACGACGCCGACGAGGAAGTCGAGTCGAATCCGGCCGCCTTCCTGCAGTCCGGGTTCCAGGGCCTCGGCGCCCACACGGGCCACACGGATCTGCCCGTCCAGTTCATCCGCGAACTTGTAGTGCACGTCGTACGAGAGCTGGCCGTGGATGCTGAGCGGTTGCAGCTTGTGGAGGATCGCGTCTCTTGAGCCTTTAAGCATTGGTCGGTGCCTCGAAGGGAAGCCGAGGCTGAGGATTCTGCGGCGGCACGAACGGCGTCTCCGATAGATTATGCACGCTGACGCCGAGCAGCCGCACCGGCGTCGTGCCGGCATCCGTTCTGTCGAGCAGCGCAATCGCGCGGCGTACGATGTTCTCCTCGTCACGCGTGGCGTCTTCCGTATGACTCCGTGTAATGGTGGTGAAGTCGTGGTAGCGCACCTTGATTGTCACCGTCCGCGCGTACAGCGCCCGCTTCAGCAGCCACGCCGCCGCATCGCGCGCCATCGCCGCGATCTCGTCGCGGATGTCGTTGATGTCCGACAGATCGTGCGCGAACGTGTTCTCGCTGCCCGACGACTTTGGTTCGTGCTCGGCCACGACGGGACGAGCGTCCTCGCCACGCGCGAGCTGCTGCAGCCACTCGGCCAGCGAGCCGACGGTGTCGCTCAGCACCGCCGGATCGGCCGCGCGCACATCGATCAGCTTCTCGATGCCCGCCGCGCGCAGCTTGTTCGCAGTCACCGGCCCTACGCCCCAGAGTGCGTCGACAGGTAAACCCTGAAGGAACGACTCCACGCGCTCGGGAGCGATGACGGTCAGACCATCGGGCTTCTTCCATCCCGACGCGATCTTCGCGAGAAACTTGTTCGGCGCCACACCCGCCGACGCGGTAAGGCGGGTCGCCGCGCGGATTTCATCCTTCAATCGGCGCGCGACGTTCATCCCGAGCGGCTCGTTCCACGCGTTCTCGGTCACGTCGAGATACGCCTCGTCGAGCGACAGCGGTTCGACCAGCGGCGTAATCGACCGGAAGATGCCGAACACCTGCTGCGAGACTGCCCGGTACTTGCTGAAGTCCGGATGCACGATGACGAGCGAGGGGCAGAGGCGTACGGCGCGCGACATCGGAATGGCCGAGCGAACGCCGAACGTGCGCGCCTCGTAGCTCGCGGCTGCGACGACGCCGCGCTTGTCGGGGTCGCCGCCGACGGCGACCGGCAGGCCGCGGAGCGCCGGATTGTCGCGCTGCTCGACCGACGCGTAGAACGCATCCATGTCGATGTGGAGGATGCGGCGGAGGCCAAACCCGGGGGGCGACATGAACGTCTTAAGAGACGATAACTCCCAACGACCAAAGCCCAACTTCCAAGGGCCTTGGAGTTGAATTTGGAATTTGGGAGTTTACACGCCAGTGGCGCCGAAGCCGCCGCGGGTGACCTCGCGGAGGTCACTCACTTCCTGCCAGCTCACGCGGGGCGCGGGGAGCACGACGCCCTGGGCCAGGCGGTCGCCCCGCTTCACCTGCACTTCGGCGCCACTGATATTGAGCACCTGGATCTTGACCTCGTCTTTTGGGCCGCAATA
>Ga0075434_100003676_pt1 | contig 13704 bp, 5 predicted proteins | sample RhiMethybrSRZTD3_FD_75298 | JGI IMG/M metagenome (GOLD analysis project Ga0075434, IMG submission 75298) | Populus rhizosphere microbial communities from Tennessee, USA - Rhizosphere MetaG P. TD hybrid SRZTD3 | ecosystem: Host-associated > Plants > Roots > Rhizosphere > Soil | place: USA... | reverse complement strand
GTCTGTCCTTGGCGCTCCACGCCGAAGACCGGCGGACACGGAATCGTCGCGAGGAGCGTGGGCGCCACGGGATTCGTGACGTCGGCCACCTGCACGCCGGAGGCCCCGGTGCCCACGAGGAGGAGCGTTCCGGAGAGATGGATGCCCCGCGCGCCGACGCCGCTGGCCGGCCCGATCTGCACGGGACTATCGGGATTCCCGAATCCCAGGGAAAGGAGACCCAGGATGTCGTCGGCGACGAAGAGCACGGTATCGCGGGACGCGAGCGCGCGGATGTCCTGGACGAAGGGAAAGTTGTACGTGCCCCGGGCGAGCGGAGCCGCCGGGGTGGATACGCCCAGGAAGGTGACCCCGGCCGAGGCGCCGCCGCGCCGTCCCGCGACCGCGAGCGTCGTGTCGATCGAGGCGACGGCCACCGTGAGACCCGGCAAGGTCACGGTCGCGGTGGCGACCGGCGCGGCCGGATCGGTGACGTCCACCAGAACGACCCCGCCCGTCCCGGCGGCGAGATAGAGGATGTGGCGCGCCGTGTCGAGGGCCAGATCGAAGGCGCGGGCGTTCCCCGCGAGCGGAAGCGCACCCACGAGCGAGGTGTCGGCCGATCCCGCCCGATAGATCCGGAGACCGCCGCTGTAGTCGGCGACGTAGGCCAGTCCGGCGTCGACGAGGACGCGCCGCGCGCGCCCCGTGCCCGTCGTCGCGCTCCGGGCGGGCTGGCCCGGCTGGCCCACGTCGAACGTCTCGAGCAGGCTGGCCGCGACCTCGTCCGGCTCGTTGGGGGTGGCCTGGTCGTCCTCGGCGGCCAGCGCGAGCCCGCCCACGAGCGAGACGTGGAACGGATCGATGGACGTCAGTCGGTCGACCTCACTTCCGGGCGTCCTTCCCTTGGGCCCGCTCCGCGTGAACTGCGCGTAGGTGCGCGCCTCCCCCACCGCGACGACCGACGACGCGTCGGCATCGAGGGCCCGCACGAATCGTCCTCCGTTGACCGGGACCACGGGAGCCGCGAGCCGCGTCTCGGTGTCGACCGGAAGGATGCCCGCGTTCCCGGCCGCGATGAACGCGATCGCGTCCGGCCAGGCGAGGTCCTCTACCTGGAGCCCGTTCGCCTGGAACTCCCACAGCGATTCCGGTGCGGCGGCGCTTCGAACGCGGTAGAGCGTGAGGATCATGCGCAAGGTGGGTGTGGTGCGGAGGCTCAGGACCAGGAAGGAGTCCGCGCGCGCCCGAACGCGCACGATGCGGCGCCCGTCGGTGTAGACCCGGGACTGGAGCAGCTGGAGCTGACCCGGAAGGAGCGGCTGCTCGCGGAAGAAGTGGAGCGTCTGATCGGTCGCGGCGGCGAGCGTGCCGCTCGATGGGGCGAACGCGCCGTGCTGGATGGTGCCGAGATGGTCGTGGCTTCCGATCGCGACCAGGCTCGAGGACGTGGAGGCGTCCACCGCGACGATGCCACGGTCTCCCGCCAGGAGGTAGGCGGTCGTGCCGGACCACGCCACCTCGTTCACCACGCCCGCGGTGCGGAAGGTGTCGAGGAGCGTATCCGACGTGGCATCGCTCCGTCGCAGCTCGACGCCCGTTCCCGAAGGCACGAGATAGAGAGCGCCCTGACTCGAGACGTTCACGCGTACCGCGGGACCGTACCGTGCCGAGACCGAGGAGGGCGCAAGCCGCGCGGCGACGATCTCGCTCGAGGCGCGCGCGTCCCGAGGCGGCACCGCGAAGAGACAACCCACGAGGACGAGGAGGCCGGGGATGCGCGAGCACCGGAAGGGGCGGATCATCTGCTCCGACGCTACCACGCCTTCTTTCTGCTTGTCCCCCGGTTTTTCGCGATGCTATAGACTCGATCCATCTTGCTCGAGAGCATTCTCGCCCCCATCACCGGCTTCATCCTGGCCGTCATCTCGGCGTGGGGATACGCGGGCATCGTCGCGTGCATGACGATCGAGAGCGCCTGCATCCCTCTCCCGAGCGAGATCATCATGCCGTTCTCGGGATACCTCGTCACGACCGGGCGCTTCACCCTCTGGGGCGTCGCGCTGGCCGGCGGCGTGGGTAACGTCTTCGGCTCCTGGATCGGGTACTGGCTGGGCGCCGCGGGTGGCAGGCCGCTGGCGGAGCGGCTCTCGCGCTGGAGGATCATCCGGATCTCGGAATACGACCGCGCGAACGGCTGGCTCCAGCGTCACGGCTTGCAGGTGGCGTTCTGGACCCGGCTCCTTCCGATCGTGCGAACCTTCATCTCCTTCCCCGCCGGCGCGGCGCGCGTCCCGCTCCTGCGCTTCACGATCTACACTTTCGTGGGCTCGTTCCTGTGGTCCTTGTTGCTGGCGTGGATCGGCGCGAAGCTCGGAGAGCACTGGGAGACGATCCGAACCTACGCGCGCGGCTTCGATCTCGTGATCGCATTGGCGCTCCTCGTGCTCTTCTTGGTCTGGCTCCGCTCGCACCTCAAGTCGACGTAAGGCCAAGGGCCCGTCCGCGTTGACGGCCTCCCCCGTGAATGGTAGGCTGTCTCTCCTTTCTGGGGGATCGTCCAGTGGTAGGACACGTGGCTCTGGACCACGGTACAGGGGTTCGAATCCTCTTCCCCCAGCCACATCACAATCGAGCATCCCCCTTCGGGTTTTGGCCGGCGCTATCGTCTAGGGGTTAGGACGGGTGGTTCTCAGCCATCAAACCGGGGTTCGAATCCCCGTAGCGCTACCATTTTTCTCATGCCGGAAGCAGGCACCCCGCTCGCGTGAAAGGAGCGCCGTTCATGCCGTCCCACCGGTACGTCCGATCCTGGCTGTTTCTTCTGACTCTGACTCTCTTCCTGGCCGCGCCGCCCGTCTCAGCGGAAGAAGGGATGTGGCAGCGCTCCGGGAAGGAGAAGTCCGGACACGGGCTGCCCTCGAACGTCGTGTGGGTAGACTCGCTGGGCGGCATCCAGCAATACCGGCTGAAGTCGAACGGCATGACCATCTTGTTGAAGCCGAACGACGCCGCGCCGGTGATCACGTTCGAGGTCGTCTATCACGTGGGATCGCGCAACGAGGCCCCCGGCAACACCGGATCCGCCCATCTCCTCGAGCACATGCTCTTCAACAAGAGCACCCAGAACTTCGGCCGCGCCAACGGGCACAAGACCTTCCAGGAAGTCCTGTTCGCCGCCGGCTGCGACTACGGCTCGACCAACATGACCACGTGGAACGACCGCATGACCGGCTACTCCACGCTCCCCGCGGACAAGCTGGAGCTGGCGATGAAGATCGAGGCGGACCGGCTGGGCCGCGCGTTGATCCTGGACAAGGAGCGGCAGCCTGAGATGTCGGTGGTGCGGAACGAGTACGAGATCGGGGAGAACAATCCCGCCGTCGCGCTCAACAAGGCGGTCGTGGGCGCGGCGATTGTCGCGCATCCCTACCACTGGGACACCATCGGGTACCGCTCGGACATCGAGGGCGTCTCCACGGAAAAGCTGAAGGAGCACTACAAGAACTTCTTCTGGCCCGACAACGCCGAGGCGATCCTGGTCGGCGACTTCGATCCCGCGACGGCGCTCCGCATCTTCGACCGTGAGTTCGGGAGCTTCGCCAAGTCCACGAAGCCGATCCCGGCCGTGATCACCGTCGAGCCGCCCCAGGAGGGCGAGCGCCGGGTCATCGTGCGGCGCAACGGCCAGGTTGGGCTGGTGGAGATCGGCTACATCCGGCCGGGCTCCCTGGACAAGGATTTCATCCCGCTCGACGTGCTCGCCACCATCCTCGGCTCCGGAATCAACTCGCGGCTGTACCAGGCGCTCGTCGAGAAGGGCCTGGCCACCGACGCCAGCGCGAGCAACTACACGCTGCGCGATCCCTACCCCATCCTGATCGACGCCACCGTGGCGCCCGGCGTGAGCCACCAGAAGGTGGAGGACGCCATGAAGGCCGCGCTCTACGCGGTGGCGAAGAAGGGCGTGACCGAGGAGGAGCTGAGCCGCGCCAAGAACCAGGTGGAGGTGGCGGTGGTGCGCGGCCGCGACGGCACCTACGAGCTGGCCCAGAGCCTGGGCGAGGCGGTCGCCTCGGCGAACTGGAAGTGGTTCGTGAACTACGTCGACACGATGAAGAAGGTGACGGCCTCGGACGTGCAGCGCGTGGCCGCGACGTACCTCGTGCCCGATCACGCGACGGTGGGATGGTTCGTGCCGGCGAAAGCCGACGAGAAGAAGCCACAGAAGACGGCGGGGGCGGGCGGCTCGGTCGAGTCCTCGGCGTCGAGCGGCGCCGCGGCGGGCGAAGCGGCGCACGCCACGTTCGCGCAGCGGACGCTCCACCGCGTGCTCGGGAACGGCATCACGCTGGACGTGCTCCCGAACCACGCCGTCCCGACGGTCGCCGTGCAGGGGATCGTGCTGGCGGGGCGCATGGTCCAGCCGGCCAGGAAGCCCGCCGTGCCAGAGCTGACCTCCATGATGCTCACGCGGGGCACCACGACGCGGGACAAACGGGCCATCGCGGCCCGTCTGGACGGCGTGGGAGCGCAGCTTTCGATCTCGAACGATACCTACGGCACGACGATCACCGGCTCTTCGCTCTCCCGGGACGCGAAGCTCCTTCTCTCCACCCTCGCGGATGAGATGAAGAACCCGGCTTTTCCCGATTCCGAATTGAGGAAGGCGAAGGCGGAGATGAAGACCGAGGTGCTTCAAGATTTCGACAACACGCGGCAGCGCGCGTTCGACCGGCTGACCCAGGCCGCCTTTGGAGCGGGACATCCGTTCCGGGCGCCGACCAAGGACGAGATGCTGGCGAGCCTTGAAGCGTCGCGGCCCGCCGATCTGCGCGCGTTCCACAAGGAGCGCTATGTCGGCAGCGCGATCTACCTCGCGATCGTCGGGGACGTGGACCCGGAGCAGATCGTGGGCGAGGTGGAATCGCTCCTGGGAGGGCTGCCCCGCGGCGTCGCTCCGGCGCTGGACCTTCCACGCGCCGAGCGTGGCGCGCCGATCCACGAGGCGGTGGCGCTAAAGGGAAAGGCCAACATGGATCTCATGTTCGGCGAGGCCAGCGGTCTTCGCCGGAAGGATCCGGACTATGAGGCGTGTCTGGTCGCGAACGCGGCTCTGGGCCAGAGCTCTCTGTCCTCACGCCTCGGCAAGCGCGTCCGCGACACGGAGGGCCTCACCTATTCGATCTTCTCGCGGTTCACGATGACCGATTTCCTGGACGGCGTCTGGCTCGCAGACGTGGCGGTGGCGCCGCAGAATCTCGGCAAGGCCATGAAGTCCACGCGCGAGGTCATCGAGCAGTACTGCAAGGAGGGGATCACCGAGGAGGAGGTCGCGACCCAGAAGAGCTTCTTCGCCGGGAACTACCAGGTGCAGCTGGCCACCAACGCGGGGATTGCCAACGCCCTGACGATCGCCGAGAAGTTCGGGTACGGGCCGTCGTACCTGGACGAGTTTCCGGAGCGGGTGCGGCGCGTCACGCGGGAGCAGGTGAACGCGGCGATCCGGGCGCATCTGGATCCCACGAAGATGAGCGTCATCGTCGCGGGGGATCTGGAGAAGTTCCCGGAATAGCGACTTGCCCCGGGGCAAGTTGAGTTGTCAGCATGCCCCAGGGCATGTTCATCGGGGCTACTTCAGCAATACCATTCCACGAGTCCGTACCGTGTTCCCCACCGTGAGGCGATAGAAATACCGCCCGCTCGCGACCGGGCGGCCGCGGTCGTTCCGTCCATTCCACCGCGCATGATAGATCCCCGGCGGCTGCGCGGCGTCCACGAGCGTTCGAACCAATCGCCCCGCGGCATCGTAGATTCGCAGCGAAATGCGGCCTCCGGGGCCGGCGTCGTATGGAATCACGGTCTCCGGATTGAACGGATTCGGCCGGTTCTGGTCGAGACGCGGGACGCGCGGCGCGGCGCCGCCGAGCACGGCCGTGACGGCCGGCGTCGAGAGCGGGTCGGCCGGATTGGATCCTAGCGCCAGCTCCCAGCGGTCACGGTAGCCGTCGCGGTCCCGATCGATCCCCATGCGCGTCCCCGCTCCCGGCGGCACGCCCATGTAGGTGATCTCGCTCCCCGGCCCCGCCCAGGAACGCAGCGTGTCCGTCTCGATCGTCCCCTCGGGATTGAAATCGCTGATGAACTCGTGCTGCCCCGTGAGGTAGAGGAATCCCTTCATCACCCCGCCGATCCTTCCGTGGGCGACGAGGTCGCAGTTCTGAAGATCCGCCTCGTGGTACAACGAGTCGAGGAGCGCGGTCACGCCCGGCGCGTTCTTGTTCGCGCCGTTCACCGTCAGCTCCCGCCCCACCGAGGGCGCCGTCCCGCTGTCGAACGAGAGCAGGAAGGCCTCGATCTCGTAGCGCGCCATCGTATCCGGGAAACTGAAGACCGGGAGCCTCAGGAAATTCACGATGTTGTCGACCGAGCCGTCGTGGAGGAAGCCGAACCCCCGCTTCTGCGGACCCGACGCCTGCGCGAATCCGCTCTTCGCGACCATGTTCCGGAGCTGCGGCACCTTGAAGTCCTGGCTCTCTTGCAGGAGCACGGACGGAATGATGAGCCGGTTCGTCCCCGTGGGAAGAGCGTGGCAGAAGGCGCACGGCTGTCCGCCGTCATGCGGCCTCGACTCGAACTCCACCCGCCCCGAGTCGGCCAGCGCGGTGAATCCACGGTTCAGCGTCTGGTTCGGATTCGGCGGAAACGTGACGGTCATGATGAAGTCGTTGTACTTCTGCATGTCCGCCGCCGGGAGCGAGTCGGGCGCCCCCATGAGATTGACGAACGCCGGATTGAAGCGCGTGAAGTCGAGGCGGTCCGCGCGCCAGTGGAAGGGCGAGGAGTCTCGAAGTCCGCGGAGCGACTGGGTCGTCATCGGCCCCTTCATGGGATGGACCTGACGGCCGGTGAGCTGCAGGCTCGGCTCCATCTGCCCGAGCGGGTTCCCCAGGTCCCAGGCGATGTTGTCGAAGTTCCCGCCGATGTGACAGCTCGCGCAGGCCAGGTCCCCGTGCGCCGAGAGATTCCCGTCGTAGAGGAAGGGCCGGCCGGCCCGGACCTCCGGCGGCGTGGGATCGAAGCGCAGCGCCACTTCCCCGATCTTGGTCTCGGTATCCGTGTCGAGGATGGCGATCGAGCTGGTGAATCGATCCAGCACGAAGAGCTGGTGTCTCGCCGCGTCGAGCGCGAGTCCCGTGGGACCGCGTGCCTCGCCGGGCACGATCCCTGGAGGCGAGGGCGCGCCCGACGTCGCGATCCGGTTGGTCACGTTCCCCGCGAGATCGAGCACCCCCACGCGGCTCGATCCGAGCGCGGCGACGTAGACCTTGCCGGCGGGGCCGTCCACCGTCACGTCGATCGGCTCCGCGAGGCTGAGGTCGCGCTCGGACTGGGGGCCCGGGCTCGTCGCATAGTTGATGTGCGGATTCAGGTGCACGGGCGTGACGGTGCCCGCCCCACCCGACCCAATGAGCGTGATCCGGTCTCTCAGGAATTGACCGCGCAGGTTCGGCTCGAATCTCGTCCGGTTCGAAGCCTCGGTGTTCGTGACGTAGAGCGTCCCGGTGCCCGGATCGACGGCCATGTTGAAATTGTTCGTGCCGACCCCCGAGACGGTGGAGCTGACCAGGCCCGTGCCGGCGTTGATCACCGCCACATCCACGTCCGGAAGAGAGAACCCTGCGGGAATCCCCGCGTCCCAGGTCTTGGGGGTCGGGAGCCCGTCGTCGACCCAGTGCGTGCCGTTCCACTGCACGATCACGCCGACCGCGGGCGCCGCGGGGAGCGCCGGATCCTTGGGCGGATTCGGGGGCGAGGGACCGCCCAGCGCCGTGACCGTTCGGGCGGGTACGATCGTGGTTTGGTTCCCCGCGTCGAGAACGGTCGCGTAGACCTGCGTCCCGCCGCCTCCCACCGCGAGCGAGCGCGGATGCCGGCCGAAGATCGCCGTCGGCGCGAAGACCGGAGCGAGCGTCGCCGGGTCGAAGGATTTCACCGCGTCCTCCCCGCTCACGCACACCCACGCGCGCAGCGGGCTTCCCGCGAAGGCCACGTCGGTCGGCTCGTCGCCCACGCGGAGCGTCGCGCGGACGCGAAGCGTCTTCAGGTCGACGATGCTCACGTCGTCCGAGACCTGGTTCACGACCCACGCGGTGCTGTCGTTCTGCGCGCGCACCGAGACCGGCTCGAGCCCCACCGGAACCTCGCCGAGCGTATCCAGGGTCCCCGCGCCGATCGAGAAGATCTCGAGGCGCGCGTCGGGTGTGTTCAGGGCGAGGAGCTTCGTTCCGTCCGGAGTGATGGCGAGCGGGTGCACTTGTAGTCCTTCGAAATTCTCGAAATCGCCCGTCGCGTTCGTGGAGGAGCGGGAGACATGCGGCCGGAGCGCCGCGAGAAGCGCGAAGGAGAGTGCCGAGATCGAGACGAGAAGCCAGACGGTGCGTCGCCGGGGCACGGGGAGCCGCCCTCCTGGGATGAAGCTCGGCGGAAAGCCCTCGAGGAAGAAAGGCTAAGTGTCTATCGTATCACGCCTTGTGGCTCTTTGCAAGCACGGCGGGGCGCTCGATGCCCTCTGGATCCTCGTGCCTCAGAAGATGCGCCCGATACGCGGTTTCGAGCAGCGACCTCATCTCCGTCCTGTAACGCTCGCGGCTGAATCCCATCGCCTGCCGTCGGAGGATTGCGGGGTCGAACCGTCTCCGGCTGACCTCGCGCATCGCCTCCTCGAGCGCGACTTCGGTCGGCTCCCGGAAGAAGATGCCGGTGTCGGGCGTCACCGTCTCGAGCGCGCCCCCGCGCGCCAGCACGACCGCGGGGCGGCCGCACGCCAGCGCTTCGAGCGGCGCGATTCCAAAGTCCTCCTCGTGCGCCTGGATGAGCGCGCGGCAGCCGCGATAGGCATCGCGCAGCGCTTCCATGGAGACCCATTCCTCGAAGCGGACCGTCGGCCCCGCCATGGCCCGAAGACGCTTCAGGTCGGGCCCGGAACCGATCACCCGGAGCTTCGCCCCCATCCGGTTCGCGGCGCGGATCGTGAGATCGACGCCCTTGTACGGCACGAGGGCGGAGACGGTGAGGAACGGCGCGTCCGCGTCGATCGGCACGTTCGCGGCCGGTGTGAAGAGCTCGGTGTCCACCGGCGGATACACGACGAGCGCGGGACGGCGGTAGTGCTTCCGGATCCGATCTCGAATGTTGTACGAGTTTCCGATGAAGAGATCCACGCGATCCGAGCTGATCCGATCCCAGAGCCGGAACCGCTGCGCGATCTTGGGCCCGATCCACCGCTCGAGGAGACCCGCCCGATGCGGCGCGAAGTACTCCGAGGCCAGGTCCCAGAAGTAGCGGACCGGCGTGTTGCAGTAGCAGACGTGCAGCGTGTCCGCGCGCGTGATGACGCCCTTCGCCGCGCAGTGGCTGATCGAGACGACGAGGTCGTAGCCGCTCAGGTCGAAGGATTCGATGGCGCTCGGGTATCGGTCGATGTACCAGCGGTACCGGCTCCGCCCCAGAGGCATCCGCGCGATCCAGGACTCGTGGATCGGGTGCGATTCGATCGTGGCCGAGAGGCGGCCCTTCCAGTGCACGAGCGTGTAGATCGGCGCGCCCGGGAACATCTCGCAGAGGATCTCGAGGCACTTCTCGCCGCCGCGCATGCCGGTCAGCCAGTCGTGGACCAGCGCGACGCGGAGCGAATCGAGCGATCGGGGGGGCGGGACGGGTGCCGGCGCGCTCACGACGTCGGCGCCGGCGATTCGGCCTCGAGCCGATCGGCCGCGTGGCGCAGGCGCTCGACCACGCGCTTCCGGCCGAGCAGGAGCATCACGTCGAAGATCCCGGGGCTGACCTTCTTCCCGGTCAGCGCGATGCGCGCGGGCATGATGACCTCCCCCGCCTTCACCGCCTCCGACGCAGCCAGGCCTCGCGTGGTCTTCTCGATCGCGTCGTGCTCGAAGGGCTCGACCTTCTCCAGCGCATCGGCCAGCTTCTTGAGCCGCGCCGCCGCGAAGGGCTTCGCCAGGAGCTCTGCCCAGGGATCGGGCTCGGGCTCGACCCGGTCCACGAAGAGGTAGCCCGCGTAGTCCAGGAACTGGCGCGGCCGCTTCATGCGGTCCCCCACCGCCTCCACCGCGCGCTCCAGGAAGCGGCGGTCGTGCAGCGCGGCCTCGGAGAGGGCGCCTGCCTTCTTCAAGCGCGCCACGACCATGTCGGTGCGAACTGGAAGGGGCAGGGCGCGGAAGTACTCGCCGTTCATCCACTCCAGCTTCTCGTAGTTGAAGATCGCGGGGTTCTTGGAGACGCGGTCCAGCGAGAACACGTCGATCAGCTCCTGCAACGTGAACATCTCGCGCTCGCCGTCGAACGCCCATCCCAGGAGCGCGAGGAAATTCACCATCGCCTCGGGCAGGATCTCGTCGTCCCGGAACGCCGTGACGGAGACCGCGCCGTGCCTCTTGGACAGCCGCGTGCCGTCGGGCCCGAGGATCATCGGAAGGTGGCCGAATCGCGGGGGCGCCAGCCCGAGCGCTTCATCGAGCCGGATCTGGCGCGGCGTGTTCGAGATGTGATCGTCCCCGCGCAGGACATGCGTGATCTCCATGGCGGCGTCGTCGATGACGGCCGCGAAGTTGTAGGTCGGATGGCGATCGGCACGGAGGATGACCAGATCGTCGAGCGTGCCGTTCTGAAACGCGACCGTCCCACGGACCTCGTCGTCCCAGGCGGTCTCGCCGTGATCGGGCATGATGAAGCGGATCGCGAACGGCTCGCCGTTCGAGGCGCGCGCCTCCGACTCCTCCTTCGAGAGCCGGAAGCAGGTGCGGTCGTACTTCGGCGGCTCGCCGCGCTGGAGCGCCTCTTCCCGCCTCTTCTTCAGCGCTTCCGGATCGCAGAAGCAGCGGTAGGCCTTGCCCTCCGCGAGAAGGCGCGTCGCGGCATCGCCGCAGCCCTTCAGCCGCTCGCTCTGGAAATACGGGCCGTGCGGACCGCCCACTTCGGGACCCTCGTCCCAGCGGAGACCCAGCCATCTCAGCCCCTCGAGGATTCCGCCGACCGCGTCCTCCACGTTCCGGTCCTGATCGGTGTCCTCGATCCGGAGCACGAAGGCGCCGCCGTGCTTCTTGGCGTAGAGGTAGTTGAAGAGCGCCGTGCGCGCCCCACCGACGTGGAGATATCCCGTCGGGCTCGGCGCGAAACGAACGCGTACCGGCGAAGCCATGCGGCGATCCTTTCGCTCTCGGAGTGAAGCGGGCTCGGGCGTGGCGCCGACGTCAGCGGAGCAGCGCCATCTTTCTCTGGAACGTGTCGGACCCGATGGTGGCGCGGTAGAAGTAGATCCCCGTGGAGACGTCCTTGCCGTCGCGCCCGCGCCCGTCCCAGACGAACTCATAATAACCGGGATCGAGCGCGCGGGAAACCGGCGTCGCCACGAGGCGTCCCTGGATGTCGAAGATCTGGATCCGGACCGCCTGGGGCCCCGCGCCTCCGACGACGTAGGCGACCCGCGTGGACGGATTGAAGGGATTCGGGCGGTTCTGCCGGAGCGAGGAGCGCGGCGCCGGAGGCGCTCCGGAGACGCCCGGAGGCTCCACCGCCGTGAGCACCGGGAAGGAGGCGTATCCGGTCCGCCAGTTGTCATGGTGGAACATGGGCCAGAGCATGCCGCTCGCCTGAAAGACGCCCGGGTACCGCCAGACGTAGAGCTCGCGATCCCAGCCGGCGAGAACGATGTCGGTCGCGCCGTCCTTGTCCAGATCCCAGATGGCGGGCGTGCTCTTGGCCTCGGCCCCGATCTCGATCGGGAATCCGCTGACCGGGGTTCCGTTCGCGTGAAAGGCGTAGAGCCTCCTGTCCTCCGCTCCGATCAGGATCTCCGGGGAGCCGTCGCCATCCAGATCCGCGACCGCCGGAGAGGCCTCCGTGGCCGCGCCCCCCAGCGTGACGCTGGAGAATCCAGGGAGCACGTTTCCCTGCGGATCCCACACCACGAGGTGCCCGTCCGCCCCGCAGGCGATGACGTCCAGGCGAGGATCCCCGACCGAGGCGAGGAGGGGGGCGAGCACCGGCGAGGTGACTCGACCGTTCCCGGGCGTGAGCTCGAGCGGACGCGGCCATCCCGGGGCGCGCTGCCCCGACGACGTGAGCACGTAGACGCTGTCGTTGGCGCACCCGAACGCCACTTCGAGCCCGCTTCCGGTGGTGATGTTTCCGATCGCCGGCGAAGAGCTGGCGAGCCCGCCGAATGCCGAATCCCAGACGATCGAGGAGTCCGCGTGGATGGCGTAGACGTGTCCCGCCGACGTGCCGAAGACGATCTCGCGCACGCCGTCCCCGTTCAGATCCGCGATCGCGGGCGAGGAGATGACGGAGCCCTGCGGCTCGAACAGGATCCCGGTCGCGCCGCGAAGGGGCGCGCCGTTCCGGTGCCACGCATACAGGCGGTTCGTGTTCGAGCCCACGACGATCTCCGGGGCGCCGTCGCCGTCGATGTCCCCCACCGCCGGCGTCGACCAGAAAGGCGCGCTGCCCTTGCGCGGCCAGCCGGGAAGCATCGCGCCGCTCGTATTCCAGACCGCCACCGTGGAATCGTTCCAGGAAGCCGCGATGATTTCGGGCACACCATCCCCGTCCAGGTCGGCGGCCGCCGGCGAGGACGGGATGTGGTGGAGCGCGGTGCTGAAGATCCCGGTCGTGACCGCGTTCAGGTCCCCGTTCAGCCACTCGGTGCCGTCGGAGCGGAAGACGTACAGGTAGTCGGATCCGACCAGGATCTCCGGCTTCCCGTCATGGTCGAGATCCGAGAGACACACGGACGAGGAGGTCGCTTCCCCCAGGAGCGCGGGCCAGCCGGCAAGCGCGGGCGGGCTCGTGCTCACGACCAGGGCGGCCGAGAGCGGTCCCTCGTTTCCGCTCGAATCCACCGCCGCCACCTCGTACTTGTAGCGCGTGAGGGACGGGAGACCCGCGTCCTCGTAGGCCGAGACCCGCCGGACCGGAATCGGCGTCCGCAGCGCGAGCGGGCTCCCGTCGTCGAGCGCGCGGTAGAGGCGATAGCCCGACGCGTCGGCGGCCGAGACGGGGTCCCAGGCGATCGTCACCCGATCCGTCCCCGGGATCTCGGTGCGCAGATTCGAGGGAGCCGCGGGCGCGGTGTGGTCCACCGCGAATGTCCAGGAGTGGAAGTACGCGTCGTCGACGCGAACGTCGAAGAGCCGGCCCGCCGGCACGACGCCCGCGTGGATCCGGACCAGGAGGCTCGTCCCGACGGCGCCGGGCGCGATGTCGCCGATGGTCGCCGTGGAGTCGAGGATCGCGACGCCCAGCGCGGGATTCCGGAGATGGATCGTGATCCCCCGCGCCCGGCCGGCTCCCGCGTTCGCCACGGTGAAGCGATATCCCGCCGTCTCGTTCGGGTCGAGGATCCCGTTTCCGTTCCCACCCGCGGCGGGGCTGTCGTCGAATCCGTTCGAGGCGAGAAGAGGCGAGGGAGCGGCCACCGCGATGGGGATCTCGACCGTGTCGGCGCGCGTCGCGTCCCGCGCGATCACCCGGAGTCTCTCCCCGCGCGCGGATCCCGGAATCGCGAGCGCCCGAACGCGGAGGCTGTCGGGCAGCGTGGCCTGAGCGCCGGCCGCGAGCGCGGGAAGCACCGCGGTGCCCTGCGGCACCGTGAGCCCCGAGGTGAGGGCCGCCAGCGTGACCGTGACCGCGCCGCTCGAGGCGCCG
>Ga0075434_100003671_pt1 | contig 13714 bp, 13 predicted proteins | sample RhiMethybrSRZTD3_FD_75298 | JGI IMG/M metagenome (GOLD analysis project Ga0075434, IMG submission 75298) | Populus rhizosphere microbial communities from Tennessee, USA - Rhizosphere MetaG P. TD hybrid SRZTD3 | ecosystem: Host-associated > Plants > Roots > Rhizosphere > Soil | place: USA... | reverse complement strand
GCGCGAGTCGACGACCTTGTCGCCAAGATTGCCGCAGTAGGGACACTTCATCGCGCGATACCTTCAGCACCATGAGCACCGCGCGCACCTTCCGCACCCTCGGCACCTTTAGCACCCTTCGCTGCGCTGACCAGACTCCCAAACGTCAGCCCCTCGCGCGCCATGAACAGGAGGCCCAGAAGCGTCACCGGCACAAACGAAATCGCGTGCAGCACAATCGCCGCGCCGACCGCCGTGGTTTCCGGAGCGCCGAAAAACGTCATCACCGCAATCTTGTACGCCGCATGGAACCCCCCGACCTGTCCGGGCGTGGGAACTGCGACGCCGACGACCAGCAGCGTCATCACGAGGAACGAACCCAGGTAGCCGAACGTCATATGAAACGCACGTGACGTCACCCAGATCCCGAGCGCGATCGACAGCCAGAGCGGAAACGACAGCGCGAGCGATCCGAGCAGCTGCACGGGACGCCGCATGATCGCCAGGCCCTGCGCGAAGCTCTCGACGAGCCGCGCAACCGCGCGCGCGAGCTTCGCCGGCAGCACGCGCTCAATCCTGAGCGCCCACGCGCCGAGCTTTTCGGGATGTCCCGCGAGGAAGAAGAACGCGATCAGTCCGGCGATCGACGCCCCCGCCGCCAGCAGCCCGCCTGTCTTCACGCGGGCATACATCGCCGGATCGCCCGCGAGCGACGAGGGCGCGACCAGAAGGACGAAGAGTCCGAACAGCAGCAGCACCGTCACCAGATCGAGCAGACGCTCGACGATGATCGTCGCGAACGCCGCGGTCGGCGGCAGCTGCTCACGCCTCGCGAGCAGGTACGGCCTCAGCACTTCGCCCGCGCGCGCCGGGAGCAGAAAGCTCGCCGCAAAACCGATCACCGTCGTCTGGAACGCAACCGAGAACCGCGTCGGCCCGATCGGCGCGAGCAAGTACTGCCAGCGGAACGCGCGGAGCGCATATGTCATCAGCGTCACGAGCACGCCGCCGATGAGCAGACGGCCGTCCGCTTCGCGCGTCCTCTCCCACACCTCGGCGGGATTGACGCCGCGGAAGAAGAACGCGAGCAGCCCAATCGTGAGCAGCAGGATGACGGTCGTACGGACTCGTAGCCGCATGCGTTCGGATTAGAATAAGGGTCCGCCCCAAGTATATGGGAAAACGTGAGTTATTACTGGTCGTCGTCTTCGTAATCGTCGGGGCGATTGTCTACGAGGCGACCGCCCCGCCGCCTGCGCCAGGCGAGCGGAGCTTCTCGCCGTCGCGGATCATCGACAACATCCGCCGCGGCGTGCGCGGGAATCGCGCCTCCGCCGACACAGTCAGCACTGCCACGCATGCGGTCGACGCCTCAGCCATGAATCTCGAGCTGTCGTGGCCGAAGGGCAGCCCTTCCGAGCTGACGATCGTGGGCGAGGAACGCGACGACATCGGCAGCGAGCTGAACGTGCACTCGAGGGCGTTCGACGACGAGGAGGCGCAGCGGACGGCGAAGGCGACGGTGCTGAAGGTCGACGCTGCGGCCGGCGGGCTCCTGGCGACGGTAGATTTTCCGCGCGAAGGCCTGCAGACGGCAAACCTGACGCTCCGCGTGCCGTCGCGGCTGCGCTTGAAGGTGACCGGCGCGCGCACTCGCACGCGCGTCACCAACGTCGCCGCCCTCGAGCTCGAGAACGGCCGCGGCACCACGGAGATCAAGCAGGTGAAAGGGCGCGTCACCGGTGAATACCGCGGCGGCGACCTGCGCATAGCCGGTGTTGGTGAGCTGAAGTTCACGACGATCGGTACGGACGTTCGCCTCGAGCAGATCGCGGGCGAGGCGTCGATGAACATGCGCGCCGGCAATCTGCGCGGCATGGAGCTGGGCGGCCCGATTGATCTGGACACGACGGGCGTCGACATCGAGCTCGAAAAGCTGGACAAGACCACCGGTATCGTGCGCATCAACGCGACAGCGGGGTCAGTTTCAGTGAGGGGGCTCCGCACCGACGCCCGCGTCGACGCGCGCGGCTCAGCGGTCGACGTCATTCTCGATCGCGCGGTGCCGCTCGCGATCTACAGCGAAGGGGGGGCTCCCGTCGAGATCACGCCGCCGCCAGGCGGGTATCAGCTCGACGCGGTTGCCGCCGACGGCAACATCGTCGTTCCCGAGCACACCGTCGAGGTGACGGCCAGCGGCGACGAACATCGCGCAACCGGCGCGGTCAAAGGCGGCGGACCGCTCGTCACGATTCGTACTTCGCACGCGAGCATCACGGTGCGCGAACGGGAGGAAACGGAGAAGAGCGGAGGGAACGGAGAAAAACTAACCACGGAGAAACGGAGGTAACGGAGGTATTTTTTGGGGAGAAGATCCATTTTGAAAAAGAGATCCTCTCCAAAATATAAATCTCCGTTATCTCCGTTCCTCCGTGGTTCACATTTCTCGGTTCTCTCTTCTTCTCCGCTCTCTCTGTATTGACTCCGCTCGCTCCGACCTGTAAGCTTCATCGTCTTCCGCGAGGTCATCGTGCTCTCCACCGCCCCTCTGCTTGAAACATCGCTGGACGGACTCACACTCAATCGCCGCGGCAAAGTGCGCGACGTCTACGACATCAGGCTCGCGTCCGGCGAGGACGCGCTGCTGATCGTCGCGACGGATCGCATTTCCGCGTTCGATTACGTCCTCGGGTCCGGGATCCCCGACAAGGGAAAAGTCCTGACGCAGCTGTCCGGGTTCTGGTTCGAGCGCATGGGCGATCTCGTGCCGCATCACGTCATCTCGCTCGATGCGGGTGCCTTCCCCGAGGCGGCGCGCCGGCACGCGGACGTGCTGCGCGGGCGCACGATGCTCGTCAGGAAAACAGATCCCGTTCCAATCGAATGCGTCGCGCGGGGATACCTCTCAGGATCGGGCTGGAAGGAATATCAGCAGAGCGGGAGCGTCTGCGGCGTGAAGCTCCCGGCGGGTCTTCGCGAATCGGATCGGCTGCCGGAGCCGATCTTTACGCCTGCCACGAAAGCCGAGAGCGGCCACGACATCAACATCAGCGAAGAAGAAGCCGGGCGGCTCGTCGGCCGCGATCTCATCACGCGGCTGAAGACGCTGACGCTCGAGATCTACCGTCGCGGCTGCGAGCATGCGGAATCGAAAGGGATCATCATCGCGGACACGAAGTTCGAGTTCGGGCTGGCGCCAGCCAGCCCGTCTCGCCGAAGCGCCGAAGGCGCGAAGGCGGATGAGGTCATCCTGATCGATGAAGTGCTCACCCCCGACTCGTCGCGCTTCTGGCCTGCGGCCCAGTACGAACCGGGACACGGGCAGCCGAGCTTCGACAAGCAGTTCGTGCGCGATTACCTCGAACACATCCACTGGAACAAACAGCCGCCCGTGCCGTCGCTCCCCGATGAGGTGATCGCGCGCACACGTGAGAAGTACGTCGACGCGTTTCGCCTCCTGTCCGGACGCGAGCTCGTGTGACCGTGCGCGACCAACTCGAGAAGCTCGTGCAGGAACTCTTGGAAAAGGGAGTTCTCTATGACGACGCGCGACGCGAGTTCGAGAAGATGTTCATCGCGCGCGCGCTTCAGCGGTCCAAGGGGAATGTCGGCGATGCCGCGGGACTCCTCGGGCTGCACCGCAACACGATCGCCCGCAAGATCTCGGAGTACCGCATCAAGCGCGCGTGAACCGGGATGCGGAGTCCGGGACGCGGGATGCGTCAACGGGACGCGGGGATGCACCATTCCTGAGTTCGGATCGGATCCCGGATCTCCCGTCCCTGATCCCGCCCGATTAGCAGTCGAGCTTCCAGACTGCTTGACAGGCTCCCGACCCTTCCATAGAATTAGCAGTCGGTCACGCGGATTGCTAACCCGCAGGGCCGCAAGGCTTCATTTAGGCCGAAAACACAGGCTTTTTTAAACCAGCAGAGGCGGGACGGCCCGCCGACAACCGGAGCGGGAACACCGCCCACAACCCGGAGTTGAGAAGCAATATGGCAACAGCAGCTGCAGTCAGGATCCGTCCCCTGCACGACCGCGTCATCGTGCAGCGCCTCGAGGAAGGCGAGCAGAAGATCGGCGGCATCATCATCCCCGACACCGCGAAAGAGAAGCCGCAGCAGGGCAAGGTGATCGCCGTCGGGAAGGGCAAGGTCGAGAAGGACGGCAAGGTCACGCCGCTCGACGTCAAGGAAGGGGACACGATCCTCTTCGGGAAGTACTCGGGCCAGGAGATCAAGCTCGATGGCGACGAGTATCTGATCATGCGCGAGGAAGAGATCCTCGGCGTCATCACGAAGTAACACTTCAGGAGAACGACAGAACTATGGCTAAACAGATTATCTACGGCGAGGAATCCCGCCAGGCGATTCTGCGCGGCGTCAACGCCCTCGCCAATGCCGTCAAGGTGACGCTCGGCCCGAAGGGCCGCAACGTCGTGCTCGACAAGAAATTCGGATCGCCGACGATCACGAAGGACGGCGTCACCGTCGCCAAGGAGATCGATCTCAAGGATCCGCTCGAGAACATGGGCGCGCAGATGGTCCGTGAAGTCGCCAGCAAGACGTCGGACATCGCGGGCGACGGCACGACGACCGCGACCGTGCTCGCGCAGGCGATCTTCCGCGAGGGCGCGAAGAACGTCGTCGCCGGCGCCAACCCGATGGAGCTGAAGCGCGGCATCGAGCGCGCGGTCGAAGTGATCGTCAACGAGCTGAAGAAGGCATCACGGCAGATCAGCGGCCAGGCCATCGCGCAAGTCGGCACCATCTCGGCAAACAGCGACGAGACGATCGGCAAGATCATCGCGGAAGCGATGGACAAGGTCGGCAAGGACGGCGTGATCACCGTTGAAGAAGCCAAGTCGATGGACACGTCGCTCGAAGTCGTCGAGGGCATGCAGTTCGACCGCGGCTATCTCTCGCCGTATTTCGTGACCGATCCGGAGCGCATGGAAGTGGTGCTGGAGAGTCCGGTCATCCTGATCCACGAGAAGAAGATCAGCTCGATGAAGGATCTGCTCCCGCTGCTCGAGCAGGTCGCGCGCGCGGGCCGTCCGCTCGTGATCATCGCGGAGGACGTCGACGGCGAAGCGCTCGCGACGCTCGTGGTCAACAAGCTGCGCGGCACGCTGCAGGCCGTCGCGGTGAAGGCCCCCGGCTTCGGCGATCGCCGCAAGGCGATGCTCGAGGACATCGCGATCCTCACCGGCGGCCGGGCGATCACCGAGGACCTCGGGATCAAGCTCGAGAACATCAAGCTCGAGGATCTCGGCAAAGCGAAGAAGGTCACGATCGACAAGGACAACACGACGATCGTGGAAGGCTCGGGATCGCAGAATGCGATCGAGGGCCGCGTGAAGCAGATCCGCACGCAGATCGACGAGACCACGTCGGACTACGACCGCGAGAAGCTGCAGGAGCGCCTGGCGAAGCTCGTCGGCGGGGTCGCCGTCATCAAGGTCGGTGCGGCCACCGAAACCGAGATGAAGGAAAAGAAAGCCCGCGTCGAGGACGCCATGCACGCCACGAAGGCGGCCGTCGAAGAGGGCATCGTGCCGGGCGGCGGCGTCGCGCTGCTGCGGGCGGGCAAGGCGCTCGAGTCGCTGAAGCTCGACGGCGATCAGGCGGTGGGCGCGAGCATCATCCGCAAGGCCATCGAAGAGCCGCTGCGCTGGATCGCGACCAATGCCGGCCAGGAAGGCTCGATCGTCGTCCAGAAGGTGAAGGACGCGAAGGGCGACGAAGGCTACAACGCGGGCAGCGACAAGTACGAGAACCTGGTGACGGCGGGCGTCATCGACCCGGTCAAGGTCGTGCGCACGGCGCTCCAGAACGCCTCGTCGATCGCGTCGCTGCTGCTGACGACCGAAGCGCTCGTCTCCGAGGTCCCCGAAGAGAAGAAGGAAGCGGCGGGCGGCGGCATGCCGGGCGGCGGCGGCATGGGCGGGATGTACTGACGCGACTCGCGACTCGCGATTCGCGGTTGGCGGTTCGCAGGCCGGGCCTTTCAGGCCCGGCCTTTTTTTCTTTTACCTTTTACCTTCTTCCTTGACAGCGTCAGCGACTCGCCGGCGGCACGATGCCGTTCATCCGCAGATAGACGACGAGCTGACCGTAGTGGTCGGCGCCATGCCAGACCGCGAGCGTGATCAGGCCCAACCGCGTGCTCTGACCGCCGTAACGGCCGCCGGCGGGCTCAAGCGCGTTTGCAGGGGTCAGGCCGTCGACCACCGCATCGAGCCGCGCGAACGACTGCCGCAGGTACTGAAGGATCTCCGCTTTGGTCTTCGCGGGATTCGGACCACCGTTCTCGCACTCGGCGGGAGGCTCCTTGTGCTCGATCTCGAGCATGAAGGCCTCGTTCGCGCACGCGGCGTGTTTGATCTGCTCGCCAAACGTGCGGACGTTGCCGAACTCGCCGGTCGCCGGCTTGAAGTTCCACTTGTCTTCCGGCATCGCATCGGCCAGCGCGACCAGATCGCGGCCGAGCATCTTCCACCACTGCCCCACCGTCGATCCAACGGTCGGTGGAGACGGCGACTGCGCCCTCACGAACGCCGTGACCACGAGCACCGCCGCGGCCGCGGCGGCAAGTACGACTCTTCCAACAGCGCGCGTCATGGATGTCCTCCGCTCGGACACCCTAGCACGTTCACCTCAAAAGCGGCTCGCCATGCTAAGCACGTTCCACACGCTAATAACGTTCGCACCCCGTGCACCCTAGCACCCTACGCACCCTGGCACCCTAGGCACCCTAGGCACCCTCGGCACCCTCGCACCCTACCGCTGGAACGCGTACGACAGCTTCACAAAGAACTGCCGATCCTGTTTCTCGAAACGATCCCGATCGGTGAGCTCGCGCGTGTCCCCGTAGCCGATGAACATCACCGACTGCCAATTGAGCTTGTAGGCGAGCAGCGCCGAGCCCTCGAGGCTGCCGGACTTCGCGTCGACGGGCCGCAGAAACAGCGATGGGTCGTTGCGCGTGGACACGTACTGCAGGATACCGCGCGCAAACATGCGCGCGCTGAAGGTGTAGGTGCCCTTGACGCGCGAAACCTGCGCCCTGAACAACCGCCGGCTCACCCCCGCTAGGTCGTCGACGTACAGGCTGCGAATCGTCGCGGAGGTGTCGAAGGCGAGATGGTTGGTCGCATTCACGGTCAGATGTATCTCGTTGCTCGGTCCGTGACCCAGACGCGAGTTCGCGAAGTCGATCTCCTGTCCGACGTTGCCGAACAACCCGATCTGCGAGATCCGCCGGGACGGCGAGAAAAACATGATGTAGTTGAACCGGTTGCGATCGAACACTCGATCCCCGCTGAGCACGCGATCGTTCGTGAAGCGGTACTGCATGAAGCCGCCCCACCGCGTGTCCATCCCGCCGCCCGGCTCGATTTGACGGGTGATGAGGCTGCCGCCGGTTAGAAAGTTCTGCTGCTGGAAGTTGAAGAACGTCCGCTGCCTGGAGAGGAACCCTTTCGGACGCACGGTCCAACCGGTGGAGCTCACAACCTCCCGATAGCCCACTTGCGGCACGAAGCCGGTATCCGCGCGGAACTTCTCGCCAAGCTGCCTGTACTGGTTCGTCGTGTCGAAGTGTTTCAGGCTTCGGCTCCATTGCAGCGTGCCGGCCTGCGAGTGGAACGACTGCCCGGTCCACTCCGCCGCGTCCTGAGGACGGTTCGGCGTCTTCGACGCGCTAATCAGCCACTGACCGGTGAGGACGTCATGGCCGGATGGACGCCACTGAAAATCCGGACCGACGACCCGGTTGTGGCCGTTGCCGTCGTGCGACTCCCGATCGGTGAGGAGTAAGCCAACGAACGAGAGGCCGATGTCGCGCTTGACGCGCGCGATCGTCGCCGTGGATCCGAAGTCCTGCGACGCAAACGAGGATCCCGTCGGCCCGGGCACGATCGCGCTCCCGCCCCCGTCATCGTCGGCGACGAGAACGGTGTATCGCGCGCCGGCGACCTTGCCCGTCACGCGGCTGCCCCACAGCGGATCCGTGATGGTGCGCGTATAGACGGCCTGGATGGGCGTCTGGAAAAGATCGACCCCTTCGAGGAAAAACGGGCGCTTCTCAGGAAAGAAAAGCGCGAAGCGCTCGTTGGCGGAGATCTGTGCCGTGTCCGACTCGATCTGCGAGAAGTCCGGTTTGACGGTGAAATCGACCACCGTGTCGGCATTGGGCGTGAATTTCACGTCGGCGCCGCCATGCGGCTTGACCGGCTCGCTGACGAAGCGCGAGCCAGGTCCCTCTACCGGGTGAGCCGCTTCGCTCGCGCTGATGTAGGGCGCCGCGACGAGGTGTCCCCCCGACGGCAGCCGCTCGAGCCCTTCGAGCACGTTCTCGTGGCAGATGAAGCAGTTGCTGCCGCGCGGCTGCGTTGCGGAAAAGAACTGGTAGTGCCGGTCGCGCGGGTAGTTGCGATAGAGCATGATGCCCCATCGCTGCCGCTCGGCATTCTTGTATCGAAGCGACGAGAACGGGATCCTGATTTCGAGCGTCCACCCATGCTCGTTGATTTTCGCCGCGGACTCCCAGAAGAAGTCCGGCGACGAGTCCTCCCCCGACGAGTCGTCGAGCACCGAGTCGTACTGGATATTCCGGGGCGTGACGACGAACAGCACGCCGGTGTGGGCGGTATCGCGCGTGTCGAGGATGACGCCTCCGTAGTCGTTGCCTCCACCGCCGATATCGTCCCGATCCGCGTAGGGCGCGCGGAGGGCCCGTGGATTCGGATCTTCGAACTCGAACGCGGCATACAGCGCGTGGTCGTCGTACGCGATCCAGCCGACGTTGCGGACCTTCGGCTCGATGTTGTCGCCTGGGTTCGTCTCGTACCACTTGTCGATCCGCGTCGCGCCTCGCCATCCCTCGTCGGAGATGTCGCCGTCAATCGAAATGTGCGCGGAGGCGTGGGAGATGGAGATGCTGCTGCCGCGCATCGTGGACTGGGCGGAAGCCGATGCCGCGAACAGCGAGATCGCTGCGATGAGGGCCGCGCGCACTTCCCGTTACTCCCGCCGCGTCTTGCGGCCGTAGGCGAGCTCCGCGCCGCCGCTGATGATGTGATCGACTCCGGTCGTGAACGTCGCGTCCGCGGCGAGGTAGAGGCAGAGCAGTGCAGCTTCCTCGACTGTGCCCATGCGGCCCAGGACCTGCGCGGCGTCGCCGTCGGCGCGGCATTTTGCGGGGTCGGGCGCCTGGTCGATCGCCTCCTGCCACAGAGGCGTGTAGATGTTGCCGGGAGAAACGCAGTTCACCCGCACTTCGTGCGCCGCTTCGTCCACGGCGAGCGCCTTCGTGAATGCCGTAATGCCCCCCTTCGTCGCCACGTAGGTCGTCGCGCCAATCTGCCCCATCGTGGCCACCAGGCTCGACATGTTGATGATGTTTCCCTTCACCTTGCGAAGATGCGGCAGCGCAAACTTGCAGGCGGCAAAGTAGCTGACGAGATTCAGCTCCAGCAGGTTGCGGAAATCATCGATCGAGAACGCGTCGATGGGCTGATGCGGCGGATGCCACCCCGCGTTGTTGATCAGGCAGTCGATCCGGCCGAAGCGCTCGACGGTCCGATCGATCACGCGGCGCACATCGTCCGGCTTCGAGACATCGGCGCGCACGAACATCGCGCGGCCGGGACCCTTCGCGTTCATCTCCGCTTCGAACGCCTGGCCCTCCGCGTCGTGGCGCGAGCAGAACACGACGTTCGCCCCGCCCTGCTCGACAAAGACCCTGACGCAGCCGGCGCCGATGCCTTTGGTGCCGCCGGTGACAATGGTGACCTTGTCCTTGTAGCGCACTCAAGGACTATAGCTGACGAAATGTTGAGGGGAGAAGGACGCGCGCGATCAGCGCAGCGTGAACGACATTTCCACGACGATGAGGACGGGGACAGGCTGACCGAGGCGCAGGCCGGGCTTGAAGCGCCATTTCTTGATCGTCGCCACGGCTTCCTTGTCGAGGCCGAACTGCTGATCGAGAGATCGCACGACGTGGACGTCGCCGACCGAGCCATCGGGCAGGACCACGGCTTCCATGGTCACCACGCCCTGGATGCGCGCACGCATCGCTTCGCTCGTGTAATTCGGTTTGAACTCGCGAATCAGCGATGGCGACGTGACGCCGTTTCCCTCGCGGTACACGCCGCCGCCCGTGCCGCCGCCGGATCCTTCGCCGTAACCGGAGCCGGTGCCCGGACCGACGCCCGTGCCCGTGCCGGTGCCGCCGCCACCTCCAGTACCGGTGCCCAGTGCAACCGTGGCCTGCGGCACCGCCGTCGTCGCGCCCGGCAGTTCAATCGGCGCCGTCACGGCAGGAATATTCATCTGCGGAATCGGCTTTGGCGGCTCCGGTTTCGGAGACTCGATCTTGGGCGCCTTCGGCGGAGCGATTTCCGCCTTCTTTGGCGGCTCCGGCATCTTGTTGCCGCCCCCGCCGCCTCCGCCGCCCGGCCCCGGCCTGTCGAGCCATACGACGTCGGGCGGGATCGCTTTCAAAATCGGAGCTATCACTGCGGGACGCGTAATGATGTAGATGAACAGCGCCAACCCGACGATGTGCGCGATGACGGACCACGACGATTTCAGCAGGAAGCTTTTCCACGAGACGTCGTTCGTGGGGACACTTCCCGCGAGAAAACGCGAGTTCGGGCTGACGCCCTGGTAGACCTCTGCCATCGGTTGGTCTGGTAGTTCTCGAGCAGACATTTTGGCCGACTCTGTCGAGGTAGGCAAGTTGCAATAAGGATGCCCTGCCCCCACGGACCCATTGCGGCGCGAAACTGGCGCCGGCTGCGGCCCCGTCATGATCTTTGGACGTCAGCCGCCCCCGATTGGACTCAATGAATCCGGCCCCTTCCCAAAAGGTGGCTGGCACTTTCGCCGCAAAGTGCCAGCCACTTCTGGTGGGTGGTTCAGACGCGGCCGGTCCAGGCGCCGATCGCGGCATTGCCGCCGCCATATGCGTGCAGGGTGGCCAGCGCGTCGGCGGCGCGCGGCTCGCTGCTGACGGCGACGAGGACGCCTCCCCTGCCGGTCAGCGTTTCGAAAATGTGACCGTCATGACGCTGGAAGCCTGCGCGGCGAATCGTCGACCCGAGCCCGAGGCTTGCCAGGCCGCCGTCCTCTCCCTGCAGCGCAGCGACGAGCGGTCCTCGCGCGACAGTTGGGCCCACGGCCTTCAGCTCGATGTGTTCGGGGGGACCCCCGAGGGTCGTTTGAATCAACTCGGTCGCCGCTGCCGAGTCCCTGGCGAGAATCGTCAGCGAGTCCGGAACGAACCCGCCGCGCAGCAACGCGTCTATCCCGCGCCGCGCCCACTCGACATCCTGGAATACGCCGACCGTGAAGCGGCCGGCATCGCTCATGACTGATCCCAGATCGCGGTCTCCACGTCGCGGGCACCGTTCGCGCGCAGCACTGCGTGGATCGCATCCACGTCTGCCTGAGGCGTGTGGACGCCGAGCAGGATCGCCCCTTCTTTCACCGCCTGCTCGATCGCCTCGGCACGCGGGCCTGGGATGCCTGCGCCCTGCAGCGCTGACGCAAGGCCGCCGGCGACGTGGCCGGCCGCCTCGCCGAGCCCCGCAGCGAGCGGGCCTGCCGCCACGATCGGGCCGACGCCGGGCAGCACCAGCGCGATCGCGGCGAGAATGTAGCCGGACAACTCGCCGAGGCGCGCGGCAGCCGGCGAGTCCTCGATGTCGCTGCCGGGTGTGACGTCGAGATCCGAGGCGAGCGCCGATTCCTCGTCGTGATTGCGACTGATGACGGAGATTCGATCGCGGGGCACGCGCGCCTCGTGGAGCGCGCGCGCGGCGGCTGCGGCCGCCTCGGGCGAGGGGAAGAGCGCAATCACAAGAGGATGCGGCACGCAGGAATTCTAACGTAAGGTGTGCAGGTGGAACAGTTCGACGTCGCGATCGTCGGCGGCGGTCCGGCGGGATCCCGCTGCGCGTGGCGCCTTGCGTCGGGGGGCGCGCGCGTGGCGCTGCTCGATGGATCCCACCCGCGCGAGAAGCCCTGCGGCGGCGGCATCACCGGACGCGCGCTCGACATCGTCCGCGCATCGACCGATCCCGGCGCGTTCGGCGCCGTGCGCATCGACGTCGCGTCGTTCGAGCACGATTCGCAGCGCGTCGACATGCCGGTCGACGGCGCCAATGGAGCGTCAGACTTGATAGTGGCCGCGCGCCGGGATTTCGATGGCGCGCTGCTCGCGTCGGCTGCTGCTGCCGGCGCGTCGCTGATCACCGAACGGGTGACGCGCGTCGGCACCGGCGACGGCGCGTGGGACGTCTCGACGCGGGATCAGACGATTCGCGCGCGATGGCTCGTGGGTGCCGACGGCCCGAACAGTCTCGTGCGCCGCCGCGTGAGCGCGCCGTTCGAGCGCGCGGATCTCTCGATCGCGCTCGGATTTTTCGTTCGCGGCGTCACGTCGAGCCGAGTCACGATTGCGTTCGAGGATCGACCCGCAGGCTACCTGTGGTCGTTCCCGCGGCACGATCATCTGGCTGTGGGCGTCTGCGCGCAGGCGGATGAGAGTACCCCGGCGGTCCTCGCGCCACTCGCGTCCGGCTGGATCGCACGCAACGTCCACGACGCCGGCGACATGGAACGGTATGGCTGGGCGATTCCGTCGCTGCGCGCACGCACGCTCGAACGCGAAAGGCCGGCGGGCCCTGGGTGGATGCTGCTGGGTGACGCCGCCGGACTCGTCGATCCGATTACGCGCGAGGGCATTTTTTTCGCGCTGCAGTCCGCGGATGCGGCCGCCGATGCGCTGCTCGCGGGCCGCGACGCCGCGGCCGCCTACACCGAGCGGCTTCGCGACACGATCTATCCCGAACTGATGCGCGCGGCGCGGCTGAAAGCGCTGTTCTTCCGGCCCAAGTTCACCCGCCTGCTGCTCCGCGCCCTCGCGAACAGCGCCGCGATCCGGCAGATCATGATCGATCTCATTGCCGGCCGGCAGACCTATCGAGGACTCCGGCGGCGCCTGCTCGCGACCGGCGAGCTGAAATTGATGGTGGCGCTCTTGAGACCCTGAATTGCTGATTGCTGATTGTCGATTGCTGATTGATTGGGGATTGGAGATTGGGGATTGTGAAATCAGCAATCAGAAATCATCAATCAGCAATTCTCATTTCACGAGATAGCCGTCGCGCGCGCGCACGCGAACGTCCGGCTTCTTGACCGTGACCGTGATCGATCGCCACTCGTTGGATCCGGAGACCGTCGGCCTGGACGGCGTGTAGCCGAGCAGATACTGCAGCTTCAGCTCCCGCGCAATCGACCGCAGCGTGTCGGACAGCGCCGCGCCGTCGCGTGCGAGAAAGGATCGGCCGCCCGTGACGGTCGCGAGCTCGGCGAACAGCGGCGCCCGCGTCTGCCCAAGGCCGACCGGATAGATCATCACGTCGGACCGCCGCGCGCGCTCCAGCGCATCCGACGCGCTCGCCTGGCTGTAGCGATCGTTGCCGTCCGACAGCAATATCAGCGCGCGCCGCCCCTTTGCGGGCTGCACGGCGTCGATCGCCGTGATGATGGCATCGTGAAGACCAGTCGTCCCGAACGCGTCGAGTTTGTTGATCGCCACTTGTTGCGCGCTGCGATTGGTCGACAGCGGCGCGACGACTTCCACCTCGGAACCGACGGCGAGCACCATCGCCTGGTCCTGCGGGCGCAGCTCGTCCAGGAACGCCTGCGCCGCGGAT
>Ga0075434_100003670_pt1 | contig 13715 bp, 8 predicted proteins | sample RhiMethybrSRZTD3_FD_75298 | JGI IMG/M metagenome (GOLD analysis project Ga0075434, IMG submission 75298) | Populus rhizosphere microbial communities from Tennessee, USA - Rhizosphere MetaG P. TD hybrid SRZTD3 | ecosystem: Host-associated > Plants > Roots > Rhizosphere > Soil | place: USA... | reverse complement strand
CCGCTCGGGACGTGCTCGTGCTGGCACGGCATCACCAGCGTCGTGATGGGCAACTGCGGCTTCACGCTCGCGCCGTGCGCGGACAAGGACAAGCAGCTCGTGATGCGCAATCTGGAGCGCGCCGAGGACATCTCGGCCGATGCCATGAACGTCGGCATCGAGTGGTCGTGGACGACCTACCGCGAGTACATGGACACCGTCGAGCGGCTACCCAAGGGCATCAACTACTCGGGCTACATCGGCCACTCGGCCCTGCGCACCTACGTCATGGGCGAGCGCGCCTTCGACGGCACCGCCACCGAGGACGACCTCAAGGCCATGGAGGCCCAGCTGCGCGACGCGATCGAGGCGGGTGCCATCGGCTTCACCACCTCACGCTCGCCCAGTCACGAGACGCCCGACCGCCGCCCGGTGGCCAGCCGCATGGCCGACTGGTCGGAGGTGCGGCGGCTGGTGAACGCCATGGGCGACCTCAACGCCGGCATCTTCGAGCTGGCCGGCGAGAACGTGGACCGCAGCAAGGACGTCGATCCGGCCAAGCGGCGCGACTATCACATGCGCCTGCGGGACCTGGCGGTCGAGAGCGGGCGTCCGATCACCTTTGGCCTTTTCTCACGCAAGGATGCGCCTGGTGTCTACAAGGATTACGTGAACCTGCTGGACGAGACCGCCGCAGCCGGGGGTCGCATGTTCGCCCAGGTCCACAGCCGCGCGCTCTCGGCCGTGCTCTCCTTCCGCACCCAGCTGCCCTTCGACAAGCTGCCCGTCTGGAACGAGATCCGGAAGCTGCCGCTCGCCGAACAGAGGGCGAAGTATCGGGACCCGGCCGTTCGCGCCCAGCTCGTGGCGGCTGCCGGGGCGAAGTACGACGGCAAGGCGCGGGGCACCGAGGCCAAGCCGACGCCCTTCGACCGGATCTTCGTGATGCAGAGCGTGCACGGCGCCCACCGCTCGGTGGCGGAGATCGCCCGCGAGCGCAACAACGACCCGGTCGAGGTCATGCTCGACCTCGGGCTCGAGACGGACTTCAACGTCTTCTTCCTGACCCCGATCGCCAACGAGGACCAGGAGATCGCGCTCGACCTCATGAAGCTGCCGCGCGCGGTGGTCACCTTCTCGGATTCCGGCGCCCACGTCTCGCAGCTCATGGACTCCTCGCTGCAGACGCACCTGCTCGCCTACTGGGTGCGCGAGCGCCAGGCCTTCACACTGGAGCAGGCGGTGCGGATGCTCACGCTGGTGCCGGCCACGCAGTGGGGCTTCGCCGACCGCGGTCTCATCCGGCCGGGCATGGCGGCGGATCTCTGCGTGTTCGACCCGGCCACGATCGCGGCCGAGATGCCGGAAGTCGTGCACGACCTGCCGGCGGGCGCCAAGCGGCTCACGCAGCGCTGCCGCGGTATCAAGAGCACGGTCGTGAACGGCCAGGTGCTGCTCGACAACGGCAAGCACACGGGAGCGCTGCCCGGTCGCCTGCTCCGCGGCCCGCTCGCCCGCGTCTAAGCGCCACGAAAACGAAGCGCGCGGCGCGAGGCCGAGACGGTGTCCCGACCTCGCCCGCGCGCGGGAACTTCAGTGCGGGCGGCTACCGGTACGCCGGCGGTGGCGGCGGTGGCGTCCCCGCCGGAGGCGGCGGGACAGCCCCTGCCGTGGGCGGAGGCGGCGGTGGCGGGCTTGACGACGGCGTCGTGTACGCCGGCGGCGGAGGCGGCGGTGGCGGTGCCGCCACGCTGGGCTGCTGCGAGTAGGGCCGCTGCGAGTACGACGCCGGGACCGCGCCGCGCGCGACCGGCACCTGGTTCCCCTTCGAGTACATGCACTGCACGTAACTGGCGTCGTACCGCTTCTGCACCGAGTACTGCGCCGCCTGCGCGTTGCCAGAGCCGACGGCGGTGCCGCCGAAGAGGCCGGCGCCGGCACCCACGGCCGCTCCTGTCGCGGGGCTGCCGGCGGCGGCCCCGATGGCGGCGCCGAGCGCTGCGCCGATCACCGTGCCCAGGGCCGCTCCCGTGGCGGTGTTCCGTGCGCCGCTCTCGTTGACGCTCGTGCCCACCTGCTGACTGGCGAACTGCCGGCAGTCGGTGTCGTCGACCTGGAAGTCGTTGAACGCCTTGCCGCTGCCCGGCAGCACCATCACGCTCGGTCCCGACGGCACCGAGACACATCCCGCGGCGAGCACACTCACGACCAGGCAGAGCGCGATCGGCTTGTTCATGGCGTCAATCCTGTCGCGGCGGAACCTTGACCCACGGCTCCGGGCAGGTCTGCACGCTCGGATAGTACCCCTTCCCGCTGGGGCAGTAGTACCAGAAGGCGTCCGCGGGGCCCGGCGAGACCTGCACCTGCGGCTGGGCCTGCTGCGACTGCTGCACGTACACGGGCGGCTCCTGGACGACCACCGGCGGCGGCGAGTACGTGTAGTACGGCGGCGGATAGTAGTAGTAGGGGTAATACGGATAATACGGATAGTAGGCCCCGAACCCGACGAACACGCGGGGGCCCCCGTGATGGTGGCCACGCCAGGCCAGGCTCGGCTCCGCAAACACGAGAAGCAGGGCCACCATCAGCAGGGCGACCGTGGCGATCCTCTTCATGGCACCCTCCTCCGGCGACTTAGACGCACGAGCAACGCAACATGTTCAGTATAGCAACGCGGCCCCCTGCCCCAACCCTCCCCAGGTGGTAGGACGCTCGCCGCTGCGGTAGAGTCGCGGGCATGCGATTCGGCACCTACTACTTCCTGCAAGCCCCACCCGCGCTGGCGCACCCCGAGGTCGTGCAGCGCGAGATCGAGCAGATGGTCTGGACCGAGGAGCTGGGGTTCGACAGCATCTGGCTGACCGAGCACCATTTCATCGAGTACGGCCTCTCGGTGTCCCCGGCGATTCTCGCCACCGCCGCGGCCATGAAGACCCAGCGCGTTCGGATCGGCCTGGCTGCCGCCATCCTGCCCTTCCACGACCCCATCCGGCTCGCCGAGGAGCTGGCCATCGTGGACATCCTAAGCGGCGGTCGTCTCGACGTCGGCGTCGGCCGTGGCAACCGCCCGGTCGAGTTCGAGGGCTACCGGATCCCCCAGATCGAGAGCCGGGAGCGCTTCGAAGAGACCCTGGCAATCATGGTACGGGCGTGGACCCAGGAACGGTTTTCGTTCGAGGGCCAGCACTTCACCATCCCCGAGGTGCGGGTCATTCCCAAGCCGCTGCAGCAGCCGCATCCCCCGCTCTACATCGTCTGCGTGAGCCCCGACACGATCGAGTCGACCGCGCTGCGCGGGCTGCCCATGCTGAACTCGATCCTGCGCGGGTCTCTCGAGCAGCTCGTCGCGCAGCGCGACACGTACGTGAAGGCGTGCAAGAAGGGCGGACGCAGCGACGCCGAGATCGCCGGCCTGCTGAGCCGCTGGGGCGTGTCGCGTCACATTCACGTCGCGCCCACGGACGCGCAGGCGCGGGCCGAGGCCCGCGACGCGGAGATGTGGTATCAGGACGCGCTACGCCGCTTCCTCATCCCGGACAACATCGAGCGCGTGCATCCGCTGCTGCAGCCGGGCTTCCGCACGCTGGCCGAGCGGATGGGTCCGGTCACGTGGGAGCAGCTCGTCGCCGAGACGCTCGCTATCGGATCGCCCGATACCGTCGCCGCGAAAATCGAGGACATGCAGCGGCTCGGCGTCGGCGAAGTGCTCTGCTGGATGAATTTCGGTGGCCTCCCACAAGATCAGGTGCGGCGCTCGATGGAGCTGTTCGCACGCGAAGTGATGCCGCGCTTCCGCTGACGCACATCGTTCGTCAGCGCGCTGACGGCATCGGCTCGTCAGTGCACTGACGTTGTTCGCCGCGATCCTGACATGGGATCCTTGGTGCCGTCGCCGTAGTTCCTGATTTCCTGCGCTCTCCGCTCTGGCATAGCTCGTGCGCTCCCGTGCCCGCCGCCACAAGGCGGTTCAAGGGGGTGTCCATGAGACGACACGCGCTCGTGCTTTCGCTCACGGTCGCGCTCGCGCTCGGCGCGAGCCAGGCGCCTGGCCAATTCATCGCCCGCGATCCCGGCGTGCGCGGCGGAGCGGCCGGCGCCGGCGGAATTCTGGCCGGTCTGTCACCGGCGCAGAATGCCGTGTTCGAGGCGGGTCTCGAGGACTTCGCCGAAGAGGATGGGATCGGCAGCGGGCTCGGTCCGCGCTTCAACCTGGACAGCTGCGCCGGCTGTCACACGCAGCCCGCCGTCGGCGGCACCAGTCCGGCCGTGAATCCGCAGATGGCGGTGGCGACCGCGTTCGGCGCGCGCAACACCGTGCCCTCGTTCCTCCGGCTGAACGGGCCGGTGCGCGAGGCGCGCTTCAAGTACAAGCCCGATGGCTCGCGCGACGGCGGCGTGCACGCGCTGTTCGTCATCAGCGGGCGCGTGGATGCGTCCGGCGACGCCACCGGTTGCACCATCAAGCAGGACGACTTCGAGGGCAACTTCACGCGCAACAACGTGAGCTTCCGGATCCCGACGCCCACGTTCGGCGCCGGTCTGATCGAGGCCATTCCCGACTCCGCGATCGTCGCGAACCAGAAGGCGTCGGCGACGACGAAGGCCTCGCTCGGCATCGGCGGCCGTCCGCATTTCGTCCTGCCCACCGGCAACGCGAACCGCAACGGCAACGACGGCACCATCGCACGCTTCGGCCACAAGGCGCAGAACAAGTCGCTGCTCCTCTTCGCCGGCGAGGCGTACAACGTCGAGCAGGGTATCTCGAACGAGCTGTTCCCGCAGGAGCGCGAGGAGGATCCCAACTGCCAGTACGTGACGGCACCGAACGACCGCACCAACATGGACGGCAGCAGCGCCGCCGCCGTGCTGAGCGGCATCCAGAAGTTCGCCTTCTTCATGCGGTTCCTGGCGCCGCCCCTCGCGTCGGATACCACGCCGGGAGGCAGCGACTCCATCAATCGCGGCCGGCAGCTGTTCGTCTACACCGGCTGCGCGCTCTGCCACACGCCCAGCCTCACCACGGGGCTGTCGGAGACGGCCGCGTTCGATCGCAAGCCGGTGAACCTCTTCTCGGACCTGCTGCTCCACAACATGGGCGCGGGCCTGGCCGATGACATCCTGCAGGGCGCCGCAGGGCCGGACGAGTTCCGCACGGCGCCGCTCTGGGGGCTCGGCCAGCGCATCTTCTTCTTGCACGACGGGCGCACGACCGATCTGATCGACGCCATCCGCGCGCACCGCAGCGCCGCGACCTCTCGCTATGGGGCCTCGGAAGCCAACGCCGTCGTGAACCGCTTTTTCACCGTCCTCACGGAGGGCCAGAAGCAGGACCTCCTGAACTTCCTGCGTAGCCTGTAACCCGGCGCGGTCGGGGGTCCCCCAGCCCCCATCGGGCCGGCTCGAAGGGCGCCACGGCAAGCCCGTGGCGCCCTTCTCTCCGTTTGGGCTTATGATCACGCGCGATGAGCCCGCCATTCCCCCTGGTCGAGGTATCGGGGCCGCCGCGCGAGCGAGGGCGCCAGTACGGACAGCAGGCTGCCGAGCGGATCGCGCTGGGCGTCCGTCACTACACCCAGCAGCTCGAGGGCTCGCGGTTCGACGCCGCCGCCATCCGCGAGCTCGTGCACGAGTACGTCCCGCACATGACGGCCTTCGAGCCGGCGTACGTGGAAGAGATGCGCGGCATCGCCGAGGGCGCCGGCGTGGACTTCGAGGCCGTCGCCCTGCTCAACGCGCGCACGGAGATCCTCAAGCTCGGCCGCGATCCCGCCCTGCGCCGCCGGCTGGCCGGCGAGGAGGCGTGCACCGGCGTGGCCGTGCTGCCGGAGGCGGCCAAGGGGCGGCGGCTGATCCACGCCCAGAACTGGGACTGGAAGGTGGAGTGCGCGCAGACGGCTGTCGTGCTGCGGGTGCGGCGCGACGACGGCCCCGATCTGCTGACCTTCACCGAGGCCGGCGGTCTCGCGCGCTCCGGCTTCAACGCAGCGGGTATCGCCATCACCGCCAATTACCTAGAGTCCGACCGTGACTATCGCCGTCTCGGCGTCCCGCTCGCGCTCATCCGCCGCAAGGTGCTCGAGTCCCAGCACCTGGCCCTGGCCATGCGCAGCGTGTATGCCACGACGAAGTCGGCGGCGAACAACATGATCGTGAGCCACGCGGGCGGCGTGGCCATCGACTTCGAGTGCGCCCCCGACGAGACGTTTCAGGTCCACCCCGACAGCGGCCTCCTCGTGCACGCCAACCACTTCGTCAGCCCGGTGGCGCTGGCCAAGCTGCGCGACACGGGCATCGCCAACACGCCCGACAGCCTTTACCGCGACGTGCGCGTGCGCGGCCTGCTGGCCCCCCAGATCGGCCGGCTCACGCGCGAGGCGGTCAAGGCCGCGCTCCTCGACGACTTCGCGACGCCGTGGTCGGTGTGCCGTCCGCCGCGCGCGGGCGTCACCGGCGTGGTCACCGCCACGGTGGCGATGGTGGTCATGGAGCCGGCCCTCGGCATCATGGAGGTGGCGCCGCTGCCCGCGCTCGGCGCGGCGTTCACGAGCTATCAGCTGGAGGTCGTTGCTCCGGCTCCGCACCACGACTACCCTGTGGGCGCCCGACACATCTGAAAGGACCCTCGAGCATGGCATCCACGAGCAAGATCGCCCTGGTCACCGGCGCGGGCAGCGGCATCGGCAAGGCCGCTGCGCTGGCCCTGCTGAACGAAGGCTACGCCGTCACCCTGGCTGGCCGGCGCAAGGACGCGCTCGAGAGCGTCGTGCGCGAGGCCAAGCCCGGCGCCCGGACGTTGATCGTGCCGACCGACGTCGGCGATCCGGCCTCCGTGCGCGCGCTGTTCGCGCGGCACCGGGAGACCTTTCCGCGGCTCGACCTGCTGTTCAACAACGCGGGAATCGGCGCCCCGGCCACCTCGGTCGAGGAGCTGCCGTTCGAGCAGTGGAAGGCCGTCGTGGACACCAACCTCACGGGCTCGTTCCTCTGCACGCAGGAAGCGATGAAGATCATGAAGGCCCAGGACCCGCGAGGCGGGCGCATCATCAACAACGGCTCGATCTCGGCCTACGCGCCGCGCCCGGGCTCGGTCGCCTACACCTCGACCAAGCACGCGATCACCGGCCTCACCAAGACGACGTCGCTCGACGGCCGCAAGTACGACATCGCCTGCGGCCAGATCGACGTCGGCAACGCGGCGACGCCCTTGACCGAGCGGATGACGAAGGGCGTGCCCCAGGCGAACGGGCAGATCATGGTGGAGCCCGTCATGGACGTCGACAACGTCGCGCGCGCGGTGGTCTACATGGCCAGCCTGCCGCTCGACGCCAACGTCCAGTTCATGACCGTGATGGCCACGAAGATGCCGTACGTCGGGCGCGGGTAGCCCCTGAATAGACGGCGGCGCCGCCCCGTCCAAGGCGCCATGCCCGGGGTGGTGCCGCCGTGAGTCCGTCCCGCACCTTCATCCTCCGTCCGGTCGCCACGGCGCTCCTGACGGTCGGCATCCTGCTCGCCGGGGGGGTCGCCTATCTCCAGCTCCCCGTCTCGGCCCTGCCCCAGGTGGACTACCCGACGATCCAGATCGTCACCTTTTACCCCGGCGCCAGCCCCGACGTGATGGCCTCGTCGGTCACGACGCCGCTCGAGCGTCAGTTCGGCCAGCTCCCCGGTCTCAAGCAGATGACGTCGACCAGCTCCTTCGGCGCCTCGCTGATCACACTGCAGTTCATCATCGAGTACCAGATCGACGTGGCCGAGCAGCAGGTGCAGGCGGCCATCAACGCGGCCTCCGCGCTGCTGCCGAAGGACCTGCCCAATCCGCCCGTGTACAGCAAGGCGAACCCGGCCGACACGCCGGTCCTGACGCTGGCCCTCACCTCGGACACGCTGCCGCTGCAGCGCGTGCAGGACCTGGCCGACACCAACCTGGCGCAGAAGATCTCCCAGCTTCCGGGCGTGGGCCTGGTGTCGATCAGCGGCGGTCAACGGCCGGCGGTGCGCGTGCAGGCCGACCCCATGAAGCTCGCCTCCTATGGGCTGAGCCTCGAGGACGTGCGGGCGGTGCTGGCGCAGGCCAACGTGGACCAGGCCAAGGGCAACCTCGAGGGCCCGCGCCAGTCGTTCACCATCGGCGCCAACGACCAGCTCTTCTCGGCGGCCGAGTACCGCGCGGTGGTCCTCGCCTACCGCAACAACGCCCCGGTGCGGCTGACCGACGTGGCCGACGTGATCGACGGCGTGGAGAACGACAAGCTGGCGGCGTGGATGAACGACAAGCCCGCCGTCATCGTCAACATCCAGCGCCAGCCGGGGGCCAACATCATCGGCGTGGTGGACCGCATCACGCGCCTGCTGCCGCAGCTCAAGGCCTCGCTGCCCTCGTCCATCGAGATCACCACGCTCACCGACCGCACGGCCACGATCCGCGCCTCCGTCCGGGACGTGGAGTTCACGCTGGTGCTCACCATCGCGCTCGTCGTCATGGTGATGTTCCTGTTCCTGCGCTCGATCGCCGCCACCATCATCCCCAGCGTGGCGGTCCCCATCTCGATCGTCGGCACCTTCGGCGTGATGTACCTGCTCGGCTATAGCCTCGACAACCTGTCGTTGATGGCGCTCACGATCTCCACCGGGTTCGTGGTCGACGACGCCATCGTGATGATCGAGAACATCGCGCGCTACATCGAGGCGGGTGAGTCGCCGCTGCAGGCCGCGCTGAAGGGCTCCGAGCAGATCGGCTTCACCATCGTGTCGCTGACCGTCTCGCTCATCGCGGTGCTGATCCCGCTGCTGTTCATGGGCGACATCGTGGGCCGCCTCTTTCGCGAGTTCGCGGTGACGCTGGCGGTGACGATCCTCGTCTCGGCGGTGGTCTCGCTCACCCTGACCCCGATGATGTGCGCCAAGCTGCTGCGCCACGATCACGCGGCCACCCAGGGCCGCTTCTACCGGTGGAGCGAGGCGATGTTCGAGTGGGTGATCGCCCGCTACGCCACCACGCTGCGCGTCGTGCTGCGACACCAGCCGCTCACGCTACTGGTGACCATCGCCACCCTGCTGGCCACGATCCTGCTCTACGTGGTGGCGCCCAAGGGGTTCTTCCCGATCCAGGACACCGGCGTGATCCTCGGCATCTCGGAGGCGCCGGCCACAGTGTCGTTCACGGCCATGGCCGATCGCCAGCAGGCGCTGGCCCGCGTCATCCTGAAGGACCCCGACGTGGCGAGCCTGTCGTCCTTCATCGGCGTGGACGGTGTGAACATGACGCCCAACAGCGGGCGCGTGCAGATCAACCTGAAGCCGCGCGACGAGCGTGGCGCCGATGCCTCCGAGATCATCCGCCGTCTGCAGCCGCAGCTCGAGACCGTGGAGGGCATCACGCTCTACATGCAGCCGGTGCAGGACCTCACGGTGGAGGACCGCGTGAGCCGGACGCAGTTCCAGTACTCGCTGGAGGACGCCGACGCGCGCGAGCTGGCCGAGTGGGCGCCGCGGCTCATCGATCGGCTCAAGGCGCTGTCCGAGCTGCGCGACGTGGCCAGCGATCAGCAAAGTGGCGGCCTGCAGGCCCAGCTCGTGATCGACCGCGACACCGCCTCCCGCCTGGGCATCGCGCCGCAGGCCATCGACGACACGCTCTACGACGCCTTCGGCCAGCGCCAGGTGTCCACCATCTTCACGCAGCTCAACCAGTACCATGTGGTCCTCGAGGTGGCGCCGGCGTTCCGCGACAATCCCGAGGCGCTCAAGTACATCTACGTGAAGTCGGCCACCGGCCAGCAGGTGCCGCTGAGCGCCTTCACCCGCTTCGTGCCGGGCACGGCGCCACTGGCGGTGAACCACCAGGGCCAGTTCTCGGCAGTGACGATCTCGTTCAACCTGGCGCCCAACGTCGCCCTCGGCCACGCCGTGGACGCCATCCGCGCCGTCGAGCGCGAGATCGGTCTGCCTCCCTCGATCCGCGCCGGCTTCCAGGGCACCGCCCAGGCCTTCCAGGCCTCGCTCGCCAACCAGTCACTGCTCATCCTGGCCGCGATCATCACCGTGTACATCGTGCTGGGCGTGCTCTACGAGAGCTACATTCACCCGGTGACGATCCTGTCCACCCTGCCGTCGGCCGGCGTGGGCGCGATCCTGGCGCTGATCCTCTTCCGCACGCACCTCGACATCATCGCGCTCATCGGGATCATTTTGCTGATCGGCATCGTGAAGAAGAACGCCATCATGATGATCGATTTCGCGTTGGAGGCGGAGCGTGATGAAGGCAAGCCGCCTGCCGAAGCGATCTACCAGGCGTGTCTGCTCCGCTTCCGCCCGATCATGATGACCACCATGGCCGCGCTCCTCGGCGGTCTGCCGCTCGCCCTCGGCTCCGGCACGGGCGCCGAGCTGCGCCGCCCGCTCGGCATCACCATCGTCGGCGGCCTCATCCTCTCCCAGCTCCTCACGCTCTACACGACGCCCGTCGTCTACCTCTACTTCGACCGCCTGGCGCGCCGTCTGCGCCGCTCGCACGAGCCCGCGCCCATCCCGGCCGAAGCGGGCGCCGACTGATGCCCCTGATGAACGGGGGCCCCCAGTCGTGAATATCAGCGAGCCGTTCATTCGGCGGCCGATCGCGACGTCGTTGCTCAGCATTGCGCTGTTGCTCGTCGGCATCGCGGCCTATCGCACCCTGCCGGTGGCGTCGTTGCCGCAGGTCGAGTTCCCGGTCATCCAGGTGCGGGCGCTGCTGCCGGGGGCGAGCCCGGAGAACATGGCGTCCGCGGTGGCGACGCCGCTGGAGCGGCAGTTCGGGCGCATCGCGGGCGTGACCGAGATGACCTCGACCAGCCTGCTGGGCGCCACCACGATCGTGCTGCAGTTCGATCTCAGCCGCAGCATCGACGCCGCCGCGCGCGACGTGCAGGCCGCCATCATCGCCGCGCGCAGCCAGCTGCCGGCCAACCTGCCGAACAATCCGACGTACCGGAAGGTGAATCCGGCCGACGCGCCGATCCTCATCCTCGGTCTCACCTCCGATACCCTGCCGGTCGGCCGGGTGTTCGACGCCGCCGACTCGATCCTGGCCCAGAAGCTCTCGCAGATCTCCGGCGTCGGTCAGGTCATCGTCGGCGGCGGCGCCAAGCCGGCGGTGCGCGTGCGCGTGGATCCGAACCGCCTGAGCCAGATGGGGATCGGCCTCGACGAGATCCGTACGGCGTTGCGCGCGGTCAACGCCAACACGCCGAAGGGCGAGCTGGCCGACGCGCGCCAGGCGTGGTCGATCACCGCCACCGACCAGCTGTTCGAGGCCGATCAGTACCGGCCGATCATCGTGGGGTACAAGAAGGGCGCCGCCATCGGGCTGGCCGACATCGCCGAGGTCGAGAGCTCGGTGGAGGACCTGCGCACGGGCGGCCTGGCCAACGGCAAGCGCGCGGTGCTGATCATCGTGTTCCGGCAGCCGGGCAGCAACATCATCGACACCGTGGATCGCGTGCGCGCGCTGATGCCCGAGCTGCGGGCCTCGATCCCCCCCGCCATCGATCTCAGTGTCCTGCTCGACCGCACCACGACCATCCGCGCCTCGTTCCACGACGTGCAGATCACGCTGGGGCTCTCGATCGTGCTGGTGGTGCTGGTCGTGTTCCTGTTCCTGCGCAGCGCGTGGGCCACGGTCATCCCCAGCGTGGCGGTGCCCCTGTCGCTGCTCGGTACCTTCGGGGGGATGTACCTGTGCGGCTACAGCCTCGACAACCTCTCGCTCATGGCGCTGACCATCTCCACCGGCTTCGTGGTGGACGACGCCATCGTGGTCCTCGAGAACATCACGCGCTACCTCGAGGCCGGCGACACGCCGCTGGCGGCCGCCCTGCGCGGCGCGCGCGAGATCGGCTTCACCGTGCTCTCCATGAGCATCTCGCTGGTGGCCGTCTTCATTCCCATCCTCTTGATGGGCGGCATCGTGGGCCGGCTCTTCCGGGAATTCGCGGTGGTGCTGGCCACCGCCATCCTGGTCTCGCTGCTCATCTCGCTCTCCACGACCCCGATGATGTGCGCGCAATTCTTGAAGTCGCGCCACCAGGTGCGGCACGGCCGGCTGTACCGCGCCACCGAGCGGGCGTTCGACGCGCTGCTGGCCTTCTACACCCGCACCCTGGGCTGGGCGCTGCGCTTCCAGCGCATCACGCTGGCGGTCATGCTCGTCACGGTGGGGGTGAACGTCTACCTGTTCATGATCGTGCCCAAGGGCTTCTTCCCGCAGCAGGACACCGGCCGCCTCATCGGCAACATCCAGGCCGAGCAGGACATCTCCTCACCGGCCATGCGCGAGAAGATGGCGGAGTTCGTGAGGGTCGTGAAGGACGACCCGGCGGTCGCCGACGTGGTGGCATTCTCGGGCGGTGACTCGAACACCACGAACACCGGGCGCGTATTCGTGTCGCTCAAGGCGCACGGCGAGCGCAAGCTGCCGGCCGACGAGGTCATCGCGCGCCTGCGCGGCAAGCTGGCCCACGTTCCCGGCGCCACCCTGTTCTTGCAGTCGGTGCAGGATCTCCGCATCGGCGGCCGCGCCAGCAACGCGCAGTACCAGTACACGCTGCAGTCCACGGAGCTCGCCCAGCTCAATGCCTTCGCCCCGCAGATGCTGGCCAAGCTGCGCAACCTCAATGGGCTGCGCGACGTGGCGACCGACCAGCAGAACCGCGGCCTGCAGGCCGCGCTGGTCATCGACCGTGACACCGCCTCGCGTCTGAACGTCCTTCCGCTGGCCATCGACGAGACGCTCTACAGCGCCTTCGGCCAGCGGCAGGTCTCGACGATCTTCACGCAGCTCAACCAGTACCGCGTGGTGCTGGAGGTCATGCCCGCCTTCCAGCAGACACCCGACGCCCTGAAGTCGATCTACGTGAAGTCCAGCACGGGCCAGCAGGTGCCGCTGAGCGCCATCACGAAGTTCGCGCCGAGCACCACGCCGCTGGCCGTGAGCCACCAGGGCTTCTTCCCCTCCGTGACGCTGTCGTTCAACCTCGCCCCCGGCATGGCCCTGAGCGAGGCGGTGCAGAGCATCCAGGCAGCCGAGCGCGAGGTGAACATGCCCGCCGCGGTGACCGCCAGCTTCCAGGGCACCGCCCAGGCCTTCCAGGCCTCGCTGGCCACGCAGCCGCTGCTGATCCTCGCCGCCCTGATCAGCGTCTACATCGTCCTGGGCGTGCTCTACGAGAGCTTCGTGCATCCGATCACGATCCTGTCGACGCTGCCGTCCGCCGGCGTGGGGGCTCTCCTGGCCCTGATCCTCACCGGCAACGAGCTCAACGTGATCGGGCTCATCGGGATCATTTTGTTGATCGGCCTCGTCAAGAAGAACGCGATCATGATGATCGACGTCGCCGTCGACGCCGAGCGGCGGGAGGGCCGGGCGCCGCTCGAGGCCATCACCCACGCTTGCCTTCTGCGCTTCCGGCCGATCATGATGACGACCATGGCCGCACTCCTCGGAGGCTTGCCCCTGGCCCTCGGCACCGGTGTCGGTGCCGAGCTGCGCCGCCCGCTCGGCATCACCATCGTCGGCGGGCTGATCATGTCCCAGCTCCTCACGCTCTACACGACCCCGGTCGTCTATCTCTATCTCGAGCGCGTCCGCCTGGCGCTCAGCCGCCGGCCGCGGGTCGTGGCAGGCCGCCCTTCGGAGGCCCGCGGATGACCCTGCGCGCGCTTTACCCGCTGCTGCTGCTGCTGTTGGTCGTGACGCT
>Ga0075434_100003668_pt1 | contig 13720 bp, 10 predicted proteins | sample RhiMethybrSRZTD3_FD_75298 | JGI IMG/M metagenome (GOLD analysis project Ga0075434, IMG submission 75298) | Populus rhizosphere microbial communities from Tennessee, USA - Rhizosphere MetaG P. TD hybrid SRZTD3 | ecosystem: Host-associated > Plants > Roots > Rhizosphere > Soil | place: USA... | reverse complement strand
CGAGGCGATGGCGCGGCCCAGCCTGTGGCGCACCTTGCCACGGGCGTGGACCATGATCATGCCGTACTGGTCGTCGGACGACCGGTGGGCCGCGCGCGGACTCCTGCTCGGCGTCGTGCTGCTGACGCTCGGCATGGTCTATCTCACCGTACTCCTGAATCAGTGGAACAACGCCTTCTACAGCGCGCTGCAGGACAAGAACATGCCCGCGTTCACCGGGCAGCTCTTCCGCGTGACGTACCTGATCACGATCTTCATATTCCTCGCGGTGTACCAGGTCTATCTCAACCAGATGCTCGAGATCCGCTGGCGGCGCTGGCTGACCGATCGCTACCTGCGCGCGTGGCTCACCGACAACGCGTACTATCGCATGCAGCTGCAAGCGAGCGAGACCGACAACCCCGACCAGCGGATCGCCGAGGACGTGCAGCTGCTCGCGGCTCACACGCTCGGACTGTTCACCGGCGGCCTGCGCGCGACGGTCACCCTGGTCACCTTCGTCGCGATCCTCTGGGGGCTTTCGGGATCCCTGAACGTCACCGTGGGCGAATTCGTCGTGCACCTGCCAGGCTACATGGTGTGGGTGGCCGTGCTCTACGCGGTCGTGGGCACCTGGGTCACCGATCTGCTCGGCCGTCCCCTGGTGCGCCTGAACTTCGATCGCCAGCGCTACGAAGCCGACTTCCGATTCAGCCTCGTGCGCTTTCGCGAGAACACCGAAGGCGTGGCGCTCTATCGCGGCGAGGCCGACGAGTTCCGCGGCTTCCTGCAGCGCTTCGAGGATGTCGTGCGCAACTGGTGGGGCATCATGATGCGGCAGAAGCGCATGACCTACTTCACGTCGGGCTACGGGCTCGGCGCGTGGATCGTGCCCTCGATCGTCGCCGCGCCCCGCTACTTCCGCGGCGAGCTCGGCCTCGGCGGCCTCATGCAGACGAGCCAGGCCTTCCAGCAGGTCCAGGACGCGCTCAGCTTCTTCGTCCAGTCGTACAAAGAGATCGCGGCCTGGTGCGCGGTGGTCGAGCGACTCGCCGGCTTCGAGCGGACCCTCGAGCACGTGCACCAGCAGGCGTCGAGCGGCTTCCGGCGCGTCGACGGGCGCCCCGGCGAGCTCACCGTCACCGGCGCCGATCTCTATCGGCCCGACGGGCAGATCCTCATGGCGAACGTCAATCTCAAGCTGGAGCGCGGCGACGCCGTGCTGTTGACCGGGGCGTCCGGCTCGGGCAAGAGCACGCTCATTCGCGCGATCGCCGGCATCTGGCCGTTCGGACGCGGGGAGATCCGCGTGGCTCACGACGCACGCATGCTGTTCCTGCCGCAAAGGCCGTATCTGCCGATCGGCGTGCTCCGCGACGTGGTGAGCTATCCGATCGCGGCGCAGGGCGTGGACAATGCGGCCCTGCGCGAGGCGCTCGAGGCCGTCGGGCTTCCCGAGCTCGCCGCGCGCCTCGACGAATCGGCGCACTGGGCGCTGCGGCTCTCGCCGGGCGAGCAGCAGCGCATCGCGTTCGCGCGCGCCCTGGTGCAGAAGCCGGAGTGGCTCTTCCTCGACGAGGCGACCTCGGCGGTGGACGAGGCCACCGAGGCGCGCCTCTACCGGCTCCTGCGCGAGCGGCTGCCCGACACGACCCTGTTCAGCATCGGCCACCGGACCACGCTGCACTCGTTCCACGCGCGCCGCCTCGTGGTGCAGCTGGCCGGCAACGCACCCGGCACGGTGGTCGAGCTTCCCGCCGACCTGGGGCCGCACGACGACCTGATGCGCGACGAGGACGCGACCAAGCCCTGGTGAAGGCGCGGCCGCCCGCGCGCTAGAGCGTGACCGCCCGGCCCTCCGCCGCCGAGACCTCGATTCCGGCGATCAGGCGGTGGCGCTGCACCGCGAGATCGAAGTCGGGCTCGAAGCCGCGCGGATCGCGCGCGGTGTCGGCGAATCGCTTGTAGGCCTCCGCGACGTTTCTCGCCGAGCCCGGCGGCGTCGCGGCCGGCGCGAGCTTGAAGCGGCTCGGCACCTCGAGCTCCGCGGGCGCCTCGCGGCCGCGCGTCGCCTGCAGGCGGTTCGGCCCGACGCTCAGCGCCCCGTTCGCCGCCAGACTCAACGCACCCGTGCGGCCGTAGATGTCTAGGCGGCTCGCGCCGCCGCCGAAGGGCACGGCGGCGATCTGCATCGACACCTCGGCGCCGCTCCGCAGGCGCCCGGCGACATTGATGACGTCCGGCGAGTCGACGGCGACGTTCTCACCGGTCTCGGCGTGACGCCACGTCGGAATCCTCGTGGACAGGCGCGCCGAGACCTCCGCGACCTCGCCGAGCACGGTGCACATGGCCTCGATGCCGTGGCCGCCGGCGATCGTCAGCGTGTTGGCGCCGGCCTTGCGCTGCCCCTGCCAGATGCGACCGGCCCCGCGCTCGAGCACGGCCGCGGCCAGCACGGTCAGGTGAACCGCGAGCACCTCGCCGATGTAGCCCTCCTGGATCAGCTCGCGCGCGTAAAGGACCGTGGGATCGCTGCGAGCCTGGAGCCCGACGACGCTGCGCAGCGATTTCGCGCGCGCGAGGCCGGCCATCTCCTCTGCCTCCGCGAGCGTGGCGCCGAGCGGCCACTCGCAGAACGTCGGCTTGCCCGCGCGCAGCGATTTCATCACCAGGTCATGGTGCCCGGGCACCCGCACGCACACGACCACGAGGTCGAGGTCGGGATGCTTCACCATCTCGTCCATGCTGTGAAAGGCCAGCCTGGCGCCGAACTTCTCCGCCGACGCCTTCGCGGTCGCTTCGTGCGCCGTGCACACCCCCGCGAGCTCGTACTCCGGCAACGCATGCAGCGCTGGGATGTGGGCATTCGCGCCCCAGCCGCTGCCGCCCGGCGTCACCGTCGCCCCGACGATCCCAACTCGAATCCGGTCCGCCATGTCCGCCTCCTTACCGAGTGAGCCGAATGATGTCACGCGACGGGCGCGGGCGCCAGATCGAGGCTCGGTTCGGTCGGGACGGCGTCGACGAACTGCGCGCGGCGGGCGCCGCACTCACCTGGTCCAGTTGAGGACTTCGATGAGGGTATTGGTCGTCGCGACGATGCGGTTATGCTCCTCCGTGAGGATCTCGCGGCGGGAGACGACACCGTTGTGCTGCTCGACGAGCGCGTTGTACGCGGTGACGAGCCCGCTGTACTGCTGGCAGAGCGCCTGGAATCGCCGCGCGACGCCCGATTGGGAGCAGCTCGGCGGCGCGGCGCCGGATTTCGCCATCTCGGCTTTGATCGCGCCGAGCTCGGTCTGCGTCGCGGCGTGCCGGCGCTTGATGGCGGCGAGCGTCTGGTCGAGGCCCTTGATCTCGGTGTCGATGACCGAGAGGCGCGCCTGGTTGCTGTCGATCTGGACCTGGAGAGGCTTGCGATCGTCGCGGCTCTTGGCGTCGTCCTCGACGTGAAACTGATCCTGCGCCTTCTCGATGTCCGCCTGCTCGCCGATCCACACGGTGCGGATCGTCTTGCCGAGCTCGGCGCACGAGGTCGTCTTGGTCAGCACCGATTCCATGCGGGATTTGATCCGCCGGGCGCCCGCCAGGTAGATGTCGACGTGATGCTGCTCATGCGCCGCGACGCTCGCCGCGAATCGCCGCCAGTTCGAGTTGATGTCACGCGGCAGATCGTTCGACCGCGCGTGCTGGGGCAAGGTGACCACCAGCGTGAGCGTGATCGTCATCGATTCCGGGCGACACACGCCGCGATCGCTCTCGAGCCCCTTCCAGTCCATGTTCCAGTCGGCGGACGTCAGCCCGACGGCGCGGCGGGATTTGGTATCCAGCAGGCCGTTGTGATCGATCTCGTCGAAGATGGCGGTCGTCGTCGTTCCCCGGATCGCGTAGTACCGGGTCGCGCTGGTCGTCTTGAGCGTCACCCGCTCGCGCTCCGGTCCGGACGACCGGCCGGCGCACCCCGACAGCACGATCAGGACGACCAGAGGGAGCGGGAGGCATACCGCGACTCGCCGCGTCAGCATGCATTTATGAGCATAGCGAAGGACGGCTGAAACCGTGAAGTCTCGGAAATCGGGCTCCCCGGCGCTTCGCGTCGTCCTTGCGCCCCTCGGGCGCGCGCGTAGGATGGTCGCGTGAGCTCTAACCCGTCGCTCTGGCTGCCCACCACGGCGGAGGAGATCCGCGCCCGCGGCTGGGACGCGCCCGACGTCGTGTTCGTCACGGGCGATGCCTACGTGGACCATCCCTCGTTCGCGATGGCGGTGCTCTCGCGGATGCTCGAGTCGCACGGCTTCCGGGTTGCCATCCTCCCGCAGCCCGACTGGCGAAGCGTCGCAGCGTGGCGCGAGCTCGGGCGCCCGCGGCTCTTTTACGCCGTCTCGGGCGGCAACATGGACTCGATGATCAACCACTACACGGCGAACAAGAAGCGCCGCAACGACGATGCCTATTCGCCGGGCGGCCGGATCGGCCTGCGCCCCGATCGCCCGACGCCCGTGTACGCCCAGCGCTGCCGCGAAGCGTTCCCGGGCGTACCCGTAGTGATCGGCGGGATCGAGGCCTCGCTCCGGCGGATCGCGCACTTCGACTACTGGTCGGAGCAGGTCCGGCCGTCGATGCTGGCGACCAGCAAGGCGGACCTGCTCGCGTTCGGCAAGGGCGAGGCGACCATCGTCGCGATCGCGCGGCGGCTCGCCGCCGGCGAGCCGGTGACGGCGCTACGCGATCTGCGCGGCGTGGCCTACCTGCTCGGCGCCCGGGAGCCGCTGCCGGCCTGGCCGGGCGAGATGCTCGTGCTCCCGTCGTTCGACGAGGTCGCGCGCGATCCGATGGCCTTCGCGTGCATGACCCGCGCGTTCCATCACGAGACCAACCCGTTCAACGCCAGACGCCTTCGCCAGGCCCACGGCGACCGCACGCTCATCCTGAACCCGCCGTGCCTGCCGATCGCCGAGGCGGAAATGGATGCGATCTACGACCTGCCGTACACACGGCGGCCGCACCCGCGTTACACGGAGCCGATTCCCGCCCACACGATGATCAAGGACTCGGTGCAGATCATGCGCGGCTGCTTCGGCGGCTGCACGTTCTGCTCGATCACGATGCACGAGGGCCGCGTGATCCAGAGCCGGAGCCCGCGCTCGGTGCTCGCGGAGGTGCGGGCGATCGCCGCCGAGCCCGGGTTCAAGGGCACGATCAGCGACCTCGGCGGGCCGACCGCGAACATGTACCAGATGCGCTGTACCCGGCCCGAGGTCGAGGCCGTGTGCAAGCGACTCTCCTGCATCCACCCGACGATCTGCAAGCTGCTCGGGACGAGCCACGCGCCGACCATCGAGCTGATGCGCGGCGCCCGCGCCATTGCCGGCGTCAAGCGCGTCCACATCGCGTCCGGCATCCGCATGGACCTCGCCAATCTCGACGACGCCTACGTCGACGAGCTGGTGACCCACCACGTGGGCGGCCACCTGAAGGTCGCGCCCGAGCATCACTCCGATCGGGTCCTCGCGCTCATGAAGAAGCCGAGCCATCGCGAGTTCGAGCGGTTCGCGGCCACGTTCAAACGCGCGAGTGCGCGGGCGGGCAAGGAGCAATACCTCGTCCCCTACTTCATCGCAAGCCATCCCGGCTCGCGGGTCGAGGACATGATCGAGCTGGCCGTCTTCCTGAAGACGCACGGCTACCGACCGCGCCAGGTGCAGGACTTCATCCCGGCCCCGATGGACATCGCCACGTGCATCTACTACACCGGGATCGATCCGCTGACCATGGCGCGCGTCGACACGGTGAAGAAGCTGCGCGATCGTCAGACGCAGCGCGCGCTCATGCAATTCTTCGAGCCGCGCAACTGGTTCGTCGTCCACAAGGCGCTCGTGGACGCCGGCCGGCGCGACCTGATCGGCAGCGCGAAGCATTGCCTGATTCCGGCCGCGCCGCCGCCCGAGGCGCTCGCCGCCAAGCGCCAGGAAGCCGCCGAGGCGACCCACGCTCACGCCGAGGACGCGGGGACGCAGCCGACGATCGGCTATCGGCCGGGCCGCAAGGGCGCGAAGCGGCGGTGACCATCTTGTCTCGCTGACCACGAACACGGAGACCACACATGGCAGACACCGGCACACGCATGGGACGGGAGCTTCGCTCGACGGTGAAGAAAGAGGGCGTCGTCGAGATCTCGCTCGTCAGGGTCGCGACGGCTGAGCCCAAACCGGAGGAAGTCATCGTCCGGATGGAGGCGGCCCCCATCAATCCCTCCGATCAGGGGCTTCTCTTCGCCGGCGCCGATATCGGCACGGCCAAGGCATCCGGCTCGGCCGACAACCCCGTGGTGACCGCGAGCATCTCACCGGCGGTGATGAGGTCGCTCGGGGGCCGACTGGAGCAGTCGCTGCCGGTCGGCAACGAAGGCGCCGGTGTCGTCGTTCAAGCCGGCTCGTCGGCGGCAGCGCAGGCGCTGATGGGCAAGACCGTCGCGATCCTCGGCGGCGCCATGTACACGCAATTCCGACGCATCAAGGCCGTGCAGTGCCTGGTGCTGCCGCCCGGCACCACGCCGGCGGAAGGCGCCGACTGCTTCGTGAATCCCCTCACCGCGCTCGGAATGGTCGAGACGATGCGGCGCGAGGGCCACACGGCGCTCGTGCACACGGCGGCAGCCTCGAATCTCGGGCAAATGCTCAACCGGATCTGCATCAAGGACGGGGTCTGTCTGGTGAACATCGTGCGCAAGCCCGAGCACGTCGATCTCCTGAAGAAGATGGGCGCGGCCTACGTGTGCAACTCCAGCTCGCCGAGCTTCATGGACGACCTGACCGAGGCCCTCGCCGCCTCCGGCGCGACCGTCGCCTTCGACGCGATCGGGGGCGGGCGCCTGGCGGGACAGATCCTCACCGCGATGGAAGCCGCGCTGAGCAGGACCGCGAAGGAATACAGCCGCTACGGATCGACCACGCACAAGCAGGTCTACATCTACGGCGGCCTGGACCGCGGTCCGACCGAGTTCAACCGGAGCTTCGGCATGGCGTGGAGCATGGGCGGCTGGCTCCTCACCGCCTTCTTGCAGAAGATCGGACTCGAGGCGGCGCAGAAGCTCCGCGAGCGGGTAGCGGCCGAGATCAAGACCACGTTTTCGGGCAGCTACACGAAGGAGGTCTCCCTCGCCGAGGCGCTCGCGCTCGAAGAGATCACTGCCTACACCAAGCAAGCCACAGGGCAGAAATACCTGATTAACCCGAGCAAGGGCGCGTGACACACGGCCTACACTGGAATAGGCGGATGAGACGCCCACGCTGGGTTGGTCCGGCGCCGTGCGGCGCGGCGATGGCTTCGGTCAGCAGTCAGGGACTGGAGCCGTCGGGGGACCTCGAGCGTGATCTCCGTCTCATCCGTCTTTTCAATCCCGCGAGCTCGCGCCCGGCCTAGACCGTCGCTCAGCGCCGATGAGCGTGTTCCTCCGGTTCGTCGCGCTCTACGCATTCATGTATGCCGCGTTCGGTGTCTCGTCGCCCTTCATGCCGGCGTTCTTCAAGGAACGCGGCCTCACGCCCGAGCAGCTCGGGTTCCTCTTCGCCGCCGGCACCGCGATTCGACTCGTGTCCGCGCCGCTGGTCGGTCGCCTCGCCGATCTCACTGGCGCCCTTCGCACCGCTCTCGCGGGTTCGGAGCTCGTCGCCGCGGCGGTGGCACTCGCGCTGATCTCGGCCCCCGCGTTCACGCCGCTGCTGCTGACCAGCCTCCTGAACGCCGCCGCGCTGGCGCCGACCACGGCGCTGGCCGACGCGCTGGCGCTCGATGCCGCGCGGTCGCGCGATGACCGGCCGCGCTTCGAGTACGGCTGGGTGCGCGGCATCGGCTCCGCCGTGTTCGTCGTCGGCACGCTCCTGAGCGGGCAGGTCGTCGGCTCACGCGGGCTCACGTCGATCGTCGTGTTGCAAGCGGCCTTGCTGGGCGGAGCCGCCGCCGCGGCGGTGCTCCTCCCGAAGCCGCGGCGCGAGCCTGTGGCCGAGCGTGCGGCCGGAGCCGGCGCCCTGTTGCGCGTGCCCCAGTTTCGCCGCGTCATGCTCGTCTCGGCGCTGGTGCTGGGCAGCCACGCGATGCACGACACGTTCGCGGTCATCCGATGGGGTGCCGCCGGCATCACGCCCGCCATGGCGAGCGTTTTCTGGTCAGAGGCGGTGGCCGCCGAGGTGATCGTGTTCTTCCTGGTGGGTCCCGCACTCCTGGCGCGCCTGCACCCGGCGACGGTCGTCGCGGTCGCGGCGGCGGCAGGAGTCGTTCGCTGGGCGGCGATGGCGTGGTCCGCCAGCGCGATGGTGCTCGTCCTCGCGCAGCCGCTTCACGGTCTCACGTTCGCGGCGCTGCACCTGGCGTGCATGCGCTTGATCCCGGCGATCGTTCCGCCGGGGCTCGCGGCGACGGCACAGGCGTTCTACGCCTTTGGCGCCGGTGCGACGACCGCGCTGCTCACCTTGGCCTCGGGCTGGATCTACGCGACATTCAGCGCGCAGGGATTCCTGGCGATGGCGCTTCTCTGCGCCGCGGTCCCCCTGCTGACCGCCCCGCTCGCCACGATCGGCACGCCGCCGGGCCGCGCTCAGCGGTAGAAGCTGTTCCGAGCGCGAGCCTCGTCAGGCCGCACGCGAAACGCGACGCTGATCCGTGGGCCGACTGGATCGTTGGTCTTGGGGATCCCGTGCGTGTAGTGAAGCTGCGTCTCGTAGCTCATCACGAGCAGGCTGCCGCTCGCGAGGTCGACGTGAAGCACCCGGCGCGGCGGCTGCTTGGCGCGGATCGTCATGCGCCGGGTCGCGCCCAGCGACAGGAGGGCGATGGGGAGCCCGTGCACGATCTCATCCAGGTGGTCGTTGTGCGGGGCCACACTGTCTCGCCCGTCGCGGTAGAAATTGAGGCCGGCGCTGGTGAAGGGCACGCCGGTGAACGCGCCGACCTTGGCTGCCGCGAGGCTGATGGCCTCGGGGACCGCGTCCTCGTCCAGGCGGAAATGCGCCTGCAGCCGCGGGACGTCGACGTCACGGTCGTACATCCGGCGCCGCTGGCTTTGCCACGCCACGCCCTCGCGGAGCTCCGCGAACCACGCCTGCGCCTGCTCGGCGGACAGGAAGCCGGGCGTGTAGGCGACCCGACCCAGCTCGTCGTCCACCAGCACCGTCTCGCTGGGGCTCTCGAACAGTGGCATTTGCGACATCGCCATCCTGTTCAGGGTACCGCGATCGGCCAGCGAGCACGGACAACACACCCCCCAGCAAACACGACGGCGCCAGGCATGGCCCTCACGTCGGCGATCCGACCTCTGGCCGCGGACTAGCGCACGACCGGGCCGGTGTCCGGACGATCGCTCTTCAGCGGGGGCAGCACATCGCCGGGATCGAGATCGAGCTCGAACATCCCGAGCGTCGACAGACAGAAATCGCGTGGTGGGAACTGGACCGGCGCGACGGCGCCGTCTCGAAAGTAGCGCTCGAGCGGCGAGGCCTTGAAGAGCGCATGGGCGCCGCCGAGGGTCATCGCCGTTCGCGTGACCCGCGTGACGGCCTCGCCCACGAAGTATTTGGCGCGATAGAGCGCCGACAGGGTCGCGGGTGTCGGGCCCTGGGTGTCGCTGAGCCACGCCGCGTAGTGCGTCAAGAGACGCGCCGCCTCCAGATCGACGCTCATCTCCCCGATCTGTCGCCGGACGTCGGGGTGATAGGCGAGTGACTGCGTGAACCCCGGCGGCGTGCGGCCCTTCACGTTCTCCGCGATCGCGCGATACGCGGCGACGCCGACGCCGAGGTACACGGGCGTGTACGAGCCCCAGAACCAGTTGGCGCCGTCGCGCCGGAACGGGAGCACGTCATCGGTCCGGAGCAGCAGCGCCTCGTCCGGCACGAAGCACTCCTCGAGCGTCATGAAGTCGCTGCGGGTGGCGCGCATGCCCAGGGTGTCCCACACGAGATCGACCGTGCGTCCGGGCGCATCGGGCGGAACCAGCAGGAACATCGCCGCCGAGCTCCCGGTCGCGTCGTCGGGGCGGGCCAGCACCATCACGTGGTCGGCCACGGCGATCATCGACGCGAACGCCTTCTTTCCCGTGATGCGATAGCCGCCTTCGACGCGACGGGCGCGCGTGAGCGGCAGCGGCGTGCCGACCAGGCCCGACGTCGTGGGCTCGGAGAAATTGCCGCCGATGAGCTTGCCCTCGTGCACGACCATCTTCGCGAGCCGCTCCTTGACGGCGCGCGGCACGAGCGGGCTCTCCATCATCGGCCCGACGACGGAGAGATGCATGTTGAAGGAGAGCGCCGTCGAAGCGCAGCCCTGCGCCAGCTCCTCGGCGGCGAGCGACCAGCCCAGGAGGCCCACGCCCCCGCCGCCGAGCTCGGCCGGGACGTTGAGCCCGAAGAAGCCCGCGTCTCGCAGCGCGGCGTAGTTCTCGATCGGGTCGCTGGCCTCGCGATCGTGCTGGGCGGCGCGCGTCGCGAAGTCCGCGGCCAGGCACCGGGCGCGGTGCTGCAGCTCCCTCTGTGCCGGTGTGACGTGAAACTCCATGCGGAGCTCTCTCCCTACCCGCGAGCGAGCGCGAACCCTTCGTACCCCTTGGCGGCGACAGCATCGCAGATCTGTCGATAGGCGCCGACGCCGCCGATGTAGGGCATGAAGACACGCGGCTTGCCCGGAATGTTGGCGCCCATGTACCAGGAGTTGGCACGCGGGTAGAGCGTCGCGTGGCCGATCTCGTTGACGTGCGCGACCCATGCGTCTTGGGCGTCGGCCGTCGCCTCGATCGTCTCGTGCCCTTGGGCGCGCAGACGGTCGAGACAGTCGGCGATCCAGTCGACGTGCTGCTCGATCGACACGATCATGTTGCTGAGCACCGAGGGGCTTCCCGGACCGGTGATCGAAAATAGATTCGGAAAGCCCGCCACGGCCAGCCCGAGATACGTCCGCGGTCCCTCGGCCCACGCCTCGTTCAGGGTGCGGCCGCGGCGGCCCCGGATGTCGATGCTCAGGAGCGCGCCGGTCATCGCGTCGAAGCCCGTGGCGAACACGATGCTGTCGAGCGCGTACGCAGCCTCGCGCGTGCGCAGGCCGTCCGGCGTGATCGTCTCGATCGGCGTGCGACGGAGGTCGACCAGGGTGACGTTGTCGCGATTGAAGGTCTCGTAATAGTGCGTGTCGACGCACATGCGCTTGGTGCCGACCGGGTAGTCTTTCGGCGCCAGGAGCTCGGCGACCGCCGGGTCGCGGACCGCGGCGCGGATCTTCTCGCGACAGAACTCGGCAGCGGTGTCGTTGGCGTCCTTGTTGATGAGGAGATCGACGTAGGTCGCCGTGAAGCCCAGGCCGCCGCGGAGCCAGCGCTTCTCGTACTCCCGCCGCCGCTCCTCGGCCGTCACGGCGAGCGCCGAGGCCTCGCTGCGCTCCACCACGAAACCGACACGCGACTCGCGCGCCTCGCGCCGGAATTCGGCGTAGCTCTCCTTCACCTGTCGCTCGAACTCCGGGTCGAGCGGGGCGTTGCGCGCGGGCACGCTGAAGTTCGGCGTGCGCTGGAAGACGAACAGGTGCGCGGCCTCTCCAGCGATGATCGGAATCGACTGGATGGCCGAGGAGCCGGTGCCGATCACCCCGACCCGTTGGCCGCTGAAATCGACGCCCTCGTGCGGCCAGCGACCGGTGTGATAGGTCTTGCCGCGGAACGTCTCGCGCCCCGGGAAGCTCGGCACCTGCGCGGTCGAGAGACAGCCGGTCGCCATGATGCAAAAGCGCGCCGACACGCGGTCGCCGCGATTGGTCGTGACGGTCCACTGCCGGCTCGCCTCGTCGAACGTCGCGGCCGTCACGCGGGTCGCCAGCTGGACGTCGCGCCTGAGATCGAAGCGATCGGCGACGTGATTGATGTAGGTCAGGATCTCCGGCTGCGAGGCGTACCGCTCGCTCCACTTCCACTCCTGCTGCAGCTCGTCCGAGAACGAGTACGAGTAGTCCATGCTCTCGACGTCGCACCGCGCGCCGGGATAGCGGTTCCAGTACCAGGTGCCGCCGACGCCGTCTCCGGCCTCGAAGAGGCGCGCCGACAGCCCGAGCCCGCGCAGGCGATGGAGCATGTAGAGGCCGGCGAATCCGGCCCCGACGATGACGGCATGGAAGTCAGGCATGCGCCCGCAATTATACGCGGGGAGCGCCGAGGTGACCGGCGGGCTCGATGGCCCTCCTGAGGAGACGGGATTACTTGGCCGCCGACGCCAGGGCCTGCACCTGGTCGGCGTACGCCTTGAACGTCGCCGCGTCGGCCAGCGGCGTGCTCGTACAGGTGTAGGCCAGACCCTTGGGATCCGTTCCGGTGCCCCGCGAGTAACCGAACGTCGTCAGGCCGATCAGCTCGCGTTGCGTCACGTTGAAGACGTGTTGATTCTTCGGATCGACGTAATCGAGGGCGTCGGGGCTGCTCTTCAGATAGAACCTGATGCGACTGTGAATGCCGCCCAGAATGAAGCTGTCGTTCAGCCAGATCGACCACTTCTGGCCTTGCTTCTTGCTCATCTCGTCGTTGTAACCCTGAGGCGTCAGCCGTCCGAGGATCAGGCTCGCCTGCCGACGGGCGTGGGTGTAGTACGCGAAGAGGATGTCGCACTGGGCGTCGGTGCCCTTGAATCCTGCGTCTTGTATGCGGCCTTTGAATTGTGGGAAGGTCTCGTAGCGCATGCCGGGCCTCCTGCAAGACTTGTACAGGGAGGCCGACCGTTTTCCGGCACGAAAAAGGCCGAAGGACCTCGAGAGGGAGGAACCATGGCAGACACTCCGATCCTGACCAATCCCCTGAAAGAGATGATGAAGGCCGGGCGGGTCGCGCTCGGCATGAACGTGCGCCTCGCGCGGTCCGGTGACATCGCGCGCATCGCGAAGACGACCGGGCACGACTTCATCTTCATCGACGGCCAGCACGCGATCTTCTCTCTGGAGACCATCGCGCACATCGCCCATACCGCGCTCGGCTGCGGCATCACGCCGCTCGCCCGGGTCAAGAGCGTCGACGACCAGGACGTCCAGGTGCTGCTCGACAACGGCGTGATGGGCATCGTCTATCCGGACGTCAACACGGCCGCCGAGGCGCGCCGCGCGGTCGCTCGCGCGAAGTTTCCGCCGATCGGCAAGCGCTCGGCTGCGGGCGCCTATCCGATGTTCGACTACCGCGCGGTGCCCGCGGGCCAGACCGTCTCGGCGCTGAACGAGTCGACTCTGGTGGTGTGCATGATCGAGACGCCGGAGGGCGTGCACAACGTGGAGGAGATCGCGAAGGTGGACGGCGTCGACGTGATCCACATCGGCTCTAACGACCTCTTGACCGCAATGGGCAAGCCCGGCCAGTTCGGCGATCCCGAGGGCGCCAAGGCGATCGACCGCGTCATCTCCGTGGCCGTGGCCAGCGGCAAGATCGCCGGGATGGGCGGCGATCGCTACCTTCCGCGGCAGGTCGAGTACATCAAGAAGGGCGCGCGCTTCATCACGACCAACAGCGAGATCGCGTTCATCATGGCCGAGGCGACCCGCGTGACGACGGAGCTCCGGCGCGCGATCGGGTAGAACGAGGCAGATCCAGGAATAGCGGCTCGTGCTGAGGAGGGGCCAGACATGCTGCTGCAAGAGATGACGTGGCCAGAGATCAGTATGCTGTCGCGCGACATCCCGGTGGTGGTGCCGGTGGCGGCGCTCGAGCAGCACGGGCAGCACATGCCGGTTT
>Ga0075434_100003663_pt1 | contig 13727 bp, 25 predicted proteins | sample RhiMethybrSRZTD3_FD_75298 | JGI IMG/M metagenome (GOLD analysis project Ga0075434, IMG submission 75298) | Populus rhizosphere microbial communities from Tennessee, USA - Rhizosphere MetaG P. TD hybrid SRZTD3 | ecosystem: Host-associated > Plants > Roots > Rhizosphere > Soil | place: USA... | reverse complement strand
CCCCCCTGGTGACGGGGGGCGTAATACACACCGCCTCCGACCGATCGAATTCCAATAAAAAACCCGCCCGGCTTGCGCGGGGCGGGTTTGGGCGGATCGGTTTCTCGATTACTCTTTGCGTTTCGACGTTTCGATCGCCGGCACGCCTTGAATCGGCGCCTCACTCGGCGTGTTCGAAAGATATCGGCGTACGAGTGATTCGGTATCGCCGTTCAATTCGACCTTGGCATGCACCTGCGCCTCGTCGAACGCGCGTTGCGTAACGGCCGTGGTCGGCTCGTCGTCCCATTCGGTTAAAGTCGGTGGAGAGACTTCGCCACGCGCGTCACGTCGAGCCTGAAGTAACGCGAAGATGATTCTTGATGCGCGCCGTTGGTCATCGCTGCGCGCGGCATGCAACGCTTCGACGCGGCGCCAGAGTGAAACGATAGCGGTCGAGAGCGCACCGATTGCCGCGAGCAGCGATGCGGTCAATGGGTCGATGGTCACTTGCGACGTCGCGCCGCGGTCTTGACCGCAATGTTATCGGCTATCTTCCCGATGCCTTCACGCACGTCGAGCGCCTGTCCGATGAGCCGCAGTGCGCCGATGATATTGTCCAAGTCGAATCGCCAATCGCTTCGCAATTCTTCAATTGCGGCATCGACGCGATCGAGTCGGGCCATGACACGTTGCTCGAATTCAAGGGTTGGTTCGGGAATCATCGGTTTGGTACTTTCACGGAGCCGGTGATACGGCGGAGCTTGCGCCAAGCCGCGTACTTTTCAAAAAGCGTGAGCTCCTGAGCATCGAGCGTTTTTTCACGCACAGAGAGCGCCCAAGCTTCGAGCGCAAGCATCAGCTCGCGCCGCGCTTCCTTGGCCAGGTCGTGCTCTTGACTCATTCGCCACGCTCCACAGGCAAACGAGAGAGCCAAGATTCATCAAACTTGTGCGTCGCGACTTCCGCACTCGCGGCGCGGAAAGCGCGAATCCAAACATCGGGGTTCGACGCTTCTCCGGACGTAAGCGCGAAGTCGACGGCTTTCTGGATGATTGGAATCACCGTGTCGGCTACGAGCGGTTCGGTTTCCGCGAGCGTGAGAAGATGATTCACGATCGGTAAAAGGGCCGTGGGAATGGGAATCGGAGTCACCGGGGTGGCTCCTTATCGCATCGAACCCACGTCCGAAGGTCCGATTCGAACCGTGCATTTTCGACCGGGTACGCATCGCAGTCGAGACCTTGTCCGATGCATTCGATCGCGAGTCGCGCCTCGTGTGCGCGGATAATCGCCGCGAGGTCCGCCTCGGTACATGGCTCTTGTGACGTGGCGCTGCACGATGCGAGTAATCCGGCGATGGGAAACCAGCGGGTCATGGGAAGAAAAAGTTGGGTTGACGGTTTTTCGTAGCCGGCATCATCGTCTGATAATGCGCATCGGCGGTCAGGACGAAAACCTTGTCTGCATTGTCGACTCCGCCATTCGAGATTCGTTGGAGTACGACCATCATGATTCCGTCGGGCTCAAACGACGGGTCGGAGATAGGAACGGTAATTTCGCTTGTCATGTGCGTAAACGCGATGCCGGACGGAGCTTCGGCGATTGTGACGACCGGTTCGGCGAGCGAAAAAGCTTGTTGCCCAAAGCCGCGTGCGTAGTTGTAAGTGAATTGCCAGTTGACCGCGTGTGTGTCGACGCCGTCAGTCAACCAGTGCACGTGTAAGTAGACGTCCGATGTCAATACGAAGTCGTGTTGGAGATGGTAATCGATCTGATAATTCTTGCCGATGTCAAACTTGTATGCCTTGTATCCGGACGCGCCGATGTTTTCGCGCACAGGGTCGCCGATATCCGTCCCTGGTAATGTGATCGTGCCAATCATGTCGCGCCAACCGCGCGTACGTAGCGGCGCATTGTCGTTCGCCCAACCGGGGCCAGGGCGAGCAATGTTTTTTGCGCGGTAAGCTCGCATGTCAAAGGCCCATCTTGTGCACTTGCGTTTTTCCTTGCTCGAACGCTACGCGCTGCTCGGGCGTCATCGAATTCATGAGTGCTTGCTCGCTGGCCTTGTTCGCCGATTGTCCGCTCGCAACACCTGCTCCGAAGTCGAACGCCGCGCCGCACGCGGGGCCGCATTGTGTTTCCGCTGCCGTGCGCCCGGCCGCGAGCGCGACGTTCTTGACCGTGAGGTTCGAGCCGCGGAGTTGCCACATGCGATAGGCGCCATACGCGGCCCAAGCTTCGGGACCCGCAGCGACCATCGCAGCCAAGAATATCTTTTGACCGAGTGGATTCGAGAGAAGTCCGCCGAGAGTCTGCCCCCAAAGGCTTTGATCGGATTCACCGTAATGACCGGGGTAGCGGCGCCCGAATTCGTCGACGGGCGCGCCGCTTGCTGCGCTCCGGACGTCGCTCGAAGTGAGTTTCGGCGGCGCGACATTGAGAATCCAGCTCGGTACGAAGTAGAGCTCCTTTGAGAGCTTGTCCGTCTCGAGAATCTGTGTCCCGGCGGGCAGGATGGCCTGACGGGCCTTCCAGGCCTGCTGGAGTTCTAGGCTGAGAACCTGATAGGGACCGACCGGGGTCCCTGGGTTGATACTTCGAGGGAGAGCTTTACCCTGAAACAGGGCCATGGCGGGCCCCACGTGCACGTATTGGCCGGTTCGGTCCGGCGGGGCGTAGGACACGTTCTGGGTCACAGGCGGCCCGGAGACGCGCTCCCAGGCCGGTTTCCGAGGCCAGAGGAGCGCGATGGCTCCGACGCTACCGGCGGTCAAGGCGAGTTTGCTCCAAAGCTTCATGCAGCACGAATCTCCTGACATTCGAGATTCGCGCCGTAATAACCGGGAGTCGTGGCCGGATTACAGACCATCGCAGTTGCGCCGTCCGAATGCCATTGGACTTTGACAGTGTGCGCGCCGGCCGTGAGCGCGGGCGTTTGACATTCGATCGCCACGATTGCACCTGCGTTACCAGTTGCGTCGACTTGCGCTCGGTCGCTCCCGACGATGAGAACACCATCGACAATAATGCGCCAAAAAGTGTAAACGGCCGGGTTGCCTTTGATGCTTGCGGAAAACCGGATTGTAATCTTGCTATCGCGATTGACTGTAAGTGTCGATGCCAGAGTACCGAAGTCGACGAACGCCGCGCTTGCAGTATTCGTGTCGGTAACTTGCTGCTGCATCGAATAGGCGGGCTTGTCGGTCGTTGTCGTGGTGAAACGGTTACCGTACAGAATCGGCTGCAATCCGCCGAGCGTGTATCCGTCGACGGTATTCCCGATAAGATTGTTTCCGATGAGCGTTGCATAGTCGCCCGATGCGACCATGCCGATATTCGTGCCGCCGGTTCCGACGTTGTTGCTGATAACCGTCTCGGTCGACGTAATGTTGTAACAGTTATCGTTCGCGCCGTTCACGAGATTATCAGCGATCAGGTTTTGCGTACCGCCGATGATGACGACACCTTTACCGCCAACGCCCTCGAGCACGTTTCCGGTAATCGAACCGCCGGAAAGGCCGAGCGTGAATTCGATTCCGTTATTGCCTGGCGAAAGAATGATATTGTCGGCGACGAGATCGTCCGCTGAAGCGGTTTCGAAAAGAATCCCGCGCACGCCTGCATCGCGGATGCGATTGCCTTGAATGAGCGAGCCGCTTGCGACACCACGCGCCCATATACCTTCGGTCGTCGTTGAATCGATGAGATTGCCAGTGCAGAGACAAGTGCCGGTCCAAGAGATTCCCGACTTGCCGCTCGTTGAAACGATGTTTCCCGTGAACGTGTTGTTCCCGGTCGCTGCGGCAATGCCGGCGACATTCAGTGTCGTATCGTCTTGGTTTTGGCAACAGTCGAAGACGCTGTTTCCTGATGCGATGCAATCGACCGCGCCGCGGAAGTAGATGCCGCTGCCGTCGGTGTTCAGAATCACATTGTTTGCAACCACGACACGAAGGCATGTCGTGGTCTTGCTCACGAGGATTCCGTAGCCGTTGTTATTCGAGCCGCTACCGCTCGGGCCGTTTACGTAGTTTTCACAAACTTCGGAATCGATCGAATTCGCGACTTCGATTCCGACCACGACTTGCGACGATCGGCAAACGTTGCCGTTGATGTGAAGACCAACACCGCCGGCGAAGTCGACCTGAATATCAACCGCGAGAAGCCCGCCGCCAATATCGCCGTTATCATGAAGCGAATTCGATTCAATCCAACAATCGGTCCCGCCGGCGATCCAGATTCCCGCCGGTTCATTCGTAACGCCATCGTTTACGATCGCTCCACTGATATCGTTGTCTCGAATACGAACGCGCGTCACGGTCGACATTGCAATCATACGCGATGCAGTGCCTTGAAAACGCAAACCTTGAACTGAACAATCGCTGATGTTTCCGCCACCGAGCGCGATGTTGGCGACGTTCACTTGCAAGATCGCGTTTCCTTCACCGCGTAGATGCACGTTCGACATGTTCGTCATGTCGAGTTGCGCGGTTACCTTGTAGCGGCCTTTTGGAAAAACGATCTCTTTTCCACCGAGCGCATTCGCAGCGGTTAAAACACGTTGTATTGCTGCTGTGTCATCCGTGACATTGTCGCCGACTGCGCCGCCCCACTGCAAAAGCAGCGGCCCTTCATAGACGCGACGCCATCCAGCGACGTTCGCAGCACCGGCATTGAAGCGCGTAACGCCATCGTCAGGCGCGGCTGGTCCCCATTGGAAGATGCCTTGCGATCCGGCAGTCGAGCCGTTGTAATCGAGTAATTCGACGACATCACCGGTCACGCCCGGTAACGCTCGAAGTGCCGTCACGTTCGGCACGCCGATGAGCGCCCGAACCACGGGCGGAGTTGCTGGAGTACAAGTATCCCAGACCATTACTTGAGTACCTTGACCGCGAGTACGACGCCCGCTCCGACCGCCGCAAGTCCAAGCCATGAGTAAGGGCTCTTAACGATCGACGCGGCGTCTTTTTTGATATCCGCCGCAACGCCCGCGGCAATGTTCGCGGGGCTCACCGCGGCCGCATTAGCCGCTGCGACCTGGTCGGCAATCTGTTTGGATTGTCCGAGCTCATACGCGAGCACCGATTCGGCGAGAGCTTGCGTGACCCAGCCGTTCGCGCCGGCGTTGACAATCAATTCCGGGTCGCTGCCCGAACACTTCGGCGTCATGACTTGGGCAAGCTGGTTCCAAAGGTAATATCGCCGATCGTTTGGTCCGCCATTGTTCAGTGGGTCTTCGGCACTCTTGACGAAAAACACGTTTCCACCTTGTGCCGCGAGCCAAGTCACGAAACACGAATCGTTCGCGAATTGCCCGCGGAGCACGGTGCGTGTAATCCGATACATCAGCGCACCACCGTCAGTTTTGGGGCGTTCATCTGTTTCACCGCGGCGAGTGCATCTTCGACCGTGATTCCGAATTGCCGTTTGAACTTTGCTTTTTGAATATCGTTCAAGCGCGCCGGCATGTCGTCGAATGCGATTCCGGTCACGAGCTCCCAGAGTCGCACGGCTGCGCGTTCGCCGACCACGCCTTTCAGGATGTACGCCAAGCTGTACCCGATGCGTTCGTCGCTGCCCGGTTCGAGCTCGTGAACGTCCGCTTCTGAGACGCTTTCGATGACAAGCTCGGTGAATTCTTCAGCGGTCATCATGCGCCTGTCTTTCGCACCGACCCCGCGGTGATGGGCCCGCCACCGGGCGTTCGAAGGCCGGGGTTTTGCTCCCAGCCTTGTGTCCCGACATCATAGATGACGTAATCGTTCGGCTTGTTCACGTAGGCCGGCGTGAAAAGCGCGAGCCCGAAGTCGCCTGGAAGGTGTAATGTGCTCGAGGGCATGCCGGCAATAAACTTCAGACAGTAGGGCAATTGTTGCTCAGCCGTGAGCGCGGCGAATTGATCGATCGTGCCGTCGAAACCGAGATGCTTCGCAACGCTATCCAGAAAACCCATGAGCCCGCCCGCGACAGGATGCTTATCGGCGCCTTGGCAATTGAGCGCGCTCGCATGCCAGCCCGACTCGCGTGATACGGCCTTGTTCACGTCGGCAGCGGGATAGCCTTTTTTCACGCCCGCTGCGATAATCTGTTCGCGCACCGATTGCGGCGCAGTCGGCCCAGCGATTCCGCACGGCGCACGTGGCAGACCGCAGCCGCACGTTTTTGAATTCAGAAAGTCCTGAAGAATCTTCAGCCCGTTCGCGTCAACGCCCTTATTCTCGACGAGCCATTGCGCCGCTTTACAGGTCTGCGCGCCCGGCTTGCCGTCGACGGTGATGAGCGGCCGCCCCGCGGCTTGGAGTGCGACGTTCATGCCCGCCTGGAGCGCTTTCGCGTCGCCTTTCCAATCGCCGCACTTGGTCGCCGCGCTCGCGGAGCTCGGCTTGAAAAGCCAGTAGAGTGTCGCGGCAAACGCCGCGCCGGCAGCGTAAAGCCAACCCTTGTCGCTCATGACTTGCACCCTGCCTGTGCTTGCGCTTCTTCGATGAGTTTGAAGATTGAATAGATGCTCGTCGCATCGGCAATCTTGGGCCGTGAGAGCGAAACGACTCCGCCTTGCCCGTTGCCGTTGATTGCCTCGATCGTCCCATCGTCATTCACCGCGCCGACGACGGCATGATGGGAATACTTGATGTAGTAGACGATATCGCCCGGTTTCGGGTCATGCGTTTTCGGTAAAGCGGGCGGCACTTCGACGAACCCGAGCCCAGTTTTCCACTGCTTCGACTTCGCAAGCCCGGCTTGATGAAGCGCCCAGAGTGCGAAGATGCCGCACCATTCTGGATGCTGCCCGACGAATTGCGGCGCTGCATCGGCAAAGTAAGTGTCCAAGTCGCGTTTGCCGACTTGCGAGCGCGCCGCATCGACGACTTTTTTCCGATAGGAATCTTCTGAACACGAGCTCGCGCTATCGCCGCGCAAGAGCCATGCTCCCGCAGCGATAAGTGCAGCCGCGCCAACGCCGAATTCGACGATGAGCTTGAGCGGATGTTTTTTCACTCAAACCTCCTCGCCTTCGGTTTCGATGACGTCCGGGGGCGGCTTATCGATGACTTTGGCCGGAATCTGCCCGTCCGGTTTCGGCGGCGCGGAATCGGGCAGGAAGTCAAGCAACGACGGCCCTTCCGTTTCGCCATCTTCATTCCGTTTCGGCTCGGCCGAGAGCCAATCCCAAAGCATCGATGCGGCGCCGCCAACCGAATCGATCGTGGCTTCGACCGGACCTTTTCGACGCGGCGCATTCATTCGGCAGCCTCCGGCAATTCCGCGGGCGGAGTTTTCTTCGCTTCGCTTTCGGCGAGTGAAGTCAGTGTGGACGCGAGAAGCTGCCGCTGGCCGGGAGAAAGTTGAAGCGTGCCCGAGGTCATGAGCGCTTCAATCTGCTCACCGGTCATGGTCGAAAGCAGATCGGTAAGACCATGCGAGTCGTTCCCAGTGAGCGGAATACCCATAAACTTTTTTGCAGCGAGCTTCAGGACCGAACGGACGTCGGTTGACAATTCGCCGATCGCTTCCTGACGCTGTTTTGCGGCCATCGCCTCGAGGTCCCGCCGATGGCGTTTCGATATGAGCTCTTCGCGTTCCTCAGCGAGCTTGACCTGGAATTGAATCGCGCGCGTGGTCGCCGATTGTGCTTCACTTGCGCTCTTAGCCATGAGCTCTGCCATGTCCGCAATCGTGCGGTGTGCCGCCTCATATCCGGCCATGACACGCGAGAAGAATTGCCGCACCTCGGGATCGAGCCCGGTACTCGGGCTAACCGGAAGGTCAGAGAGAGGCAATTCTTCGTCGCGTTTTTTCATGTCGCGTCACAATTCCCATAAGTGAGATAGAGAATCGCGATCGTGTCTCGACTCGCGGTAATCTTGATAAATGCCGGTGCCGCGAGTCCCGGCAAGTCCGCGCGAATCGAAACGCGCGGGCAATCCGCCGCGAAGAGCTCCAAGAATGAATCTTGAAGCTGAAGCGTCGCGACGGGGTCGGGAAAGGCCGGCAGCGGGTCGGAGATCGAGTACGCTGCGAACGTGTACGAGTAGATTCGCGAGTTTTCGTCGAGCTCAAACTTTTCAGACAAGTCTGATGCGCCGCGCACATTATCGACCGCGAACGTCGCGACGCGGATATGGTCCGCGCGCTCTCGCATGGGTTAGTTCCCCCAGTGCGACCACCGGACCATCTGCCCCGCGGGGCTGGTCGGCGGGCTCGTGTCGACGAATGTGCACCAAACGCGCAACGCACTTACCGGCCAGGTCGCCGGCGGCTGCGCGCTTCGCATCAGCTGCAATCGCGCGAGAAGCGGAATTGCGGGACTGAGAATCGTGCCGCTCCACTTTTCTGCGTCGAGCCAATCCTGCGACGTGTAACCGCAAGCGGCAGCGCGTTGTTGCGCCGCTGTTGAGTATAACGCCATGTTCGGCGCTGTACTCGCGCGGACTTGGTTCATGAGATTCGGCACGCGCATCGCTGCGGGTGGCGATTTCCACCATTCGTACAGCGCGACGCCGGCGACGGCGGCGAGGGCAAGGGCTGGCCATATCATGGGGATTACCTCACGAGCAACAGCCGTCGCCCTGGTAGCCCGAGACGGTCAGCTGGACCGTGTTTTCTTCGTCGGCCGCAGCTTCGAGCGTGACGGTGAATTTGAGCTTCTTGTTCTCCCGCACTCCAACCAGAAAGATCGGCTTCCGTTGGCAGCAGTAACCGAAAACTCCGACGTCCGTATGCTCGGCATACGTCACGTTGCAATATTCGATGTCCACGTGCGCCGGGACTTCGACGTCTGGGGTGTCCGTCTCGACGACGGAGATTGACAGGTCGGTCAGGAGCAAGTCCCGTTCGGCTTCCAGCGTGAGGTCCACGCTCGTTCCGAGGTTCGGGATGATTCCGGTGAGCGTTTGCGAAAAGAACGGCCAGCGTGCGGCCGGGATTCGATCTGTCGCATCGCACACGCGGTCTTTGAGAGCCAATTCAGCGATATCAGTCACGTTCGTTTCTCCGTTCGATGCTGGGCTCAGCCGCAGCAACCGTTGCCTTGAAAGCCCGAGAGCGTGATGGCGACCGAGTCATCAGGCGTGCCGCCCGTGACCACGAATTCGAGCCGCTTGTTGTCGCGCACGCTCACCAGGAAGATGGGCTTACGCGGGCAACACTTTTTCCAAGCGCGTGCGCTCGAGTGAATCATGTATCGCGTGTTGCAATAGGTCATGTTCACGAAAAGCGACGTGAGTGGCGACGTTGAATCGATATCGAGCTCCGTGAAAAGCGTGTCCCGTTCTGCATCGAACGAGAGGCGTGCGACACCGGCCGCATCGAACGTCCCGCCGAGCGAAGTCGAATACGCCGGATACCGTCCGGTCGGAATGCGAGGCATGTTGCAATTCGCGTTTCCGCGATCTGCTAGTGCGTTATCCAGAATGCCTGTCGTCATCTCACTTCACCACCGGTTGAGCCGGCCCCGCCGGCTGGTTCATTGCTTTGGTTCGCATGTAGAGCTCCGCTTCACGTCCCGCGGAATAGGCGAGCACACCCGCCCCGGCCGCGTGGAAGTCGTCGGAGACTTCGGTTTGACCGGAATACCCAACCGCGAGCAAGAGCCCGCCGATGAGAAGCTCCGGCGGAATCTTCGACCCATTCGGACCGGGAATCGAAAACTCTTTACCTGACGCTTCGAACGACCCGCGCACCGCGCCCATGAGGCCGCCCGCTGCGACCGTCTCGAGGTCGTGTCGCGCGTGAGCCGCCGCGCTTTCGGTTGCCTTGCGAAACTTTGCAAGCGCGGCTCGCGCTCGCTCCGCTTTATCTTTCCAGCCCACGATTGCCATGCGCGTTGCCTCCTATTGGCGTTGCGACGTGGTTCTAGGGTAGCGCGCGACTCTATTGCGTTGACAAGCCCGCTAACGCATAATCCGAAGTTATGCGTAGTTGGCTGGACACGAACGAGGTACGCACGATGCTTGGGGGTGTGAGCCAACCCCGCGTTTCACAGCTCGTGAAGCAGGGACTTTTAATTGTCGAAAAAGACCCAGAAGGACGGTTGCGATACGACCGCATCACAGTCGAGCGGTACGTCGCGGGCCGAGCCGAGATGCGAGCGCGTGACGCGCAGAGCGCCGACGAACGAAAAGCGTTACACGCGGAAGCCCGAGATCGGTTTCGGAGGCAGAGGGAGAGAGAGCGCGCCGATGAAGAGAAACGCCAAGCGTACTTGGACGACCTTCGCGAACGCGAAGTCCACGCGCTCGAACTAATCGCAGCGCACTTGAAGGGATACACCGGTTGATGCCCAGCGCAATCGAGCTCCTCTGGCTCGTGTGCATCGCACACGTCTGGTCCCGCGGAACCATCTTCAAGTGGATTCGCACGCACGGCCCGAAGCCGTGGATTGCGTTAGCCGACTGTCCGCTCTGCGCCGGCTGGTGGATTGGTATGATCGGACATGTTGCGTTTCTTTTGGCGCCGACTCTAATCCTTTGGCTCGGAACCGCTTCGTTGGTCGCGACCGCCAGCATGGTCGTCTATTGCGCGATTCGCCGTCTCTGAGCGATTCGCTGCGGTTTTCGGGCCCCGTTGAAAAAGAACGGGACTTTTTTCTGGACCCGGCGCATTGTCCTGATTGCGTGCGGAGGATTCCCCCTCGTCACCCGTCCGCCCCCGGGGCCCAGCTGGGCCCCGGGGCTCCTTTACTGAGGGGAAAGGAGCCCTGGGAATGTTGAATCAAGAGCGGATGCGTCTCGACCGGATTCATCGGTTGAGGTTTCTAATCGAAACGGCCGACAAGGAACGTGAGCGTTCGGGCCATCGTGGCGAGATGCGCGAAGCACAGGTTCGCGCGAAGTATGTCGTGGCGTGGACCAAAGAATTGGCGATTCTCTTGAACGACCAACGACGGTGGGAGAATGCCAACGATCGCTGATGAGATTCGACTCTTGACGTCGATTCAACGTCGGCCTTCGACGACGGCCCAACTGATTGCAAAGTATAAGCGACTCGCGCCCATCATGGTCGAAGTCGCTTTAATTCGTTTACGCGATGACGGCGCAATCGCGTGCACGAACGGAGTTTGGTGGCGCCGAGGAGAAAACGGACATGAAAAAAGTAAGTAACGGGAAACATCGCACGACAACTATCGCCGAATCGCACAAGCGACTCGAAGAAGCCGAAAAGCGCGGGAACACGCCGACCGCTCCGCCCGACACGGAACGCGACGAGTATGACGACCTGGAACGTCAGGACACGACGCTTGACCTCGCCGGCTGGTTTTCACCGCGCGAAGACAAGGCGCCGACTACGGTCAAAGGCGAGATTCTTCAATGCGTACGCCGCAAGCGTCCGACGAAGAATCAGACCGCGCTCTTTTTCGTCGTAAGACTCGGGAACGACGTTCCCGGGCTCCGGTTCCCCGAAGACAATCGCGACGGGGAAGGCTACGAGGACACGATGCACGCGGGCGAATGCGTGGGCATCGACATGCGCCAGGCGCTCGAACGGCTCGAGAATTATCGCGGGCCGGTTAAGATCGTGTTCGTGCGGAAGGAGGAAGTGGAAGACCGCACGTGGTGGCGCACCGAGGTCTATGCCAAGGACCTCCCGACCGAATCCCCGCGCCGCGTGCCATCGAATTCGGACCGTGACCAGGCCGACGCCGAAGCGCTCGACAAGGCGTTCTAACGATGTCGGAAGCACAGGAGGTCTTGCACGTCTCGAAGGGCACCAAGCGGTCCGTAGCTGCTTACGCGAAGGAAGTAGAGTGCACACTCGCCGAAGCAGCCGACGCGCTCATCATGACCGCGGTCGGACGTCGTAAAGCGCTCGCAACCTACGCGAAGAAGCAGAAGCGCGGGAAGAAGTAACGTCCCGCGATTCTCCGGCCCCGAAGCGTGAAGTTTCGGGGCCGCATGAATGGCGCGACGTTCCGCGAAAAAGAAGCTGAAGAAGCGAAAACGCGGCACCCCCACACGTCGCGCCATTCCTTCTATCAGCGCGTGGACAGCGGCGCTCACGAGCTCCGCATATCACTCGCTCGACGCCGAAGAAAAGCGCCGTTCAAGGCGTTCAGCCGCAGCTAAGCGTGGCTGGCGACTCCGAAGATACAAGGCCGAGCACGGGCCGCCGAAAGCGTTCGTGGTGGTCAACGTGGCAAGCGTATTCGGCTCGCCAAAGGCCGCAGTCGACTTCGCGCGAGCCAACTTGATTCCACCCTGGGAATGGGCGGACGAAGTAGCCGAAGAATTCGACGTGGACATACACGATCTGTACGAGGCGTATTACGACACAGACCCCGCGAACCAAGCGGCATGAAACGAGGGAACATGTATCGATCGATTATAGGTCTATGGTTAATTATCGTCGGCTGCGGTTCAGGCGCCGGCGTTTCCAGACCCGCCCAAAACGCTTACGACCTTCCTGCATGCCAATCGTTCGAACACGGCGCCCAACTCTGCATCGACAAGCGCCCGATCTCGACCGAACGCGATTACCTGCGCGAACAGCTCGCCAACGAGCTCATCGACTTGGAATCCGTTTACGAATCGAACGGCGCTGAGTACACGTCTGAGCTTTGCTCGGAATACACCGATCGGTTACCAGAAACGAATTACTGCCTCGGACTATGACAACAGATCGGTATACCGTCGGAATCGACGGCGAAGGATGCGGACGTGCGCCGCATCGATACACCCTTCTCGCCTGGTCCGATGCCGAAGGTCGGCGCTCCGCGCACATTGAAAACCAGCGCGGCCTCGGGAGCCTAGCCTGTCTCGACTTCATCACGGAGCTTCCGAATGCCGCCCAGCCGTTTGGCTATTATCTCGGCTACGATTGGACCATGATGCTCCGGGACCTTCCCGATGCGAGCATCTATCGCCTTTTACGTCCTGAACTCCGAGCGTTGCGTGGCGAGGGCGCAAACTTCTCCGAAGTCGCCTGGAAACACTTCCGACTGCATTACCTCGGCGGCATGATGCGCGTGCGAAACACGCGCACGCGCCGCTCGGTCACAATCTGGGATGTGGGAAAGTTTTATCAGTCCACGTTCGTCGAAGCGCTCCGAAAGTGGAATATCGAAGCGCCAATTGATCGCATTGCGGAGATGAAAACGAAGCGCTCGCGTTTTTCCGCGCGCGAGCGCTTGGCAATTCGCGAATATTGCCTGGACGAATGTAAGGCCCTGGCTCAGCTCGTGGAAGAGCTCAATAGCGCGCATCGCCGAGCCGGCTTACCTCTGATGCGCTGGTACGGCCCCGGTTCCACCGCGAGCGTTGCGCTCAAACAGATGGGTATCGCCAAGAAACGCGGCGAGCATCCGCCCGAAGTGTTGGCGGCCGCATGTTACGCTTTCTTCGGCGGCCGTTTCGAGAATCGCGGGATAGGCACGTTCAAGGGCCCTATTCACGGTTACGATCTCGTTTCCGCATATCCAGCCGCGACGGCGAAGCTCCCCTGTTTAGAGCACGCTCGCTGGCGACGAGTAACAAGCGAGCGCGGGTTACGTGGCGCAACGCAAGCGCTAGTTCGATTTTGGCTTGCACCAACAGAGCAGGAAGTATGGTGGGGTCCACTTCCGATTCGACTTCCGAACGGTTCGATCGTGTTCCCGCGTTCGGGCGCTTCCGGCTGGTGTTACTTGCCTGAGTTTTTGGCCGCACGCGCCGCTTGGCCGAATGTCGAATTTTTAGAGGCTTGGATTCTCTATTCATCTTGCAAGTGTAAACCATTCGCGCGCGTGCTCGAATGGTTCGCGG
>Ga0075434_100003661_pt1 | contig 13731 bp, 13 predicted proteins | sample RhiMethybrSRZTD3_FD_75298 | JGI IMG/M metagenome (GOLD analysis project Ga0075434, IMG submission 75298) | Populus rhizosphere microbial communities from Tennessee, USA - Rhizosphere MetaG P. TD hybrid SRZTD3 | ecosystem: Host-associated > Plants > Roots > Rhizosphere > Soil | place: USA... | reverse complement strand
CCCGTCCACCTCGGCGCGATGCCGGACGCCGTCGCCGCAGTGACGCGGCTCGGGCTCGAGCCCGGCCAGGTGGCGATCCTCAATGATCCCTACACCGGCGGCACGCACCTCCCCGACGTGACGCTCGTCTCGCGCACCGTGCTCGGCTACGCCGTCTCGCGCGCGCACCACGCCGACGTCGGCGGGATCGAGCCGGCGAGCCTGCCTGCGTTCTCGCGCACGCTCGAGGAGGAGGGCGTGATCCTGCCGCCGCAGCTCCTCACCGACGAGGTGCTCGAGCGCTTCGTCGAGGGGACGCGGCAGCCCAAGGAGCGGCGGGGCGACCTCCGCGCCCAGCTCGCCGCGCACCGTCTCGCCGAGCGGCGGCTCGAGGAACTGTGCGCGCGCCGGGGTCGCGACCGCGTGGCCGCCGCGATGGACGAGCTCTACGCCTACTCCGAGCGGATGGTGCGAGCGGCGCTCGCGGCGCTTCCCGACGGCCGCGCCGAGGCCGAGGATCTCGTGGAGGCGGTCGAGGGCGACCTGCCGATCCACTGCACGGTCGAGATCGCCGGCGAGGGGATCCGGATCGACTTCACCGGGACGGCGCTGCAGTACGACGGCAACCTCAACTGCCCGCTCGCCGTGACGAAGTCGGCCTGCTACTTCGTCGTCCGCTGCCTTACCGAGCCTGACCTGCCGGCCTCGGGAGGCGCGTTCGCCCCGGTCACCGTCACGGCGCCCGAGGGCGCCCTGGTCAACGCGCGGCCCCCCGCGGCCGTCGCCGCCGGCAACACGGAGACCTCCTCCCGCATCGTCGACGTCGTCTTCGCCGCGCTCGGCGGGCTCTTGCCGGTTCCGGCCGCGGGGCAGGGGACGATGAACAACCTCGCGCTGGGCAACGACCGCTTCACGTACTACGAGACGGTCGGCGGCGGCCAGGGCGCTTGCCCCGGCGCCGACGGCCCGAGCGCCGTCCACGTCGCCATGTCGAACACCCTCGCGACGCCGGTCGAGGCGCTCGAGCTGCAGTACCCGCTTCGCGTCGAGCGCTGGGAGCTACGCGCCGGCTCCGGCGGTGCAGGCACCCACCATGGCGGCGACGGTGTCGTGCGCGAGCTGCGCGTGCTTGAGGACTGTCGGCTGTCGGTGCTGGCGGAGCGCCGGCGCCACGCCCCGCCGGGCCGCTCCGGCGGGGAGGACGGCGCGCCCGGTCGAACCCTCGTGAACGGCGAGGAGCAGCCGCCGAAGCTGACGCGGCAGCTTCGCCCCAGCGACGTGATCAGGGTCGAGACTCCCGGAGGCGGCGGTTACGGCACGCCGTCGTAGCGATAGAGGAGCCGCGGCCCATCCAGTCCCTTCAGCGAGTGCTCGCCGCGGTCCTCGAACCGCATCCCCGACCCCGTGCTGAGGGCGCGGGTCGACTCCGAGACGAGGATCTCGTCGGGCTGCGCGGCCGCAGCGATGCGGGCGACCTCGTGAACTGCGATCCCGCGGGCCTGCGTACCGTGGAGCTCGACCTCGCCGACGTGGACTCCCGCGCGGATCCGGATCCCCTGCCGCCCGCACGCCTCCCTGATCGCCTCGGCGCACTGCAGAGCCCGCGCCGCGCCGTCGAAGATCGCAAATACCCCGTCCCCTGCCGTGTCGATCTCGCGTCCGTGGAAGCGGTCGAGCTGGATGGCGACGGAGGCGTGGTGCTCGGCGAGCCGGTGCCGCCAGGCAGCGTCTCCGAGTCGTGCAGCCTCTTCGGTCGAGCCGACGATGTCGGTCATGAGCAGGCCGGCCAGCACGCGCTCGGCGAGCTCCGCCCGGATGGGCGTCCATGTCTCGAGCCCCGACCAGTCGATCACGACACACGGCTCGTCGCCGATCACCCAGCCGTCGTGGCCGGGCGGGATGTCGTAGACATCGCCGGGACCGGCCTCAAGGACGCTTCCGTCGGGGAACAGGGTGGCCTCGCGTCCCGAGATGACGACGCCGATGTGGCGCGCCATGCACCATTCGCCGCCGACGAGCGGCTGGATGTGCGTGGACCAACGCCAACCCGGCGGTTGGATTGTGCGGCCGACTGTGTAGTCGCCGATCTCGACGAGTTCCTGGACTACTCCGCCGAACTCGACCCGGCTGTCCGGCTGATCGAAGTTCTTCTTAAGCGCCATCGCGCGCTGTAGCGTCTCGCCCATGGAGCGTCCAGTCAAGGTCGCATGCGTGCAAGTGGAGCCCGTCGTGCTCGATCGCGAGGCGACCCTCGACAAGCTCGAGCAGGTGGCTGCAGAGGCGGCGAAGGCAGGCGCCGAGCTCGTCGTCTTCCCCGAGACGTTCGTCCCTGTCTACCCGTCGTCGGCCTGGGCCAAGGCCTTCGCCGGCTGGGCGGCGGAAGGCGCGAAGGAGACGTTCGCACGGCTCGCGCAGGAGTCGGTAGCCGTCGGCTCACCGGCCGAGCGCCGCATCGCCGCCGCGGCGCGCGAGCTCGGCATCTGGATCGTCACCGGCGTCAACGAGATCGAGCCCGAGCGTCCGGGGACGATCTACAACTCGCTCCTCTACCACTCGCCGGCCGGCGAGCTCGCGCTTCACCATCGCAAGCTCGTGCCCACCAACCATGAGCGGCTCGTCTGGGGCCAGGGCGACGGCCGCGGCCTCGAGGCGGTCGAAACCGGCTTCGGCCGGGTCGGCGGGCTCATCTGCTGGGAGAACTACATGCCGCTCGCGCGCGTCGCACTCTACGAGTCGGGCGTCGAGATCTACGTCGCCTCGACCGCCGACGACGGCGACGCGTGGCAGCAGACGCTCGTCCACATCGCGCGCGAGAGCCGCGCGTACGTCGTCGCGCCCGCGCACTTCCAGCGCGAGTCGGCGTACCCCGCGGACTTCCCGCTCGCCGCCGAAATCGAGGGAGTCGGGACGATCGGCCGCGGCGGCAGCGCGATCCTCGCCCCGGACGGCTCGTACCTTGCCGGGCCGCTCTACGACGAGGAGGGGATCCTGTACGCGGAGCTCGACCCGGCGCGGCTGCTCGCCGAGCGGCAGCGCTTCGACCCGGTCGGCCACTACAGCCGGCCCGACGTGCTCCAGCTCACAGTTCTCGCGGACGGTGCGACGACGAGTACACGTCCTTCCGCGCGATCTTCCCGTCCCTGAGCGGGAAGACGTCGACGCCGTCCCACTCCTTCGAGCCGGTCGACGCCGTCCACTCGCAAACCGCGAAGTCGTCGCCGGCGTAGAGCGACCGCGTCGCGAACCGCAGCGTCGGGTTGTTGCGGAAGATCTGCGCGATGTGCTCGCGCACCACGGCCGCACCCTCGGCGCGCTCGTCCGCCGTGTGGTTGTGGAACACGATCTCGGGATCGTGGAGCTCGTGGATCGCCTCGAGATCCTGCGCGTTCCAGGCGGCGTTGTAGCGCTCGATGAGCTCGCGGACCGCTGCTGCGTCCATCGTCCTCGGAGATTACGCGGAGTAGCATCGGCGTATGGCGACCGCGGCCCGCAAGTACGACCTCTACAGCGACGACTTCCGCGCCGAGACGTACGCGACGTTCGCGCGCATGCGTGAGCACGACCCCGTCTTCTGCCAGCCCGGGATCGACGGCGAGACGCCGATCTGGTGGGTGACCCGCTACGACGACGCGGAGGCGGTGCTGCTCGACGACGAGCGCTTCGTGCGCGATCCGCAGCTCGCGCTCACGCCGGAAGAACTCGCCGGGTTCGCCGTTGGCCTACCGGACTCGATGGCCTTCATCAACAGCAACATGCTCGAGCGCGACGGCGACGACCACCGACGTCTGCGCCGCCTCGTCTCGAAGGCGTTCACGCCGCGGATGATCGAGCGCTTGCGGCCGCGCATCCAGGAGATCGCGGATGGGCTGATCGACCCCGTCGCCTCGACAGGCGAGATGGAGCTGGTGTCTTCGTTCGCGTTTCCGCTGCCGATCACGGTGATCGCGGAGTTGCTCGGTGTTCCACCGGCCGACCGCGACCGCTTTCGCGAGTGGTCGAATGCGATGGTTAGTCCAGCGCTTTCCGCCGCCGAGCTGGAGCGGTTCGGCGCCTTGATGTCGGACTTCGTCGCGTATCTGCACGTGCTTTTCGAGGAGCGGCGGAGCGAGCCCGGGGAGGACCTCGTCAGTGCGCTGGTCGCGGTCGAGGACGGCGGCGACACCCTCTCCGAGGAAGAGCTGTCGAGCATGGTCGCACTCCTGATCGTCGCCGGGCACGAGACGACGGTGAGCCTGATCGGCAATGCCGCGCTTGCCCTTCTCACGCATCCCGAGCAGCGCGCGGCGATCGAGCGCGATCCGTCGCTCCTCCCGCGCGCGGTCGAGGAGTTGATCCGCTACGACGGGCCGGTCGAGAGGACGCTGAACCGGTGGGCGGCGGTGGACGTTGAGCTTCGCGGGCAGACGATCCGCCGCGGCGAGTCGGTGATCGTCGTCCTCGGCGCTGCCGACCGCGACCCGGAGCGGTTCGAGGACCCGGAGGCGCTCGTCCTGACCGCCGAGCGCGGGACACGGCATCTCGGGTTCGGCCGCGGCCCTCACTTCTGCCTCGGCGCGCCTCTCGCGCGGCTCGAGGCCGAGATCGCGTTGGGCACGCTCCTGCGACGCCTGCCCGGCCTGCGCCTCGCGGTCCCGCCGGAGGAGCTCCGCTGGCGCCCAGTGCCGCTCTTCCGCAGCCTCGTTGCGCTCCCGATCGCCTGGGATACCTAACGGCGCCGCAGGACTCGCTCGTCTCCGACGCGCCGGGTCACACCGTCGGCGTCGAAGCGCTCGAGGTAGAGCTGCGCCGTCTTCCTCCCGACGCCGAGCGCGTCGCGGAACCGCGCGAGCGTTATCCCGTCCACGAGCACTGCCCGCGCCTCCTCGTACGCGGCCGGTGAGATAGCGAGGCCGTCCCCGACCCGCACGAGCCGGCCCTGCTCCTCGAGGAAGCGCGCGAGCGGGGCGTCTTCGACGCGCACCGGCTCGACTCCGAGCTGCGCAGTCAGCGCCTCGGCCGCCGCTGCGCGCTCGCCGAGCTCAGGCCCGATGCCAGGCCGATAGAGCTTCGCGCCGCGCAGCTCGAGCCCCAGGTGCGGGACGACAGCTCTTGCCCACTCGGCGGCGGGGACCGAGACGCCGGGATCGAGCGGGTCGGCGGCGTCGATGGCCCCGTCGAGCTCGCTCCGGAGGGCCTCGAGCCACTCCTCGGACCAGCGCCACTCTCCGTCGATGCGAACGGGGGCATGGACGAGGGTCTCGCCGCGCTCGAGCGCCTCGAAGCGCGCGAGGTCGGCATGGCGCGGCGGGTTGGGGTCGAGGACGACCCCGCCGCCTACGGTCGTGCCGGCGCGCAGCACGACACGGTCGCCGCGATCGGCGACGACGGGCCGCGACAAGCGCAGCTGGGCGAAGCGGTCGCCGGCCCGGGCGACGCGAGCGGTCGTCTCCGCGGTGCCGTGGTGGAGCATGACCCGCGGCGGTATCTCTCCCAGGGGCTCCAGCATCACGTCGAGGCGGAAGCTCGGCCTTAGCGCTCCCGGTGTGACGAGGACGTCGCCGCGCCGCAGCTCCTGCCGTTCGACGCCGGGGAGGGAGGCGGCGACGCGCTGCCCGGCCTCGGCGCGCTCGACCCCACGGTCGTGCACCTGCACGCTCCGCACGCGCACGGTGCGGCCGCGGGGCTCGAGCCTGAGCTCGTCCCCCTCGCCGATCGTCCCCGACCACAGCGTCCCGGTCGCGACGGTCCCGATCCCGCGCAGCGTGAACGAGCGGTCGATATGGAGGCGGGCCGGACCGGCGGCGTCGTGTCGCGCGACGCGCGCGGCGACCTCCGCGAGGGCGGCTCGCAGCTCGTCGAGCCCGATCCCGGTCCGTGCGCTCGTCGCTACAACGGGAGCGCCCGGCACAAGCTCCTTTGCCTCGACGCGCGCTAGCTCGAGTGTCTCCTCCTCGACGGCATCGGTCTTCGTCAGCGCGACGACCCCCTTCTCGATCCCGAGCAGCCGCAGGATCGCGAGGTGCTCGTGCGTCTGCGGCCGCGCCCCCTCGCCGGCGTCGATGACGAGGAGGAAGAGGTCGATGCCGCTCGCACCCGCGACCATGGTGCGGACGAAGCGCTCGTGCCCGGGGACGTCGACGACCGAGAGGCTCGTGCCGTCCGGCAGCTCGAGCGGCGCGTAGCCGAGGTCGATCGAGATCCCGCGCTCGTGCTCCTCGGGCAGCCTGTCGGTGTTCTTGCCGGTCAGCGCCTCGACGAGCGCGGTCTTGCCGTGGTCGATGTGACCTGCCGTTCCGACAGTCAGCGGCATTGCAATCCCATAGCAGATTTGCTATATCCCGAGTAGATGTTGCGTTGGCTTGGCTGGGTCTTCGTTGGGATTCTGGTTGCCGCAGCAGCGTACGAGCTCTCGCTGGCTCTGCGGCATGAGATCAGCCCCGATGGCGAAGGATTTGTCCTGCTCATCGCCCTGGTCGCGATGCTCACCGGGGCGGTGCTCGTCTTTCGTGTCGGTTGGCCCGCGGCGCTGTTCGCGCCGGCGGCGGCGTTCTTCGTGACTGCCCGCTTCTACACGGGCGACCCGTACTACCAGCCGACCTTCCGGGCCTACGGGGACGACGGCGTCTTCTCACCCGGATGGATCTTCGGCCTGCTCGGGTTTGCGCTCCTGGCGGGAATCACGACGCTGGTCTGGCGGCGCACCGCGCGGGTCGAGAGCGCGGTCGTTCTCGTTCTCTTGATGCTCACAGCGCTGTGGATGGGCACCGGGCACTAGCCCGCCTGAGCCTCGATCGGGCCGCCCTCGGGGAAGCGCACCGGTTCCCAGCCTGTGCTCGAGAACAGCTCTCGCCACTGCGCCTCGTCGCGCTCGCGGCCGCCGGCGAGGACGAGCATCAGTAGGTCGAGCCACTTCGCTCCGTCGGCGTCGTTGCCGGGCCTGATCACGGACTCGTTGATTAGCAGTCGCGCGTGTTGGGGTGCGGCCGCGCGGATCGTGCGCAGGATCCGCGCGGCGTCCTCGTCGGGCCAGTCGTGGAGGATCCCGGAGAGGAGATAGGCGTCGCCCTCGGGCACCGACTCGAAGAAGCTGCCGGCCACGAACTGGATGCGGTCGCCGAGGGACGCCTCGTCCCGCACGGTCTCGGGGAGGTCGAGGACGATGCCGCGCACCTCGGGGCGGAGCCGGATCAATGCGGCCAGTAAGGCGCCATTGCCGCCGCCGACGTCGACGACGACCTCGCCCTCGCGCCATTCGAGGTCCGCCAGCCGCTCCGCGGGACGAAGACGTTCCCCCGCCATGGCGGCGTCGAAGGTTGCCCGCTCGGCGGGATGCTCTGCGAGCCACGCCCAGAAGCCGGTCCCGAAACGGTCTGAGAACGGTGCCTCTCCCGTCGACGCGTCGAGATCGGTCGTCGCCTCGAAGAAGACGCCGCCGAAGAGATGCGCGAATTCGCTCCAGCCGGGGGCGAGCAGCTGGCGCGAGAGGTCCGTGTGCTCGAACACGCCCGGCTCCGTTTCACGGAAGACGCCGTCGCTGGCGAGCGCGCGTAGCAGCCGGTGCAGCGTGTCCGGGTCGCCCTGAAGCTCCGACACCGGCCGTGGCCCGTTCGCCAGCGACTCCGGCACGCCCGCGTCTACGACGGCCGCGAGCGCCTTCGACATCAGCGCGCCGCGCAGGAAGTCCCAGAGTTCGGTCATCCGCGGGCGGCGGCGACGAGCTTCGCGGTCTCGTCTGCTTCCTCGTCTGTGAGCGTCAGGCAGTCGAGCAACAGGCGGCCGTCGCGGACGACGCCGACCACCGGCGGCTCACCGGCGCGCAGCGGCGCCGCGAGCGACTCCTCGAGCGCGCACGCGAAGCTCGGCAGCTCGGCGAGCGGCAGCGCGCCGCCGCCGACGCGGCCGACCGTCTCCTCGACCTCGCCGCCGGTCGCGGTCGCAAGTCGTTTCGCACGCTCACGCACGGCGTTGCTCCCCTGCGCGAGCGTGCGCAGCACGGGGATCCGCTCCGGCGCCTCGAGGTGGAGGAGGAGCGTCCCTTCGAGCGCCGCGAGCGAGAGCTTGTCGATGCGCAGCGCGCGCTGGAGGGGGTGCCGCCGCAGCCGCTCGACGAGCTCGGCGCGGCCGAGCACGATCCCGGCTTGCGGACCGCCGAGCAGCTTGTCGCCCGAGAAGCAGACGAGGTCGGCGCCGGCCGCGAGCGACTCGCGCGCCGTCGGCTCGGCCTCGACCGGCGCGATCGCGCCGGAGCCGAGGTCGTCTACGAGCGGCAAACCGTGGCGGCGCGCGACGGCGGCGACCTCCTCGAGCCGCGGCCGCTCCTCGAAGCCGACCACGCGGAAGTTCGACTGGTGGACGCGGAGCAGGACGGCGGTCTCCGGCCCGATCGCGCGCTCGTAGTCGGCGGCGCGCGTCCGGTTCGTCGTGCCGATCTCGACGAGCCGCGCACCGGAGCGTGCGAGGACGTCCGGGATCCGGAAGCCGTCGCCGATCTCGATCAGCTCGCCGCGCGAGACGACGACGTCGCGGCCCTCCGCCAGCGCGGCCAGCGCGAGGAGGACTGCGGCGGCGTTGTTGTTGACGACAAGCGCCGCCTCCGCGCCTGTCAGCCGGCGCAGGACCGCCGCGACGTGATCCTGGCGCGAGCCGCGGGTGCCCTCGCTCAGGTCGTACTCGAGGTTCGAGTAGCCCCGCGCGGCAGCGGCGACCCGCTCGACCGCCTCCTCGGCCAGCGGCGCGCGGCCGAGATTCGTGTGGACGACCACGCCTGTCGCGTTGAGCACGCGCCGCAGGCGCGGCCGCCGTACGTCGGCCAGCTCGTCTCGCAGACGCGCCGCGAGGTCTCCCGGATCCGTCCCAGTCTGGATCTCCTCCCGCGCCAGGTCGATAACGGCGCGCGCCGCCTCCACCGCGAGCGGGTCGCCGGCCTCGCGCGCGAGCTCGTCCACCGAGGGCAGATCGCGCAGCTCCATTGCGCAAACGCTACTGCGCGTCGGCCTTGTGCGGCTCGTGCGGGCTCCCCGTCCCGTCGCCGGCGCGGAATGCGTCGACCACCGTCTCGAGCGCGACGCGCGGGTCGTCCGTCAGGGTGAGCAGCGCCAGATCCTCGGCCGCGACCATCCCGTCGGCGAGCGCACTACGGCGCACCCACTCCAGCAGCGGCGTCCAGTACGCCTCGCCGACCAGCACCACCGGGAAGTGGAGAACCTTGCCCGTCTGGATCAGGGTCAACGACTCGAACAGCTCGTCTGCCGTTCCGAAGCCGCCCGGGAAGACGCAGAAGCCCTCGGCCGCCTTCACGAACATCGTCTTGCGGGCGTAGAAGTGGTCGAAGACGAGTCCGAGGTCGATGTAGTCGTTCATCCGCTGCTCGTGGGGCAGCTCGATCCCGAAGCCCACCGAGAGCCCGCCGCCTTCACGGCAGCCGCGATTGGCTGCCTCCATCACGCCAGGCCCGCCGCCCGTGACGACGGCCCAGCCCGCCTCCGCGAAGAGCCGCGCGGTCGCGCGTGCGAGCTCGTACGGCGGCGATCCTTCCGGCGCGCGTGCCGACCCGAAGCAGGAGACCGCGGGACGGTCGATCTTCTCCACCGCCTCGAAGCCCGACAGGAACTCTTTGCCAATCTCCTCCGAGCTCCGGCGGAGATGCGCTGGCGAGTGATGAGTCTTGAGGACGTCGCGGTCTTTCACCGCGCTCAGAGCATCCCGCTGTGCCGGGTCGCGAGCAGGCCGCCGACGAGCGCCGCCGCGAGCAGCACGTAGAGGAAGGTGATGAGGTTGGCGTGCTCCGGGTCCGGCGGGACGGCCTCGACCGGGATGCCGTTCTCGTACCGGATCCAGCCCCGCCGCGACATGGAGATCGACTGGAGGACGGTTCCGCCGTCGAGGAAGCCGATCGGCAGCAGGTTGAAGGCGTTGAGCAGGAAGCCGAAGTTGGCGAGCACGACGAGCCAGACCGCGTTGTGGACGGAGCCGACCGCCCATACTGCTGCCGCGCCGAGGCCGCCGACGAACGGACCTGCGAGGGCGATGAGCGCGCCTCGCCACGGCGAGCTCGCCTGGCGATGGGTGACGAACGCGCCGAAGAACGGGATGAAGGTCGGCAACGTGACCGGCAGCCCCTGCCGGCGCGCCTCGAAGAAGTGGCCGAGCTCGTGCACGAGGATCAAGAGCACGAGCCCGAGGCCGAACCGCCAGCTGTGAAACCAGAGTGAGTAGGCAGCGAACGAGACGAAGAAGGCGAAGAACTTTGCGAAGCCTCCGAGCACGACGGCGATGCCGATGATCCGATCGAGAAAGCCCCGCGGCGTCCGCTGTGCCTGTGCGCTCATGATCCTCTCCCGATCCATTCCTCGCCGCCGGCGTAGACCTCCTTCTTCCAGAGCGGGATCGACGTCTTCAGCGTCTCGATCGCCTCGCGACAGGCGTCGAGGGCGGCTGAGCGATGCGGGGCCGAGACGGCGATGACGACGCTGGCCTCGCCGATCTCGACGCGCCCCACTCGATGGTGGACGGCGACTGCGCAGAGCCCGTGCCGCTCGGTCAGCTCGTGGCCGAGGCTGGCGAGCATGGGCTCGGCCATCTCCTCGTAGGCTTCGTACTCGAGGTGGAGGACGTCGCGGCCGCGCGAATGGTGGCGCACGGTGCCGACGAAGCTCGCGACCGCGCCGGCCTCGGGATCCCCGACCTCGCGCAGCACGGCAGCGACGTCGAGAGGGCCTTCGACGAGGCGGAACGAGCCGCCGCTGACGGGCGGGATGACCGCCACCTCGTCGCCGTCCGCGAGCTCATGCCCCGGCTCGACGTACTCCCGGTTGACGGCGTAGAGCAGCCCAGGCGGCTCGTCGCCGAGACCGAGGGCGGGCCAGACTTCCTCGACGCTGGCTACGTCGTCGAGCTCCAGACGCGAACGCCCGGCGCGTTCCCGGAGGCCGGCGAAGAGGCGGACGGTGACGCGCACGCCCTGATCTTGCCTGTGTAGTTCAGCTGCAGAGCGCTCAGGTGCCGAGGTAGCTCTGAAGCAGCGCGCCGGGCTCCGGCTGCAGGTCGGGGCGGAGCCTGTAGGTGTCGTCGCCCTCCTGGATCAGCACGAAGCCGGCCTGGCGCAGGATCGCGAGGTGGTGGTGCGTGGTCGACTTCGCGAGGCCGACCTCCTTGGCGGCGTCCGTGAGCGAGACCGGCCCGGCCTGGAGCCGCCTCAGCAGCTTCAGCCGGCTCTCGTCGCCCAGCGCCTTGTAGATGCGAACGAGCTCGGCCGGATCGCCGGGGGCCGCCTGCTCGCGGTCGAGCGTGATCGGGTAGCAGAAGATCTTCACGCGCTTGTGCTCGCTCATGTAGACCCAGGGGCGCGGCGAGTAGGCGGGGAAGAGCGCGACGCGGTCGATCTGCGGGCCCGGCGCCCACTGGATCCCGGGTGCCAGCCGCTCGACGACCTGCTCGGGCGGAACGGACTTCACGAGCTCGCGCTTTGCCTCGGCGTCTCGCTCGGCGAGCGTCGGATCTTCCGGCGCGATCAGTGGGAAGACCTGCTCGTACCAGCCCGTGAGGACGCCGAGGAGCGCGGCCTTGCCCTCGACGGGGTCGGCGTGGAGCAAACGCTCCGCCTTCGCACACTTGTCGGGGTCGATGTAATCCGAGTACGCCTCGAGCACCTCGGCGATCGCCGCGGCGTCTCCCTCCGCCGCGCGTCGAATCGTCTCCGACTCGGTCACATGGTGACCGCCGTAGTAGCCGAGCAGGTGGAGGCGGATCTCGACGGGATCGGTCGCGGCGAGGTGGTCGAGAAACGCCGAGGCGGTGCGCGGCTTCGGCGTCGTGTAGACCAGTCCGAGCAGTTGCGAGGCCGACTTTTCGGGGAGGAGCTCGGCCGTATCGCGGAGCAGCTCGGGCGGCACGGCGGCGAGGACCTCGTTGATCCGGGCTGCCTCGAGCTCATAGGTGTCGCGGTCCTCTTCGGCCAGCAACGTGGCGATGCTGAGCAATAGCTCTGCGGCCTCGGCCGCGTCGATTTCCACCGCAAGGGCCTGGCCGGGGCGGGAGACGTCGACGACGCGTGGCTGCTGCGTCTTGCGTGGGGGCTGGACGTTTTCGATCGTCATCGAACTGTTACCAGCACGATAGCGCCTTTCCCCAATTTTTGCTTGACAAGCGCGGATCTCGTTCGATAAGTTTCGAACCAGCGAGATTCATCGAACGCAAAGGAGCCCGCACGATGATCCCCCAGCCGCCTGAGTTCTTCGTCCTCCACTCGCAGGATCACAGCCTGCGAGAGGGCGTCGCCGCGGCCGAGAGGCTGCGCGGCCCTGGAGCTCTCCGCACGGGAGCCGCCTCGGCTCTCCGAGGGCTCGCCGACCATCTCTCGCCTCTGCCCGCCCCTCCGCGGGTGGCGGGCGTGCCGGCCGTGCCAAGCGCGCGGCCGGCACGCTCGCGGTGCAACCCCGCGGCTTAGACCCCTACGATCCAGTGCGTGGCAGCGACCGGCGACCGGCGCACCGAGTCGGGCATCGAGGTAAAGCCCGTCTACACGGCGGCCGACGCGCCGCGCGAGCTCGAGCCGCCGGGCGAATATCCCTTCACCCGGGGGCCGTACCCGGACATGTACCGCGGCCGGCCGTGGACGATCCGCCAGTACGCGGGCTTCGCCTCGGCCGAGGAGTCGAACGCGCGCTACCGCTACCTCCTCGAGCGCGGCCAGACCGGCCTTTCCATCGCGTTCGACCTCCCGACCCAGCTCGGCTACGACTCCGACGACCCGCATGCGGCAGGCGAGGTCGGCCGGACGGGCGTGGCGATCGACTCGATCGCCGACATGGAGATCCTGCTCGCCGGGATCCCACTCGGCGAGGTCTCGACCTCGATGACGATCAACGCGCCCGCGTCGCTTCTGCTGCTCCTCTACGAGCTGGTCGCCGAAGCGCAGGACGTGGCGGCGGACGCGCTCCGCGGCACCGTCCAGAACGACATCCTCAAGGAGTACATCGCGCGCGGGAACTACATCTTCCCGCCGCGGCCCTCGATGCGGCTGACCACGGACCTGTTCGCGTACTGCGCCGAGCGGGTCCCGCGCTGGAACACGATCTCGATCAGCGGCTACCACATCCGCGAGGCCGGCTCGACGGCGGTGCAGGAGCTCGCCTTCACGCTCGCGAACGGCATCGCCTACTGTGAGGCGGCCGTCGAGGCCGGGCTGTCGCCCGACGACTTCGGCGCGCGCCTGTCCTTCTTCTTCAACGCGCACAACGACTTCTTCCAGGAGGTGGCGAAGTTCCGCGCGGCGCGGCGGCTGTGGGCGCGGATCATGCGCGAGCGCTTCGGAGCGACGAACCCGCGCGCACTCGCCCTCCGCTTCCACGCCCAGACGGGCGGCTCGACGCTCACGGCGCAGCAGCCGGAGAACAACATCGTCCGCGTCGCCATCCAGGCGCTGTCGGCAGTGGCCGGTGGCGCGCAGAGCCTGCACACGAACAGCTACGACGAGGCGCTCGCGCTGCCGTCGGAGCACGCCGCGCACATCGCTCTCCGCACGCAGCAGATCATCGCCGCGGAGGCGGGCACGATCGACACCGCCGACCCGCTCGGCGGCTCCTACTACGTCGAGGCGTTGACCGACGAGCTCGAGGCGCGCGCCTGGGAGCTGATCGAGCGGGTGGACGAGGCCGGTGGCGCCGTCGCGGCGGTCGAGTCCGGCTTCGTGCAGGAGGAGATCGAGCGGGCCGCGTTCGAGTTCCAGCAGCAGGTCGAGGCGCGCGAGCGCGTCATCGTCGGCGTGAACGCGTA
>Ga0075434_100003660_pt1 | contig 13731 bp, 13 predicted proteins | sample RhiMethybrSRZTD3_FD_75298 | JGI IMG/M metagenome (GOLD analysis project Ga0075434, IMG submission 75298) | Populus rhizosphere microbial communities from Tennessee, USA - Rhizosphere MetaG P. TD hybrid SRZTD3 | ecosystem: Host-associated > Plants > Roots > Rhizosphere > Soil | place: USA... | reverse complement strand
CGGGGGCGGGGGAGCGCTCCAGCTGCGTCACCCACTCGCCTGAATCGCCGCCCTGCGGGCGGCGCACAGGACGAGGGGGTCCCACTCCGCCGGAGCGCTCCCCCGCCCCCGCCGCCACCCGACCTGGTCGTACGTGCGGCACTCGTGAGGAGGAATAGGGCGGGCTAGAGGTGCCCGGCCACCTCGCGCGCCCAGCGTCGCATGAAGGCGCTCGGGTCTGGCACGAAGCCCGTGATGATGAACTGGCGCGCCCCCGCTTCCATGGCCCTCCGGATCTGGGCGATGCAGTCGCCCGGCGTGCCCGCGATGGCGAAGCGGTCGACGAGGAACTCGGTCAGGCCCCAGCGGTCGGGCAGGCTCGCGTTGGCGGCGCCCGGCAGCTCGTGGTGATGGGCGTTGTACTCGCCCTGGAGCGCTCGGATCCGTTCGTGGAGATCGGGGGGTATGCCTTTGCCTTCCAGGGTGAAGCGGAAGGCGTGGTTGGCGCTGGCCGCGAGCGCCATCTTGATGGGCTCGATGGCCTCGTGGCGGCGATCGGCGAGGCTCGTCTTGGCGAACCACCACACGTCGATGTCGCCGAGCGACCGGCCCGCCGCGCGCGCCCCGCGTTCCAGAGCGGCCAGGGAAAGCGTGATGACCTCGGGGGTGAGACCGAGGCCCACGATCACCCCGTCGGCGATGCGGCCGGCCAGCTCCAGGGTCCTCGGCCCCTCCGCGGCGAGATAGAGGGGCACCCGGCGCACCGAGCGATGGACGCGCCACGCGCGCCCCTCGCGCTCGACGGTCTCGCCCGCGGTGAGCCGGCGGAGCGTGAGCATGGATGCCTCGAGGCCCGCGAGGGTGGCGGGCGGGGCGCCGATGGTGTACATCGCGCTGTCCCCCGAACCCAGCCCGAGCCGCGCCCGCCCGCCCGACAACTCGTCCACGCTGGAGATCGCGCTCGCCGTCACCACCAGGTGCCGCGTGAGCGGATTGGTGACGAGGGGACCGATGTGGCACCGCCGCGTGTGGAGGGCGGCCAGGGTGAGGGCGACGTACAGCTCGCGGAATACCGACTGGGAGTCGGCCACGCCGATCCACTCGAAGCCGCGCTCCTCCGCCTCCGCGCACAGCTCGCCGAAGCGGGCGAGCGACTCCGGGAGGAAGACGATACCGAAGCGCGCCTCGGTCATGACGGTACACCGTAGCACGCCTTGACAGACAGACGGCCCGCGGCGGATAGTGTGCCTCGCGACGTCGAAACCGTCCTCTCACCGACACGAGGCTCGCCATGACCGACTCGACCAGAACGCGATCCGCTGAAGAAACGAAACTCCTCGAGCGCGCGCGCCAGCGCCTGCCCGGCGGCGTGCTGGGCACCTCCCGCTACGCCGACGAGGCCGCCTTCGTGGTGAAGCGCGGCCAGGGCTCGAAGATCTATGACGTGAGCGGACGCGAGTACATCGACTACGTGTTGGCCTCCGGCCCCCTCATCCTGGGCCATGCCCATCCGGCGGTGGTGGCGGCGGTGCGCACGCAGATCGAGGGCGGCAGCACCTACTTCATGGTGAACGAGCCGATCATCGAGCTGGCGGAGGAGATCTGCCGCGCACTCCCCTGCGCCGAACAGGTGCGGTTCACCTCCACCGGCTCCGAGGCGACCTTCTTCGCCCTCCGCGTGGCGCGCACGGCGCGGCAGCGCGACAAGATCCTCAAGTTCGAGGGCGGCTATCACGGCGCCCACGACTACTCCATGATGAGCGCGACCCCGCGCTCGCCCAAGGCCTTTCCCGCTCCCGTGCCGGATTCCTCCGGCATTCCCCACGCCCTCGAGGCCGAGGTGCTCATCGCACCGTACAACGACCTCGCTACCGTCGAGGGCATCGTGGCCACGCACGCCGACGAGCTCGCCGCGGTCATCATCGAGCCCTTCCAGCGGCTCATCCCGCCCCAGCCGGGCTTCCTCCAAGGGCTGCGCGAGATCACGCGCCGGCACGGCGTCCTCCTCGTCTTCGACGAGGTGGTCACGGGCTTCCGCCTCGCCTACGGCGGCGCCCAGCAGTACTACGGCGTCGTCCCCGACATCGCCTGCATCGGGAAGATCGTGGGCGGCGGCTTCCCCCTGGCCGCCGTGTGCGCCTCCGAGGAGCTGATGCGTCCCTTCGATCCGCAGCAGGACGGCAAGGGCGACTTCATCTCGCAGTCGGGCACCCTGAACGGCAATCCGATCGCCGCCGCAGCGGGACTGGCCACCTTGGCCGAGCTGCGCAAGCCGGGCGCGTACGAGACGATCCATGGAACCGGCCGGCGCCTCATGGCCGGCCTCATCGAGCTGATCCAGCGCACGGGCCTTCCCGCCCAGGTGGTGGGCGAGCCTGTGGTTTTCGACGTCCTCTTCACGAGCGAGCCAATCACCGACTACCGCTCGCTGCAGAAGGCCGACGGCGCCCTCGCGCGCGCCTTCACCACCGAGCTGATCAAGCGCGGCGTGGTGAAGAACACGCAGAAGATGTATGTCTCGCTCGTGCACTCGGAGGACGACGTGGCCCGCACCCTCCAGGCCGCGGAAGACGCCCTGAAGGCACTACCCCGGAGATCGTCAGCCCGCACCCGGTGATCGCGCCGGGATCGCGCGTCGCGCCGCCGGCATGAGCCGACGCCTGGGCGTCGGGCTCGTGACGGCGGCGGCGCTCTGCTGGAGCAGCGGCGGGCTCATCGCCCGCCTCGCGGGCACCGACGCGTGGACCACCATCTTCTGGCGCTCGGTGTTCTGCGCCGCCTTCCTGTCGGGAGCGGTGTTGCTGACCCAGCGCGGGCGCCTCTCCGGCATCGTCCGTGAGGCGGGCTGGCCGGGATTGGGCATGGCTGCCTGCTTCGCCGTCGCTTCCACCGCCTTCATCATGGCGCTGTCGCGCACGTCGGTGGCGAACACCCTGATCATCCAGAGCCTCTCACCCTTCATTGCCGGTCTTCTGGGCTGGCTCTGCCTGGGCGAGCACGTGCGGCGCCGGACATGGCTGGCCATGGCCGTCGCCCTCGTGGGCACGGTGGTGATGCTGGGCGGCTCGCCGAGCGGCGGCTCGCGGATCGGCGACGCGCTCGCCCTCGTCACCGCCACCTCTTTCGCGGGCGCCACCGTGCTCGTGAGGTGGCACCGCGGTGTCTACATGCCCGCCGCCGCCGCGCTGGCCGCCGCCCTCGCCGCCCTCCTCGCCGTAGGCCAGGCCGCGCCGTGGTCTGCTCGCGGAACAGACCTCGCCCTCCTCGCCCTCTTCGGCATGGGGCAGCTCGGCGTGGGCATGCTCTGCTTCACCGCGGGTGCGCGACACATCCCCGTGGCGGAGGCCTCGCTCATCGGCGTGCTCGAGTGCGTCCTGGGCCCGGTGTGGGTCTGGCTCGCTATCGGCGAGCGGCCGGGTCTCTACGCGATCATCGGCGGAGCGGTGATCCTGGGCGCGCTGGTCGTGCATACCGCGGCAGATCTCGTAGAGTCTCGCGGGCCGGCCCTCACCGAGGCCGGCTGAGCTCGGGACCGGCTAGCTCTCGGAGCGCGAGCAGAGGATGTTGACCACCGCCTGCCGTCCCCCGCGCACCACCTCGAGCCCTCGCCGCAACGCAGGCACGAGATCGGGCAGGCGCTCCACACGCTCGCCGTAGCCGTCGAAGGCCTTCACGATCTCCTCGAAGCGCGGCGAGGGCGAGAGCGACGTGAGGGGGAACTGCGCCGTACCCTGGGCCCAGCCCTCCGGATGCACGCCGAGCGTGCTCAACTTCACGGCTTCCCACTGCGCGTTGTTGAAGATCACCGTGAGCACGGGCACGCTCTGCGCGCGCGCCACGAAGTGGCAGGCCGTGGGCTCGTTGAACAGATAGGCGCCGTCGCCGAGACAGGCGATCACCGTCTTCGAGGGATCACCCAGCTTGAGGCCGAGCGCGCACGGCAGCCCCCAGCCGAGACCGCTGGCGTGCGGCTGGCCGAAGAAGGCACCGGGCCGGTCGAAGCCGATGAAGCGTCGGTCGAGCGGATACTCGTTGACCACCACCGTGCTCGAATCGAGCACCTCGCCGAGCGCGTGGGCGGCCGCGGCGAAGCCGATGGTCTTCCAGCCGCGCTGGGCCTCCACCATGGCGCCCCAGGCCGCGCGCCGGGCGTGATGCGTGCGCGTCACCTCTGCGGTGCGCGCCGCCACCCTCTCCGGCGTGACGAGACGCCGCACCGCTTCGGTCAGGCGAGGCAGCGCGGCGGCGGGCTCGGCGAGGATCGGCACGTCGCAGGGGAAGCTCCGCATCGGGTAGCGCGCGAAGAGCGGATCCACGCCCAGGTGGACGATCGCGGCATCGGGCGACGGCTTGGCGAGCTGGGGATACCATGGCACGTCGCACTCGACCACGAGGATGGCATCGGCCTCGCCGAGGGCGGGATCGACGCCAGAGGGCTGCGTGTAGCCCACGTGCAGCGGATGGCCGGAGGGCATGTTGACGTGGGTCGGATCCACCTCCACCACGCCGATGCCCGCCGCCACCGCCAGCTCTACGAGGGCGGGGACAGCGGCGGGGTCGCGGCCGGCGCCCGTGGCGAGGATGAGCGGACGGCGGGCGCGCGCGAGGATTCGCGCCGCTTCCTCGATGCGCGCGGGATCGGGGAAGGCGCGCGAGGCCATGTGACGCCTCGGCGGCGACGTGATGGTGATCGAGGAGAGCCGCTCGGCCAGCACCTCGCGCGGCAGGGTCACGTAGACGGGACCGCACGGCTCGCTCAGCATGAGCTCGAAGGCACGGTCCACCACCGACTCGACCTGCGTGGCGTGTCGGAGCTCGTAGTCCCACTTCACGTACTCGCGCAGCATGCCCGCCTGGTCGAAGGCCTCCTGCGCCCAGTGGATGTAGAGATCGCGCGAGCCCGGCAGCCCTTCCTCGGTGAGCGGCGTGCGCCCGGCGGCGAGGAACACGGGCGCGCGGCCACGCGCGGCGGTGATGACGCCGCAGGTCGCGTTGGCCGTGCCCACCGTGACGTGGACCATGACGGCCTGGGGGCGGCCGGTGGCGAGGTAATAGCCGTGCGCCATGCCCACGGCCACGTGCTCGTGCGGCACCACGATGGGACGCGGCGACGGCTTGCCTTCCGCTTGGCGTTTGGCGAAGGCGTCGACCAGCGAGGCGAAGTCCGTGCCGGCATTGGCGAGGAACACGTCCACGCCCCGATCGTGGAGGAGCTCGAGCCACGCCTGGGCGACCGTCTCGACCTGCAAGGTCTTCTGGGCCATGAGCATGCATACTACACGAGGCCGCCGTCGGCCAGTCTTGCGAGCGCGGCGGACAGGCGCGTGGTAGAAGGGAACGCCATGCGCCGCCTCGCTGTCGCCCTCGCCCTCGTCGTGACCGCGGGCTGCGCCTCCGCCGACACCGCGCTCCATCGCATCGTCGAGCTCTGTCTCGACACGGACGACCCGCGCTACTGCTCGCGCTGCCGCAATCCGCAGGCCGGCTACTGCCAGCTCGAGTATCCGTGCTCGCGAACGACCCAGGTGTGGGCGCTGACCCAGGAGTATGTGGCCATTCGCGACATGAAGATGTGCGGCTGCCCGCCCGGCTTCGTGCACGGCCTCGCCCTGCCGCGCTTCACGGTGATGGGAGTGGAGGATCCGCGTCGTCCCGACGGCATCTGGCGCTTCGCCTGGGACGTCGCCCGCGAGCGCATCCCACAGGAAGACGAGATCGCGCTGGCCGTGAACCCTCCCGCCTATCGTACGCAGGATCAGCTCCACGTCCACCTGGTGCGGCTTCTCCCCGGAGCGCGTGGACGCGTGGACGGCCTGCGCCCGGTGCGGGCGGAGCGACTCGAGGACGTGTGGGCGGCGGCCACCGAGCACGCCGCCTCGCAGGGGATCGCCTCTTACGGCGTGATCGTCCTGAACGCTCCGGACGGCGGCTGGCTGGTGGGAACGGTGAGCGACAGCCCCGAGGGCGACTTCACCCGCGCGCGCTGCAACTCCTGAGGACCGCGCTCTTCAGAGGGTGGTCAGCGATCGCTTGAGGTTCCCGTAGCTCATCGTCTCCCCCTTCCTGATGGGCATGATAACGCACGCCACGGTAGAGTGCCGCCACCCTGGTTGCAATGGCAGCGCGCCCGCGCCATCATGCTAGCCGGATCGCCCATGACCACGGCAGGCGCGCTTCCTCTCGACGGCATCCGGGTGCTGGAGCTCGGGCACATCGTGGCCGGTCCCTCCGCCGGTCTCCTCCTCGCCGATCTGGGCGCCGACGTGATCAAGGTGGAGCGGGCGGGCGAAGGCGATCAGTCGCGCACCATGCCCGCGGGCACCTCCGCCCTCTTCCACTTCCTGAACCGCAACAAGCGCAGCATCGCCATCGACCTCAAGGGCTCCGCGGAGGGCCGTGCCCTCTTCCTCCGCCTCGCCGCCGTCTCCGACGTGGTCATCGACAACTTTGCCCACGGCGCGGTGGAGGCCCTCGGCCTCGGCTACGACGTGCTCGCCCGCGCCAATCCCGGCCTCATCTATCTCGCCCTCAAGGGCTTCCTCCCCGGACCGAACGAGACGCGGCCCTTCCTCGACGAGCTGGCGCAGATATCGGCGGGGCTCGCCTTCATGACGGACCGCGCGGCCAACCCATGCGCGCGGGCGCCTCCATCGTGGACGTGGGCGCAGCGGCCTATGGCGTCATCGCGGTGCTCGCCGCCTTCCAGCAGCGCGCCAAGACGGGGCTGGGCCAGCGCATCACCTCGGGACTCTACGAGACCGCGGTGTTCTGGGTCGGGCAGTGGCTCGCCCAGTACGCGGCCACCGGCGAGCCGTCCGTCCCGCTGCCCGAGATGCGGCAGGGCACGCGCATGGGGTGGGGAGTCTACCAGCTCTTCACGGCCGCCGACGGCGAGCAGATCTTCGTCGGCATCACCTCCAACGGCCACTGGGAGCGCTTCTGCAAGGCGTTCGGCCTCGACGATCTCCTCGCGGATCCGCGGCTCGACGACAACGCCAAGCGCGTGGCCGCCCGCGGCTGGCTGCCCGCGCGGATCGCCGAGGAGCTGGCGCGCCATTCAAGCGCGGAGCTGGAAGAGCGGCTGGAGCGCGCGCGGGTGCCCTTTGCGCCCCTGCGCCGCCCCGATCAGCTCCTGGACGACCCACACCTGAACGCCACCGGACAGTTCGTGGAGACGCCCCTGCCCGGGCAAGCCCCCGCCAAGCTGCCGAAGCTGCCCGTGCGCAGCACGGCCTTCGAGATGGGCCTGCGCCGGCCGGCCCCAACGCTCGGCGAGCACACGCGCGAAGTGCTGGAGGAGATCGGACTCACCGGAGAGGAAATCGACGCGCTGGCGTCACGGAGGATCATCGGATGAGCGACCTGCCCCGGACCGTCAAGATCAAGGAAGTGGGACCGCGCGAGGGCTTCCAGTTCGAGAAGGGCGGGATCAGCCTCGCCGACAAGATCTCCCTCGTAGACGCCCTCACCGACACCGGCGTCAAGACCATCGAGTTCACTTCGTTCGTGAGCCCGAAGTGGGTGCCGCAGATGGCCGACGCCGAGCAGATGGTGGACGGCATCAAGCGGCGGCCAGGCATCGAGTACGAAGCGATCTGGCTCAACGTGGCGGGGCTCGAGCGCGCCGCGCAGTTCCGCGATCGTCTCCACCTTCGCCCCATGTTCGGCGTGGCGGGCAGCGACACGTTCATGCGCAAGAACACCAACCGGAGCGTCGACGAGCGGATCGAGGAGCTCCCAGGGTGGGCCGAGCGCTACCAGGCCCTCGGCATGGACTGGATGGACGTGGGGGTGATGGCGGCCTTCGGCTGCAACTACGAGGGCGACGTCGAGCCGCGCCACGTCGTGCGCGTGCTGGAGAAGGTGGAGGACAAGGCCAGGTCCTACGGCTCGCGACTGGGCGGCATCGGGCTGGCCGACACGATGGGCTGGGCCAATCCGCTCCAGATGAAGCGCCTCGTGGGATTGGTGCGCGAGCGCTGGCCGGAGACGCCGGTGAGGCTCCACCTCCACGACACCCGCGCGCTGGCCATCGCCAACGTGGTCGCCGCGCTCGAGATGGGCATCGATTGCTTCGACAGCGCGGTCGCGGGCATGGGCGGCTGCCCCTTCGCCGCTCACAAGGGCGCGGCGGGCAACATCACCACGGAGGACCTCGTCTTCCTCTGCCAGGAGCTCGGCATCGACACGGGCATTGATCTCGACGCCATGATCGAGGCGGGGCAGCTCGCCGAGCGGGTGGTCCGCCACCCGCTGCCTGGGAAGCTCAAGTCGGGCGGCAACCTCGAGAAATACCGCGCCCGCGCTCGCGCCGCCGCCGTGTAGCTCCGTCGTGGCGCGCTTGGTCCCGAGACGGTGATCTCACGCCGGGTGGGAGGAGGGGAGCACCCACGTAGACCACGCTGAGTCGCGTTCGTTTGCGAAGTCTCTGGCGGACCACGAGATTCACGTCTGTGGCTTCGACCACACCCAGAAGATACGGGTCTACGGGGATGCCCCCCTCCCCCCATCCGGCTCAACCCGTGGCCATCGGAAGAGACACCAAAGATTCTGGTCGGGTGATTGGACTGGCGGCGAAGGCGGGGTTGGGGGGCGGGGGCTCCCTCCCCAGGCCCGTATCTTCTGCGGAGATTCTCGAAGCCTCGAACCACTCTCTCGTGGCAGGCCAGAGACTCCGCAACGGAGGGCGACTCAGCGTGGTCTGGGGAGGGAGCCCCCGCCCCCCAGCCCCGCCCGTGAGCTACACGCAGAGCGGAATGCTCAGCGGCCCTTGAAGTCGGGGAGACGTTTCTCCGCCCAGGCCTTCACGCCTTCCTTGAAGTCCTCGGTCTTGCGCGTCCACTCCTGCTCGGTGAGCTCGCGCTCCGTCGCCCGCTCCGCCGCGTCGGCGAAGCCGCGCCGCACCGTCTCGCGCGTGGACTGCACCGCGATCGGCCCGGACTGGGCGATCTCCGTGGCCAGCGCCACCGCCGCCGACCGCACCTCGGCCAGCGGGACCAGCACGTCCGCCATGCCCATGGCCACCGCCTCGTCACCGGGCACGCGGCGGCCCGTGTAGAAGAGGATGTTGGCCTTCTGCTGCCCGACGAGGCGAGGCAGCGTGTAGGTGAGGCTGAAGCCCGGGTGAAAGCCCAGGCGATTGAAGTTGGCGCTGAAACGGGCCTCGACGCAGGTGACCCGGAAGTCTGCCGCCAGGGCGAGGCCGAGCCCGCCGCCGATGGCCGCGCCCTGGACGGCGGCCACCCACGGCTTGCGCGTGCGGAAGATCCGCGTCGCCTCCTTGTAGAGATGCTTGCCCGTCTCGTTGCTCGCCCCCGTGGCCGGACGATTCGCGAAGTCCGCTCCCGCGCAGAACGACTTGCCCTGCGCGCAGAGGATCACGGAGCGGCAGCCCGCATCGCGGTCGAACTCCTCGAGGGCGTCCGCGATCTGGTTGATCAGCGCGTTGTCGAAGTAGTTATGCGGCGGCCGCTGGATCTCGATCTGGCCCACGTGATTGGCCGCCATGGTGACGCCGAGGTCCTTGTAGGTGCTCACGGGCTCCTCCTGCGCGGTAGGTTGGTGCCGCGGGCAGAGTCTAGCGCGTCTTGCGCGGCCTCGATAGGCTCCCCCGCCGGGGGCCCCGCGGGAGGCGCCGGAGCCCGAGACGGCGGGCGGTGAGCCGCGCCATGCGTGGATCGCGCTCGACGCCGATCCACTCGCGCCCCAGGGCGAGGGCGACTCGCCCCACCGTGCCCGCGCCGCAGAAGGGATCGAGGACGGCGCCGCGGCGACGGCTCATCGTGATGAGCTGCCGCAGCACCGGCTCGGGGGTGGCGTCCCAGATGCTCTCCGGATGGGTGCGCGGCAGCGGCAGCGTCCACAGGAGAGTGGCGGGAGACGGGCGTAGCCGCCGGCCGGTCTTGCGGAAGCGCAGGAGATAGTTGATGCGGTTGTCCCAGCGCTCTCGCGGCCGCGTCTGCACCCAAATGCCCTTGGCCTGGAGCCGCCAGCCCGCGCGGCGCAGCCACTCCGTGATGAGGCCGTCGAAGCCCACCCACTCGTGGCCGTTGTGGCGGTCCCCCAGCACGAGCCAGAGATCGCCGTCGGGGGCCAGCACGCGGCGCCACTCCGGCCCGAACCCGAGGGCGAGGCGTCGCGCGTAGCGATCCGCTGCCGCGCGGCTCTTGTCGGTGATCCAGTAGGGCGGCGAGGTGAGGATGATCCCAACACTGCCCGTGGCGATGGGAGCGAGCGAGCGGCTGTCACCCTGGTAGAGCCGCCCCGCGCCGTCGCGGCCCGCGAAGGCGATCACAGCGGGTAGGGCACGAGCTCCCGCGCAACCTCGACCTCGCCGGCGAAGTGGGCGCGCGCCTCGTCGCGGTGCGCATCGAGCTCGTCGTGGTGCCCCACGTCGATGTGGGCGAGGATCAGACGCCTCACCTCCGCCCGCGCGGCGATGGCCCCGGCCTCGGCCGCGGTGGAATGGACGCCGAAGCGCGCGGTCCTCTGCTCGGAGAAGGTCGCCTCGTGGATGAGGGTGTGCGCGCCGTGGGCCAGGGCCGCCACGGCGTCGCACGGCTCGGTGTCCGAGGAGTAGACGACGGCGGGGCGCCCCGGCGCCTCGAGCCGCACCGCGATGTTCGGCATGCTCCCGTGAGCGTTGGGCGAGGCGGACACCGCGAAGCTCCCGAGCGCGGGGAGGGCGAAGCGCTCCCGCGCGGGCACGATCTCCCAGACGATCGGGAAGAGATCCGGGCGCTCGAGCTGGCGGAAGACGCCCAGCAGGGTGCGGATGGGCTGCTCGTGTTCTTGCCGGCACGCGAGATGGAGTGGCGCCTTCCGCCCCAGCAGATACAGCGTCTCCACGAGCGAAGGCAGCCCGTAGACGTGATCGGTGTGCATGTGGGTGATGATCACGCGACGGAGAGCATCGCGCGTCACCCCGGCCAGGAGCAGCTTCTGCATCGGGCTGCCCCCGCAGTCGACGAGCACGGCGTCGCCGTCGCCCACGAAGACGATGGAGGTGGTGTCCCGGTCGCGGGCGGGGACGGCTCCCGCGGTGCCGAGGAAGGTGAAGTGCACGGCCTCAGACGGAGGCGCGGGTCCGGCGCAGGAGGAGGGGCACCCCGACCAGTGCGAGGGTGACCCCGAGCACGCTCGCGAGCTGCGCGATACGGATGGGACCGAGCATGAGGGCGTCGGTGCGCAGCGCCTCCGTGAGAAAGCGGCCGATGGAGTAGAGGCCCAGGTAGGTCAGGAAGAGCGCGCCGGGCGCCCGCTCGAACCGCTTGCGGAAGACCACGATGAGGAGGAGGAAGACGGCGAAGTCCCACAGCGACTCGTAGAGGAACGTGGGATGGAAGTACTCGTCCTGCGCGTACTGGATGGGCCGGTGCGGCGGCGAGATGAAGAGCCGCCACGGCAGGTTCGTCGGCGTGCCGAACGCCTCCTCGTTGAAGAAGTTGCCCCAGCGGCCGATGGCCTGTCCGAGGGCGAGGCTGGGCGCCGCAATGTCGAGATACGTGATGGCGGGCAGCCCGCGCATGAGCGCGTAGCCGCCGCCTACGAGGAGACCGCCGATGACGCCGCCGTGAATGGCGAGGCCGCCCTCCCATACCGCGAAGATTTTTCCCGGGTAGCGGAGGTAGTAGTCGAGATTGAAGGCGACGTAATACAGCCGCGCGCCGATGAGCCCGCCGAGAAGACCTAGCTCGGAGGCTTTGAGCATGTCATCGGGATTGAGACCGCGCCGACGCGCCTCGCGATAGGCGAGCCAGAGCCCGAGGCCCATCGCGCTCGCCATGAGGATGCCGTACCATCGGAAGCTCAGAGGACCCAGCTGGAGGGCGATCGCGCCCGGCGAGTGGAACATACGGGTCACTTATACGGCCCGGCCTCCGTGCTGTCAAACAAATCGCACATTTCTGGCCAAATTCGTTGACACTTGTTGCAACGCTTCGGTATCATCAATCGTGCCCCTGCGTGTCCCTCTCAGCCGAGACAAAGGAGCCCCGTTTGCCACCACCTAGCTCGATGCCGTCGGTGCTCGACCCGATCCTCCAGGCAGGCCCCACGGCCAGATTCGTCCTGGGGGTTCTTCTCTTCTTCTCGGTGATCTGCTGGGCGCTCATCGTGGAGAAGTGGTGGGAATTCCGCGCCATCAAGCGCGACTCGAAGGGCTTCACGCGCGCCTTCCGTCAGGGCGGCCGCTTCTCGATGATCTACGGCGCGGCGAAGAAGTTCCGCGCGAGCCCGCTCGCCCAGCTCTACTCGGCCGCGGGGCTCGAGCTCTCCACGGTGTACGGCGGCGCTGAGCAGGTCGACGCCGTTCTCGAGGAAGGCGAGGGGCTGCCGCGCGAGGCCATCGATTCCGCCCAGCGCGCCATGCAGCGTGCCACGGAGATCGAGGTGACGCGGATGGAGCGCTACCTGCCCTTCCTCGCCACCACGGCGAGCGCGGCGCCGTTCATCGGCCTCTTCGGCACCATCGTGGGCATCATGGGTGCCTTCCACGGCATCGGGCAGCAGGGCTCGGCCAGCCTCGCCGTCGTCGCGCCGGGCATCTCCGAGGCGCTCATCGCCACCGCGGCGGGCCTGGGGGCGGCCATTCCCGCCGTCATGGGCTACAACTTCTTCGTCAACCGCACCAAGCGGTGGGCGACCGAGATGGACGGCTTCGCCCTCGAGCTCCTGAACACCTTCGCCCGCCCCGCTCCCGCCAAGGTGGCGAGCCGCTAGCCATGGCCTTCAGCGCGGGCGGCGGCAACGGCAACGGGCGCCGGAGCGTCAGCACCCTGGCGGAGATCAACATCATTCCGCTTGTTGACGTCGTCCTCGTGCTCCTCCTCATCTTCATGCTCACGGCGCCCCTCATGTACCGGGGCATCGACGTGAATCTTCCCAAGACCGCGGGCAAGCCCACGGTGACGGAAGAGCGCATGGAGCTGACCTTGACCAAAGAGCAGCAGATCTATCTGAACGGCAAGCCGCTCGCCCTCGCCTCACTCGAGGCGACGCTTCGCGACACGTTCAAGAACCGCAACGACAAGACGCTCTACCTCAAGGCCGACCAGGCGCTCCAGTACGGCTTCGTGGTCGAGACCATGGACAAGGTCCGCAAGTCCGGGATCGAGAAACTGGGTATGGTCACCGAGCCCGTGCGGGGCTCATGAGCGCTCTCAGCATGACGGATAGGCTCCCCATGCGCTCGCCACGGTCGACGCCGCGCTGGCGGATCAACCCCACGCCTCCGCCCGCGCCCATGCCCGTCAAGGCGCTCGTCGTGTCGATCCTCGGCCATGCGGCGGTGGTGGCGGTGCTCGTCGCGGTGGCGCTCTCCGGTGTGCTCGCGCGGCCCACGGTGCACGTGGTGAATCTCTTCCCGTCGGTGGCCGCCATCGGCGCGCCGACGGGGAGCCCGGCGGCGCTGCCCACTCGGACGCCGCCGCCCCTCCCCGCACGGGAGCCCACGCCCCCGCCCGAGCCGAAGCCGCAGCTTCCCAAGGAGACGCCGAAGCCCGCGGAGGCGTCGCTGCCCGCGCGGAGCGTGATCGCCCGCCCCGGCGAGCGGGAGCTGCCCCCGATGCGGAGCTCAGCGGAGGAGAAGGGCAAGACCGCCACGGAACCGACGGCAAAGCCCGCCGCCAAGGCCCTCGGCCTCTCGACGGGCTCCGTGGTCGGCCAGGGCACCATGACCCTCGACGTGACCGATTTCCCGCACGCCTGGTACCTGCGCCAGGTGCTCCAGAAGGTCGAGGAGCGCTGGCAGAC
>Ga0075434_100003656_pt1 | contig 13736 bp, 8 predicted proteins | sample RhiMethybrSRZTD3_FD_75298 | JGI IMG/M metagenome (GOLD analysis project Ga0075434, IMG submission 75298) | Populus rhizosphere microbial communities from Tennessee, USA - Rhizosphere MetaG P. TD hybrid SRZTD3 | ecosystem: Host-associated > Plants > Roots > Rhizosphere > Soil | place: USA... | reverse complement strand
CTCGGCCCGCGCCAGCCGCCGATACAGCTCGAGCTTCACCGCTTCATCCGGGACGTAGGCATCGGACAGGTGCGCCGGCAAATCCAGGATCACTTCGGGGGGCACCCGCGTCCCCTTTCCATCGTCTCCCTTCCCGGACTTGAGTGCGTCAACGGTCTCCTGGAGCCAGCGCAGATAGGTATCGAACCCGACCGCGTGCGCGTGGCCCGACTGCGCGGCGCCGAGCAGGTTGCCGGCGCCCCGCAGCTCGAGATCGCGCAACGCGATCCGATAGCCGGAGCCGAGATCGGTGTGATGCTCCAGCACGCGGAGCCGCTCGTCCGCCTCGACATCGACGAGGTCGGGCACGAGCAGATAGCAATACGCGCGGCGGTGACTTCGCCCCACGCGGCCGCGCAGCTGGTACAGCTGCGCCAGCCCGAGCTGATCCGCGCGGTTCACGATCATCGTGTTCGCGTTCGGCACATCCAGTCCGGACTCGACGATCATCGTGGACACGAGAATGTCGACCTCGCCCCGGACGAACCGGGCCATCACGGCATCGAGCTCCGCTTCCTTGAGTTTCCCGTGCGCCACCGCGATCCGCGCCCGCGGCGGGGCGAGGGCCCGCACCCGCTCCGCGATCGTGTCGATCGTCTCGATGCGATTGTGTACGAAGTACACCTGCCCCGCGCGATCCAGCTCCCGCGCCAGCGCCTCCTCGATCAATCCATCATCCCACGGCTCGATGAACGTGAGCACCGGCGATCGATCCTTGGGCGGCGTTTCGAGCAGCGTGAGGTCCCGCAACCCGGCCAACGACAGGTGCAGGGTCCGGGGAATGGGTGTCGCGGTGAGCGTCAGCACGTCCACCGCGAGCTTCAGCGCCTTGAGCCGCTCTTTGTGTCGGACGCCGAAGCGATGCTCTTCATCGACGATGAGGAGACCGAGATCGTGGAACCCGACGTCGCGCGACAACAGGCGATGCGTGCCGATGACGACGTCCACTCCACCGGTCTCGAGCTGCCGCGTCACTTGCTTCGTGTCCTTCGGGCCGCGGAACCGCGACAGCACCTCGATCCGCACGGGATAGTCGGCGAGCCGCTCGCGGAACGTGCGTCCGTGTTGCTCGGCGAGAATGGTGGTGGGAACGAGGACCGCGACCTGCTTGCCGGCCTGGACCGCCTTGAAGGCGGCCCGCAAGGCGACCTCGGTCTTCCCATACCCCACATCGCCTACCAGCAGTCGGTCCATCGGCCGGGCGCGCTCCATATCCCGCTTCACCTCCTCGGAGGCCCGCCGCTGGTCCGGCGTGTCTTCGTACAGGAAGGCCGACTCGAGCTCGCGCTGCCACGGCGTGTCGGGAGGAAACGCGAATCCCTTCGCGAGCTGCCGTCGGGCGTACAAGTCGAGCAGCTCGGTTGCCATCTGGCGGATCGCCGCGCGCGTCTTGTCGCGCTGCCGCTGCCACGTGGTGGTGCCGAGCCGGTGCAGCCGGGGCGGCGGCGCGTCGCCGTCGGCAGCGGCGCGGTACGGCTCGAGCTGATCCAGGCGATACAGCGGCACGTTCAGCCGGGACCCGCCCTCGTATTCCACGACGGCCACCTCGAGGGTTCCGCCCTCCGCTCCCACCGGGATCGTCTGAATCCCGCGGTAGATGCCGATGCCGTGCTCGAGATGCACCACGTAATCGCCGGCTTGGAGCGCCCGCGTCGCGGCGGTCGCCGTCGCTTCCCGATACCGGCGCGGCCGCCGCAGCCGGCGGGCCCGGCGGAAGATCTCGTGGTCGGTGAGCACGCGCAGGCCGGGCAGCACGAATCCGCCGTCCAACGCCCCTACCGCGAGCGTCGCCCGGTCGCCGGCCAGGAGCTCGTCCAGTCGCTCGAGCTGGCCTTCGTTGTCGCACAGGATGACCGTCGGCGGCTCGGTCGCGACGATCTGGCGCAGCCGCTTGATGTCGCGGTCCACCGGCTCGGGGGGGGCAATCGGGAAGCGGACCCCGGCCTCGATGGGGTCGAGCGCGATCTGCGGGAACCGTGCGAGTTGCGCCCGCCACGCGCCCGGATCGACGAACAGCGCCTCGCGCGCCGGTGACTCCTCGCCCAGCCGCCGCGCCACCTCGAGATGGTGGGCCGCCTCGGTCCATGCGCGCTCCACTTCCTGTCCCAGCGCCGACTCCTGCTCCAGCACGATCAGGGCATCGCTGGGGAGCAGGTCCAGGAGCGACTGACGTGGTAGGGGCGCAGCATGCTCCGCCCCTGCATCGTCCACGCCCCGCCCTTCTGTCCTAACCGGCAGGATGGTGACCCGCTCGATTGTTTCGCCGGAGCGCTGCGAGTCGAGATCGAAGGTGCGCAGCGACTCGATCTCGTCTCCCCACCACTCGAGCCGCGCCGGTGCCGCCATCCCAAACCCATACACGTCGAGGATCCCGCCGCGCACGCTGAACTGCGCCACTTCGGTGACAGTCGCGACGCGAGTGTAGCCCATGGCCTCGAGTCGCTGGATCACAGTCGCGAGTTGTAGGGGCGCAGCATGCTGCGCCCCTACCTGCACCCCCTTCTGGCCTTCCTTTTCCAGCACCAGTCGCATATCGCGCAGCGTCCCAGGCACGCCCGTGCGCTCGGCGGCGGCGCGCGCGGTCGTGACCAGCACCCGGGCCTGCCCTGACAACAACAGCTCGAGCGTCTCCACCCGCTCGCCGGCGATCTCGAAGTGCGGCTCTTCGGCGCCCAGCGCTTCGCGTTGCGGGTACAGCCCCACCGCGGACCCCGACAGCATCCGCAGGTCCGCCAGCCATCGCTCCGCATCGGTCGGCGTGGGCGTGATCACGACAAACACGCGCTGCGGGAGTCGCCGCGCGAGCGCGGCCACCAGCACGGCGGGACTCGAGCCGGGGAGACCGGCGATGCCCAGACGGACGCCGGACGCGGGCAACCCTTCCGCCAACGCGCGCGTCGCCGGGAGCGCATCCAGCCGGTCGATCACGAAGTCGAGCGGCATCAGCGGGTGCGCGTCGCGACTCCCAGCTCCACGAGCGCGCAGAGCAGCGCCAGCACCAGCAGCAACCCGCTGGCGTCGTGGCGCCCCGCGCCGGCGAACCGAGCGGCCGCGAACTCCGCGGCGTCGAGCACTTCCGCATCCAGCACGTCGCGCACCAGTGCCGGCGACGCCGGCGTGAGATCGGATTCTCGTGGGTCGAGTCCGTAGACGATCGCGCCGATCGTATCGGCGCCGCGGGTCTGGAACTCCACGCGCGGGGCGCCTTCGACCTCGGAAATGGGTGCCTCACCCCGTGCCAGCCGGTTCACCAGCGCATCCACGAACGGGACGAACGCCGGTGTCGCGGGCAGCGCCGTCCACGCGGTATCGAGCCGACTGCCGAGGAGCAGGACGCCTCCGTCCCGCACCAGCCACGGCTCGCCGTTCACCGTCGCGAGCACGGTCGTGTCGTTACCCGGCCGCTGTGCCGCGTCCCCCGTCACCGGCTCGATCCGGTACCTCCGCGTCACCTGCACCCCGCTGATCGCCGGCACCGCGGGCGCGGCAATGAGGCCGGGCGTGCCTGCCCCCGCGAGGCGCCAGCGCCCCCCCCGTGCCGCGAGCGCGCGATCCGCCTGACCGATCAACGCCGGCTCGGCCGGTGGGACCACGACGCTCACCCTCGCCCCCGCCTGCGGCCGATCTCCGATGGCGACATCGGCGCCCTCCCCTCCTCCTCCCCCAACCCGCTGGCCCTGTTCCAGCACGGCGAGCGCTGCAGCCACGAACGGACCTCCACCAGCGCTCGGGGGCGCCGCGACTCGGGCCGGCGGAGCCATGCGCCACACGAGCAATCGCCGATCGTCAGCCCGCAGCTCGTCGGCGTCCAGCACGGCTTCGCCCACCCACCAGCCCGGACCGAGCGAGGGCAGCGTGATCGATACCGTTGAGCCCGCTGTCGCCAGCGCGCGACCGACTTCACGGCCTCGTATCCGCAGCGTCACCGGCGCGGCGCCTCCGGTGGCGGGCGTCCCGACGATGCCCACGGCCGCCGCTCCGTCCGTTACGCGCACGGCGCCCACGCCGCGGTTCGGAGCAGCCTGGCTCGGGGGTGTGAGAGCGAGCACCCGGACCCCCCGCGGTATCGCCGCACGGCCTGGGCCGAGCGCCGTGCGCTGCAGGTCACTCACGACGTGCACCTCGCGCGCAGGGACCGGCTCCGCGTCGACCAGTCGCGCCGCCGCCCCAACGGCAGCCGTGAGGTCCAGCCGACGCGCCGAGACGCCGACGCTATCCACGGTCGCCAGCAGCGCCTCCCTTGTCCCCGCGCGCGCCACGCCGTCGCCGAGTACGAGCCAGAGGCGATCAGACGCCGTGGCGCGCGTCAGCGAGCCTCGCGCGATCAGCTTCAAGCGCTCGAGCACGGGATGCCCGTCCACCACCAGCCCGGACGACGGGGAGTTGTCGAGGATGAGGGCGAGGGCCGTAGGCCCGTGGAGCGACCCACCGCTCGTCTGCGTGGGGAAGAGCGGCCGCGCCGCGGCCAACACGATCAGCACGATCAACGCCGTCCGCAACAGCAGGAGCAGCAGATGTCGCAGCTTCAAGCGTCGTGCGTTCTGGCGCTCGGCCTCGCTCAGGTACCGGAGCGGCGGAAACAGCGCCTCGGGCGGCACCCGGCGCTCCAGCAAGTGGAGCAGGGCGGGGATCGCCGCTGCTGCGAGCCCCACGAGCGCCAACGGATGCAGGAACGTCACGCCAGCAGCCGCAACGCCATGCCGAACGGCATGTCGGTGAGGATGTGGTGGTACGCAATGCCGTGCCGCCGGCACGCCGTGCGCCACGCGTCGACCTCCCGACGCACGGTGGCCTGGTAGGCCCGCGCCAGCTCGCGCGGCCGAACCACCACGCTCGCCGCGGATTCAGGATCCCGGTACCGCACCTCGGGTGGGCCGGAGAGCTCGGCCTCCGCCGGATCCATGACGTGCAGCACGATCACCTGATGGCCGCGATGACGCAGGTAGCGCAACGCGGTGAGCGCCAGCTCACGGTCGAACAGCAGGTCGGAGACGAGTACCACGAGCCCCCGCCGGGCGAGCAGCGAGGTGAGACGCACCAGCGCCGCCTGCGCCGCCGTCCCCAGGCCGTCAGGCGTGTCGACCAAACCGCGCACCAGTCGCGCCCACTGTCCCGCTTTCACTCGCGCCGGCACGACCTCGCGCACGACGTCGTCGAAGGTGATCAGCCCCGTGGCATCGCGCTGGCGCAGCAGGATCAACGCGAGCGCCGCCGCCAACCGGTCGGCATAGGCCCGCTTGGTGAGCCGGCTGGGCGCGCCGCGCCACGCCATCGAGCGGCTCGCGTCGACCAGAATCATCGCGCGCAAGTTGGTCTCTTGCTCGAACTGCTTCACGAACAGGCGGTCGGCCCGGGCGAGGATCTTCCAATCGAGGTAGCGCAGCTCGTCACCGGGTTGGTAGGCGCGGTGCTCCGTAAACTCGACGGAGAAGCCGCGAAACGGCGAGCGGTGGATCCCGCTGAGAAACCCCTCCACGACCCCCTGCGCCACGATCTCGATCCCGCCAAAGCGAGCTACCTCGGCGGGATCCAGGAGATCGAAGCGCTGCACGTCGGCCATGGCCTCGCGGAAGCTAATGAACAGCCGAATGTCCCGGGTAGAGGACAGCCCGGACCCGGTGATCGGCGTCAATCTGTGATTGAACCTCAAGCGTCACAGTGACTTACCGCCTTTGCGATTGAGGCTCGGGTTGGCATGTAACCTGCCCCCCTCCCAGCGCGAACGGAGGCCCCATGGTGAACGCGATTTGGATGCTCAGCCTCGTCACCACACCGATCGGCAGCCCGTCGAGCCGGCCGGTGTCGGTCGAATATCGACCCCGCGTCGAGGTCTGGACCGACCGGGGTGACAGCCCCTACACCAGCGGCCAGGGCGTCCGCGCGCACTTCCGCGCCGATCGGGACGCGTTCGTTACGATCCTGCGGGTCGACACCGACGGCCGGGTGCGCGTGCTGTTTCCGCGCGAGCCGTGGGAGGACAACTTCGCCCGCGGTGGTCGCGACTACGAAGTGCAGGGCGGCGGATACGACAGCGACGCCTTCTACATCGATGACTATCCGGGTGTCGGCTACCTGTTCGCCGTCGCCTCGGCGGACCCGTTCGTGTATGACGGCATCGAGAGCAGGGATCACTGGGACTATCGATTGATCGCGGACGGACGGGTTCGCGGCGATCCGTACGTCGCGCTCACCGACCTGGCGCAGCGCATCGTGCCCGACGGTTATAACGATTGGGATTACGACATCACGCCCTACTACGTGCAACAGCACTACGACTATCCCCGCTTCCTGTGCTACGACTGCCATTCGTATGTGAGTTACCCATACTGGAGCCCCTACGATTACACCTGCGTGCGCTTTCGGATCGTGGTGTTCGATGATCCGTACTACTACCCGTATCGGTACTACGGCGGCACGAGGGTCGTCTTCACACGCCCGTACCGGCCCGAGCCTCGGTTCATCTTCAAGGACCGCCAGGCGTCGGACGCCTTCATCACGCGGGTGCGCGAGCGGCCCGTAAACGACGATCGCCGCCGCGATGTGGGCGTGCGCGGTCGCGACCTGGGCGGCACGGGCGTCATCCCGCCGCCCAACATTCAGCCGCCGCGGCGGCGGCCCAGCTCCGATGACCAGGGAAACGACGATCGCGGCCGCGGCCGTCGGCCCGACCCGCGCGATCATCGCGATCGGCCGGATCAGCCTGATCACGGCGATCGGCCCGACCAGCCCGATCACCGCGACCGCCCCGACCGGCCTGATCATCGCGACAGACCCGACCAGCCCGATCACCGCGACCGCCCCGACCGGCCTGATCATCGCGATCGGCCGGACCAGCCGGATCATCGCGACAGACCCGACCAGCCGGCTCAGCGCGATCGGCCCGATCCACCCAGTCACCAGGATTGGCCTGGTCCCGAGCGGCGCGACCGACGCGACCGTGCCGAGCAGCCCGCCCGGCCGCCGCAACCGGAGCGCCGCGCGGTCCCGGAAGAGCGGCGACCGGACCCGCCGCCACCGCGCGCCGAGCCGCGGCGGGACGCTCCCCCCCCGCGCAGTGAGCCCCGCGCCGAGCCGCGCCGCGAGGCTCCGCCCCCGCGCAGTGAGCCGCGGGCCGAGCCGAAGCGTGAGCCGCCGAAAGAGAAGCCGCGCGCCGAACCCGAGCTCAAGCGGCGCAAGCCGTGACCGACACACCAGCGCGAGCGCGCCCGACCGTAGTCCCCTGCGGTCGGGCGCGTTAGCTTTCGGTCCCCCTACCCAAGGCTTGAGCGATGCGATACCGCCTAGCGCTGCTGCTCGCGGTGCTACCCGGAACAGCGGCCGCGCAGCGGCAGCGACCGGCTCCCCGTGGGGCCGCTGCTATCGAGACCGCGGACGTGCAACGCCGCATCGGCATCATCGCGGACGACTCGATGCTCGGTCGCGCCACCCCGAGCCCGCAGCTCGACGCCGTGGCGGCCTATGTCGCGGGCGAGTTCAAGCGCTTCGGCCTCAAGCCCGGCGGCGATAGCGGCACCTACTTCCAGCACTATCCCCTCGAGGTGCTGCGGTTCGACCCCGAAAGCTCGACCATCCGGATCACCGGCCGCACGCCGGGGATTTGGCGCGCCGGCCAGGACGTACTGTTCGTGGAGGGGTCGCCGCCGTCGGGGACGGCCGCCGGCTCCGCCACGGTGATCACCGGGTCTGCCGATGCCGGCGGCGCGCTCGATTCCGCCGGCGTCACCGGAAAGATCGTTTTCCTGGCGTACGGGCCGGGGCTGAACGCGATCGCGTCGAAGGTGCTTGCGCTCCGGCCCCTCGCGGTCATGCTGGTGGCGGCGTTCCCCGACTCGATCTGGGCAAAGCTTCCTGGTCACGAGCCGAGCGTGAGTGTCCGCAATCCGAGCACCGAGAGCGGGCCCGCAGTCCCTGCCGTGTTCGCGGTGCGCACGGCGACCGCCGGCGCGCTGTTCGCCCAGGGGGGCGTGAGCGTCGACTCGCTGCGGGCATGGAGCGACAAGCCCCTCGCCGCTCGACCGCTGACTGACGTCACGCTGCAGCTCGACGTGCGCGAGCGGGTGCTCCAGCACGCGTCGGCGCCCAACTCGATCGGAATTCTCGAGGGCAGTGACGCGACGCTGAAGAAGGAGTACGTCCTGTTCACGGCCCACATGGATCATATCGGGACGCCCAGCGCCGGCGAAGGCTGCACGCCCCGCGGTGCCGACTCGATCTGCAACGGCGCGGACGACGACGGCTCGGGCACCGTGGCCGTGATCGAGCTGGCGGAGGCGTTCGCCTCGGCCCGCGAGCGACCCAAGCGCTCTCTGGTATTCATGACCGTGAGCGGCGAGGAGCGGGGCCTCTGGGGAAGCGCGTATTTCGCCGACCATCCCACGGTACCGCTCGCGGACGTCATCGCTGACTTGAACATCGACATGGTCGGCCGCAACTCGAAAGACACGGTCGCCGTGATCGGCCGCGAGCACTCCAATCTTGGCGCGACCCTCGACAGCGTCGCCGCGGCCCACCGCGAGCTGAACATCAAGCCGGTCGGCGATTTGTGGCCGCAGGAAGGGTTGTTCTTCCGCTCGGACCACTACAACTTCGCCAAGAAGGGGGTGCCCATCCTCTTCTTCACGACCGGGTTGCATCCGGACTACCACCAGGTGACCGACTCTCCGGAGAAGATCGACGCCGAGAAGGAGGCGCGGTTCGCACGGCTGGTGTTCTACCTCGGCCAGGCGGTGGCCAATACGTCACAGCGGCCCCGCTGGAACCCGGACAGCTACAAGCGGATTGTCGGCGGCGGAAACTGACGGCTAGCTGACGGCGGCGAGCAGCTCGGCGTTCGTCTTGGCGCGTCGCAGCTGTGCCAGCAGGACGTCGATCGCCTTCTCCGGCGGGAGCCCCACGAGGCCCCGCCGGAGTTGCTGTTTGGCGGCCACGGTCGGCGGATCGGCGAGCAGCTCTTCGCGCCGGGTGCCGCTCGCGGCCACATCCACGGCGGGGTAGAGGCGTCGATCCGCCAGCGCGCGCGACAGTCGTAGCTCCGAGTTGCCGGTCCCCTTGAACTCCTCGAAGATCACGTCGTCCATGCGGCTCTCCGTCTCGATGAGCGCCGTGGCGATCACCGTGAGGGAGCCGCCCTCGGGCACGGCGCGCGCCGCCCCGAACAGCCCTTTGGGCTTGGCCAGCGCGTTGGCGTCCAGCCCGCCCGACATGGTGCGGCCGCTCCCCCGCCCCGTGGTGTTGTGAGAGCGCGCCAGACGCGTGAGCGAGTCGAGCACAATCACGACGTCCTTGCCGAGCTCCACCTGACGGCGCGCGTGCTCGAATACCATGTCGGCCACCGCGACATGCCGCTCATGCGAGAGGTCGAAGCTGGAGGCGATGACCTCGCCCCGACCCCAGTCCACCATTTCGCTCACCTCTTCCGGTCGCTCGTCCACGAGCAGGATGAGCAGGATCGCGGCGGGGTGGTTGAGCGCGACGCCCTCCGCCACGGCCTGGAGCATGATCGTCTTGCCCGCCTTGGGCGGCGACACGATCAGCGCGCGCTGGCCGAAGCCCAGCGGGCAGATCAAATCCACGACGCGCTGGATCTCGGCCGTGCGCGGGCTCGAGGCCTGGGCGGTCTCGAGTCGGAGCGGGCGCGATGGGTGTACGGCCCCGAGCTTGGCGAAGTCGGGTCGCTCGTCCAGGCGGGTGGGCGGCAGACCGTTGACGCTCGTCACGCGCCCGTTCTCCGTGGTGACGAGGTCACCGCGGCGCAGCCCGGGGAGACGCACGCCGGCATCGCCCTTGGCGGGCAAATAGCTGTTGGCGGCGAGCCGCACGGCGCCGCCGTTGGAAGTGGGGTCGAACCAGCCGGTGATGGGGGGCAGAGACAAGGCCTCGGTCCGCTAAAGATAGCGCCTATATTTCTCCCGCACATGCGCCAAGATCACATCCGCAACTTCTGTATCGTGGCCCATATCGACCATGGGAAGTCCACCCTGGCCGACCGCCTGATCGAGCTCACGGGCACGCTGGACAAGCGCCTGATGCGAGAGCAGGTGCTCGACACAATGGACCTGGAGCGCGAGCGCGGCATCACGATCAAGCTGAACGCGGTGCGCATGAACTACCATGCGCGCGACGGCGGCGTGTACGAGCTCAATCTGATCGACACTCCGGGGCACGTGGACTTTACCTACGAGGTGTCGCGCTCGCTCCAGGCGTGTGAGGGGGCCATCCTCGTGGTGGACGCCTCGCAGGGAATCCAGGCACAGACGCTGTCCAACCTGTTCCTCGCCATGGACGCCGGGCTGGAAATCATTCCGGTGCTCAACAAGATCGATCTCCCCGGCGCCGAGCCGGACCGGCGGGCGCGGGAGCTGCACGAGCTCATCGGGGCCAAACCGGAGGAGATCCTGCGCATTTCCGCCAAGGAAGGCACCAACGTGCCCGAGCTGCTCGAGGCCGCGGTGCAGCGCATCCCTCCGCCCCGTGGGGTGGCGGACGCGCCGCTCCGCGCCCTCATTTTCGACTCGTACTACGATCGCTACCGCGGTGCGATCCCCAGCATCCGCGTGGTGGACGGCACCATCCGCCCCGGCATGAAGATCGCCTTCGGCGCTCACAAGGACGACGTCTACGAAGTCGATGAGGTCGGGTACCTGCAGCTGGGGCACAAGCCGACCGAGCAGCTCGCAGCCGGCGAAGTCGGCTACTTCGTCGCCAACGTGCGCGGCGTGCGCGACACCCGCTCCGGCGATACCGTGCTCGACGCGGAGCACCGGGACGTGTCGCTCCTACCCGGTTACCGCGACATCATGTCGATGGTGTTCGCCGGCCTCTACCCGACAAACGCGGAGCAGTTCGAGGAGCTGCGCGACGCCCTCGCCAAGCTGCAGCTGAACGACGGATCGCTGCACTACGAGCCCGAGTCGTCGGTGGCGCTGGGCTTCGGGTTTCGCTGCGGCTTCCTCGGGCTGCTGCACATGGAGATCGTGCGGGAGCGGCTCGAACGGGAGTTCAACCTCGATCTGATCAGCACCGTGCCCAACGTCGAGTACCACGTCCACAAGACGGACGGCACGGTGGAGCTGGTCGAGAATCCGAGCCTCATGCCGCACGGCTCGGCGGTCGACCACATCGAGGAGCCGTACGTCAAGGCGCGGATCGTGGCGCCTGCCGAGTACATCGGCGCCATCATGAAGCTGGGCCAGGAGCGGCGCGGCGTGTACCAAGGCATGCATTACGTGGACCCGACACGTGTGGAGTTCACCTGGGAATTCCCGCTCGCCGAGATCATCCTCGACTTCTACGACAAGCTGAAGACCATCTCCCGTGGCTATGCATCGCTCGACTACGAGTTCCTCGAGTACCGCCCGGCCGACCTCGTCAAGCTCGACATGCTGCTCAACGGCGAGGCCGTCGATGCGTTCTCCGTCATCATCCATCGCGACAAGGCGTACGACTGGGGCAAGAAGATCGCCGAGAAGCTGAAGGAGCTGATCCCGCGCCAGCTGTTCGAAGTCGTGATCCAGGCCGCGATCGGGACCAAGGTGATCGCCCGGGAGACCGTGCGCCCGTTGCGCAAGAACGTCACCGCCAAGTGCTATGGGGGCGACGTGACGCGCAAGCGCAAGCTGCTCGAGAAGCAGAAAGAAGGAAAGAAGCGGATGAAGCAGGTGGGAACGGTCGAGATCCCGCAGGAAGCATTTTTGGCGGTCTTGCAGGTTGACTAGCCTCGTCATCCAGACCGCATTTCTGGGAGACGTCGTGCTCACGACGCCGTTGCTCGAGGTGCTCGCCGCCCGCCACGGACCGGTGGACGTGGTCACCACCCCCGCCGCGGCACCGCTGATCGAGTCGCATCCCGCCGTCCGGCGGGTGATCCGATACGACAAGAAGGGCCGCGACCGGGGTCTGGGCGGATTGTTGAGACTGGCCAGCGCGCTGCGCGCGGAGCACTATGAATGCGCGTATCTTCCGCATCGTTCCCTGCGGACGGCGCTGGCGGCTTGGCTCGCCCGCATCCCAGAGCGGGTCGGTTTCGACGACGGTTGGCGGTCGCTCTATACGGACGTCCGGCTGCGGCCGAGGCAGAGTCACGAGATCGACCGGGTGCTGGCGCTCGCGGGCGTCGCGGTGCCGCATGCCCGCCCGACGTTGCACGTGACCCTCGCCGATCGGGCGGCGACGGAGGGGTTCCTGCGGGAGCACGGCATGCGCGAGCGGTTCGCCGCGCTCGCGCCGGGATCGATCTGGGGTTCGAAGCGCTGGCCGTACTACAGAGAGCTGGCGGAACGGCTGGCGGGAAGCGTGGGGATCCTGGTGGTCGGCGGACCGGAGGATGCGGGCCTGGCCGCGGAGATCACCGAGGCGGTCGCGCGGTCCGGCGGTCAGGCGGTCAGTGCGTGCGGCCGGTTGAGCGTCCGTCAATCGGCGGAGGCCATCCGGCGGGCGGCGGTGCTCGTGACCAACGACAGTGCCCCGCTCCACTTCGCGCAGGCCGTCGACACGCCGACGGTGGCGATCTTCGGCTCCACTGTGCCGAGCTTCGGGTTCGGGCCACGGGGACCGCGGGACCGGGTGGTCCAGGTCGGCGGCCTGCCGTGCCGCCCGTGCTCGGCGCACGGGCCGCCCCGCTGTCCGCTGGGGCATCACCTGTGCATGAAATCGCTGTCGGTGCAGGACGTCCTTCAGGCAATCGAGGAGACCGGTGCGCTACGTCGTCGGGATTGACCTCGGCGGAACGAACATCGTCGCCGGAACGGTAGCGGAGGACGGCTCGGAGCTGTTGGGGCTGGTGTCCGAGCCGACCATGTCCCAGCAAGGCGCCGACGCGGTGCTCGCGCGAATCGTGAAGCTGGCGCGCGCGTCGATGGCGGCGGCGCGCGGCAAGGAGATCGCGGGCGTCGGCATCGGCTCGCCCGGCCCGCTCGACACCAAGACCGGCATCGTGCTGCTCACCCCCAACCTCGGGTGGACGAACTTCCCGCTGCGCGACCGCGTGGCGCGCGCGCTGGATCTGCCCGCCGCGCTCGACAACGACGCCAACTGCGCCATTTTCGGCGAATGGTGGCGCGGGGCGGCGCGCGGCGCGGACCACGTGGTCGGGCTCACGATCGGCACGGGCATCGGCGGCGGGATCGTGCTCGGTGGAAAGGTCTATCGTGGGGCATCGGACCTCGCGGGCGAGATCGGCCACATGTCCATCGATTCCAACGGTCGGCGCTGCAAGTGCGGCAATTACGGCTGCCTCGAGGCCTACGCGTCAGGGCCCGCGATCGCCGCGCGGGCGGTCGAGGGAATCGAAGCGGGCGCGGACACCTCCCTCCCGGGCTACGTGAAGAGCGATTTGACCAAGATCACCGCCCAGATCGTGTACGAAGCCGCGCACGACGGCGACGAATACGCGCTGGACGTCGTACACGATACGGCGAAGTTCCTGGGTACCGGAGTCGCCAATATCGTCAACATCTTCAACCCGGGAGTGGTGGTGATCTGCGGCGGCGTGACGCTCGCCGGGGAGAAGCTGTTCGCGCCGCTCCGCAGCGAAGTGAAGCGGCGGGCCTTCAAGCCCGCCGTCGACGCGTGCCGTATCGTCCCGGGGGAGCTCACCGGAACGGCGGGCGTGTACGGCGCCGCCGCCGTGTTCGTCCAGCAGACCCTGGGAGCGGCGTGAAGCGACTCGGAGTCATCGGCTCCATGGTGTGGGACACCAT
>Ga0075434_100003655_pt1 | contig 13737 bp, 9 predicted proteins | sample RhiMethybrSRZTD3_FD_75298 | JGI IMG/M metagenome (GOLD analysis project Ga0075434, IMG submission 75298) | Populus rhizosphere microbial communities from Tennessee, USA - Rhizosphere MetaG P. TD hybrid SRZTD3 | ecosystem: Host-associated > Plants > Roots > Rhizosphere > Soil | place: USA... | reverse complement strand
CTTCGGCGTTCGGGCCTGGCCGACCATGATGCTGATCGACCGGAACAGCAAATACCGATACCTGCGAATCGGGGAAGGCGGCTACGAAACGACCGAATCGTGGATTCGCCGTTTGCTGGCGGAAAAGAATTAATTCCGTGTTCGAATCGTGTTTAGTTCGATCAGGGGCAGAGGTATTTCGCGTCTGATTTTATTCCGGCGCCGGCTCTGAGCAACGAGCTAGACGGCCAATTCGCGACGCAATAACCGTCTCGCTCTGTGTAAACGCGATTTCACGGCCGGGAGGCTGATATTAAGCATCTGCGCAATTTCGCGATCAGCAAATCCTTCTAGATCGCTCATTAATACGATTCTACGATCCTGTGGCCCGAGTTCGTTCAGCGACGTTCTGAGCAACTGCTGCAACTCGTAGCGCGTCGAAGGATTATCGGCTTCATTGAATCTATCGACGACCCGCGTTGCACGATGCGGGCGGTCTTTTGGAAACCTTTCTATGCAATCGTAAAGAGGGACTTCTCTTCTTCTCTTATCAGTACGGAGCTTGAGCAAGGCCATATTCGTTGTGACGCGGTAGAGCCATGTTTTAAATTGCGACTGCTCGCGAAATGTTCGTATTTTCTTATAAACGGCGAGGAAAACTTCTTGAACTACGTCTTCGGCGTCGGTTTCTTTACCCACGACTCGCAGAGCTTGGCCAAACACAACCCGTTTTGAATACTTAAGAAAGATTTCATCGAACGCTCTATGGCCGCCACTTTTAAGTTGGCTGATAAGACGACTTTTTCGCTCGCGCTCCGTCGACTTTCGGATGATTTCAGGATCCTGCCATGGAGCATACCATCCAGCCGCCGCTTCCTCCCTCAGGCGCAGTCTATTATCGGCGATTTTATCCGGTGCCATGCCTTACAGCGTGAAGCATCTAAGCATGGCTTGCCTGTGCTTCATATCCGGCGCGGCCAGAATGGGACTGCTCACCCGCAAGCGCTCCGAATATCGCGCCGTAAACGATATGCCCGATCAGGCTTCCCATGACCGCCATAGCCGCCTCGGGTAATTTCGCCGAAAAAAAACCCATCCCCATCATCGGCATGACCATCGCTTGAGCAAGTAACCACAGTATAAACCCCCAGTCGGTTCCTCTGAGCCAGGGGCGGCCGGCGAAAAATGGGTAAAAAAGATAGGAATAAAGCACGGGCAAAATGAGCGTCCCATTGATGAAGTGCATCATCATCCCCGTCCACCAAGGCAACGTCCACGGTTGCGGCATCCCGCTGCTCAACACGTAACCGAGCATGGAAGCGATGTCCATTTTGGGGATTCCCATCATGGGCGCAACGTACATCAGCATGGTCATGACACAGGTGGCGACGAAACCAGCCCCAATCACTTTAGAGACGTTAACGTTTTCCATGTGGCCCCCTTTTGTGAGAATTGACGTATAACCGCTGTGATCAATCTCCTTTTGGCGGTCGAACATGCCGCGCCCGTTTGTGCCAACCTTCGTTGCGCAGCCATTCCTCGAGCGTCTGAAGATGAACCTCAGGATATAAGCGACGAAGATTCGCAATGTCGGCTTTGAAACCCAAGTGATTGAACCAACGAAACATTTGATAAAACTCCCTGCCCAAAAAGAGACGGACCAGCAGCATCGGGAGCTTGCGAAATTTCACCGGCTTTCCCAGGACACGACTGAAGACTTGGGCCGCGTCGGCGTTAGTTAGCTCGCTTCCGGCGATCTCTAGTTCCATACCGATAAAATCTTTGGGGCGCTCGAAAGCGAGAGCCGCAAAGGCGCCGATGTCATCGGTGGCGATCGTTTGGTAGGGCTTGCCGGCACGGATGGGATCCATCAATTTGCCTTTTAAAATTCCGATCTCGACCTGGTCGATATAATAGTTTTCCATGAAGGCAGTAGGCCGTAGGATAGTCGCCGGCAGGCCGAGCCTGCGAATATGCTTCTCGACTTCCCATTTGCTCTCCCAGTGATCGATGCCGGAGCTCCGCTCCGCCCCACCGACCGAGCTGTAAACAAAATGTTCCACGCCGGCCTTTTTGGCCGCGTCGGCCAAGTTTTTTCCTTGCTGAACCTCGCGCCGGGCTCCGACCGACCAGAAGTCTTGTACGCTAAAAACGCCATAGACGCCGCGCAAGGCCAGCCCCAGGGTTGCCGGCTTTTCCAGATCGCCGTTTACAACCTCGATCCCTTTACGGAGCAACTCTTGAGCGGCATTGGTATTTGAATCGCGGGTCAGCGCTCGTAGTTTCCATCTCTTGGGGAGCATATGGCGGATGACGGATCCGCCTTGTCTTCCGGTCGCGCCGGTGACGAGCACGAGCCTATCTCCATTTACCATAGTTTCCTCCTCCACTCCGCAAGCTGCCGGAAGGTTGCGCTAACAGGTCGCAGGCGATATCAGCGCTTTTGTAGAGCGGAAAGCGGCGATTAACCACCGCCGCTGATTTTCTTAAGCGCTTCTAAAATCTTGGGGTTTTCCGACTGAAGACGCCCATCCATCGCCACATTTTCCGCCGGATACTCTCTTAGAAAAATCAATGTGTCGCCGATATGGTAGGCCTCGTCGATGGCCGCGGTAATTTTCTCGACCATTTTCCTCTTCGCCTCCACCCGAATCCCCGGAGGAGCTTCGATAAAAATGACAGGCATTTTATTCTCCCTTCCGCTTTATTTTTCTTAAGGCTTATAAGCCATCGGTGTTTTTATTGTACTTTTTAGTACAATACTTTCATTAACTCGTAGAGTTGACGTTTTTTGCCTTTGTGCGATACATTTAATCCCGAATGATTTTAGAGCGCGAAACATGAAGAATTCAAGTACAAAGAAAATTATTGATAACTATTCGAATTATCGTAGAATTCACGTTTGGTTGTACTAATAAGTACAAAGGAGGAGGGATGAAGGCACCGCTAATGAAAGGAGCGAAAACGCGGCTCCATATGATCCAGGTTGCGGCCGACTTATTCCACAGGCAGGGCGTGCGGGCGACAAGTCCCGACGACGTAATAGAAGCTTCGGATACCGGCAAGGGCCAGTTTTATCATTACTTTAAAAATAAGGAGGGCCTCGTACACGAAGTGCTGCAAACCTACTTGGAAGCAATCCGCACTGCAGCAGCGCCGATAAAATATGACGTTAACTCCTGGCAGGATTTGGAACGCTGGTTCCTGACCCAGCTGGAGCTTCAAAAGAGCTTTGACATGACCCGCGGATGCCCATTTGGAACCATCGGAAATGAAGTGACTGAAAACGATCCACTCATTCGCCAGGACCTTAGCCTAATCTTCGAAGTCATAAAGAATAAGCTGGCAGCGTTTTTCGTTAAAGAAAAAGCCAACGGCCGGCTTACGAAGCAAGCCGACGAGTCACTTATGGCCGATTTTTGTATCGCCGTAATACAGGGAGCGATGCTCTTGGGAAAGATAAAGCGAGACAGCCAGCCGGTTGAAACCACGGTCCGAGAGGCAATGACGCATCTCAAACGGTATATCACCACTCCGAAGCGTTCGAATAAAAAACCAAGTTAGTGCTATCGTACTGCTACCGAGAGGTTACAATCGCAAGGTTGTTGCTCTCAGTTGCATGGCGGGCCACTAGAGCGCAGTGGCGTCTCGGTTGGAACAGACGTTCCGGTTTTGTGCCAATTTCAGAGAGCAACCGGTAGCTCTCAGTAGCAATCGCGATTTCAGAACTCCGCGATCTTGTTAGACTTCACTCTTCTGTATCACTTCTTGTTTTTCTCTTTGTGGGCTCGTGTCGGCGGTTCGATTCCGTCCCTGGCCACATTTAATCTCCGAATATCGCTCGCGATTTTCAGTCCGCGCCCCTGCCGCACCGGGTACACGTTCCGGTTTTTGTCCAATTTCGGATCCAAATCTTTCTCGATTTCTTGCTTTAGCTCATCCGAAACGACGCTTTTCTCCACCGTCAATTGTTCGCGACTCTCAAATCGGTCGCCGAGCTTTACGAGCGCCTGTAACTTGTGCTCGGGGACGAGATGGGAGTAGCCACTGTTCAAAGTTTTTCCGCATGCGGTAATTGCCACGCGAATCCACACAACAAGGTAGTTAGCGTTAAAAAAACGTTCCGGAATTTTGCCAGCCGTTGACTCCTCACCGCGGCTCCCCGCCGGTATCTCACGTTGCCCCGTGAGATGAGGACCATTTCCAACTTTCAATGACAACTAACGGCCATTCCTCTAGACTGCAGCCTTGCTCACCGACCTTTGTAGTTTGTTGAAGCCATATTACTAGTTTTTGTCACTCGAAATTCTCTCAAGTTACCCCCTAAGCGTGATTTATTGCCGTCTCGTTACCGCCTTCACGGAAAAGTCGTGCAATTCCAGCCATTTGTCGCCAGAGCGAGGTGGCATCTGTGTTGCTCAGAGGAGTTCGTTGCGAGTCCAGGCGCAGCTAGTGATCGAGCGCCATGGCGCGACAATCGGTAACAACTTTACTCAGGAGCCTAATTTTTTGAAGCTCTGTCCCAAAACTATCTTGTCGATAACGATATTCATTTACGGGTTTTGCTTTTTGCGCGAACCCGTTCTCGCTCAGAAGCATCGCCACGGCGATTCAGCCAAGGGACATTCACTTCGGCTGGGGGAAGTAGCAGCAGAAGGTGAGCTCGAGGTCCTTCATGAGGATGGCGAAAACGGATCGCGTTATGAGTACTTCCTCCATACAGGCCGCGAGCGTTTAGAGCTGCGTTTCGGGCATCAATCTCCGGCTCTACAAACGGGTCAACGGGTCCGCGTGAAAGGCCGTCGATCGAAAAACGTTTTGTCGCTCGCGACAACCGGTGCTGATAATCTTCAGACGCTTTCTTCGCCTATTCTGCCTGATACGTTCGGGCCGCAGAAGATGCTGGTTATTCTAGTCAACTTTTCCGATCCAACAAAACCCGACTATACGCTCGCAGATGTCCAGCCGGTTATTGACGCGACCAACCAATTTTATCTGGCGAATTCGTTTGGGCAGACTTGGCTCGATACAGATATTGTCGGTTCTTATACGATCGCGCAGAGCAGTACGGTATGTAACTGGGATACCACTGCGGCTTTAGCGGAGCAGGCCGCGGCTGCGGATGGTGTGAACGTTTCGGCATATCGGCGGCTTGTCTATGCTTTTCCGCACAATGCATGTACCTCGGCAGGTAAGGGAAATGTCGGGGGCAATCCTTCGCGCGGCTGGATCCACGCCAGCTTGAATCCTCAAATTTGGATTCATGAAATAGGCCACAACTTCGGCCTTTTTCATTCTCATATGCAAATGTGTGATAGCGCCGGCTGCGTCGTCGAAGAATACGGCGACATGGATATCATGGGGAGCGATCCGAGCGCTCACTTTAATGCGTTTCAAAAGGAGCGTCTAGGGTGGTTGGACTATGACGACGGCGTTCACGTTATGCCGCCGGTCACGACCATAACAGCCGATGGTATTTATTCATTAGGCATCTATGAATCGCAGGACCTCAATCCCAAAGCATTGAAGATTGTCAAAGCGGGAGATTCGACGGGGGAAAAAACGATTTACTATTACCTCCAGTACCTCGAACCGATATGGAACGACTATCCTTATGGCTTTGCGATGCTTCGTACCGGAACACACGCCGACGGTAATAGCAGTTTGCTGCTGGACCTGCTTCCCACAGCTCCCCAGGCGCCAGGGATATTTAATATCGGCGATCGATATGCCGACACGCTAGGAAACAGTATAACCCTGCTGTCCCAAGATCGAACGAGGGCCACCTTCGCGATCAATCTGGCGCCGGTGCCATGTAACGCGTCAGATCCGGCAGTTACGCTGTCGCCGCAAGGAATCCAAACGCTGGCGCCAGCAGGTTCCCTAACTTATAGCGTTACAGTAACAAATCGATTCGGTACCCCGTGCGCTGCATCCGATTTATTTAAGCTCACTGCAACGGCGCCACAGGGCGGCAGTGCATCTCTGGAAAGCTCTAGCCTGATCATTCCGCCCGGGGAAAGCGCGACGACTTTACTTAGAATAGCTGCACCTGCGGGGGGTGACAGGAATTACACTTTTGCGGTTACAGCCAAAAGCTCCGATCCTCTCTATTCAGGGAACGCTTCGGGGACGATCTACGTTCCCTCTTGTAAAGAGAACCCTTCGGTCGTCTTTACGCCCTCGGCTCTGCAGACTATCGCCGCTGGGACCTCTTTCGTTTATTCCGTGAACATCAAAAACAATAATGATCCAGTTTGTTCGTCCGTCTATAACATCACTGTGACCGCGCCGGCGGGGTGGACTGCCTCTAATGCTCCAACCCTAACGGTACCCGCTGGATCCACCGCCACCACTACGGTCGAGATCGTCTCACCTGCAAGTGCTGCTGCGGGAATCTATTCATTTTCAGTGGATATCAAGAACAGCGCTGGGACGGGTTGGGGGCTAGTCGGATTTCTTTCCGTTGTCAGCTGCACACGATCAAACCCTACCGTCGCTGTTTCCGAAAGTGTCTGGAACTCTGTAGCGGCGACTTTCACTGCTAGTATTACAAACAATGACGACACGCGGTGTGGTCCGTCTACCTTTAGGATATCTTCGGGGATACCGAGTGGCTGGACAATGTCGCCAGCAGCAGCCGATCTAATAGTCGCGCCCAGTGGCGTTGCATCTGCGACATTTCAGCTAACGCCGCCTTTGGCGACCACCACCGGGATATTCGATTTCAGCGTAACTGCGACGAACATCCTGGCGCCAATTTATAATGCCTCCACGCCTTCATTTACTGCATGCTGCAACAATGACATCGCCGTAACCGTCAAACCGCTGAAAACAGTTTACAAACGAGGAACTGCTGTTTCCATGTCAATCGTTGTGAGTAAAGCGGGAGCCGCTGTTAGCGGAGCAACAGTAACTGGAGAAATCGTTCAGTCCGGGTCGGCTTTAGGACGCTTTAATGCCATCACGGGAAAATCCGGTGCTGCAAAAATTAAATATCAGATACCACGTAACGCAGTGTCAGGCGCGTACAAAATTAATACGGCAGCGGTTCAAGGAAATTCTGCGGGAAGCAAATCGATCGGTTTCTTAGTTCAATGATTCCCATCGCAGAAAGGCATCTGATGCAGTTAAAATCTTTGGAACGCCACTTATCTAAAATGTTCTCGAGATCGAAGCAATCCAGAAATTTCCGCGTCTATAGGGGCGGCGATTTATCCTTTCGGTAAACGACGACTCGCTCCAGTTGCATCTACAACTCTGGACTCCGATCAAGTATTGGTGACCTACCCCTGTTTACGGAACCACTTCGTATGTGCATTCCAAATCATCAGCACATTGTGGAAAGCAAAAAGTCTATGTCTTCGATCCCGACGATCGAGGAAATGATCCCCGGCAAGCTAAGGGCTAATAGGACCAGATGACTGACGACGGAAATCCCGTTTTCGGTACTATTGGTTATCGATTTTAGAGCCTGCACTCCGTTCCTGAGCAGGTCCAAAAATACCGTTGCGCCGGCGGAAAGGGGCTTTTCGCGCGCATAGGCAATCGAACTGTCGATTTGGATGTCCAACCCTTTAACGTGAACCAGGTGTAGGTCGCCGCGGTCAATTTCGTTCCTCAGATTGTCTCGGTACAACATGCCGAGTCCGGTTCCATCGTGAACTGCGGTTTTCACTCCATCAACCGATTCACATCGTATGGCGATGTTTGCCGTAGCCCCCGCCTGCTTCACGGTCTGTAACATTTTCAGTGCCGCGCCGGCTCTGCCGTGTTTGAAAATAATCAGAGGAATTTTTGCGAAATCGCTGATCGAGAGTTCCGAACGGGCAAACGGCCCTCGCCGTGCAGTAAAAAAGACGACCTCTTCGCGACGACAGGGCTCGTAAACGAGGCCGGGTAAATTCGACGTATGCGTAATGATAGCGACCTCGATTTCATCTTCCTGCACCATCAGCTCCAAATCGGTACTGCTTCCAACCTTTAGTGTTATGTCGACCGTGGGATGCATGCCACGGAACTGCGAGGCGATAGTTGGAATTAACCACGCGGAGGGACCAGTGCTGCCCCCTACGATTAGTGGCGCAATTTTCTTTTCTCGCTGTCTTCGGCCAAACTTAAATATAATGTCATCGATCTTGCGCAACAACGGGTGAATCTCCTCGAGCAGCCTGCGTCCATTTGCTGTCAGTTTGATGCCCTGAGCCGTTCTCTTGTACAACGGCCCAAGTTCGCACCTCAGGAGGGTCATCTGGTGGGTTATACTCGGCTGACTTATCCGAAGCTCTCTCGCCGCCTTCGTTAGATTCTGATGTCTCGCTATTGCAGAAAAGATTTCTAGCTGATGAAAAGTCATGTTGCGCCCCCCTTTAACAGCCACTTTGGAGCCTCCTAATATCGATTAACACTGCTAAAAGTCAATAGAAATTTCTGGTCTTAACTAATACGTCATTCAATCCTTCGATAACACTTATCTAATAAAAATATTGGACCCGTGATTCCGCGGCATGTTACGTCGTCGCCGACGCAGATTAACCCGAGGGGGGATCGGAACGGGGTGCATCTATGTGGGACATTCGGGTCACCGCAAACTATCGGTTTCTATTAATCTTTTTGGTCCTAGGCTGCTCCTCGACTCTACAAGCCGCGACAATAATTGGTGTTGTGCGTTTCAATGGGCCAGCACCGGTTCGAAAGCCCATTCAGGTGAGTAAAGACCACGATTATTGCGGTCAAACGATTCCCGATGAAAGTTTACTTATTGATGCCTCAGGTGGGCTGAAGAGTGCTGTTGTCTCGCTGGACGCCCCGGCAAGTCGAGCGGCAACCCAGAAGATCAATTACTTCGATACCAATGGCTGCAATTTCGTACCCCGAGTTTCCGCGATGCGCCTTGGAGAAAGACTAGTTCTTAAAAACAGCGACCCAAAACTCCACATCGTACATTCCTATCTAGAGAAGCTCACGGTCTTCAACGTCGCCGTTCCGTTCAAAAATTACCAAATGGAACTCACGCACAAGGTTCGGGAAGCCGGAGTTCTTGATCTGAATTGCGACACGCATGCTTGGATGCACGGTTATATCCATGTTTTCGATCATCCATTCTTCGCCATTACGGATCAGACGGGTGCGTTCGTGATCACGAATGTTCCGAGTGGCACGTACACGTTAAAGGCTTGGCATGAAAAGACCGGAATTCAAAAAATGCAAGTAATTGTTCCTGAAGATGGTGAAATCGCGGTGACCGTGGAGGTGGGGAAATGACTCTAAAGACGCTCTGGAAAATCTCATTTGTAATCGTCATCGCGTTCTTGCCGAGCATTTGTGCCCTGCCGGCCCATGCGATGCGAATGACCTTCGGCACCTATACCGGCAACGGAGCGTCTAGCCGCGCGATCACCGGCATCGGTTTTCAGCCGCAAGTCGTAATCGTCAAGGGTGCCAGCGGAGACTATGCTGTCATTCGTACGCAGACGATGACGGGCGATAATTCAAAACAGATGGGAGCGGCGAACGGTTTTGTCAGCAATCGAATTTTATCTCTCGATGCTAATGGGTTTACAGTTGGATCCAACACCGAGGTCAACAAAAGTTCTACGAGTTACTACTGGAGTGCTTTTGAAGATACTGGTGTCGGAGATTTCGCCCTCGGGACCTACAGTGGCACTGGCGTCATTCAAACGATCAACACTGTAGGTTTTCAGCCAGACTATGTGATGGTAATTTCGCCGGCCGGGCAAAAGATGGTGCAGCGGTCCTCGGCAATGACCGGCGATATGAGCTTTCAGTTCGATGCAAATAACGTCTTAACCAATAATATTACTGCAATTACCAGCTCTGGTTTTCGGGTCGGAACTGATTCCGGCGTCAATGCGAGCGGTCGCGTATACCATTATGTTGCCTGGAAGGCAGTCTCAGGCAAGACAGCCGTCGGTTCTTATCTAAGCAATGGAAGTACGGCATCGGTGACGGGACTCAGCTTTCAGCCCGAATTGGTCATTATCAAAGGCAATGCGGGCGTTCATGGCGTGCATCGGCCCGGATCGCTAACGGGAAATAATTCACTTCAGTTCACCGCGACCTCGACGATTACCGATGCGATTACATCATTTATCACCGGCGGCTTTGCGCTCGGAAGCAGTAACACAGTCAATTCGAATAATACCACGTACTACTGGACGGCTTTCAATAGCGGCAACAGGGCGCCTGTAGCCACAGATGATTTTTACAATCGAGATGAGGACACACTCCTCAGCATGAACGCGCCCGGAGTTCTACAAAACGACAACGATTCGGACGATCTTCAGACAACATTGACTGCTGTGCTGGTTTCTGGACCTACCCATCAGTCCAGTTTCACCTTGAACGCGGACGGTTCTTTCAGCTATATGCCGGCTCTTAATTTCAACGGCCAGGATACGTTCACCTACAAAGTCCGTGATCCACTCGGGGCTGAATCCAACGTCGCAACTGTAACGATCACAATTAATGCCGTTACGGACCTGTTTGTCGCGAATAACGACACCTATCCGGCGGTCGAGGACACGACGCTCAACATTGGAGCTCCGGGCGTGCTCGGAAACGACAATAGCGTTGACGCTCCACCATCACAGTGGACGGCGACGCAGGATAATTCTATTACGCCACGTGGACAGGTCGTCCTGAATTCAGACGGCTCGTTTACTTATACGCCGCAGCCGGACGATTTCGGAACGGACACTTTTACTTACCGGGCTAATGATGGTGTTTCGGACAGCAATATAGCCAGCGTCATAATCAACATTGCGCAGAGAAATGATCCCCCCAATGCTGTCAACGACAACTACCAGACGTTTGCGGACACGCAACTCGCCAAAAGTGCTGTTGAAGGCGTTCTGGCAAATGATAACGACGTCGATACGCCGCACGAAAATTTAGTAGCCCTGCTCGTTGCGGGCCCTAACGCAAATGCCGTCTTGAACCTTAATCCTGATGGCTCATTCAGTTATGTACCACCTCCGAACGTTTCCGGTTCAGATTCCTTTACATACCGGGTTTTCGATGGTGAGCTTTACTCAAACGTTGTCACCGTCACGATCGGCATCACCGAACATATTCCGGTTGCAACTAACGATTCGTACCCCACATCCGAAGATGGCATCCTCGACGTTGCGGCCCCCGGCGTTCTGAGTAACGACACTGATGAAGATCCAGGCGATACGTTCATCGCTGTCTTAGTCGAGGCGCCGCCTCATGCAGCACAGGCCGGATTCCAGCTTCATGAGGATGGATCGTTCTCATACACACCGCAACCCGACTTCAATGGTGTCGATACCTTTAGATATCGTGTTTTTGATGGGCAGCAATACAGCAACGTTGCGATGGTCCTTATCGATGTCACCGGCTCGAACGACGCTCCGCATGCTGATGATCAGTCCGTCACGACCGACGAGGAAAATGCAAAAACAATCAATCTTTCAGCGAGCGACATCGATAGTTCGAGTCTAACCTTTACAATTGTCACAAGTCCCACGCATGGCTCACTCGGAACCGTCGGCGATCCCTCGTGTACGGCCGATCCGAACCCTACGGCCACGCCCGGGACGAGCTGTACAGCTGCGGTTACGTATACGCCGGCTGCAAACTACAACGGTTCGGATAGTTTCACATTTAAAGTCAACGACGGAAGTTTGGATTCCGCAGAGGCTACTATATCAATCACGGTCAATCCAATTAACGACGCGCCGGTATCACAGAACGCGAACGCTACGACCGATGAGGATGCTCCTCGTATTATCAGTTTAACGGCCACAGACATTGATAATGGGAATCTAACGTTCGCAGTCGTCACAGGACCTGCGCACGGTTCATTGAGCACGCTTGGATCCCCATCGTGCAAGCCGGTTACTAATGGCACAGGCACTCCGGGTTCCAACTGCACCGCGACCGTAACGTATACCCCCGCGGCGCATTATTTCGGTGCCGACAGCTTTACGTTCAAAAGCAACGACGGAAGTCTCGATTCGAACGTCGCGACGGTTTCCATCGTTGTAAATCACGTTAACCATGCACCGTCGGCGAATGCAGGCGGTCCGTACTCCGGTACTGTAGGTATACCCGTTCAATTCTCTGGTTCGGGGTCCGACCCCGACGGCGATCCACTGACATTCAGCTGGAGCTTCGGCGACGGCGGCACGGCAGCCGGCGCAAACCCCACGCATACCTATGCATCAGCAGCGACTTTCAACGTTACTTTGACAGCCACCGATCCGGGAGGCCTCACGGGACAGTCGCAGACCACCGCGGCCATCGCTCCCGCGTTCCAGCTCAATCCGATCGGCGATAAAACCGTCAATCTCGGACAGACGCTGAGCTTCACGGTTACGGTGACGAATACCAGCGGCGCCCCTTCTAACTTGTTTGTCAATCCGCTGCCGCTGGCGAATCACGCAAGCTTCAATGCCGGCACGGGTGTGTTCACCTTTACACCGGACACGACTCAAGTTGGCAGCTTCCAACTCACTTTCCTGGCTGTGAGTGGAAATTTTTCGTCGTCGGAAACGATTACGGTGACCGTGCCGACGCCGGTACTCGGAACGACGTCTCTAACCGGCATTGTTCAAAATCTCGCTCCCACTTTACTGGAAAATGTGGAAGTGAAGCTTAAATCAACTGGCACGACTGCTAGATCGGGAACAAACGGTGTCTTTACACTCGTCGGAGTTCCGTCAGGTCGGCAGGAGATCGTCATCAACGGTAGGGAAGCAAAAATCAACGGCATAACGAGTGTGCATGCGATTCTTGTCCAGCCTGTTGACCTAATCGATGGAGTGCTCAACGCGCTCGCGAACCCGATCACGCTCCCAGACGTCGATGTCACGCAGGAAGTCCAGGTCAGCCAGACTTTTAATACAATCATCACGAGCCAAAACATTCCGGGTACGATCCTTGAGATCATCGGTGGGTCGGCGACCAATGCCGACGGCACGCCATATACCGGTAAGCTATCGATCAATCCCGTCCCGGATTATGGACGGCCCGAATCGCGACCTGTCGAGCTGCAGCCCGGTATGGCCGTGACGATCCAGCCGGCGGGTGTCCGGTTCAATCCGCCCGCGCGTCTCACGTTCCCGAATACTGATGGCTTGCTCCCGAGCAGTGTTGTCGATCTCTGGTCGCTCAGTCCGGATACGGGCACTTTCAGTGTCGTCGGCAAGATGATTGTAAGCGCCGACGGGCAAAATCTTGAAACTATTGAAGGCGGTGTCGTCGCCAGCGCGTGGCATTTCCCGCTGGCCGAGCCTGTCCAGCCCGATCCAGAGGACGGAACAAGGTACTGTGCCGCCTGTGCCCAAAAAATCGGCTCCGAGACAGACCTTCAGGAAGGCAGTCTATCCGTAAGCCATACGACCCCATCGTATCGCTCACTCGGCCAAAGTCGCAGCATCACGCTTGTTTACAGATCCACTACATCGGACGTTAAGCCCCTCGTATCATTCGGAGCCAAATTGGTAAGCGTGCCCATAACAGGTGGCATTAGCCAGGTGGCCTTGCCCCGAACATTGCAGGCGGTGCTGGCCGTTGGTGGGGTACAGGTCGGTGAAACGTATATCAGCACAACGGGTCTTCCAGGTAACCGAGATTCGATTGTGCAGATATCGATGCAGTTCGACGGATCCAATCTGCCGACAGGCCGGTATCCGTTTCAGTCTAACGTCTTTAGCAAGTTTCAAAACTCAGCGATCGGCGCGATCAGTAATAGCAACGTCATCGTCGTCA
>Ga0075434_100003654_pt1 | contig 13738 bp, 10 predicted proteins | sample RhiMethybrSRZTD3_FD_75298 | JGI IMG/M metagenome (GOLD analysis project Ga0075434, IMG submission 75298) | Populus rhizosphere microbial communities from Tennessee, USA - Rhizosphere MetaG P. TD hybrid SRZTD3 | ecosystem: Host-associated > Plants > Roots > Rhizosphere > Soil | place: USA... | reverse complement strand
CTCGAGGTCACGCTGCTCGGCCCGGAGATCCGTTTCGAATCGGACGCCGTGATCGCGATCGGGGGAGCCGATCTTGGTGCGCGGATCGATGGCTTGGACCTCAAGGTGAATACACCGGCGATGTGTCGCGGCGGCGCGGTGCTGCGCTTTGGTGAACGGCGCTCGGGCTCGCGGGCGTACCTCGCGATCGATGGAGGCGTCGACGTCGAACCGGTGCTCGGCAGTCGCGCCACCAGCGTGCTCGCTGGCCTCGGCGGAGTTGATGGGCGTCCGCTTGCAGCCGGAGATCGACTCCCGCTAGGCCTGCCGACACGACCCAGTCGAGTCCGCCGCAAAGTTGATGCGCCTCCGATGCCGAACGGTGGGGCGAGGCTGCGGGTGGTACCGGGCCCGCATCAGGAATTCTTTCCGGACGCAGCGTTCGATCACTTGCAGCGCACCCGCTTCATCGTCACGCCGCGATCGGACCGAATGGGATACCGTTTGGACGGTGCACCGATTCCTCGTCTCGAGGGACGCGAGATGATCTCGGATGCGGCGTTCGCCGGTGGCATCCAGGTGCCGTCGTCCGGCGATCCGATTCTGTTGATGGCCGATCGGCAGACGACCGGCGGCTACCCGCAGATCGCAACCGTCATCACCGCCGATCTTCCACTTGCCGGTCAGCTCGCGCCCGGCGATTGGATCGAGTTCGAAGTCTGCAGCCGCCGAGAGGCCTTGTCCGCGCTCGTGGCGCAGGAGGGAAGACTTCTTGCCATTGGGTAGTGCCGTGGTGCCGCGCGAGTACGTGGCGCTGCAGTCGTACAGCACACTCGGGGTAGGCGGACCGGCGCGATGGTTCATCACGTCCGAGCGCATGGAGGAGATCGCGGCCGCTCAACGGTGGGCCGACGAGCATCGCGCGCCAATCTTCATTCTCGGAGGCGGCAGCAACCTGGTGATCGCAGATGAGGGCTTCACCGGTCTGGTCATCCACATCGCGATGTTTGGCATCGACCAGACCCCGCGCGCAGCCGAGACGCTCGTTGCGGCCGGAGCGGGCGAGTCGTGGGATCGCCTCGTCGAGATGACAGTGACAAACGGTTTGGCTGGCCTCGAGTGTCTGTCGGGTATTCCGGGGACCGTCGGCGGGACGCCGATTCAGAATGTCGGCGCCTACGGACAAGAGGTCTCGCAGACGATCGATCGAGTGATGGTGTACGACATGGTGGAGCGGCGAACACGGAGCCTCGCGGCGGCCGAGTGCGGCTTCTCCTATCGCATGAGTCGGTTCAAGGCGGCCGACGCCGGCCGGTTCGTGGTCTGCGGCGTCGCGTTTCGTCTGCGTCAGGGGCCGCCGACCACGACGTATGCGGATGTGACGGGGTATCTGACCCGTCACAACATTTCTGCGCCAACACTCGCCGACGTGCGGCGTGCCGTGCTCGAGATCCGCCGCTCGAAAGGCATGGTACTCGACGCCGCCGACCCGGATACCCGCAGCGTCGGCTCGTTCTTCATGAATCCGGTCGTCGCGTTCGACGTTCGCGATCGCATCGCGGCGGCGACCGGTGAAAGCGTGCCGTGCTACCCGAGCGCGTCGCACGTCAAGATCCCAGCCGCGTGGCTTATCGAGCGCGCCGGTTTTTGCAAAGGGTACGGCGACGGACCAGTCGGCATCTCGACCAAGCATCCATTGGCGATCGTGAATCGTGGCGGCGCGACAGCGCGCGACATCGTGCGGTTTGCGACGATGGTCAAGCGGGCGGTTGCTGATCGATTCGGCGTCTGGCTGCGGCCCGAACCTGTGTTCGTTGGCTTCGGTGCCGACCTCGACGTCGCCTACTTGAAGCGAGCAGATCACTGATGTCTACGTTACTGATTGAAGGCGGCCATCGACTCGAGGGCCGTGTTGCCGTCGAAGGCAACAAGAACGCGGCGCTGCCGCTGCTCGCGGCCTGTCTCCTCACCGAAGAGGAGTGCGTGCTCTCGAACGTACCGAGGATCGGCGACGTCGAGGTGATGGCGCGGCTGCTGCTCGACATCGGTGCCGAAGTCGAGGGCATCGGCACGACGACGCTGCGGATTCGAGCGCCGAAGATCGTCACCGACACGCCCGATCGATCGCTCGTCGGACGGCTGCGCGGTTCGGTGCTGCTGCTTGGCCCGCTGCTCGCGCGATGCGGGAGGGCGCAGATCGCGCCGCCGGGCGGCGACTTTCCGGCGCGGCGCACGATTGCGACGCACATGGAAGCGCTGCGCGCACTCGGTGCGCGCGAGGGCAGGAGCGCCGATCACGTGCTCGAGACGCCGAACGGCCTCACAGGCGCATCGATGTATCTGTTCGAAGCGTCGGTGACCGGTACCGAGACCGCGCTGCTCGCGGCGGCATCAGCAAAGGGCGTGACCGAGATCCGTCACGCGGCGACCGAGCCTCATGTCGTCGAGCTGTGCGAGTTCCTCGCCAAGATGGGCGCCGGAATCAGCGGAATCGGCAGCGCGAACATCCGCGTGGAAGGCGTGCCGAAGCTTCATGGTGCGTCGCATCGGCTCGGCGGCGATTACATCGAGGCGGGGAGTTGGGCGGTTGTCGGCGCCATAACCGGCGGTGAGATGGCAATCGAAGGCGCGCGCGAAGAAGACATCGAAGTCGTTGCTGCGGTCCTGCAGCGGATGAACGTGCAGTGCGGGATGCGCGACGGCGTGTTCGAGGTGAAGCCATCGCCGCCAGTCGCGATTCGCAAGATCACGACGGGACTGTGGCCGTCGTTCCCAAGCGATCTCGTGAGCCTCGTCACCGTACTCGCAACGCAGGCCGCAGGGCGGACCCTCGTGCACGACTGGATGTACGAGCTGCGTCTGTTCGCGCTCGAGCAGATGAGCGGCATGGGCGCCGATCTGTTCCTCGCCGACGCGCATCGCATCATCGTGACTGGCCCGACGAAGCTGCGCGGCGGCCGCACGCTCGACAGCCGCGATCTGCGGTCAGGCATGTCGCTCATTGCGGCGGGACTCGCCGCCGATGGACAGACCCGAGTGTTGCCGCTCGAGACCGTCGAGCGCGGGTACAGTCAGCTCGTCGATCGATTGCAGTCGCTCGGCGCGAAGGTGGCGAAGGTGGAGTGACGAGTCTCTGGCGTAACCGGGCTTTCCTGCGCTTTTGGGCAGCCGACACGATCTCTGTGTTCGGGTCTCTCATCACGCGCATCGCGCTCCCGTTCACCGCTATCCTGATGCTCGACGCCAGCGCTTTCCAGATGTCGCTTCTGGTGCTGGCCGACCTCGTACCGTCGTGCGTGGTCGGTCTGCCGATTGGCGTGTGGGTAGACCGAAGTCGGCGTGTGCCCTTGATGATTGCCGCCGACGTGTTACGAGCGGCGGTTCTGATCTCGATTCCGATCGCTGCGGCGTTCGACGCGCTGACGCTGGTGCAGCTCTACGCCGTCTCGTTCGTCGCGAGCGTGTTGACGGTGTTGTTCAACGTCGCCCAGGTTTCCATCCTGCCGGCGGTGGTGGCGCGCGAAGATCTGCTCGAGGCCAACAGCAAGACGTCCGCCACTCGGTCTGTCTCGGAGATCGGCGCCTTTGGCATTGGCGGCTGGCTCGTCCAGTTGCTCAGTGGTCCCGGCGCGATCCTGATCGATGCGGTGTCGTTCCTGGCGTCGGCCGTGTTGCTCCGCACCGTGCGGATAACGGAGATAGCTCCAGGCAGGAACGTACGCTCCGGCATGCAGCAGGAGATCGTCGCGGGTTTGACCTATATGTGGCGTCAGCCCCTGTTGCGAGCGACGGCCTTGGCATCGACGGCGGTGTGGTTCGGCTTCAGTGTCTTCGGGACGATCATCAGTCTGTTCGCGCTCAAGGAGCTGGGGTTTGAAGCGGGGCCGCTGGCGATGATCTTTGCGGTCGGCGGCGTCAGTTCGCTTCTGGGCTCGGTCTTGGCTGGACAGGTGACCCGCGTTCTCGGCCTGGGACGCGCGATGGTCCTCGGGCTGCTGGTGGCGGGACTGCTGTTGATGCCGCTGGCGGTCGCGCACGGGCATGGCACGTTCGCGGCGGTCTGTCTGCTCGTTCAGCAGTTAGGAGATGGCGCGGTGACAGTGTTCATGATCAACGAGGTCAGCTTGCGTCAGACCATCGTTGTGCCAGGCCTCATGGGCCGCGTCAACTCGAGCGCTCAATTCCTGAGTTCGTTTGCGCGCCTCTCGGGCGTTCTTGTCGCTGGTCTCGAGGGTGAAATCATCGGCCTCAGGGCGACGCTCGGTGTCGGCGGCGCCGTCGTGATACTCGGTGCCGTATTCCTCGCGCTGACGTCGCTCGGGTCCCTGAGAAGCATGCCAGCCGGTGCGAGTCACGTGGCCCCTGAGTTCATCGAGCGACATCAGACGTGACGATCGTCAATCGTCAATCAACAAGGAATCACCAATCAAAGATCGACGAAATCAACTATCGTCACGGTGTCCGACCCGCGGCCTGCACGAGCGCCTTGAGTCGATCGATCGCCGAACGGTCCTCGAGCGCGGTGACATCGGAGCCGACCTCGCCGGTGGTCAAGATTTCCTTCAGCAGCCGGCGCATGATCTTGCCGCTCGGCGTCTTCGGCATCACCTCGGTGAAGATCACTCGCTCGGGGATCGCAATCTTGCTGATGTTGGTCGTCACGCGATCGCGAATCGCCTGCTCCAGCGCGGGCGAGGCTTCGTAGCCGGCCTTGGTCGTGACGAACGCCGCCGCGACCGTGCCTTTGACGGCGTCGGGCATGCCAACGACCGCCACTTCGGCGACCCCGGCGCATTCCATGATGGCGCTTTCCATCTCCATCGTGCTGAGACGATGCCCGGCCACGTTGATGATGTCGTCGACGCGTCCGGTGACCCAGAAATGCCCGTCGCTGTCGCGCACGGCCGCATCGTTGGTGAAGTAGCAGCCCGGCACTTGCGAGTAGTAGCTCCTGACGTGCCGCTCGGGCTCCCTCCACAAGCCGCGGAGCATCATCGGGAACGGCTGGCGGATCACGAGATTGCCCGAGACGTTCACACCGACCGACCGTCCCTCATCGTCGACGATGTCGAGCTCGGCGCCGAAGAACTCGGGGCCGCATGATCCCGGTTTCATCGGCGTGAGCCAGGCGGCGCCAGACAAAGGGCACCCGGCGAGCTCGGTCTGGCCCCACGTGTTGTTGACGTAAATGCGTCCGCGCCCGAGCGTCTCGTAGGTCCACTGCCAGGCCTCAGGATTAAGCGGCTCGCCGACGACGGCGATGACGTCGATCGACGTCAGATCGTACGGACCCATCAATGCGTCGCCGTGCCGCATCAGCATCCGGAGCGCCGTCGGCGCGGTGAAGACTTTCGTCACCTGATAGCGATCGATCACCTGATAGAAGCGGTCGGGCGTTGGATAGTCGAGCGCCCCTTCGTAAACGATTGTGGTGGCCCCGTTCGCCAGCGCCCCGGCGATACCCCAGATGTGCAGCGTGAGCCACCCGATATCAGCGGTGCACCAGAGCACGTCGTGCGAGTGCAGGTCGAGGTGGTACTTCGCGTAGACATAGTTGTTCACGACGAACGCAATGCCCGAGTGGACGATCCCTTTCGGCTTGCCGGTCGTGCCGCTCGTGTAGAACACGATGCCAGGCTCATTGGCTTCCATTGGCTCCGGCGCACAAGCGGACGAAGCAGTTGCCATCAGATCGTGCCACCAGTGATCGCGGCCCGCACGCATGGGCACCGCCGTGCCGGCGCGGCGAATGACCACCACGCTCTTCACGCTGGCGAGCTCTTCGATCGCCTCGTCTGCGATCTCCTTGAGCGGCACGATGTGCCCTCGCCGGAACCCGCCATCGGCGGTGATGACGACCTTCGGCTCATACGACTCGAGGCGGTCGCGCAGCGATCGCGCGGAGAAGCCCGAGAACACTGTGTTGAACAGCGCGCCAATGCGCAGGCACGCGAGGACGGCGATGATGGCTTCGGCGAGGTTTGGTGTGAAGATCCCGACGGCGTCTCCCTTGGCCACGCCTAGACCCTTGAGCACGTTCGCGCAGCGATTCACCTCGAGTGCCAGCATCCGGTAGGAGTAGAACCGCGTCTGCCCGTCCTCGCCTTCCCAGATGAGGGCGAGACGATTGTCGTCGCCTCGCACGAGATGTCGATCGAGGAGGTTGAGTGTGGGATTGCTGATGCCGCCGACGAAGTATTTGAAGTGCGGGAAGTGGCCTTCACGGACCTTCTCCCACGGCTTCATCCAGTCCAGTTCGGCGGCGACACTGGCCCAGAACGCATCCGGATCCTGTCGAGACCGGCGCAGCATGTCTTCGTAGGCTTCCACGCTGCCCGCGTGCGTTTTCGCAGCCCGCTTCGGATCGGGCAGATACACCCGGCTGCCCTCAATCATGGTCACCTCGGCGAGTGCCTATCCTACTTCAGTGCGCTTCTCAGACTTTTTCAGCGCGATCGCAGGCACTCGATGCGCGGACCGGGCGGGTCACTTCGTCGCGATGACGCGCATCTGCAGGCCTTTCGGAGGCACGGGCCTGTTCCCTTGGTCCGCCGCGTCCTGTTGTGTCGTGAGCAACGTCACGCCTTCGACGCCTGACTTTTGCACCGCGTCGATGACCTCGATGAGACGTGCAGAGGGAACGCGGGCGTCGGCCTTGATGTAAAGCGTCTTTTCGTTTCGGGTGGAGAGAAGGCTCCTCACCCTATCTGCCAGAGCAGGTGTTGCCACCGGATCGGCGCGAAGATATGCGGTGCCGTCGGCAGTCAGCGCCACGACCAGGGCGTCTTGTGTGTCCGCGCCGGGCACCGCGACCGCGTTGCGCGTGACGGCCATCTGAACACTGACTCCCCGCTGGAGCGGGACCGACTGCTGCGCAACCATCGCGCCGGGAATGGCAGCCATCGTCAGGGATACGAGACACACTTCCAATCGGCGATTCATAGATGCGACTCCTTTCGACGGCGTCTGGTCGCCTGAGTCGATCGTGACCAGCGGCGACATTTACTAATGAACTAGTACAATAGATCACTAGTAAAAGTCAAACGTCCTGCGTCCTGAGGGAAAGCGAATCGATCGTCGACGATCGCTGAAAGATCGTCAGGGCCTGGGCGGCTGCGTCGGCGCCGGCGGGGCAGGGGGGCGAATCGGTCCTGCAGGCGCAGTGTCCCGCGGTGCGGGTTCCTGACCGGGTTGCGGTGGCTGTTGCCCTGGCTGTGGCTGCTGCGGCGGCGGCTGTCCGGGTTGCGGTTGGCGCGGGTTCGGCTGCTCGATATCGAACCCCGCAGGCAGCGGCAGCGAGATGGGACCGCCACCATCGCTGTCGCGTCCAACGCGGAACGGACGCAGATCTTCCTCGCTCAGATCGAGCACGCGCACGATGCGCGGCGTCAGCGTGAGGACGATGTCGGTTTCCTGCGTCTCTTTCCGCGAATGCGCGAACATCTTGCCAACGATGGGGAGGTCGCTCAAGCCAGGAATGCCCGAGAGCACACGGCGTTCGTCGTCACGAATGAGACCGGCGAGCAGGTTGGTCTCGCCGTCGTGCAGTCGGATCACCGAGTTGATGTAGCGATTACCGAAGGTCGGTAGACCGCCGAAACCAGTGCCCGAGATGCTGCTCACTTCGATCTTCAGCGCCAGCGACACCTCATCATCGTGATGCGTGCGAGGCGTGATGTCGATGTTCACGCCGATGTTCTCGTAGTTGAACGAGGTGATCGGCTGCTGATTGACGCCGCCGGTCGCGATCGGCGAGAACACGGTGACGGGAACGGGAACGCGTTCGCCGAACTTCGCTTGAGCGGGCATGCCCTCAGACGTTCGCAGCTGCGGATTCGCCAATGTTCTGGTGTTCACGTCCTGCTTCAGCAGGCGATAGAACAGCGCCGGCAGGTTGGTGAGCACGACGTCGGACTGCGACAGATTCCGGAGATCGCGAAGCGTGAAGTTCTCGCGATTGACGTCGGCCACGCCGTTGATGCCGGTCGGATCGCCGCCAGTCGTCGGCGACGCCAGCTGCAGTCCGTACTCCTTGAGTCTCGTGCGATCGACTTCGAGCAGCTCGACGTCGATGACGACTTCAGGTCGCGCCTTGTCGATCGCTGCAATCAGGCGCCCCGCTGCAGCGACGCGTGCCGGAGTGTCCTTGATCGCGATCGTATTCGTGGCCGTCACCGGCGCGAGACGACGCGCATCGATCACGATGCGGAGCAGATCGACGGTCTCCTTCAAATCGGCGTTGCTGAGCGGGAACGTGCGGACGATCTCCTCTTCATACTCCTGCCGCTTGGCAGCCGTGTCGGGGATCACCGTGACCGTGCGCTGCGACGTGACGCGGTAGAAGCTGCGCGTGATCGCGGACAGCGATTGGAAGGCGCTCTCGAGCGAGGTGTTGCGCAGATCGATGGTTACCGGCTGGTCGCGGAACAGCGGGTCGAACGTGATGTTGATGTTCGCGAAGCGTGCGATCGCCGTGTAGACATCGCGTGACGGCGCGTCGCGGAACGTGAGCGAGTCCGGAAGCTTTACGTCGTTGGGCAGCTCGTAGCCCGCGGGCGCGAGATTGCGCGTGCGATCGATCAGCGACTCGAGCCCGGTCTTGCCGTCGCGAAGCACCGCCGCTTTCGTGCGCAGCTCGGTGCGGACGGTCGACAGTTCTTCAGCGATTTCCTTGTTCGCCGGATTCAGCTCGTTGGCGAGCTGAAGCTCGACGACCGCTTCATCGAGACGCCCACCGGTATGAAAGCGTCGGCCGCGGGAAAAGTGCTCCTGCGACGAGCGAAGTTTCGCCCGCTCGAGCGCCTGCCTCGCGACGCGATTGTCGGGTTGCTTCCGCAGCACCTTGGTGTATTCGACGATGGCCCGGTCGTATTCCTGGAGCTGCTCGGCATTCTGGCCGGCCCGTAGGGCGGCAGTCGTGGCGCAACCCGAAAGCGTCGCCGCGAGGGCGGCTAAGTAGATGAAATGCCTGGCTTTCTTACTTGGGTGTGCCATCGGTGATGACGTCGACGCCCCTCGGGACGCGGAATTCAAATTCCTTATCGGATATGCCCGTGTTTTCCTTCAGGTTCGAGAAGATCAGGGTGGACAGTCCCCCCTGCCGGTCCTTCGTGGTCAGTCCCCGAAGCTGCAGCGTTTTGGCATCGACTGTGACAACCAGATACTCGTATTCGGGCTCGTTTTTCTTGGGTGCGAGCTTCAGTGAGATCGCACCCGCCGGAGGGTTCCCTTCGAACGTCGACGCGAAGTCGCGGACGATGTCGCCCTTGCCGGCCAGGAACATCGCCGGCGAAGTGGCGTCCTCGGCCGGCACGTTCGCCATGATCACCTGCTTGTCCTCGGGGATGAACGAGTAGACCTTCTTGCCGTCCGACACGAACTCCTTGCGTTCGGGCTTGACGTAGATCCAGCGCATCTTCCCAGGCTTCTTGACGCTCACGGTGCCTTGCTCGCGTGTCTCCGTCTTGAGGACGCCGCCCCGATAGGTGTGGACGAAGTCGGCCGAGAAATCGCGAATGCCTTCGTAGCGCTTTTGCAATGCCTGAGCCACGGCTTCAGGCGACTGTGGCGCTTGCGCCCGTAGTGCGGGCGCCATGATCGCGAGGACGATGACGATCGAAGTGAGGCGCATGGGATACACGAGTGCAGCTTTCCTGCCACGTCCTGCCGTCGCGCGCAGCGCGCAGGCGGACCCTCAGTCTACTGTGATTGGACTCTCGCGGCGTCAGTTCTGGCGAGGCGGGTCGACGGCGCCGCGATGCGGAAGCGGGCTTCGGGCGCGTACAACCCGGCAGCGTAGACTTGAGACGGCGTTCCGCTCTGGCTCAGCCAGACGAGGCTGATGCCGCGCTCGATCCACATGACATGCTCGCGCCCGCGAAGGATGTGGCCGAACCCCTCGCGCCTGAACGTGTCCTCAGGCAGCCACGAATCCATACGCACGGTGTAGCGGTCGCCGGCGATGGCGAAGTCGTCGATGAACGGCCGCGAGGACGAACGATGAAATGCCGGCTTCTCACCGGCAATGCCGGCCCAGACCTCGTACCCGGTGTCGGATCGCGCCGCGGGCGATCCTTTCGCGAGCAGGCCCACTGCCGTGTCGAGATCGCGAGTGTCGATCGTCGCCTCGTCTGGTGGTGGCGCAAGCCATGTGATCACGTACGGGGCACCGCGTGGCACTTGCCTGGCAAGGCTGGTCAGTGATGGCGCCTCCGGCTGGTCCTGCACCAGCGCAAACGCATCACCGTACGTCGCGCGTACGTCGGCCGCGGCTTGTGCGGTGAGCACGACATCGCGGTCTTCGGCGAGGTTGTCGTCGACGAGAAACGAAAAGTGCGGCAACACGTCGGCGAGCGGCACCCAGGCCACGCCGCGCTGAACGTAGCGGCTCGAATAGAGCACGGCGTTCTCGAGCTGCCAATTCATCTTCGAGACGAGCAGTGCGGTCTTCTCATCGACGTCGCTGGTGACGCGAGCGACAAAGGTTTCCGCTCGTCGATCCGTGTGTCGATCGACGACGGGCCAGGTCTCCCATCCGCGCCATCCGGCGTAGATCACCACCGCGATCGCGACGAGTGCAGCGGGTGAGAACACGGCACGCGTCGTAAACACGAGTCGCCGCCGCCACGGCGTGACGGCAACCCCGGCCAGCAGCGCGGTGAAAAAATGGCTCGGCAGCAGAAACACGTGAGTGTCGCCGACGTTGTAGGTCCACGCGAACACCGTGGAAGTCGCATAGGCGAGCCACACGAAGACGGCCCACCGTCGTGAGATCCACCAGAGACGAGCGGCACCAATGGCGGCGAGCGCGAGACCGATCCATCCGAACTGCTGCCACGCGTCCCATCGCACCATGGCGAGCCGATCCACGATCTGGCTGCGATCCACGCCCAGCACCATCTCCGCGCGCCAGTCGGACTTGGTCGCATCCATCCAGAATGCGGCCACGCGATCGCTCCATCGCGCCGGTGCCTCGATCGAGGACCACACCCACATGAAGTTCTGCGCGTACTGCAGCGCTCCGGCCGCTGCGATCCCGATCGCCATTGCCATCGTCGCCGGCCGCAGCAGCTCGCGCGGCCGCGGGTGCGTGTGGAACAGGAAGACCGTACAGGGAACGAAGAGCAGAATCATGCTCAAGTGATTGCCAAAGCCGAACGCATAGATGGCGAAGAACAACGCCAGCCGGCCGCGTGCAGGTGAAAGCGACCAGGCGTACAGCGACAGGAGACACGCCGCCATGAGCGTCAGATGCAGCGAATAGACTTCGGCGATGATCGCCTGCGTCCAGAACGTGTGCGAGAACGCCAGCAGCAGTCCGGCAACCACACCGGCAAGCGTGAACGCGGTGAGTCGAGCGACGAAGAACGTGAGGAGACCCGCCGCAACGCCTGCCCACACGGCGGAGAAGAGATTCAGTCCGCGTGCCGGGTTGGCGGCGCTGAATGCTTGCACGAACGGTTTGGCCAGCGCGAAGTACAGCGGATACGCGCGACGCGCGCTCGGCTCGGGCCAGAGGACGCTGGCTTGAAAACCGCCGGTGTCGCCGAGATCGACGCCAGGCAGCAGCGTCTGCGTGTACGCCCAGAAGGCGAGTGTGGCCACCAGACACGCGGCGATGAGCGGTGCGATCCCGTCCTCGTGGGCCGCCGGTGGGCGGCCCTCGCGATCATGTGCGTCGGGCACGTTTCTTCGCGATGAACTCGCGCACGGTTTCGACGCCGTTGGTGTTGAGCACGCGACCCGGCTCGACCCAGCCGCGCCGCGCCGTGCCGACGCCGAACTGCATCTGCCGCGCAAGCGCCTCGGCGCGGTGGCAATCGCTGTCGATCGCCACAGTGACCCCCGCCGCGATGGCGCGTTTCGCCAGCGCACCATCCATGTCGAGGTGACCGGGGGCACCGTCGACCTCGAGCGCGGTGCCGGTTTCACGCGCGGCGGCGAACACGCGATCGAAATCGATGTCGTAGCCGGCGGACATCGCCGGCGATCGATTCGCCGGGTGCGTGATGATGTTGACGTACGGGTGACGGATGGCTTTCAGATAGCGCTCGGTCAACTGCTGGCCGTCGTGGCCCTGGTCGTCGTGCAGCGACGCGAGCACGATGTCGAACTGCTTCAACAGTCCATCGTCGAAGTCGAGCGATCCGTCGCCCATGATCTCGACCTCGAGCCCATGGAGTATCTCGATTCCGTTGACGCGCGAACGGACGGCCTCGATCTCTTCGCGCTGAATCGGGACCTCCAGTGCCAACAGCTTGCGCGACGCGTACGCGCGTTCGGAGTGATCGGTGATGGCGACGTACTCGTAACCGAGCTGCTTGGCCGCGAGCACCATGTGTTGAATGCTGTCGCGGCCGTCGCTCCATGTGCTGTGCATGTGGAGATCGCCGCGAATGTCGCGAGCCGAGACGAGGCGAGGGAGGCGGCCGCGTTCGGCGGCTTCGATTTCGCCAGTGCCCTCGCGCAGCTCCGGCGCGATGAACGGCAACCCGAGATGACGATACAGTTCGTCTTCATCGGGCGCCGCCACCAGCACGCCGTTGGCGCGGCTGAGGAGTCCGTCACGGAACGTGAGGCCGCGTCGCGCCGCGTGCGCCTGCAGCGCCAGCGTGTGGCGCTGCGCTCCCGTGTGCCAGACCAGGGCCGCGCCTGCATCTTCAACCGTCGTCAGGTGCAGCCGCACGCGGCCGCGGTCGGTTGCGATTTCGACGCTCGATGGCATGAGCGCTTCAACCGACGTCACCAGCGGCAGTTTCGTGAAGCCGTCGAGCACGTCGCCGTGCCATTGCGCGGGCGCCACCGCGAGCAGCGACACGTCGCCGACATCGGGGGCATATCGGCGCAGCGAGCCGAGCGGCGTGAGGTCATCGACGGGGAGTCCGGCCCGGCGTGCGTCGCGAATGACCATCGACGCGAGCAGGTGCGCACGGCCGAGCGGGATGCGGAAACTCTTCAACACTCAGATTGTGTATCGGAACCAACGCTCAATGCCCGGCGGCCAAGGCCCAAGCTCAATGTCCGATGCTCAACAAAAACGCCGGATTGAGTTGGGCATTGGGCATTCATTGAGCATTGGTGTGCGGTTACGATGAAGAGGTGCAATTGGAGCTTCGCGACAACTCGTCGAAAACCGGACCACCAGGCGGGCTCGAAGGCGTCGCGGCCGGAGTGATCGAGTCTCGCATCAGCGATGTGGCGTGCATCACGGTGAGCCGGCAATCGCCGAATGATGCGGGCGTGCGCGAGATCTTCGTGTCGGTCGACGATGAGACGATCGCGATTCTCAAGCACGGCGAGGCGATCACGCACGAACTGCCGGCCGGCCCACATCGCATCCGCGCGCACAACACGCTGTTCTGGAAGACGCACGACGTCGTGCTGCAGCCGGGTGAGCACGCGCGCTTCAAGGCCGTCAATCGCGCCGGATGGGCCGCCTTCGGATTTCTGATGGTGCTCGGCGCGACACCGCTGGGACTGACCTTCGAGCGCGAGACGTAGAGCCAACGGCGGACGATCACACCGAGGAACGGTCGTAACGGAGCTCAGATCTCTCGTGTGTTAGACTGATCGTTCGTGCACGGCTCCGTGCACGCGCGCGAGCGTCATCGTGGGCGGCTAGCTCAGTTGGGAGAGCGCCGCGTTCGCAATGCGGAGGCCGCGGGTTCGAGCCCCGCGCCGTCCACCAACCTTCGCTCACGCGTGGCTTCCGCTGAAGCGTGAGCTACCGTTGGCGGGCCAATCTTCGCAGCCCTCCATT
>Ga0075434_100003651_pt1 | contig 13741 bp, 12 predicted proteins | sample RhiMethybrSRZTD3_FD_75298 | JGI IMG/M metagenome (GOLD analysis project Ga0075434, IMG submission 75298) | Populus rhizosphere microbial communities from Tennessee, USA - Rhizosphere MetaG P. TD hybrid SRZTD3 | ecosystem: Host-associated > Plants > Roots > Rhizosphere > Soil | place: USA... | reverse complement strand
AGTCGTTCATGTGCTGCTCGTGCGGGAGCTCGATTCCCGCACCGATCGACATCCCGCCCGCCTCGCGGGCGCCCTTGTTGCAGGCCTCCATGATCCCGGGGCCGCCCCCGGTGATGACCGCGTAGCCCGCCCGGGCGAAGGCGGCCGCCGTCGCCTCGGCCGCCGCGTAGGCGGGGTCGCCGGGCTTGGTCCGCGCCGAGCCGAACATCGAGACGGCCAGCCCCACCTCCGCGAGCGCGTCGAAGCCGGCCACGAACTCGGAAGTGATCCGGTGGATCCGCCACGGGTCGGTGTGGATGAAGCTCGCATCCTGGCGGCCGAGCAGCCGCTCGTCCTCGGTGGGTCGGTGGCGGGCCGGGACGTCGTCCAACATGGCGCCCGAACGGTACCGCACGGCTCCCCGGCGACCACGCCCGACAGGGGTGCGGAAGGCCGCTTCGGACGGTAGAATGGCAGGCATGGACGCCCTGACCGCGAAGGTGACCCGCGATGCCGAACCTGCCCCGGATCCCGAGGACAGTACGACGGCGCCATCGCGCGCCGCAGCGGCCGGAAGAGCGCTCCGAGCCCCGCATCGCTGAGATCGAGGGCGCCGGCCTGCGCTGGATTCAGCTGGAAGAGCCGACGGCCGTCGAGACGGCTTGGCTCGCGCAGAACTTCGAGTTCCACGAGCTCGATCTCGAGGACGTCCTCTCCACCCGGCAGCGACCCAAGATCGACGAGTACGACGAGTACATGTTCATCGTGCTCCACGTCCCGCACTACAACAAGGAGCGGGCCCGCCTCGACGCGGCCGAGCTGAACGTCTTCATCGGGCGCGACTACATCGTCACGCTGCCGAACGTGCCGCTGAAGCCGGTCGGCCGCCTCTTCGCGCAGCTCGAGGACAACAAGGAGCGGCGCGAGGAGTACTTCTCGAAGGGCTCGGGCTACGTGCTCTACGAGATCCTCTCGGAGCTCTTCGACTACTGCTTCCCGATCCTCGACAAGATCGGGTTCAAGCTCGACCGCATGCGCGAGGCGATCTTCACCGAGCGGCGCTCGGAGGACGTCGTGCGCGACATCTCCGACGTGAAGCACGAGATCGTCTCGTACCGCAAGGTCATCAAGCCCGAGCGCTCGACGCTGCGGCTGCTCGAGCGGACGCGGTATCTGCCCGACGACCTCGAGGTCTACTTCGACGACATCGTCGACAAGGCCGAGCGCATCTGGGACCAGCTCGACAACTACAAGGAGGTCGTCGAGGCGCTGGAGGCGACCAACGAGTCGGTCATCGCCCACAAGCAGAACGACATCCTGCGGCTGCTCACGATCTTCTCAGTCATCCTGCTGCCGCTGACGCTGATCAGCGGCATCTTCGGGATGAACTTCCGCCACATCCCGTTCACGAGCAACTACCACGGCTTCATCGCGACGGTCGCCATCATGTTCGCCATCGCCGTCGTCATGCTCGTGTTCTTCCGCATCAAGCGCTGGATATGACCGAGCGCCTGTGGGCTCCCTGGCGCATGGAGTACATCCAGGGCGGCGTGGACGCGGGCGCGTGCATCTTCTGCGACAAGGCGGCTGCGGACGACGACGAGGCCAACCTGATCGTGCATCGCGGCGAGCGGGCGTACGTCCTCATGAACCTGTACCCCTACTCCAACGGCCACCTGATGGTCGCGCCATACCGGCACGTGGCGTCGCCGGGCGACATCGACGAGGGCGAGCGGGCCGAGCTGTGGGCGCTGCTCGACCGGGCGCTCGGGGTGCTGAGCGACGTGATGGCACCGCACGGCTTCAACGCGGGGATCAACATCGGCCGGGTGGCGGGCGCCGGCGTCGAGGATCACCTGCACCTGCACGTCGTCCCGCGCTGGAACGGCGACACGAACTTCATGCCCGTCCTCGCCGACGTGAAGGTGATGCCCGAGCACCTGACGCGCACGGCGGCCAGGCTGCGGGACGCCTGGGACGACAACCGCGGCTGACCTCGGGCGTCCAGGCCAGGTGTGACGAATCGCGCACGACCGTCACACGGCCGTCAAGAATCACCGCCGACCCCAAACCGGGGTCAGACCCCGAACCTCGCGTCGCGGCCGTTGGCGCGAAGTTGTGACCGGCTCGTCAATCCTCGGCGGTGCGGGCGAACAGGATGTGGTCGCGCCAGGCGCCGTTGATGAAGAGGTACTTCGGCGAGAGGCCGATCTCGGTGAACCCGTTGCGGCGAAGCACGGTCTGCGAGCCGGTGTTGTCGACCAGCGTCGCCGCCTCCAGGCGGTGGAACCCGGCCTCGCCGAACCCCCACTCGCAGACTAGGCCGACCGCCTTCGTCGCGATGCCGCGGCCGTTGAGCCGCTCGACCACCCAGTAGCCGAGGCCGGCGTTCTGGAACGGGCCGCGGGAGATCCGCGAGACGGAGATGACTCCGGCCGGCTCGCCCTCCGACGAGATCAGGAACCGCTCGAGCCGGTCGGCGGCCCGCTCCTGCTGGAGCGCCTTCAGCTCGCGCCGCTGCGCCGCGGACGTGGCGAAGCCGTCCGGCCGCGGAGGGTCGAACGGCTCGAGGAACTCGCGGTTTGCGGAATAGAGCGCCGCCAGGGTGTCGGCGTCGCTCACCTGCAAGGGACGGATGGAGACTGCCACTAGACTCATGCCGCGATGCTCGCGCCCTCCGTGTTCAAGGCATACGACGTGCGCGGCATCGTGCCAGACGAGCTCGACGCGGAGGGTGCATACGCCCTCGCCTGCGGCTACGTCGCCGCCTTCGAGCCCAAGGTGATGGCCGTCGGCCGCGACATGCGCCTCTCGTCGCCCGACATCGCCGCCGCCGCGATCCGGGGCGCCGCCGACTCTGGGGCCGACGTCGTCGACCTGGGCCAGGTCGGCACCGAGATGCTCTACTTCGCGGTCGGCGAGTACGGTTACGAGGGCGGCCTCCAGGTCACCGCGTCGCACAACCCGGCCGCCTACAACGGGATGAAGATCGTCCGCCGGGGCGCGCTCCCCGTCGGCGGCGACACCGGGCTCGACCAGATCAAGGCCCGCGCTCTGGGCGGCGCGCCCGAGCCGGCCGCCACGCGCGGCGAGGTCACCGAGCGCGACGTCTACGCCGCGTTCCACGACCGGGCACTGGGGTTCGTCGACGCGGCCTCGATCCGGCCCCTGAACGTCGTCCTCGACGGCGCGAACGGGATGGCGGGGCCGATGATCGCGCCCATCCTGGACCGGCTGCCCGTGACGGTCCACCCGTACAGCCTCGACCCGGACGGCCGCTTCCCGAGCCACGAGCCCAATCCGCTCCTCGAGGAGAACCGCACGTTCATCATCGCCAAGGTGCGCGAGCACGGCGCCGACCTCGGGATCGCCTGGGACGGCGACGCCGACCGTTGCTTCTTCGTCGACGACACGGGCGAGTTCGTGCCGGGCGATCTCATCACCGCCCTCATCGCCCAGTCGATGCTCGAGAAGCATCCGGGCTCGACGATCGTCTATGACCTGCGCGCGTCGTGGGCCGTTCGCGACACGGTCGCCGCCGCCGGCGGCACCGCGCTCGAGAACCGCGTCGGCCACGCCTTCATCAAGGCCCGCATCCGCAAGGAGGACGCGGTCTTCGCCGGCGAGGTCTCCGGCCACTACTACTTCCGCGACTTCTACTACTGCGACACCGGCGTCGTGCCGGCGCTCGTGATGCTGGAGCTCATCTCGCGCGCCGGAAAGCCGCTCTCGGAGCTGCTGGCGCCGTTCCGCGAGCGCTACCACATCTCCGGCGAGATCAACTCGACGGTGAGCGACGTGCCGGTGAAGCTGCAGCAGCTGAAAGAGCGCTACTCGGGCGACGCGGTGCGCGTCTCGCACATGGACGGGATCTCGTTCGAGTTCGAGGACTGGCACTTCAACGTGCGGCCGTCCAACACCGAGCCGCTCCTGCGCCTCAACCTGGAGGCGCTCGACGCCGGCACGATGGCACGGCGCCGCGACGAGGTGCTCGACCTGATCCGGGCGTGAGCGTGACCGACCGCAGGCCGCCGTTTCGCTTCGCCGTGCGAACGCGGGTGGGGTTCGACGAGACCGATGCCCAGGGCATCGTCTACTACGGCCGCTACATGCCCTACTTCGACCGCGCCCGGGTCGAGTACCTGCGCCATCTCGGCCTGCTGCGGCCCGAGTCCGGCAGCGCGGAGTTCGTGATGCGCGCCCAGCACGTCGAGTACCACGCGCCGGCCCGCTTCGACGACGAGCTCGAGGTGTTCGTGCGCGTGCGCCGGCTGGGCCGGACGAGCGTCACCTGGGAGTTCGAGGCCTGGAACGCCGCCTCCGGCGAGCACCTGGCGACGTCGAGCCAGACCGCCGTCTACGTCGCCGACCGGCGGCCGGTGCGAGTCGACGACGGCATGCGCGGTGCGGTCGCCGCCTTCGACACGGCGGTCGAGTCGTGAGCGCCGCGGTGCTTGCCGAGATCGAGCAGATCGCGGCCGGCGGCGAGGACTCCGACGACATCCTGCGCCGGGTCGTCGACCTGCTCCACGACCGCTTCGACTCGTACTCCTGGATCGGGATCTACTTCGTCGAGGGCGACGAGCTCGTGCTCGGGCCCTGGCGCGGGCCGCAGGCCACCGAGCACGTGCGCATCCCGGTCGGCCAGGGGATCTGCGGCGCGGCGGCGGCCAGCGGCCGCACCGAGATCGTCGACGACGTGAACGCCGACGACCGCTACCTCTCGTGCTTCCTCTCGACCAGATCCGAGATCGTCGTGCCGATCGTCTACGACACGCTCGTCGTCGCCGAGATCGACATCGACTCCGACCAGCCCGGCGCGTTCGGCGAGGATGACCGCGAGTTCCTCGAGCGCGTCGCCGCGGCGATCTCCGAGCACTGCCTCGTGGGCTGGGACACCGGCGGTGTCGAATGGGAGGCGCCGGAGAACTGGGACGACCGGCGCTGACTGCGGCGTGTGGTAGAACTGGCCGACGGTCCCAGAGGGAGGGCAAGACATGACCGATATGGCCGATTCGAGCACCGGATCGCGGCTCTTCGTCCGCCAGTCGTCCGGGCTCGTGCGCGACGTCAGCGTCACGAACGCGCTGTTCTTCAACATCGCGGCGTTCGTCGGGGTGGGGCTCACGCTCTATCCGATCTTCTACTCGCTCGGGTTCATCCCCGTGTGGAAGTGGGGCCCGCTCTCGGAGTACGGCTGGGCGGCGATCGTCACCGGCCTCTTCTGCGTCCTGCTCGCGATCATCTTCGCGTCGCTCACGTCCGTGATGCCGCGCTCCGGCGGCGACTACGTGTTCACGAGCCGCATCACGCACCCGTTCCTGGGCTGGCTCGAAGCGTGGACGCTCGTCATCGCGTCGGTGCTCATCATCGCGTTCGAGGTGCCGCTCGTCCTGCGCAACCTCCAGATCACCGCGCGCATCATCGGCATCGGCGCCGGCGGGAGCTTCTTCCAGGACGCCAACAGCTGGTTCACCGACTCGACCGGGTCGATCACCGGTACTCCCGGGTTCATCGCCTCGCTCGTCGTGCTGGCGGTCATCGCATTCATCGTCCTGCTCCCCACGCGCACCTTCCACAAGGTCGTGACGGCGCTTGCCATCTTCGGCGTGGCGTCGTTCGTGGCGATGTTCGTCTTCGGCCTCCTGGCCACGAGCCGCTCGGACTTCGAGCACAACCTGCCGCAGTACACCGGCGGGCTCTCGGCGGCCAAGATCGCCGCCTCGGGGCATCCGACGTTCCTGCCCGGGCACTCGACCGACATCCTGGGCGACCTCTTCTCGCACACGGTCTTCCCGATCATGCTGTCGATCCTGCTCTTCCAGTACATCGGGTTCCAGTACTCGGCCTACATCGCGGGCGAGGTGCGTGGGAACGTGCGCCGCGGCGTCCTGATCGCGCTGCTCGGGGCGCTCCTGGTGGGCGTGATCGCGAACTCGGTCTACGTCGACCTGATCTCGAACCACTTCGGCTTCGACCTGAACGTGAGCTGGGGGGCCGCGTACTGGGGGTTCAACGAGAACCTCTCGGCGCTGCCGATGGGCCAGCCCAACGCGATGCCGCTCCTGGGGGTGATCGCAAACGGCAGTCTGTGGCCGATCTGGGCCCTCATCAGCTTCGCGGGGGCCATCTTCCCCCTCCTCCTGTGCCCGGTCTACATCAACTTCATCAGCCGTATGCAGCTCGCCTGGAGCCTCGACCGCCAGCTCCCCGAATGGTTCGGCGAGGTGAACGAGCGGCTGCGCGCGCCGCTGAACGCGATCCTGGCGACGCTCGGGCTGACCGCGCTCTTCCTGTTCTTCCAGAGCTACAACGCGCTGCCGCACTTCCTCGCCACGACGGGCAACAAGCTCAACCTGGCCGGGACGGCGTGGTTCTCGATCACGATGGCGATCCTCACATGGACGATGCCGGGGGTGAATGCCATCCTCGTTCGCGTCCGCAGGCCCGACCTGGTGCGGAACGCCCCGTTCGCGAAGGCGCTCCCGTGGGTGGGGCTCGCCTGGCTCGTGTTCCCGGTCTGGGTGTACGCGTTCGGGATCATCAAGCCGATCTGGGACAGCATCACGGCGGAGGGGGTCTCGAAGCTCACCTACCTCGAGACGAACGGCATCCTCGATGCGCTCATCTTCTACGCGCTCGGCGTGGTCATCTACTTCGTGATGCAGATGCGGTCGCGGTCGGCCGGCGTCGATCGCGACATGCTGTTCGCCGAGATCCCGCCGGACTAGCTCGGTGAGGATCTATCTCGCGAGCGACTTCCACGCCGCCGAGACGGCGTGGCGGAAGTTCCTGAACGCGATCCGGTTGAACGTCTACAAGGCGGACGTCGCGCTCGTCGCCGGCGACCTGACCGGCAAGGCGATCGTCCCGATCGTGCGAAACGGCGCTGTCTACGAGGCCGAGCTCTTCGGCGTGCGGCGGCGGGCCGGAAGCGACGAGGAGCTCGCGACGCTCGAGCGCGACATCGCCGACGTGGGCTTCTACTCGTTCGTCTCGACGGCCGAGGAGGCCGACCGGCTGGCGACCGACGCCGATGCCCGTGACCGCCTGCTCCACGAGCTCATGAACGAGCGGGTCGGGCGGTGGATGGACCTCGCCGACGAGCGCCTCGGCGACGGGGATGTGCCGCTCTACCTCATCCCGGGGAACGACGACGACTTCGGGATCGACCCGATCCTGAACCGCGAGGGCGCGTTCGCGCAGAACGCCGACGGGCGCGTCCTCGACATGCTGGGGGAGCTGCAGCTGCTCGCCTCAGGATGGTCGAACATCACGCCGTGGGCGACGCCGCGCGAGGAGCCCGAGGACGCGCTCGAGGACCGGCTCGAAGCGCTCGCCGGCCAGGTGCGCGACCCACGGCGGGCGGTCTTCATGATCCACGTGCCGCCGCACGACTCGGGCCTCGACACGGCGCCGATCCTCGACGAGAACCTCCGCCCCACGATCTCGGCGGGCGACGTCCTGCGCGGGCCCGTCGGATCACTCGCAGTGCGGCGGATCATCGAGCGGTTCGAACCGCTGCTCGGCGTGCACGGGCACATCCACGAATCGGGCGGCGAGCGCAAGATCGGCCGCACGCTCTGCATCAACCCCGGAAGCGAGGCCAATCACGGCATCCTGCGCGGCTACCTGGTCGACGTCGGTCCGGACGGCATCGAGCGGGCGATGCGTGTGGAGGGTTAGTACCTGGTTTCACGCCCAGGCCGATTCGCGCACGTCCTCGGGCGCCTTCAGCCAGTAGCTCTCGCGCATCCACTCGAGCGTCGCTTCGAGGCAGTCCTCGTCCTCGATCCGCGCAGTGATCCAGCCGTAGCGGCCGACATAGCGGGCCTCTGAGACGAACGGCAGCTCCAGCGCCACCTCGCGCTCCTCGCGGGTCAGCTTGAGTGTGACCGAGACGGGCGGACCGTCGCCCAGGATCGCGAACATCGTGCTGCCGCCGCCGACCTTGAAGACGTGGGCGTCGGGGCCGAACGGGTGATCCTCGCGAGCCTGGGGAAACGCGAGCGCGAACTCGCGGATGCTGCCAGCGGCGTCCACGGCCCGCAGGCTACTAGAGCTCGCGCTGGGCCGTCTCGTGAACCGCCGCGACGCCGTAGTAGCGGTCGGCGGCGCGCACGAGCCCGCTCGGGTCGTCGACCCCGCGGAATGTGAAGTCGGCGTCGGAGGCGTCCGTGCCGGCCGTGTCCCAGTCGACGTCGCCGATGCCGAGCAGGCGCTGGAGGATCCCCTGCCGCAGGTTCACGTTCTGGACGCGGTCGACGTGCGTCGTTCGCTCATGGCGGGACACGAGACCGGTGCGAATGTGAATGCGCCGGTCGGTGACGAGGTAGCGGGTGGTGCGGCGCCGGATCCAGCCGACGAGGCACGTCACGACGAGGCCGATGCCGGTCACAACCGTGAACCACGTCGCGTCGACGTCCTGGCCGCCTGCGGTCAAGGCCGCCCAGGCCCCGACCGCCAGGAGCGACACCAGTATCCACTTCACGTAGAACACGAGCATGGACTTCCAGCTGGGATGCCCCTCCCAGACGGTGATTTCGCTCTCGGCACTCATCGCCGCGGGAGTCTATCCGCCCGGTGTGACGCGGTACGCGTCGAAGACCGAGTCGATGTTGCGGAGAGCCTGGAGCAGGGCCCGCAGCTCCTTGACGTCGCCCACCTCGGCCGTGTACCAGTTGCGCGCCATCTGGTCGGCGACATGGCCGCCGTACTCGACGATGTTGGCGCCGTGCTCGGCGAAGGTCCGGGCCACGTCCTCGAGCAGGCGCGGGCGATCCCAGGACTGCAGCGCGATCGTGACGCGGAACGAGCTCGTGGCCGCGTCGGAGTCGTCCCAGCTCACGGCGGTGAACCGCTCCGGCGTCCGCTTGAGCGCACGCACGTTCGGGCAGTCGTCGCGATGGATCGTGATGCCGCGGCCGAGCGAGATGTAGCCCACCACGCCGTCGCCCGGCACGGGCGTGCAGCACTTGGCCATGCGCACGAGAACATCCGGGTCGGTTGCCCCCTCGACCACGATGCCGAAGGACGACGACGCCGCCGGCCGCTTCTGCGGGCGCCGGCTGGGCGTGAGCTCATGCTCGGGGGAAATGACCTCGGCGGTCTTCAACCGGCCGATCAGCTTCGTCACGACCTGGCCGACCTGGATCTTGCCGCCGCCGATCGCGACGTAGAAGTCGTCGGCCTTCTTGAACCCCATCTCGCGGATGATCCCGGCCAGGAGCGGCGACGCCGACACCTTCTGATGCGGCAAGCCGTTCGACTTGAGCGCCTGCTGGAGCGAGTCGCGCCCCTTCTGCTCGAGGTCCTCGCGGGCCTGCTGCGTGAACCACTGGCGGATCTTGTTGCGCGCCCGCGACGTCTTCACGAGGTTCATCCAGTCGCGCGACGGGCCCCGCTCCTGCTTCGAGGTCAGCACCTCGACGAACTCTCCCGACTGGAGCGTGTAGTGCAGCGGCACGATCCGCCCGTTCACCTTCGCGCCGACGCACCGGTGACCGACGTCGGTGTGGACTGCGTAGGCGAAGTCGAGCGGCGTCGCCCCGGCGGGCAGGCTCTTCACCTCGCCCTTCGGCGTGAACACGTACACCTCGTCCGAGAAGAGGTCGACGCGCAGCGTGTCCATGAACTCCTTGGGGTCGTTCGCGTCGCCCTGCCAGTCGGCGAGCTGCGCGACCCACTCGTTGGCGCTGTGCTTGTCCCGCGCTCCGTGCGGCCCCGACTTGTAGAGCCAGTGCGCGGCGATGCCGTACTCGGCCGTCTGGTGCATGTCCTGCGTTCGCACCTGGATCTCGAGCGGCTTTCCCTGCGGCCCGATCACCGTCGTGTGCAGCGATTGGTACATGTTCACCTTGGGCATCGCGACGTAGTCCTTGAACCGCCCGGGCATCGGCTTCCACAACGAGTGGATGACGCCGATCGCGCCGTAGCAGTCCTTGACCGAGTCGACCAGCACGCGCACGGCGGTCAGGTCGTAGATCTCGTTGAACTCCTTGCCGCCCTGCGCCATCTTCGTGTAGATCGAGTACAGGTGCTTGGCGCGGCCGGAGATGTCGGCCTCGATCGAGGCGTGCTCGAGCTCGTGGTTCAGGATCGTCCCGGCCTGGTCGGCGAACCGCTCGCGCTCGTCGCCGGCCTGGTTCACGAGCGACTCGATCTCCGCGTACCGGCGCGGGTGGAGCGTGTGGAAGGCCAGGTCCTCGAGCTCCCACTTGATGGACTGGATGCCGAGCCTGTGGGCCAGCGGGGCGTAGAGCTCGAGCGTCTCCTTCGCCGTCTCGACCTGCTTCTGCTTTCCGAGCGCCGAGATCGTGCGCATGTTGTGGAGCCGGTCGGCGAGCTTGATGAGGATGACGCGCAGGTCGCGCGCCATCGCGACGATCATCTTGCGGTAGTTCTCGACCTGGGCCTGCTCGCGGCTCGCGAAGCTGATCCGGGTCAGCTTGGTGACGCCGTCGACGAGCACGGCGACGTCCTCGCCGAAGCGCTCGCGCACCTCGTCGAGCTCGGCCTCGGTGTCCTCGACCACGTCGTGGAGGAGCGCGGCGGCAATCGTCGCTGTGTCGAGCTTCAGCTCCGCGCAGATGGTGGCGACCGCCACGGGATGGTGGATGAACTCCTCTCCGCTCTTGCGCCGCTGGCCCTTGTGATGCACGCAGGAGTAGTCGAACGCCGCCCTGATCAGGTCGGCGTCGGCGTTCGCGTTGTACTCGGCGATCCGGCCGAGCAGCTCGGCGAGCAGAGGGTCGTGCCGCTCGGCTTCGGCACTGCGAGGCACCGTTGCCATACCCACATGTTAGTGGAGGGGTGCCGGAGTTCCTGCTGGCCTAGCCCGCCTGGGATTCCAGGTAGGCGTGCGAGTGCGCGATCTCGGCGCATGCGGCCCGATAGGTCGGCGACGAGTCGAGATCGACCTTGGCGGCCGCGACGGCACCCGGATCCAGGCCGACCTCGCGCAGGACGGCGCGGCAGCGCTCGACCGTCGCCGGCGGAAGCGTGAGCGAGGCGCCGTCGCGATCGGCCCGCCAGACGGCGGCCAGCACGTCTCGCATGGGCGCCCGCAGCGACACGACCTCGCGCGCGAACTCGACCTCGGCCGGTCCCCACACCAGGTGGACGTGGAGCCGCGAACCGAGCTCGGCGAGAAGCTCGCCGGCGGCCGCGTCGGAGGGCGGGTCGAGCGCGACGACATGGTGGAAGCGGGCGGCGATGCGGTCGGCATCGGCGGCTCCGTACTCGGCGAGCTCGACCCAGCCTGAACCCAGCCGCTCCGCCCGGAGCACGTTGCGCAGCATTCGCGCACGGCGGCGCGCGTCGGCGACGAGGACGAGCGCCGGCTCGCCGGCCGCCACGAGCCTGGCGACGGTGGCGATCTGGACGCCTCCTCCGCGGGAGTCCTCGACGCCGGCGGAGGCCGCGGCGGGGCGAGCGCCGTTCACGTGCGGGATCGGATCGGCGCCCTCGACGACTGCGGCGACCGCGCGGACGAGCATCTGGGCCGACGCCGAGCCGTTCCACTCGTTGCGCGAGAGCCGGTAGGCGACGTCGAAGCGGCCGCCGCTTCGCAGCTCGTCCGCCGCCGGCCCGCGGCCGAACCACACCGCGCTGCAGCGGAACCCGCCCAGCTCGACCGCCATGCGCAGGTGGCGGCCCTCGCCGATCCGCTTCACCTGGTGGAGCGCGGCCGCCGGCGCGAGCAGCATCACGCCCGGGTTCCCGAGCCCGAACGGCTCGAGCCGGTCGAGCTCGTCGGCCAGCTCGAGCGACGTCTCGGCCGGCGCGAGCACGGCGTCGATCCGCTGCGTGCGCTGGAGGTCGGCATCCGAGAGGTGCTCGCCGGCGTGCCCGGCCAGCGCCGCGGCGAAGGCCTCGACATCCTCCGAGCGCATCGTGAGGCCGGCGGCGACGCGGTGGCCCCCGAAGCGGGTCAGGTGGGAAGCCGTGGCGGTGAGGCCGGCGTGCAGGTCGTAGGCGGCGATGCTCCGGCCGGAGCCCTTCGCCTCGTCTCCGTCGCCGGCGATGAGGACGACCGGCCGGCCGTAGCGCTCCACGAGCCTCGAGGCGACGATCCCGATCACGCCCTCGTGCCACTCGGGGTCGTGCAGCACGTACGCGCGCCGCGCCCGCCAGGCGTCGTCGGCGGCCTCGACCTGGTCGACCGCCTCGCGCGTGATGCCGTCCTCGACCGCCTGGCGCTCGCGGTTCAGCGCCTCGAGCCTCTCGGCGAGCGCGCGGGCGCGCTGCTCGTCGGCGGTCAGGAGCAGCTCGAGGGCGGCGTCCGGGTGACAGAGCCGCCCGGCCGCGTTGATGCGCGGCGCGAGCCGGAAGCCGACATCGGTGGACGACGCGTGCGCCCGGTCGACACGCGCCACCGCCATGAGCGCCCGCAGGCCCGGCTTGGACGTCCGCCGCAGGCGCCGCAACCCGGCGCGCACCAGTCCCCGGTTCTCGTCGCGGAGCGGCACGACGTCGGCCACCGTTGCGAGCGCGACCAGGTCGAGGTGCTGCTCGAGCTCGGCAGGATCGCGGCCGGCCCGCCGGTGAAGCGCCTCGGCGAGCTTGAAGACGACGCCCGTCCCGCACAGCTCGGGAAACGGGTAGTCGGACGGGCGCGTGCAGACACGGGTGCAGTCGGGCAGCGCCTCGGCCGGCCGGTGGTGGTCGGTGACGATCACGTCCATCCCCAGCTCGCGGCCACGCGCCACGGCGTCGACGGCGGTGATCCCGCAGTCGACCGTGACGAGCAGCCGGACGCCGTCGGCAGCCAGGCGCTCGACGGTCTCGACCGCCAGGCCGTAGCCCTCCTCGAACCGGCTCGGCAGGTGCGACTCGACGTTCGCGCCGAGCCCCCGCAGCACGGTGACGGCGAGCGCCGTGGCGCAGATGCCGTCCGCGTCGTAGTCACCGTGGACGCAGATCCGCTCGCCGGCCGCGATCGCCCGCTCGATGCGCTCGCACGCCGCGGCCATGTCGCCCAGCCGCATCGGGTCGTGGGCGGGGCCGTCCTGCTCGAGGAACGCGCGGGCCGCATCCGGCGTGGTGTGGCCGCGCCGGATCAGCACCTCGGCGGTCGTGCGCCGGATCCCGAGGGCCTCCGCCAGCGCGGCCGCCTCCTCCGGCGGGCACGGCTCGACGAGCCAGGGAGACGGAGGCGCGGCCATCCGGCCATGCTATGGGGGGCCTCGGACGTGCCCTATCCTGCCGCGGTGCCCGCCGCAGGCGACCTTCACCGGACGATCTGGGGCGACGGGCCGCGCGCCGTGCTCGTCCACGGCAGCATGAGCTTCGGCGAGCTCGCCTTCTCCGAGCAGCGTCCGCTGGCGGAGCGGCGCCGGCTCGAGCTGCTCGACCGGCGCGGGTACGGCACGAGCCCCGACCGGGCGGGCCGCGTGGACTTCGAGGAGGACGCCGGCGACCTGGCGGCACTTCTCTTCGAGCCGGCCCACCTCGTCGGCCACTCCTACGGCGGCATCGTCTGCCTCCTGGCCGCGGCACTGCGCCCCGAGGGCGTTTGCTCGCTCGCGGTGATCGAGCCGCCGGCCTTCGCCCTGGCCCGGGGGACGCCGGCGGTCGAGGAGGTCGTGGCCCGGATCGACCGGCACTTCGCCGAGGGGCAGGCGCTCACGGAGGAGGCGTTCCTGGACGGCTTCCTGCGCGCGTGGGGCTTCGAGCAGCTGCCTCCGCGCACCCTCGCGCCACGGGCTCGGCGCGGCGTTCGCTCGTCGATGACCGAGCGGCCGCCGTGGGAGGCGGAGGT
>Ga0075434_100003648_pt1 | contig 13747 bp, 10 predicted proteins | sample RhiMethybrSRZTD3_FD_75298 | JGI IMG/M metagenome (GOLD analysis project Ga0075434, IMG submission 75298) | Populus rhizosphere microbial communities from Tennessee, USA - Rhizosphere MetaG P. TD hybrid SRZTD3 | ecosystem: Host-associated > Plants > Roots > Rhizosphere > Soil | place: USA... | reverse complement strand
GGTCCAGCAGCCGCGAGCGCAGAATTTCCATGGCCTTGATCTTGTTCTGCAGCTGGGACTTCTGATCCTGGCACTGGACCACGAGGCCGGTGGGGATGTGCGTGACGCGGACGGCGCTGTCGGTGGTATTGACGCTCTGTCCACCAGGCCCCGACGAGCGAAACACGTCGATGCGCAAATCCTTGTCTTCGATCTTGACGTCCACTTCCTCGGCCTCGGGCAGCACGGCAACGGTGGCAGCGGATGTGTGGATGCGTCCCTGGGCTTCCGTCTCTGGCACGCGTTGCACCCGATGCACACCCGACTCGTGGCGCAGGGTGCCATAGGCCTTCGGACCGCGCGCCGCGAAAATCGCTTCCTTGATCCCGCCCAGTGTGCCTTCGCTCAGGGCCAGGGTCTCCACTTTCCAGCCCCGCCGTTCGGAGAACCGCGTGTACATGCGGAGCAGATCGGCGGCGAACAGGGCCGCCTCGTCGCCTCCCGTGCCGGCACGGATTTCCACGATGGCGTCGCGATCGTCCAGGGGATCGGGCGGGACGAGGAGGTCGGTGAGCTGACGCTCCAGCCGCTCGATTTCGGGACGCAGCCGCTCGACGTCGTGCCTGGCCAGCTGGGACAGCTCGGGGTCGTGGTCGGCCACGAGCTCACGCGCCTGCCCCAGCTCGGTCACGAGCCGGGCCAACCGGTCGTTCGTTTGACGAATGGATTCGAGCCGTGCGTGCTCGCGGCCCAGCTGCTTCAGCTGGGCCGGTTGACGCGCGGTCTCGGGGTCAGCCAGCAGCCGGGCGACCTCCTCCGCCCGCGCGAGCGCCTGGCGGAGTCGGGCCTCCATGGACCTTAGCTCGCCGCCGCTTTCTCCGGACGGTACTTCTTGTTGAAGCGCTCCACCCGGCCGGCGGTGTCGATGAGCTTCTGCTTGCCGGTGTAGTACGGATGGCACTTGGCGCAGATTTCGACGTGGATCGCCGGCGTGGTCGACCGGGTCTCGAACGTATTGCCGCAGGCACATTGCACCGTGGCGCGGCGGTAATGCGGATGAATTCCCTGTTTCACAGCGTCATCCTCGTTGAACGAATCGTGTGATATGGAAGTCCGGAAATATAGTCGCCACAGCAAGTTGGCGGTAGCACGCCGGCCACATCCCAGGCCGGTTGGTGTTTTTGTCCGGGTCAGGTTCGGCTCCGCCCGGCCGCACCGCTCGCGATCCGCGAACTAATCCCTACACGCGCACTTACGACGTTCGGTCGTGTACCACGTCTTGGCGCAACCATCGCGCGGCGTCTTGCATCCCCACAATGGACGCGGCATATCACGGAGTCCGGCGCCGGTGGCGCCGTCACCTCACCTCGCACGGGAGTGAATCGTGGAACGTCGTGACTTCGTTCAACTCACCGGGACGGCCCTCGGCGCGGTGACGGTGCCGATCTGGGGGGGGGGCCAGCGAGTCGCCGATTTCTCCGGCTCGCTCACGCCGATTCCCTCCGCCGACAAGAAGGCCCTGGCCGACGTCGCGCTGAATACGGCCAAATCCCGGGGCGCGACCTATGTCGACGTCCGCATCGGCCGCTATCTGAATCAGTTCATCACCTGCCGCGACACCAAAGTCCAGAACATCACCAACACGGAATCCTACGGTTGCGGCATCCGGGTCATCACCAACGGCACCTGGGGCTTTGCGTCCACGAACGACGTCACCCCGGACGGCATCGCGCGCGCGGCCACCCGGGCCGTGGCGATCGCGCGCGCCAACAGCCGCCTGCAGACGGAGCCGGTGCAGCTGGCCGCCGAGCCCGGACACGGCGAGGTGGCCTGGCGCACGCCGATCAAGAAGAACGCCTTCGAGATCCCGATCTCCGAGAAGGCGGACCTGCTGCTCGCGGCCAGCGACGCGGCGCTCAAGAACGGAGCCAACTTCGTCAATTCCCTGCTGTTCCTGGTCAACGAGCAGAAGTACTTCGCGTCGACCGACGGCAGCTACATCGATCAGGACGTCCATCGCATCTGGCCCGTGTTCGTGGTGACCTCGGTCAACACCGAAACGGGCAAGTTCGAGACCCGTAACTCGCTCAGCGCGCCGCGCGGCATGGGGTACGAGTACCTGGACGCCGGCGCGGGCGAGAAGGTCACCGGCCCGGCCGGAGCGAACACGATCACCTATCGTGATTCCTATGACATGATCGAGGACGCCAAGCTCGCCGCCACGCAGGCAAAAGCGAAGCACACGGCGAAGTCGGTGGAAGCCGGCAAGTACGATCTGGTGCTCGATCCGACGAATCTCTGGCTCACGATCCACGAATCGGTCGGTCACCCGCTCGAGCTGGATCGGGTGCTGGGCTACGAGGCCAACTACGCGGGCACGAGCTTCGTCACGCTCGACAAGTGGCGCAGCCACAGCTTCAACTACGGCAGCCCCATCGTCACGCTGTTCGCCGACAAGACGCAGCCCGGCTCGCTGGGCGCCGTCGGCTACGACGACGAAGGGGTGAAATGCAAGCGGTGGGACCTGGTGAAAAACGGGATCCTGGTCAATTACCAGGCGATCCGCGATCAGGTGCACGTGATCGGGCAGAACGCGTCGCACGGGTGCTGCTACTCGGACAATTGGAGCGACGTGCAGTTCCAGCGGATGCCCAACGTCTCGCTCGAGCCGGGCACCGCCCAGATGACCCCGGAGCAGATGATCGCGGGCGTCGAGAAGGGGATCTACATCGTCGGCGACAGCTCGTACTCGATCGACCAGCAGCGATACAACTTCCAGTTCTCGGGCCAGCTGTTCTACGAAATCTCCGGTGGGAAGATCGTCGGCCAGCTGCGCGACGTCGCCTATCAGTCGAATACCCAGGAGTTCTGGAACTCCTGCCAGCAGATCTGCGATCAACGGGATTACCGGATGGGAGGCTCGTTCTTCGACGGCAAGGGACAACCGGGCCAGATCAGCGCCGTGTCCCATGGCTGCTCCACATCCCGGTTCAACGGTGTCAACGTCATCAACACGGCGAGGAAACTCTAACATGGCACCGCTCACACCCGACCAGGCCCGCGCGCTGATGGGGAGGGCGCTGCGGCTCACCAAGGCCGACGCCTGCGAAGTCAATCTCAACGCCAATTCCGGCGGCAATATCCGCTACGCCCGCAATTCCGTCACGACGGCGGGGGCGACCGAGGACCTCCAGATGGTGGTGCAGTCGAACTTCGGAAAGCGGTCCGGGACCGTCACCATCAACGAGTTCGACGACGCGACCATCGAGCGGGCGGTGCGGCGCTCCGAGGAGCTGGCGCATCTGGCGCCCGAGGACGAAGAGTTCATGCCGCCGATGGGGCAGCAGCAGTACGTGACCTCGCAGGCGTACTTCGACAACATCGCGAACATCACGCCGGAGTACCGCACTCAGGTCGCGGCCAACAGCATCAATCCGTCCAAGGCGAAGGAGTGCACGGCCGCCGGGTTCCTGCAAGATGGGGCACAGTGGCAGGCGATGATGAACTCAGCCGGGTTGTTCGCCTATCACCGCTCCACCCAGGCCAACTTCTCAGTCACGGTGCGGGCCAACGACGGCACCGGCTCCGGCTATGCCACCCGCGAAGCCAACGACCTCACCAAGTTCGACGTGGACTCCGCGTCCCGCATCGCACTCGAGAAGGCGGCCGCGAGCCGGAATCCCCTGGCCATCGAGCCGGGCAAGTACACCGTGATCCTCGAGCCGGAAGCCGGGATCAATCTGCTGGCCAACCTGATTTTCAACTTCGACGGCCGGCAGGCCGACGAAGGGCGCAGCTTCATGGCCAAGGCGGGCGGCGGCACCAAGGTCGGCGAGAAGCTGGTGGACGAGCGGGTACACATCTGGTCGGACCCGGCCCATCCCGACATCCCCACGTCGCCCTGGCAGGGAGACGGACGGCCCTATGAACGGACCGACTGGATCGCCGGTGGCGTCGCCAGGAACCTGTACTTCTCCCGCTACTGGGCCCAGAAGAAGGGCGTCAAGGCGACCCCCTTCCCGCCCAACCTGATCATGGACGGCAGTACCGCGACCACCGAGGAGCTGATTCGCGACACGAGCCGCGGCGTGCTCGTGACCCGGACGTGGTACATCCGATCGGTGGATCCGCAGACGGTGCTCGTGACCGGGCTGACGCGCGACGGCACGTTCTTCATCGAGAACGGGCAGATCAAGCACGCCATCAAGAACTTCCGGTTCAACGAAAGTCCGGTGATCATGCTCAACAACCTGGACGCGCTCGGACGGCAGCAGCGCGTTTCGGGGTCGGACGCCGGCATTACGAGCCTCATGCCCGTGATGCGGATCCGGGATTTCACGTTTACGAGTTTGTCGGACGCCGTGTGACAGCGTGGTGTCCGGGGTCAGGGGTCCGGTGTCCGGGCGCTTCCCTTAGATTCCCGGACACCGGGCCCCGGACCCCGACATGAACCGCGCCCAATTTCTCTCCACGCTCTCCGCCGTCGCCCTCGCCCCGTGGGCGGAAGCGCGGGCGATGGCGCTGGGGCGGCGGCGGGCGGATTTCATCTTCACGCGCCTCCGCTACGCCTCCGGGGACTGGGACGTGGACCAGCGGATGCCCGCCAACCTGCTCAACTCGCTGATCGAATACACGACGGTGGGGGTGGCCACGCGGGAGCGCATCGTGCCGCTGGCCAGTACGGCCGTGCTCGACACGCCGTTCGCCTACATGGCCGGGCATCGATTGGTCCAGTTCACGAAGCCCGAACGGGAGGTGTTCGAGCGGTACATAACGAACGGCGGCTTCGTGTTCGTGGACGACTGCAATCACGACATCGACGGCCTGTTCGCCAAGTCGTTCGAAGCCCAGATGGCCGCCATCTTCGGTGCCGGCGCGCTGCGCAAGCTGCCCAACGATCACGAGCTGTACCGGTCCTTTTTCACGTTCCCCCATGGGCCGCCGACCACCGCGTTCGAGCTGAACGGTTGGGGCGACGACCTGGTGCACGACTACCTCCAGGGCATCGTCGTGAATGGACGCGTGGCCGTGCTGTACAGCAGCAAAGACTATGGATGCGAATGGGATTACGATTTCCGCAACAAGCGATTCCTGGCCGAAGACAACACCAAGTTCGGCGTCAACATCGTGATGTACGCCATGACGGCTTGAGACCCGGGTGACCACGACCATCCAGAACGAAACCGATCTCGCCGCGCTGCGGGCGAGGCTCGGCGCGCTGCGCACCGAAGTCGGCCGCGTCATCGTCGGGCAGGAGCAGGCGATCGAGGAGCTGCTGCTCACGTTCCTGGCCGGCGGCCACAGCCTCCTGGAAGGCGTTCCGGGACTCGCTAAGACGCTGATGATCCGCACCATCGCCGAAGCCGTGGATCTCACGTTCCGGCGCATCCAGTTCACGCCCGACCTGATGCCGAGCGACATCGTGGGGACGGAGATCCTGGAAGAGGAGCACGCCACGGGCCGGCGCTTCTTCAAGTTCGTCCACGGTCCGGTGTTCGCCAACATCGTGCTTGCCGACGAGATCAACCGCACGCCGCCCAAGACGCAGGCCGCGCTGCTGGAAGCGATGCAGGAATACGCGGTCACGTATGCCGGGACCACGTATCCCCTGCCGCGGCCGTTTTTCGTGCTGGCGACCCAGAATCCCATCGAGCAGACCGGCACCTATCCCCTGCCGGAAGCCCAGCTGGACCGCTTCCTCCTCTATATCCGGATCCCGTACCCGGCCGCGGACCAGGAGCTCGAGATCCTGCGACGCACCACGGGACGGGCCGTGCCGGAAATCCGCGCCGTCCTGAGCGGACCGGAGCTGTTGCAGGCGCAGGCCCTGACCCGCGACGTCCACATCTCCGACGATCTCCTGGACTATGTGACGCGGCTGGTACGGGCCACCCGACCCGAACAGACGACGATCGCGTTCGTCAAGGAATGGACCCGTTGGGGCGCCGGCCCCCGGGCGGGCCAGGCGCTCGTGCTGGCGGCCAAGGCGCGCGCCGTGCTTCGCGACCGGCTGGCGGTCACCCTCGAAGACCTGCGCGCCGTGACCCCTCCGGTGCTGCGGCATCGCGTGCTCGTCAACTTCCGCGCGGAGGCCGAGGGCATTGGGGCCGACGAAGTGACGCGGCAGCTGTTCGAGGCGGTGCCGGAGCCCCGGAGCCCACTCAGCTAACACGGCCCCCGTGTCGTCCGCTGCGCCTCCCCCCCTTCCCCACTCCATCGACCCGAAGACGCTCGCGGCCCTGGGCGACCTCACGCTCGCCGCCCGGACCGTGGTGGACGGTTTCATGTTCGGCGTGCACCACAATCGAATTCCCGGGGCCGGGCTCGAATTCAGCCAGTACCGCAGCTACCAGCCGGGCGATGATCCGCGCCGCCTCGATTGGAAGTTGTTTGCCCGCTCCGATCGCTATTTCCTGCGCGACGCCGAGACCGACACCAGCGTCACCGTGCGCTTCGTGCTCGACGCCAGCGGCTCCATGGCGCAAGAGGAAGCAGGGCTCACCAAGCTCGACTACGCACGGCTGATCGTCGCCGCGCTCGCGCTGCTGGCCCATCGCCAGGGGGACGCGGTCGGGCTCACCACGGTGTCGGGTGGCGAAGCAGAGGTCCTGCCCCCACAGCGCTCGCCGCAGCTCCTGCACCGCCTGTTGCACACACTGGAGCAGATCACGCCGACCGGCGTTTGGCCCGACTGGGAGCGGATGCGAGGGCTGTTCACCGCCGGAGGCACGCGCGGGATCCTCGTGGTCGTGACCGACCTGCACGAGCGCGCCGACGAGATCCGCACCCTGGCCGCCAAACTGACCGCGCTGCGCCACGAGGTGCTGGTGTTCCATGTCATCGGAGCGGTGGAGCGCGCGTTCCGCTATCAGGGCGTGGTCACCTTCGAGGAGCTCGAGACCGGACGCCGCGTCGAAGTCGATACCGACGCGGTCCGGGCATCCTACCTGGCCGCCCTAGAGCAGGATCTAGCGCTGCAGCAGCGCTCGCTCGAAGGTGCTGGAGTCGACTACACGCGATTCTCTCTCGACCAACCGCTCGACCTCGCGCTGCGTCAGTATCTGGTCGGGCGGACGCGGCGGCGCTGAGCGTGCTCGGCTTCCTTGCTCCGCTCTGGCTCGCCGGCCTGAGCGCGCTCGCCGTGCCGGTGGCCCTCCATCTCTGGAGTCGTCGGGGCGGCCGGCCGATCCGGGTCGGCAGTATCCGCCTTCTGGCCGGTTCTCCCCCGGCGACGCGTCGCAGCTGGATCATTCAGGATCCGTGGCTCCTGGCGCTCCGCTGCACGGTGCTCGCGGCGCTGGCGCTGGCGTTGGCTCGACCCTTCTGGGCCGCCAGGGCGCCGAGGGCACGCTCTCTGGCGCTTGTGGCCAGCGAAGTAGTGGATCGCGGGACCCTGGTCGATTCGCTGCGGCGGGCGGGACTCGCGGTGACCCTCCTGGAAGACGATGCCGGCCGCACTCCCAACCTGTGGACCGCGTTGCGTCGGGCGGATCGAACGGCGCCACCCGGCACGCGTTTTGTCGTTTTCGCGCCGGACCGGTTGCGGTATTTCGCGGGAGAACGGCCCACCCTGCGCGCCCATGTCGAATGGCACACCCGGGCAGCGGCACTGCCCGGCGAAGTCGCCCCCAGCGTACCGGCGGCCCGAACCGTCGTGGTGTTCGCGGATCCGGCCCGCCTGGACGATGCGCGCTATGTGAGCGCGGCGTTCACCGCCGCCGGAGACGCGACCGGAATCGTCGCGGTGGTCTCCAATCATGTCGCGAGCGCCGGCGCGGCTCCTGGATCGGCCGACTGGATCGTCTGGCTCTCCGAGCGCGCGATCCCCGAGCCGGTGCTCGAGCAGCTGCGTCGCGGCGCCGTCTTGCTCGCCGATGCCGGTGCGGCCACCGCGCAGCGGCATCGTTCCCGGATCCTCACCGGGCCACAACCGAGCGACGTCTGGACGGCGCGTGCGGTTCGAGCCACGTCCGGCGGCGCTCCGGTCTGGATGGACGGCACGGGAGCGCCGCTCCTGACCGTTACCAGCGAAGGCCAGGGGGGGGGTCGCTTCTATCGCTTCAACAGCCGGTTCTTCCCCGCATGGAGCGACCTCGTGTTGCGCCCGGCTTTCCCCATGGCGATGGCGCGACTCTGGTCGGGTGCGGATTCGATTCGCGCCACGCCGGACGATCGACGCATCACGGTCAGCCAGCTCCTGCCCGCCGAGCAGCCGAGTGCACCGATGACACCCGGCGTGCCCCGCCATTCACTGTTCATACCGCTCTGGATTGCGGCGGTGCTCGCGTTCCTGCTCGAGCGCCGACTATCGGCGCGGTCAGCGTGAACCTCCTCGATCGCCTCATTGCCCGATGGCGCCGCCGGTGGACGCTGAGCGTCGCGTTGACTTGCGTCGCCACTGGACTGCTGGCAGCCGTGGTGGCGAGTCGTGTGCTCGGTGCCACGCCCACCCTTGGGATAGCTGCCGGGGCGGCGCTGGCACTCGTGCTCGTCCTGCGGCGCAAGCGGGTCGACCGCCTCGCGATGGCCCGCCACCTGAATCGCACTGTGCCCGCTCTGGAGGAGAGCGCCGACCTGCTGCTTCGATCCGCCGACACTCTGTCTCCCATCCAACAGATGCAACGTGCGCGGCTCGAGCGGACGCTCGGGGGCCTGGCGCCGGAGCCGGCGCTTCCCAAACGAGGACTCCGCCTGGCGGCCGGGTTCGCTTCGGTGGCTCTGCTCGGTTCGCTCGGCCTGCTCGCGATCGCGCCACGAGGCGAGGCGCGCTCCATGGCCGGGCCGGCCGCGGGTCCCACGGCTGGTGCCGCGATACCACCAGCCGTCTCGGACGTGCAGATCACGGTCACGCCGCCGGCGTACACGGGGAAAGCCCAGCGTCGGACCGGCGGGTGGGACCTCGAGGTCGAGCAGGGTGCCCGGGTCACGTGGCGACTCCGGACCACACGACCTGTGAATCGTATCCAGCTCGTGACGACAACCGGCGACTCGACCGAGGGCAGGCGCCGGAGCGACCGCGAGTTCGAGGTCGCGCTCCCCGCGGAACGATCATCGCTCTACCAGATCTCGCTGCAGGACGGGGGAACGGCAGTCTCCAGCGACTATCACCGTCTCACCGTGATTCCCGACGCTCCACCGACCGTGACCGTCGTTCGACCGGAGCCGCGGACCGAGATTGCTTTCCGGTCCTCTGTCGTGGTGCCGCTCGAAGTCCTGGTCTCCGACGACTACGGCATCGCGGACGCCCGCATCGTGGCGACCCTGACGACCGGTGCCGGCGAAGCCGTGAAGTTCCGTGAGCAGACGCTCGACTTCGAGACCCGGACTCCGCGCGGTGCCTCACCGGCGAGCATGATCTTCCGGCGCACGCTGAATCCTTCCGCGCTGGCGATGCAACCCGGCGACGAGCTGTACTTCTACGTTCAGGTGCACGACAATCGTCTCCCGGAGCCCAATGAATCCCGCTCGGAAACGTTCTTCGTTTCGCTTGCGGACACGGCCCAGGTCGTGCTGGCGGACTGGAGCGGGCTCGCGGTGAACGCCCTCCCCGAATACCTCCGCAGCCAGCGGCAAATCATCATCGACACGGAAACCCTCCTGGCCCAGGCGGCGAGCCTCGCGCCGCAAACGGTGCACGACCGGTCCAGCAACATCGGGATCGACCAGCACCTGCTGCGGGAGCGCTATGGGGAGATCATCGGCCAGGAAAACGTGGTGGCGGGCACCGAGCCGACGATCGAGCACGAGCATGACACACCCGAGAGCGCGACGCTCCTGGCCGAGACCGTGAAGGACACGTTGCAGGCGGCCGTGGCGCAGATGTGGGAGGCCGAGCTGCGGCTGCGGACCTACGAACCCCGGGCGGCCTTGCCGTTCGAGTACCGGGCGCTCGAGCTCCTCAAGGTGGCCCAACAGGCGGCCCGCATCTACGTCAAGCGTGTCGGCTTCGAGCCGCCGCCGCTCGAGCCGGATCGCAAACGTTTGACCGGGACGCTCACCGCGATCGGCAATCCGACGAACCGGCGCGAGGTGGTTGCTGCTCCATCAATGGCGACTGTCCGTGCGGCGCTGACGGTGGTTCAGCGCCTGCGCGCAGGCGGACAGGGTGAGCCGGGTGACGCGGATGCGCTCGAGCGCGCGGGACGGGAGCTGGCGAGGCTCGCGATCGCCCAGCCGGGTGCCCATCTGGAGACGCTGCGCGATCTGCGGATGTTGATCGATGCGCGGGCTCGCGCGACGGACTGCGGCGACTGCCTGCCGCGCCTCGAACGCGGACTGTGGGCTGCGCTGCCAGTCGCCGACCCCGATCGGGGATCTCGGACGGAGCGCACCACCGGCGTGGTACGGGACTATTTCGATCGCCTGCAACGAGCGGGGAGACCCTGACGTGAGACTGTGGCGTCGAATCGCGTTCGGCACCGCGGTGCTGTCCCTGCTCGGCATCGGGCTGCGGCCGACCTGGCCACGTCCCGTGTCGACCGATGAGGCCGTGCTCGTAACCCCGGGTGCGGACGCAGGCGCTGTGCGCCGTCTGGCGGATTCGCTCGGGACCACGGCCGTGTTCCTGGATCCGGCGGAAATCGGGAGCATCACGTCGCTGCGACGACTGCACGTGGTCGGTTGGGGGCTCGAGCCGTCGCGTTGGCCCGAGCTCGGCACCATGCCCGTCGTGATCCATGCCGCTCCCCCGCCGGTGGGCTTTGCGCGAGTATCGTGGAACACCAACCCCGTCCTGGGCGACGGCCTCGAGATCGAAGGCCGGGTCAGTGGTCTCGCGGAAGGGACCACAGTCGCACTCATCGATCCTGCCGGACGCCTCGATTCCGTCCACGTCAAACGTGACGGCGCCTTTCAGCTCGACGCCCGACCGAGCGGGGCCGGCCGCCAGATGTACGTGCTTCTAGCCGGGCCGATCACGCACCCTGTGGTTCAGGAGACGCTGGCGGTCAACGTAGTCCCGCCAGCCCCTCACCGGCTTCTGGTGCTCGAAGCGACCCCGAGTTTCGAGACGAGCGCGCTGCGAGACTGGCTGGCGCATCGCGGCGGCTCGATCGCGATCCGCACCGCGGTGAGCCGGGACCGCTACCGGACGGAGTTCGTCAACCAGGACCGGATCGCGCTCACACCGCTGACTGATCGCCTCCTCGCACGCTTCGACGTCGCCGAAATCGATGGGCGGTCTCTCGCCGCGTTGACTGCGTCCGAACGCGCCGTGCTGCGTCGAGCGGTCAGCGAGCAGGGCCTCGGCCTGCTCGTCCTCCCCGACACGGCTGTGTTCGATTCGAACGCCCGTTTCTCCGACCGCGGGTTCTTTTTTGATTTCGCGTTGCATCGCGTGGTGGATCTGGAGGAGCGTAGCGTGCATCCCAGCTGGGCCTCCCTCGTAGGGGACCCGGAGCGGACAACCACGGTACCGGCGGCGCCTTACCTGCTGCGCGATCACTTCGGTGTCGAGCCGCTGATCGAAGACGGGGCCGGTGGTATCGTGGCCCAGGTCACGCCTCGTGGGATAGGAATGATCGGCACGAGTCTCGTGACGGGATCCGGTCGCTGGTTACGCACCGGGAAAGGCGAAACCTATTCGGCCTACTGGTCCACCCTCTTCGCAGCCGTCACGGGCGGACGCGCCACGGGACTCCCCACCGTTGAGACAGCCGGACCATGGCTGGTCCATCGTCCCGTAACGGTCAGCGTCGTGGGAGCGGATTCCTCACCATTGGCCGTCGTCACGACGCCATCGGGTGCTCGTGACTCCATTTTCCTCTCGGCCGATCCGCTGCGGCCGGACGTCTGGCTTGGCGTGTTTTGGCCACGCGAACCAGGGTGGCACGAGGTCGGTGGAGCCGCGTTCTTCGTTCAGCCGGCCGAGTCCTGGCAGGCGCACCAGGCGTCGGAACGGCTGGACGCCATGGCTGGCCGCGCCGCTTTCCAGGGGATGGCCAGGACGGCAATTCGAACCGCCCCTGTTCCCGTCCCGCCCATCTGGTTCTTCGGGCTGTTGCTGCTCAGCGTAGCGGTGCTCTGGTCGGCCCGGCGGTCATTGTCCGCCGTGGCCCGAAGCGCAACTGGCATCGCGAGTTGACCGGCTTCCGGAATGCTCGGGGCGAATTGACACCGAAGGCACCTCGCCATAAGCTTGCCCCATCCCAACGCGTTCTCACGAGGGGAGTTCGAGTGTCCGTCGAGGCTGCCCTGCAGAAGGTTCCCCTGTTCAGCCAGCTCGGCCCCCCGGATTTACAACGGGTGCTCGAGGTGGCCCGGGAACGTGCCTACCCCAAAAACTCGGTCATCCTGTTCGAAGACGACCCCGGTGACGCGCTGTACGTGGTCAAGCAGGGCCAGGTCAAGGTGGTGCTGATCGGCGAGGATGGCCGCGAAGTGATTCTCTCGGTGCTGGGTGAGGGAGATTTCTTCGGCGAGATGGCGTTGATCGACGACGAGCCGCGCTCCGCGCACGTGATCGCGATGGGCGACTCCACGCTGCTCGTGCTGCGCCGCGAGGATTTCCAGGGTCTCCTGATGCAGACTCCCGCGATCGCCCTCGCGATGCTGCGCGAGCTGACGCGACGGCTGCGGCGCGTGGACGAGAAAGTCGGCAGTCTGGTATTGCTGGACGTCAACGGCCGGGTGGCCCGGCTGCTGCTCGACCTCTCGGAGGAAGCGGGCGGGGAGCGCATCACGCGTCGGCTCACGCACCACACGATCGCGCAGATGATCGGCTCGAGTCGCGAGACCGTCAGCCGCACGATGCGGGAGCTCGTGGATAAGGGACTGATCGAAGTGTCCCGGCGCGATATTGTGATCCGTGACCGGTCCGCGCTGGAATCCGCGGCCGGAAGGTCTTAACCGGGTGAGCGGGGTCACGAGCCCCCGGTGAGCGACCGACTTGTCCTACCTTGCAGATTTTCCGTAACTTAGCTCAGGACTCGGCGTGCCAAATCGCATGGCCTACACGGTGACCTTTTGGGGAACCCGGGGCTCGATCCCGACCCCCGGGGCCTACACCGCGCGCTACGGCGGGAACACGTCGTGTGTCGCGCTCGAGGGCGCCGGCGAACAGCTCGTGATCTTGGACGCCGGGACCGGCATTCGTGGCCTGGGCGCGACACTGGTGGGACGACAAAACGGAGCCGTGAAGGCGGAGATCCTCCTGTCGCACACCCACTGGGACCATATCCAGGGGTTGCCCTACTTCAAACCGTTTTTTGCGGCGGGCAACTCGGTGCGGATCTGGGGTTCAAAGCAGGGCGCGACGTCGCTGGACGAGATCTTGCACCTGCAGATGGACCCGGCCGTGTTTCCGGTGCCGCTCACCGCGGTCTCGGCGACGTTGTCGGTGCAAGAAGTTGCGCCCGGTGGCGAGTTCACGGTGGGGCCGTTCCGCGCCCGGGCGATGCAGCTGCGGCATCCGGGCACGACGCTGGCCTACCGGCTGGTGCCGGCTGTGGGCGGCAACAGCATGGCCTACGTGACCGACAATGAGCTGGGACCCGGCGGGACGTACGACATTCCGTCGACCTGGCGCCGGGATCTGGTGCAGTTTCTGTCGGGCGTGGATCTGTTGATCCACGACGCGATGTACACGCCGGCCGAGCTCGAGACGCACCGCGGCTGGGGGCATTCGTCGTACGAGGAAGCGGTCGTGCTGGCGGCGGAGGCCGGGGTCAAGCGGCTGGTGATGTTTCATCATGAGCCGGAGCACGACGACGGCGCGCTGGACGCGGTCCTTGTCGATGCGCGTCGCACCGCCGCCAAGCTGGGACGGGGG
>Ga0075434_100003646_pt1 | contig 13749 bp, 5 predicted proteins | sample RhiMethybrSRZTD3_FD_75298 | JGI IMG/M metagenome (GOLD analysis project Ga0075434, IMG submission 75298) | Populus rhizosphere microbial communities from Tennessee, USA - Rhizosphere MetaG P. TD hybrid SRZTD3 | ecosystem: Host-associated > Plants > Roots > Rhizosphere > Soil | place: USA... | reverse complement strand
CGAAGATGTCGAGCTTGCCGTCGTTGTCGTAATCAAAGAAGAACGTTCCCCAGCCGACGTAGTCGAGCGCGATCTGGCCGAGGCCCACGCGATCGGCGATGTCCTGAAATTCGAGGGGACGGTCACTTGTGTGCTCGTAGAGTGCGTTCTCCTGCGCGATCCAGTGGGTGATGAACAGGTCGAGCTTCTGGTCACCGTCCCAATCGCCGATCGCGAGGCCCATGGCGCTGCGGTAGTCGGCGACGTGCGCCTCGTGGCTGACATCGGCGAACGTGCCGTTGTGCAGATTTCGAAACAGCTGATTGTCACTGACATCGTTCGCCACGTAGAGATCGGGCCAGCCGTCGTTGTCGAAATCGGACCAGGTCGCTTCCAGGCTTTTCCCGGCCGCGCCCACGACGCCCGCCGCCACCGATACTTCGCTAAACGTCCCGTCGCGATTGTTGTGATAGAGCAGATTGCGCTCTGGTGGAAACGCGTTGGGGTTGATGCCGACGGGGTTCTCCACGTCCTCGTATCCGCGCGATGCAGCGGCGGTCACCACGGGCCGGGGCCGCGTGTACTTCACGTATCCCGTGACGTAGAGATCGAGGAATCCATCGCGGTCGTAGTCGCCCCAGGCCACGCCGGACCAGAAGCCGAGCTTGCCGCCGAGTCCGGATTGGCGCGTGCGGTTGGTGAAGGTCCCGTCGCCATTGTTGTGCAGCAACACATTTTCGCCGTACGCCGACACCGCGAGATCGAGCCAACCATCGTTGTCGTAATCACCCCATTCAGCGCCCATGCCCCAGATCCGCAGGTCCACGCCCGCCTGCGCGCTGACGTCGGTGAACGTGCCATCGCGATTGTTGTGGTAGAGCGCGCAGTGCGCCGGGGATTTCCGCAGCGAGTCGGCGCTGAGCGTGATCGGACCGGCTACGTTGACGAGGAAGAGATCGGGCCAGCCGTCATTGTCGTAGTCGCCCCACGCGGCGCCCGAGCCCATGTCTTCGGGGATCTGCGATGTGCGCGTCCCCCAGAAATGCCGGAAGGTGATGCCCGCCTGTTGCGTGACATCGGTGAATGTGACGCGCGGGTAATCGGGTGGCAGCGAGCGCGCGAGGTCCGCGGTCAGGCCTTCGACGGTGCCGCCGGGTTCGTAGTCGCCGCGCGGCTTCAGAGCGCGCCGTGTGACAACACCAGTGACAACGATGAACACGAGCGCCAGCGCCGCGGTGAGCGCGAGCCGCCGATGCCGGCGTGTAAAACGGGAGTTAGTTGCCACCGACGGCGATACTCGTCGAATCCTGAGATACCACCGTGACGGGGGAGGTGATACCCGACGACTCGCCGAAGAGGAAGTTGAGCAGGAACTGATCGATCTTGCGGTAGAGCAGCCGCGCGTGGACGTCGAGGCGCGTGACGGGGCCACGTGGCGACGTGAATGCCACTCGTTGGCTGTCGGTCTCGCCGCCGGCGCCAGGAAGTCTCGCGAAAGACGTGGCAGGGCAGTTGAACGAGAACTCCGCGCGATCGGACTGGCCCGGGAACATCGAACGCCGATATCGCACGCCCACCATTTCCCAGAGATTGTGGCGGTCGATCAGCTTCCCGTATTGATCCACCGGCTCGGCCTTGAAGATGAACGAGCCCGGATGGATGAAATGCCGCTCGTCGCGCTGGCCGGTCTCGTAGACCACGTTGCCGTTTTGATCGCGCACCACGATCTCGACCCACGACTGGATGATGTCGAGCGGGCCGGTCGGGAAGTCGTGGCCAACTTTGTTGTTCGTAATCAGCACCTGGAGGTCGATCGACTCGCCGGGCCGCACGCGCGCCGGCGCCACGAGCTCGATCGGAACCGCGGGGCCCTTGCGCCATTTGTCTGCGATCTCGGGTACGTCGATCCTGCCCTGCAGCCACCGCTCGGTGAGGGCCGCATGTTTGTCCGCACCGGGCAGCTTGAGCGCGACGGGCATGAACTGATTGGCCGCAAGGAAACGGTGGCTGCGCGCGCGACCATCATTCGGCGAGCGGTTGTAGTCGCGGTCGTCGCCGCTGGCCGGATCCTGCGAGGATTCGAGCGGCATGTGGCATTCACGACATTCGATGGTCCGACGGGGATTGAGCGTGTCGTTCCACCGGCTCTTGCGCCAGTTGTCGTATTGATTCTGCAGCTGCACCCATCCGACCTGGTTGATCTCGCGATCGATGAATTGCTTGTGACATGCCGCGCAGAACTCGGGACTCTTGAACAGGCCGTGCTGCAGCGAGCGCACGTGCTCCTGGGGATAGGCGCGGATCAAGAAGTTGCGCAGGGTCCGGGCGCCGGAGCCGTCCTGCATCTCGAACATGTAGCGAGCCGGTTGCGCGATGACGTAGCTGGCATTGCCTTTGACGTCGGTTTGGCGGATCGCGTGACAGGCGATGCACGAGACTCCCTCGTCCCGACCGACCGCCGTCGTCAAGTCCTGGCGGTACAGGTTCTTCGCGCCGGCGAACAGCGAGATGGGATCGTGACATCCGGCGCAATAGCGCGTCGATTCCGGTCCGTTCTGTTCGCCCATCGACGTCTGGATCGCGCGGAAGCCGAGGTCCATCGCTGAATAGCGATGCGCACTCACCGACCATTCCTCGTAGATCTGCTGATGACATCCGGCTTGTCCGCAGGTCTTCGACCCGCTCAGTGAGCGCGTGTCGAACGCCTGCGACGTGTTGGTGCGAGCCAAGCTGGGGGCGAACGGGCGGTCGGGTCCGTAGACGTAGCTGTAGTCCGCCGGCAGCTTGTTGTTGAGCTTCACCGGCTTGTACGCATAGCTCAGCAGCGCTACGACCACGCCGAGCGCGATGGTCCCGTACAGGGTACGACGGCCGAGCAGGCGTTGCGCGCGTCGCAGCTCCATGGCTTGCTCGTTGCTCCCGCCACGCCGCGCGTAATAGACGAGGCTCAGCACATGCGGCAGCACCGAGGCGAGCAGCGCGAAGGTGCCGATGATATGCAGCAGATCCCAGCCGTAGCCGATGCGCGTCGTAAGCACAGCCTGATACGACAGAACGAGTCCGGAGATCACCACGGCAACGGCGGCGACCATCGAGAAGTAGCCGGTCAACACGACGTGGGTGAGATGGCGGGCGCGGTAGAGTCGCCAATGCCGCAGCTGGTACCACAGGTACGGCGCGACGCACGCGACGCCAATCACGGTGTGCAGCAGGACGGTCACCTGATTGGGAACGCTGAACGGCAGCAAATAGATGGAAAGGCCGCTCAGCAGCTCGAACGCGAGCAGCGCGGCGATACAGACGAGGAGCCGCCGTTGCCACTCGGCGATTTTCGGGGAAAGATCAGCCGGTTGTTTCACGCGCGGCAAAGCTAGCCTGCGGGACTTTACAGCATTCAGGAATTTTTCGTGAAGAAATCTTACTTGAGTAGCTGCAACCGATCGTTGTTTTTCGCAACGACGATCCGTCCGTCTTTCAAGATTGCCATGTGACGCACTTGCCCGTCGATGGCGACGCCGCTCTCCACCATATCGACCGCCACAAACCCGCCGTGTCCATCACCGCGCAACAACAACCCGTAGCTCGCGTCATAGCGGCCTTCGATCGGCTGCGTGCCGTAGAAGTTGCCGGCGAGCAGAAGATCGGTCTTGCCGTCGCCATCGAAGTCGCGTGCGAGCGACGCGTACACCGGCGCGAACTGGGCTTCGATTGGCAGTGGCCGGAGCTCGAACGTCCCATCGCCGCGATTCAGGGCAATGACACTCGCGAGCGTGTCGGCTTCGAGTACGCGCGCGCGCGCGAGTGCCCTGGCGGGAATGATGTTGCGAATGCGGCTCGCGCCAAACGACGCGTGCGTCGGATAGTGGGCCGCGAGTGACGGCATGACCTGGGTGAGCTCGTCGCGTCCCGCCAGGGGATAGCTGACTCCGTGACGATAGGACGTGAGGATTTGGGCGAGCGTCCCGGTCTTGAAAAAGTCGCCCACATAGAGCTGCGCCGGCGCGGTGTGCGATGCCCGGATGAAGGAGTTCAAGCCATAGTTGCCGAGGATGAGATCGAGCCGCCCATCGCCGTTCAGGTCGGCAGCCTGCACGCTGGTCCACCAGCCATTCGTGTTCGCTAACCCCGAGGCGCGCGTGCGATCGACGAACTTGCCATTTTCCTGGTGGAAAACGCGAACGGGTGTCCAGTCACCCACGACCACCAGGTCGAGCTTGCCGTCGCCGTCGTAATCGATCCACGTCGCGCCGGTCACCATTCCCGCGGTGTCGAGCCCTGGCGCCTTCTCGTTGGTCACGTCGCGGAAGTTGCCGTGCCCTCCACCGGCATTCTCGAGCAGATAACTGTGCGGCCCCATGCCATACTGCCGTGCGACCACTCGACTCCCGACGAATAGATCCAGATCGCCATCGCCATCGAAGTCGCCAGCCACCACGCATGAACCGTTGTGCTGAAATGCCGGTAGCGGCGCACGGGTGAAGTGTCCGCGGCCGTCATTCAGATAGAGGCGGTCGTGCAGCGGCTCGCCTTCCCAGAACTCGTTGCCGCCGCTCACCACGTAGAGGTCGAGATCGCCGTCGCCGTCGGCATCGAAGAACGTCGCATCGACGTCCTCATGGACGGAGTCAGTGCGGAACGCCGGCTCGGGCTCAGGACGGAAGCGGCCATTGGGTTGCTGCAGCCACAACTCACCCGGCTGCCACTTCGCGCCGCCGGCGTAGATGTCGTCCAGACCGTCGCCGTTCACATCGCCGACCGCGAGCGCCGGGCCCTCCGTCGACACGAGATGCGGCATGAGCGGCTCTCGGCCGAAGTCGAAGTAGGTGTTCTCGTGATGCTGGTAGCTGATCGCGGCCTGCGTGGTGACGTCGGAGAACAGGAGCCGGGAGCCGGGAGCCGGGAGCCGGGGACGCCCCGCATCCCGCTGCGCTATTGAAATGAACTGATCGGCCGCAACATTGGTCAGCAGCTGAGCGCGGCTATCCGGCCAGACGACGGTCAACGAGTCCACAACCCGGCTCTTGCCCAGCCCAAAATGCACCCGCGGATCCACCGCCGACTCGAACCCGCGCGTGGGCATTACTTCTGCGAACTGGTGCTCGCCGGCGCCCACGATCAGCACCTTCGCGCCGATGCCCTCGGTATTCCCGCCGCTCCCGCGTAATGTGACTGTGAGAAAGTGCGACGTGCTGTCCAAATCGCGCGCGCGATTGCGGTAGATCGCGGCCGGCGCGTTGAGGTTGTTGACGACCAGGTCGAGCGCGCCGTCGTTGTCGAGATCGGCGTAAGCAGCACCATTCGAGAACCCGTTGGTCGCCAGGCCCCACGGCCGCGCCACATTCTCGAACGTCAGATCGCCGTTGTTGCGAAACAGGTAGTTGGTCGCCGGCCGCTGCGGCATCCTCGCGATGAGACTCGCGGCCGGCGGCTCGACGCCGGGTGGAATGCTGTCCACCGCCGCGATGTAGTCGAGATCGTTGGGGCGGCGATAGATCCCCGTGGTGACGAAGAGGTCTTTCTTCCCGTCATTGTCGAAATCCGCGAACAGCGGCGCCCAGCTCCAATCCGTGGCCGCGATGCCGGCAAGAAACGCGATCTCGCTGAAGCGCAGCTTGCCCTGGGCCACGCCGCGATTGAGCTGGAGCGTGTTGTGCGCGTACTGGTAGTGATATCCCGCCGCCAGTTTCGCCGCCAGAAGTTGATAGCTCTCGGCGCTCGCGGCGGTCTTGAGCACGGCTTCGCTGTCGGGCAGCATGTCGAGCACGGCGATATCGGGCCGGCCGTCGTTGTTGAAGTCCGCCGCGTCCACGCCCATGGAAAAGCGGCTGGTGTGTCCCGTTGCCTGCGCGATCGATTCGGTGAACGTGCCGTTGCAATTATTGAGATAGAGGAAGTCGTTCTCAGGGAAATCGTTGGCGACATAGATGTCCGGGCAGCCGTCGAGGTTGACGTCACTGACGACGACGCCGAGGCCGAAGCCTTCGACACCGCCGTAGATGCGCGCCTTCTCGCTGACGTCCACGAAATGCCCGCGATCGTTGCGGTAGAGCCGGTCGCCCGCTTTTGCGTCGCGAACATTGCGGTTGGTGCTCGGACTGGCCGCGCGCTCCGCGAAGTTCGAGCTGTTGAGCAGGTACATGTCGAGATCGCCGTCGCCGTCATAGTCGAAGAATGCGGCCTGCGTGGAGTAGCCCGCGAAATCGAGGCCGTATTCTTTCGTGCGATCGGTGAACGTGCCGTCCCCGTTGTTGATGTACAGGACATTGCGGCCAGGCATGCCGAGGTAGTTGACGCCGCAGACGTAGATGTCGAGCTTGCCGTCGCCGTTGACGTCAGCCATCGTGACGCCGCTCTTCCAGCCGACAGAATCGGCGACGCCGGCGCGGTCCGTGATGTCTTCAAAGCGAAAGTTGCCGAGGTTGCGATACAGGCGATTGCGGCCGAGGTTCGAGGTGAAGTAGAGATCGACGAGTCCGTCGCCGTCGATGTCGCCCGCCGCAACGCCGCCGCCATTGTAGTAGTACAGGTAGTTGATGATGTTGACGGCGGAATCTTCGGGAAGCGTATTGGCGAACGTGACGCCGCTGGCTTCCGGGGCGATGGACACGAAGACCTGAGGCACGGGTGGTGAACGCCGGCAGCTCGACGCGATACACGCAGTCACAAGCAGGAACGACAGCAGTCTGGGCAAGGGGCGCCAGTATAGCGTGAAAACTTTCGTTTCGCTTGTCATCGCCGTGCTGCTGCTCACCGGCTGTCCCGAACAGCCGGTCGATACCGGGGCCCTGATCACGGCGCGCACCGTCGGCCTCGAGCAGCTGCAGCGCGGCCAGCTCGCCGACGCCGAGGTGGAGTTCAAGAAGGTCGTCGAGCTCGCGCCGCGCGATCCGCTGGGCCATGCCAATCTCGGACTCACGTATATCCGCGCCGGCCGCCTGGCCGACGCCGAAGCGCCGCTCAAGCGCGCGCGCAAGCTCGATCCGTCGAGTCCCGAGATTGCGCTGATCATGGCGAAGCTGTACGCGCTCACGAATCGGGCCGCGGACGCGCGCAAGCTGCTCTCGAGCGTTCCCAACGACGCGCGGGTGTCGTACGCGCTGGCCGAGCTCGAGCGGGAACGTGGTGACAGCCTGCAGTTTGCGGAGCGCCTGCGCGAAGTGCTCAAGCTCTCGCAGGCCAACCTGGCGGTGCGGCTCAAGCTGGCCGACGTGCTGCTCGGGCTGAAACAACCCGACAGCACACTGCACTATCTCGAAGATGTGCAGCGCATGCGTCCCGAGCCGCCGCGCGAGGCCAAGCCGCATCTCGAGGCGACCGTGCAAGCCCTGCGTACCGGGAATCTCGCTCAGGCACGTGCTGAGCTCGATCGATTCTCGAAGCTGATGGAAGTCACGGCGCCATATCAATCGTCACTGGCGCAGGTGGATTGGATCGAAGGACCGCTGACCGGCCGTCCCGTGATCTCTTTCAATCCGCAGACGCTGATTACGATGCGCGGCATCTCGTCCGGTCAGGACACCGGGCAGACAAAGTTCACCGACGTGACAGCCGAAAGCGGCTTGCCGGACCTCGGCGTCCCGCCAACGGCGCTGGCGTGGGGGAACTACGACCAGGTGGGCGGAGAGAAGCTGCTGCTCGCGTCGCCGAAAGCGTCACTGTACGCGGTGCAAGGCGGCTTCTTTGCCGACGTGAGCTCGCGGATCTCGCTGCCGCTTCCTGCCGGTGCGGTATTCACCACCTTCGCCGACTACGACAATGACGGTTGGCTCGATCTCCTCGCGATCGGCGCGGATGGACGAGCATATCTGCTGCACAATGTCGAAGCTCAGGACGGACGCCGGTTTGAAGACGTCACCGCGAAATCCGGTATCGAGGCCGCCGCTGGAGCGCGCCGCGGACTATTTGTCGATCTCGATCATGACGGCGATCTCGACCTGCTGCTCGTCGGCGCTGGAACGCTCGCCGTTTATCGCAACAATCTGGACGGGACGTTCACGCTCGTTCCCACCGGCAGCGGGATGGCTCGCGGTGGCAATGACGCCGCGTTTGGTGATTTCGACGACGACGGCCGTATGGACGTCTTCGTGGCGAGTGAGAGTGGCGACGCGTTGTTCCGCGGCAGTGCGACTGATGGATTCACGCAAGCGGGTGGGGACGTCGGCACGAAGTCCAGCACCGCGGTAGCAGCCGACTTCGACAACGACGGCGCCCTCGACGTCGTCGTCGCAGGTTCCGCCGGCGGAACTCTGTGGCACAACGACGGGACCGGCAAACTGACCGAGCACCAGCGCCTCTCCGCCGGAACAGCCGCTGCGGCGCTCGACTACGACAACGACGGCTGGCTCGATTTGATCGTCGCGGGTCCACGCGGCGCGGTGCTGTATCGCAACGACGGCCGAGGAAATCTGATCAACCGCAGTGCGCTATTGCCTGCGGCGGTGCAACACGACTCGATCGGTCCCCTCCTGGTCGCGGATGTCGACGGCGACGGCGATCAAGACGTCGCGCTGGGCGGGCGCCACGCCCTCCATTTGCTGCGCAACGACGGTGGCAACGCGCACCTCGCGATGCGCGTGCAACTCTCAGCCCTCGGCGCAGGAAGCGGTAAGAACAACTCTTTTGGAATCGGGGCGCGGCTCGAGGTCCGGGCTGGTGAGCTCTACCAGACGCGTATCGTCACGGGGCCATCCACCGCGTTTGGACTCGGCAGCCACTTCAAGGCCGACGTGCTGCGTGTCGAGTGGCCCAACGGTGTGCCGGAAACCATCTATTTCCCGGGGACCGACCAGGACGTGCTCGAGCAGCAGCAGCTCAAGGGCTCGTGCGCTTTCCTTTATACATGGGATGGGAAGCACTTCCGTTTCATTACGGACATCATGTGGCGAAGCGCGTTGGGGATGCCCCTTGGAATCATGGGTGGCAACGCCGCCTACGCCCCGGCCGGAGCGTCGCAGGAATACATCCGCATTCCGGGCGAAGCGCTGCAACCACGCAACGGCCGCTACACTGTGCAAGTCACCGAGGAGCTGTGGGAGACTGCATATCTCGATCAGTTGCGGCTGCTCGCCGTAGATCATCCCGATTCGGTTCAAGTCTTTGTGGATGAGCGCTTCCCCCCGGCTCACAGTGGCCTCCGGCTCTACCGACTCATACACGCGAGGCCGCCGCTCTCGGCTGTTGATGGGCAGGGCACAGACGTGCTCGCCGAGCTGCGCGACCACGACTACGCATACGTCTCGAACCTGACGCCGCTCACATATCAGGGACTCACCGAGCCGCACCAATTGATCCTCGATCTCGATCGCGATGCCGGCCAGCCGGGTTCGGTGCTGGTGCTGCGTGGCTGGATCTTCCCGTCCGATGCGAGCATCAACGTCGCGCTGTCACAGCAACACCGACTGCGTGCCGAACCTCCCGTGCTCGAGGTTCGCGACGCTCAGGGACGCTGGATTTCGCGCGGCAGCGTGGGCTTCCCGTCGGGCAAGGACAAGACGATGGTGGTGGATCTGGCCGGCGTGTTCCCCACCAGCGATCACCACGTACGGTTGCGAACCAATCTTCAGGTCTATTGGGACCAGGCGTTTGTTGGGGAGGATCTGGGAGCCGGGAGCCGGGAGCCGGGAGAGGATCTAGGAGCCGGGAGCCGGGAGCCGGGGATACATCCCAGGATCCTGACTCCAAGCTCCAGTCTCCTGCATTACCGCGGCTTCTCGCAGATGTACCGTCGCGGCGGGCGCTACGGGCCGCACTGGTTCGACTACGACTCGGTGACCACAGCGTCGCCGTGGCGGCCCATCACCGGCGCCGCGACCCGCTATGGCGACGTGCAGCCGCTGCTCGACCAGAGCGACGATCGGTACGTGATCATGGTGCCGGGCGATGAGACGACGGTGGAGTTCGACGCGCTCGACGCGCCCCCGGTGGGATGGACGAGAGACTTCGTGCTCTACAGCGACGGCTGGATCAAGGATTCAGATCTCAATACCGCGCATGGCACCACAGTCGAGCCATTGCCGTATCATGCGGTCACGTCGTACCCATACGCGCCCGGCGACGCGTATCCGGCCGATAGCGCGCGCCGGCGTTACCAGCGCGAGTACAACACACGCATCATCAAGCGAAACCGCGGAGCGCCGGAAGAGCGCTGACGAGCGATTGTCGGCTCATGCCGAGCACGGTATGACGCCCGAGCAGGACATCCAGGTCCACAGGATAGCAATGGTGCGCGGCGGGATTCGCGAGGCCGCAGACGTTGCGCGCGGCGATCGCGTTGCGCACCCACTTTACGAATGCTCGCGCGTCGGCGGCGGAGCGGACATGCGCCAATCGCCTGAAGCTCGCGCGGGGCACGCCACCGATTTCGGCATCGCCGACGCCGAGGAATCCGGACCAGGCGACGTCTTGGTCGGGATGTACGCGCTGGCGCACTTCGGCGTAGGAAACGGTGGCAAAGTAGATCATGGAATGAGCCGCGAAGAGATCAAACCGCGCCATCGCGCGATATGCCCCCGCCACCAGCCAATCGATCTGATCAGCCTCGGCGCCAAGCAGCGCGTCGTAGCGCGCCAGGTCGTCCTCCGTAGGTCCACCGTTTTCAAAACAGCTCGCCAGGCGCTCGATGGCGCGCAGGCTCCAGGCGATTCCCGTCGAGAACAGCGGATCGACGAATGCGAACGCATGTGGCAGCATCGCCCACCCGTTGGCCGCCGCGCGCGTCAGGCGGTGCTGAATCCGCGGTTTGTATGCAAGCGGCATCACAGGCTGGGCGTCGCAGAACAGCGCGCCGATGGTTGGATAGCGGGTAAGCAGATGCCGCCACATCTCGTCGGGCGTTCCGGGAAGCCCGTCGCGGAGCAGGAATCCCGCGCTCGTGACGCCATGGTCAAAGCGCAGGGAGTACATCCACCCTTCATCTATAATGTGATGCACGGCGGCCCAGTCGTCGGGGTACGGACCTGCCGGCAAGCCCGGAACGACGTCTGAAAACAGCCGCACGCCGTCGAAGTGACTAAAGAGCAAGCCGGCCCGGGTATGCATGCGGTGGAGCGCCGACGGGATATCGAGTTGGCGGGCCAGGAAGCCACCGGGCCCCGAGGCATCCACGACAAAATCGGCGCCGATGGTCTCGAGGAGCTCGGCTGTCACTTCGGTCCGGTCGCGATACTCCACGCCCGCGGCCACTGCTGCGCGGACGAAGTGGTGATCGACGTCGGCGCGCAGCCAATGATTGTCGGCGACCTGGTCGTTCGGGCTGGCGGCGACGAGCAGCCGCTCGGTACGGGTTCTATCCACCGCGAATGGTCGTCCCGCGTGATGGCGATAGAACGTGAAGCCGCGCTTCAGACCCCGCGCGATCTCCGGAAAGCGCGCGACCCAACGGCCGTGCGCGGCGAGATGATAGCAGTCATCTAAACCGTAACGGCGCGCCAAGCGCTCCAGCGTGAGGTTGGCGAGCGGCGTGCTCGACTCGCCGATGGCGAACCGCGGGTGCGTGCCACGCTCGAGCAGTACGACGTCGTGCCCTTGGACCTTGAGGACGCGCGCGAGCAACGAACCGGCAAAGCCACTGCCGACGACCGCTACGCGCACGCGGGGCACGAGCCGGGAGCCGGAAGCCGGGAGCCGGTGCCGAGATTCATGGCTCGGATGCGCGCGATGCGCTGCGGGCGGCACGCCTGGCAAGCCGGCAGGCGTTCCACATCCCAGAGATCCGCAGTCACGACGGCCCGACGGCCCGACGGCCCGACGGCCGCTAGGCATTGCTCGAGTGCGTCTTCGAGCTGCGCGAGTGTGGGCGGGACGAAAGCGCCGAGCGCCTGAAGGCGCTCCATCTCGCCGTTACCGCCGCGGACCGGAATGATGGCCACACGCTTCGCGCCGCGTGCGACTGCGTACTCCACCGTGCGGACTGTCCACGCGATCGATTCCTGGACCGGCACGTAGGGGGCGCCAAGCAGCACGAACGCGCGGAGATCGATGTCGTGTGTGATCAGAAACTCCGCCGCGCTGTCGAAGCGCGCGAGCTCGAGCCGCTTGTTGAGGTGCTCCACCGCGACTGGATGAATCGTTTCCAGCCCGACCGCGACTTCGAGTCGTCCGCTGAGCAGCGTCTTGAATTCGAGCGTGCTCGGCCCAATTGTGCTCGCGTGTGACTCTACCGTGACGGCGCCAAACGGCCGCGCGAGCTCCGCGATGCGGGGCAGGTCCTCTCGCGGCACGGCTCGGGCGTCGAAGAAGTTGCTCGCGTTGTAGAGCTTCAGCCGCTCGGGCAGCGGGCGCGCGAGCGGCTCGAGCGCCCGCGCGAGCTGCACGGGAATGGCGCCGACGGGGGTGGGACCATCGAGCGTCCAGCGCCACAGATCGCAGAACGAACAGGTAAACGGGCACTCGGCGCCCGCGAGAAACACCGTGATGGCGCGCTCGAACGCGCCATGAGGCCCGCGCTCCGTCTCGAGCACGGTGCCGTGCGCCTTCCACGGATCCACCGCGGGCTTCGGAGGCCTGAGCCCCCGAATGCGCGCGGCCGCCCCCCCGTCAGGCGTGGAGGCTGTGAAAATGGCGGCGATAGCTCGCCTCGTTCTCCGTGAACGTCGCGCCCGCGCCGTGCTGGAAGCGGCGCTTGGGGTAGATCGGCATCTCGAAACCCAGGACGCTCCGCACACCTCTGCTCACGATCTCGCCCTTCAGCGCATAGAGGCGCTCGTGTGAACCCCGAGTCAGCTCGGCGAACGGAATCGCTTCGGCAACCTGAATTACCGCCGGCCGAGTGTAGGGACTGAAGCTGGAGAAGCCGTAGCGGCTCGCGCACGCGTAGCCGCGCACACAGCCTCGGCTATAGCCGCCGCTGTAGGTGAGCGAGTGCTTCAGCGAATCCACGCCCCATCCTTCCTGATAGAGCATGCGATTGTTCACGACGCTACGGATCGTCAGCTCGCTGTTCGCTTCGATCGGATAGTCCTTCAGGTTTTCGTCACCGCCGTCACCGTCTACGAGCAAGCGCCACTCGGGATAGCGGGCTCGAATCTCCTGCAACAACGCAAGATTGGCGGTCGCGCACTCGACGTCGAGCGGCTTGTAGTCCTCGATCACCGCGATGGCGCGTAACGGGTCGAGCGCGCTGGCCGGTACGTCGACCGTCTCACCCAGCATCTCGAGATTCGTGGCGCGCAGAAATTCGCGCGCTTGCCGGGCGTCGGCGCCGTTCTCATCCACCGCGAGGGTAAACGCTTTCAATCGGGCAGGCGATTGCCCCTCATCGAGCAGCAGTTTGTTCAGGCACAGCAGCACCGATCCGCTGTCGATCCCGCCCGAGAACGGCACACCGATCGGGGCTTTGGGATCTTGAGCGCGCAGCCAGCTACGGAGCTCCTCGTACAACGTACCGACGTACCGTCGTCCGATGACGTCGAGATCTGTTGACATCGTCCCGCGGGGCGGATCGAAGAACCGCACATAGACGGGATTGGGATCTGGACAGCCAATGAGCCGGAGAGTCGTCACATGATGCGCGGGCGCCATGCGCGTGTACGACGGATGGAACTGATCGCTCCAGTTACGGCGCTCGAGCTCGGCCCGGATCTCGTCGATCCGCTCCGCCACGATCAGCACCGGACCGTCCGCGGCTTTCGCCAGGAAGTAGCGCAACGGCCGCTCGAGACTCCTCGCCAGGACGACGCGCTCGCCTTCCTGCGCGACGAGCGCAAACGAGCCATGGATCCCGAGCACGCCCGCGGGATCCGTGTCGAGGATCCGTCGCCGAGCGCTGTCGAG
>Ga0075434_100003643_pt1 | contig 13753 bp, 12 predicted proteins | sample RhiMethybrSRZTD3_FD_75298 | JGI IMG/M metagenome (GOLD analysis project Ga0075434, IMG submission 75298) | Populus rhizosphere microbial communities from Tennessee, USA - Rhizosphere MetaG P. TD hybrid SRZTD3 | ecosystem: Host-associated > Plants > Roots > Rhizosphere > Soil | place: USA... | reverse complement strand
TCAGCATCGCGTCGATCGCGCGGTGCCCATCGAAGAGACGGTGGGCGCCATGGCTGATCTTGTGCGCGCAGGCAAAGTCCGTTACCTGGGACTATCCGAGGCGTCTCCGCAGACGATCCGGCGCGCGCATGCGGTGCACCCGATTTCCGCGCTGCAGACCGAGTACTCGCTCTGGAGTCGTGACGTCGAGGCTGAAATCCTGCCCACTGTGCGAGAGTTGGAGATCGGCTTCGTCGCGTATAGCCCGCTGGGACGCGGGTTTCTGACGGGTCAGATCAAGACGCCCGGCGATATCGTCGAAGGCGATTGGCGCAAGAATCATCCGCGGTTTCAAGGCGAGAACTTCCAGAAGAATCTCGATCTCGTGCAGCGCGTCGAGGCAGTGGCGCGCGCCAAGAGCTGCACGCCTGGCCAGCTCGCGCTCGCGTGGCTGCTGGCCCAAGGCGACGATATCGTGCCGATTCCCGGGACGAAACGCCGCGCATACCTCGAACAAAACGTCGGCGCCGTCAACGTGACGTTGACGGACGCCGAGTTGGAAGAGCTGGAGGAAGTCGGAGTTGCGGCCGGTGCGCGCTATCCTGAAGGAGGAATGCGAACCGTCAACGGCTGACCGGGACCTCGTCCTCGGCCGCTTGCTCGAGCTTGGCGATATCGAGCTTCTTCATCTGTAGCAGCGCCTGCATCACCCGGTTCGCTTTCTGCGGATCTTTCTGGCTCATCAGCTTGCCTATCTGTTTGGGAACGATCTGCCACGAGAACCCGAACTTATCCTTGAGCCAGCCGCACATGCTCTCCTGGCCACCGCCCGCCGTGAGCTTGCTCCAGTATTCGTCGATCTCTTCCTGGTTGTCACAGCTCACCATGAATGAGAACGCTTCGCTGAATTTGAAGCGGGGGCCACCATTCAGCGCCGTCACCTCCATGCCTGCGATCTGGAACTTGATGACCATTACGGCGTCACCATTGCGACTGGTCTCGAGAATCTTCGAGTTCGCAAAGATCGACGTGTAGAACTGCGCCGCGTGCTCGGCCTGGGTATCGAACCACAGGAAGGGCGTGATTGTCGGGGTGGACATTATCGTTTCTCCTCTGTGAGCAGACTGTCCAGCCGGTCGTAGCCGGCTTCCATCCCGGTCGTCATGCCTGTCTTGAGCGCGGCATCCCGGGCTTCCCGTGAAGCGTATTGAACCTTGGTCGTGACCGTCGTCTTGCCCTGCTGCTCCGCGAACTCGGTGACGACGATCGTCTCGCCGCCGGTCCAGTCTTCGTCGAACAATTGCGTGATCACGATGCGGGTCGGACGCGTGATCTCCTTGAACGTCCCGCCCATGCCCATCTCCTGGCCGCTCGCGTCGTGTCGCCACACATAGCGGTACTTGCCACCAATACGGAGGTCGATCTCGCACACCGGCATCGTCCATCCCGGCGGGCCAAGCAGCCAACGCCGGACCAGGTCGGGCTTCGTGTGGGCGTCGAACACCATGCCCCTGGGCGCTGCGAAGGCGCGCGACACGACGACTTCGCGGTCGCTTGGCGTCGTCACCTGCAACGGAGCGCTCTTGCTCATTTCGGTTTCCTTTTCTTCGACCTGGATTTGACATCATCGAGCAACATGTCCACTGCCTTCTTCTGCTTGCTCTTCAACTCTTCCAGCACCGCGTCGAGCCGCTTGTAATTCGCTTCCCAGATCTTGCGGTAGCGCTCGATCCATTCGGTGGCTTCGGCGAGCGGCCGCGGCTCGAGCTTGCGCGGGCGCCGTTGGGCTTCGCGCCCGCGCGAGATGAGGCCGGCGCGCTCCAGCACCTTGAGATGCTTGGAGATCGCCGGCTGGCTCATGTCGAATGGCGCCGCCAGCTCCATCACCGTCGCTTCCCCGTCGGCCAGGCGGACGAGGATCGCCCGGCGCGTCGGATCCGCGAGGGCGGCGAACGTGGCATCCAGAGAATAACCAGAAGGTTTCATAACTGTCTGGTAATATATAAACAGGGCATCCGTCGTCAAGGGCGGTCGGGCGGTCAATTCTGGGCTTAATGCCGGAACGGATAGCCCACAGGCGGATAGCATGGGTACAGCCCGCGCCGTTGTCCCGTTCGTGTGGAGGCGTCCATTCCCAAGGCCATCGACCAGCTCCAGGTCCTCGCGGATCTTCTGGAGCCCAACCGCGACGCCATCATGGCCGAGTGGCGCGCGCGCGTTCGCGAGATGCCGGACGCGGCCAAACTCGACGCCCCTACCCTGAACGACATGATGCCCCGCCTTCTCGACGAGTTGACCATGTCGCTTCGCACGGGACAGGCGGATTCCGTGCTCGACGTCAATCCGACGGAAGCGCCAAAGCTGCACGGACTCGAACGCCTGCACGCCGGCTACGACATCGTCGAGGTGGTGGCGGAGTACAGCATTCTCCACGAGATCCTCCTCGACCTCGCCGAGCGCCACGCCGTCGAGATTTCGGGCGAGGCGAGCCGCATCGTCAATCGGGTATTTGGACGGGCTATCGCGGCGGCGGTGGACAGCTACGCGCGCGAGAAGACCCTCGAGATCCAGGAGCGACGCGAGGAGCACTTTGCGTTCGTCGTCCATGATCTGCGGACTCCGCTCGAGGCGATGACCACAGCGCGCACCGTCCTGATGCGCAGTCTGCCCGAGGACGTGAAGACGGGGACCGTCGCCCAGATGCTCAGCGTCATCGAGCGCAACGCCACGCGGCTCGATGCGCTGCTCCGCCGCACCGGTGAGGAGCAGCAGCGTACCCTCCTGGCCGCGCAGGCAAGCCAGCCGGAGCGCCGGGAATTCGACCTGTGGCCATTGGTCGAAGGCATCATCATGGAAATGGAGCCGCTGATCGAGAACGAGCGCGTGCGAATGATCAACGTCGTGCCGATGGACTTCGACGTGTTCGCAGATTCTCTCATGTTGTCGCAGATCTTCCAGAATCTGATCTCCAACGCGCTGCGCTACACCACCCGGGGAGAGATTCAGATCGGCGCCGAGCGGGAGGGCAGTGGCCGGTCGGCACGCTGCTGGGTGCGCGACACGGGATCGGGCATCGAGCCGCATCGACTTCCCAAAATCTTTGATAAGCTGGAATCCGACCGGCTGCATGAAGGCGGGCTCGGGCTCGGCCTCTCCATCGTCAAACAGCTGGTCGAAGCGCACGGCGGAGCGGTTGTCGTGGAAAGCAAGGTCGGCCGCGGCGCGACGTTCTACTTCACGATCCCCGACGTCGCTTCGAGGCTGTCCGGTCCCTGATGCATCTTTGTACGCGTGAAAATCGCTACGTGGAACGTGAATGGCATCCGCGCGCGCGCCGCCCAGTTGTGTGAATGGCTGCAGCGCGATCGTCCCGACATCGTCTGCCTGCAGGAGCTCAAGGCGACCACGGCCCAGATCCCCGCCGAGTGCCGAGTCGCCGACTACCACGTTTACTGGCACACGTTGAAAGGCTATTCGGGCGTATCGATCCACGTCCGCAAGGATTTGTTTGCCTTCGATCCCATTTTTAGCCATCCGCCATTCGATATGGAATCCCGAATCGTGCAGGTCGAGCACGGCGATCTGGTGATCGCGTCGATCTATGTCCCCAACGGCGGCAAGGACTACCCGGCAAAGCTTGGGTTCGTCAAAAGCCTCATAGAGTGGTCCAGCCGGCTGGCGGCTGAAGGCAGACGGCTGATTCTGTGCGGCGATTTGAACATCGCGCGCGCCGAGATGGATGTGCATCCCAAGGAGCGCAAGCCAAACGCCGTGGGGCAGCGGCCGGAGGAGCGCGCGCTATTCCAAACCCTGCTCGATACGCAGCTCGTGGACATGAGTCGCCAGTTCGAGCCTGACAATGAGAACCTGTTCACCTGGTGGGCGCCGTGGCGGAATCTCCGCGCCCGAAACATCGGATGGCGGCTCGATTACTTCCTCGCCTCCCCTGCCCTCGCCTCGCGCGCGACGGGCTGCGTCGTCCAAACCGACGTGGGCACGTCCGACCATGCACCGGTGCTGCTGACGATCGCATAACGTTGCGCCACACGTCATAATTCTCGTGCAAATCGGAACGCCGTTCGGTATCGTAGGCACCATGGCAACCGTTCGCGTCTACGGCGGCGGATCGAACGTCGCGCCAAAAGAAGGTTCACCACTGCTGGCGGGAATGATCGTCGGGATCGCGGTCATCGTTGCCTGGATCCTGTTCGCCAGCATGGTCCACAAGGATGTCGGCGTGACCGCCTGGGGCGTGGGAGGACTGCTCGGCGTCGTCGTGGCGAAGTCCGCGCGGCCGCCCACGAGAGCCACTGGGTGGCTGGCCGTGGCGCTGACGGTCGTCACCGTATTCGTGGCGAAGGTCGCCGTCGTGGTGTTCGCGTTGCAGCCGGCGCTGCGAGAAGAGTTCATGCAAGACAAGGACATCGCTGCCCGGCTGTACGTCCGCGAAATGACGGCGAACCACGCATTCTCACCGGAGTTGCAGCAGACGTTGGACACCCGTCCGGATCTCCTGCAGGACAGCTCGGCGTTCGGCGCTGGCTACGAGCTTCGCACCCAGATGTACCAGGAAGCATCCGCCCGGGCAAAGACGTCCACGATCGACGACCGCCGGCGTCTGATGGGGCAGTACGTCAACCAGGAGCTGGCCGAGAAGATCGGGTTTTGGGTTCTGATGGTGTTGTCGTTTACGCCGCTGGATCTGCTGTGGTGGGGGCTGGGCATCGGAAGCGCTTGGACCCTGGGGCAGGGACGGATCTAAACTAGGTTCCGGTCCCCCCGCTCACGCTCCTCCTTTTCCCGCGCCTCACGAGCTAGGCGGACCCGTTCGCTTCGTTCCTTCTGCGCTGCCGCGGCGGCCTCGTCGTGCTGGCGCTCCTCGGCGTCCCAGTCCTTGTGTGCAGCCGCCTCTTCCCGTGCCTGGCTGACGCGCTGCTGGCGCTCCCGCTGGGCGTCCTTCTGATGCTGCTCGCGTTCGGCTTCGCGTTGGACCTTGTTTTTGGTGTGCGCCCACCACATCACGAGGAAGAGCCCGAACTGCGCCGGGAGCACGAAGATGAAGGAGGCTGGGAAGAGCCGGTTGACCGTGATCGTGACGGCGATGCTCGCGAGCGCCCACTTCCAGCCGGACAAGTGCTCGTAATTCGCAGCGAAGTAGAACAGCGCCGCAAAGGTAAAGAGACCGCCGCCGAGGCCGAACATGCGCTAATATGTGAAACGAGATTTTCCGGTGCAAATTTTTCTTGCGTCAGGGACTTCCAGAGGAGTGTAAAATGCCACGTATTATCTGGATCATCCTGATAATTGTGATCTTCGGCGCGGCGATGTTTTTTCTGCGACGCTACATGGAGCGGTGATGGTGACGGTGTTCTTGCTCTCGCCCGCAAGTTGTTCAGGAACACGGGCGCAAATGCTGCTCAAAAGTCAGACCAGCCCGCTGACAGCCCGTCTCGCCAATGGCGGCGCGCCGCTGGGCGAAGTCTTCACGTTCATGAGCAGTCTGTATTTCCGAGGAAAGCTCGCGTACGCGACCAGGTTCGGCCGTGCGTACGTCATCGCGCCGGGCCGCGGGCTCTTGCCCGCGGACTTACTCATTCGCGTCGAAGATCTGCGGCAAATGGCGACTGTACCCGTCGACGAAGAGGTCGCCGCATTTCGGGAGCCGCTGGTGCGCGATGCGACCAGGCTCCATCAGGGCATCGCTGCCGAGGATCGTGTCGTCCTGCTCGGCAGCGTCGCGACGGACAAGTACGTCGGTCCCCTGCTCGACGTCTTCGGCGACCGCCTGCTCTTCCCGCAGACGTTCGCAGGGCGTGGCGACATGAGCCGCGGCGGGCTCTTGCTGCGCTGCGCGCGAAGTGGTGTCCAGCTCGACTGCGTGCCCGTGCGCGGCGCCGTGCGTCACGGGCCCAAGCCTCCCAAGCTTCCGCGCCTGAAACAGTAGGTCTGCCTTGCCCCGTCCTCCAGAGGCCGCCACGTTAGGCTGCGCGGAGGGACCGTGGACCCCGATCTCCTGATGGAGCGGCTGCAAAGCGCCGTCGCCCCCGACTACCAGGTGGAACGCCGGCTCGGTGAGGGGGGGATGGGCGTCGTGTTCCTCGCGCACGACGTCACGCTCAACATGGCCGTCGCCATCAAGGTGCTAAAGCCCGGGCTGGCAACCGCTGCCGCGGCCGAATCCCTGCTGCGCGAGGCCCAGATTCTCGCCGCCGCTGGTCACCCCAACGTCATTGTGATTCACCAGGCCAGAGCGAAAGACGGCCTGCAGTACTTCATCATGGAGTTCGTCAAGGGACCCACACTCGAACAGCGGCTCGAGTCCGGCAAGCTCGCTCCAGCCGAGGTGGTACAGATCGGCCGTGATCTCCTGAAGGGTCTCGAACGAGTGCACCGTCTCGGATTGGTGCATCGTGACATGAAACCCAGCAATGTGTTCGTCCTTCCTGATCGCGCGTTGGTCGGCGATTTCGGCATCGCTCAGCCGCCGTCCGAAGGGAATTCGGAGACCGATGGTCCCAAGTTCACGCCGGATTACGCAGCGCCGGAGCAGGTCCAGGGCAAACCAGTCACGCCGCTCGCTGACATCTACTCGACGGGCGTCCTGCTCTATGAGGCGCTGACGGGACGCAGATTCCACGAACAGGGGCAGACCGTCGACTGGACCGGCATGCCGGCCCGTCTGGCGACCGTGTTGCAACGCGCCGTCGAGCCGGACCCTGAACGGCGTTGGAAGGACGCCAAGACGTTCCGCGACGCCTTAGCGCCACGAGACGTCTCTTCCATTTCGCCCCGGCTCATTGCCGCAACCCTGGGAGGTGTCGCCCTTCTCGGTGGCGCCTGGTGGTGGATCGCCCATCCCAGCAAGACGGAGGCATGTGAAGTCCCACAGGCGAGGCAGCGCGCGCCAGCGGTGACGTTCGCCAACATCGATTACGAAGGACCGGCAAAGTACAGCGCTCGAGCAAACGCGCTGCTCTGTATGGTCCACTCGGATCTGGGCCCTCACGTCAATTTCAGCGCCTCGCGCGCTCCTGCGCTCGTCGTCCAGGCACAGATGACTGTTACGGGCAACGAGGCGACCGTACGACTGGCCGGCGGAATTCCTCCCTCCGTATTCCACGTGCCGGTCGAGCAATCATCCACCTTGCGCGACTCGATCAGTTATCAGATCGCCATGGCCATCTGGGGCAGCCGCAGTCCGCTTGCGGGCTCGTTGCCGGCGAGCGCGCTACCTCACACGTTCCGGGGGTTGATCGGCTTTGCCGATGGCGAGCAGTTCGTCGCCGAGACGCAGTGGCAGAGCGCCGACAGCACGTATCGCGCGGCCGAGCGCGCCGATTCGAGCTGCTGGATTTGTGCGTGGCGAATCGCGGACGTCGCGCGCTGGCTCGGTCATGAGCCCGACCCCAAGCTCAAGAGCATCTTCTCAGCTCACGCGGATTCGTTGCCTCCTCCATACAGGAATATCATTCGCGCTTCGACGTTGCCGTTGCGCGAACGGATCGACACGCTGCGCGCGGTTACGAAAAACTTTGGCGACAACTTTTTGGGTTGGTTCCAGCTCGGCGATGAGCTCTTTCACCGCGGGCCGCTCCTGGGACATCGTCGCGCGGAAGCCACCCCTGCGTTCGAGCGCGCCGCGCGACTCAGGCCTGACTACGGGCCCGCGTGGGAGCACATCGCCTGGGTGGCAACAGCCGAGGGCGACTCGACCGAAGCGGACAACGCCCTCCATTCGCTGGAGAATCACAGCAGCGCGCCGGACCCGTTCTCGCGTGGGCTGCGCGCGCTGCTTTCAGTCGGCTTCGCTTGGCGTTTCCTGCCCGAGAGGACGGCCGAGGAAATCACCAACCAGGTCGCGGGCGACACAGCGACACAGACGAACCCCGATTTCGGCGCCGGTCCGCGTCTGCTTCCGACGTTCGACGCGCCACGCGGCGCGATCTATCTGGGCAAGATGCTCGAAACGCAACCATCGCACGAGATGCAGCGGGCCGGCTTGATCGGCCAGATGCTCGGCGACGTTTCTCTGGGACGGCTGGACAAGACCCGCGATCTCGCGGCCAAGCTGACGGCGGTCTCTCCCGAAACGGAGATCGAGCTGTTCAATGCCGAGCTGCCGGCCGCACTCGCGTTCGTCGATCCCGGCAGCGTCGACACGGCCGGCGTGCTCGATGCACTGAGCTCATTGATCAGGAGCCCGGAAGTCGATTCGACGCTCCGCGATCGCGCGAGCTGGATGAGTACACTTCTTGGGGCGCCCGCGGAGCTGCGCTCGGCCGCACCATTGGGACTCCATCTGTACCTCGCGGCCGATTCACTGGCTGGCGCTGGGCAGCCTCGTGCCGCCCTGCTAGCCCTGGATCAGGATCCAGATCGCGTGAATGCCGCGACGCTCGTCGATCCGTTCTTCCGGGCCATCCTGCAGCTGCAGCGGGCCAAGTGGCGCGCGCAGCTTGGCGACTTCGAAGGAGCCAAGTCCGATCTGATCTGGCACGAGCATCTGGCACTTGTGGGCTTGCCCACCGATCTCCCCCAGGCGGCGGAAGTCGACTGGGCCTTCGGCACGCTGGCGCGCTGGCGCATCGCCCGGCTGCTCGACCGTTCGCGGGTGCCGGCAGCGCAGCGCAATGACGTGTGTTCCGCGTATGCCGCCGTGGCGCGAAACTGGTCGGGATCGCCGGCGCCGTTCGGCGGGCGCGCGGAGTTCGCGCGCAAGCGCACACATGAGCTGAAGTGCGAGCGGCAAGCATGATTCGCCTTCAGACGCTGGGAACGCTCGAAGTCACGCTCGACGGCGCTGAAGCGCCCGCCCAATTGCTCTGGAAAAAAAATGTCGCGCTGCTGCTCTTCCTCGCGCGCGCGCCCAAGCGGCGCTGTACGCGCGAGCAGTTGATTGGGCTGCTCTGGCCCGATAAGGACGACACCGCGGCGCGGCAGTCGGTGCGCGAGGCCATTCGCATGGTGCGTCACTACGTCGGCGAAGACCGGCTTCAGACAACGGGCGACGTCGTCCAGCTGGAAGAGAATGCGGTCGAGCTGGATACCGACCAGTTCGAGCGCTTCGTCACGCAGCATGACTGGGCCGCGACGTTGCCGCTGATCAACGGCAAGTTCCTCGACGGCTTCAAGATTTCCGACGCTGCCGGGTTCGAGGATTGGCTGACGATCGAGCGATCGCATTGGAATGGCCGCTCGCTGGAAGCGCTCCTGCACCACGCCGAGGCGTGCCTCGCCGCGGGCGACGAGCTCGGTGCCGACGCACCGCTCCACAAGGCACGTGAAATCGATCCACTGTCGCAACGGGCGTTGCGTGCGGCCATGCGACGCCTGGCGGCCGGCAGCGATCGTTCGGGTGCGCTACGGTTGTTCGACGAATACCAGACCGCGGCACAGCGTGACGGAATCAGCATCGAGCCGGAGACCAAGGGGCTGGTCGAGCGAGTGCGCAGCGGCCGCGGGCCATCGAGAGAGACGCTCGCAGCAGGGCCAAGGCGGCGTCGCGCACCGCTGTTGGGACGCCAGCGTGAGTTGGCGGCGGCGCTGGAACAGTGGCGCGCGGTTCGGGCCGGCCGGTTGGGGATGCTCGTGGTCGAGGCGGAGTCGGGCGGCGGTAAGACACGATTCATCGAAGAGCTCGCGACGCGCGCTGGATTGGACGGCGGCGTGGTCGCCGCGATGCGCGCGGTGCCGGCCGACCTCGAGCACTCAGGCGGTGCTTTGCTCGCCCTCGCGCGCGGCGGTCTGCTCGATGCGCCAGGCGTCACGGGTGCAAATCCCGCGGCGCTCGCTACCCTCGCCACGCACGCGAGTGAATGGGCCGAGCGGTTTCCTCAGAAACAGGCCGCGGAAGGCGGGAGCCTGGATGCCGCGGTCGCCGAGGTCCTCCGGGTGGCCAGCGCCGAGCAGCCGCTGTTGCTCGTGTTCGATGACGCGCAATGGATCGATGCGGCGTCATATCACGCGATCGAGCAACTCGCACGCGACCTCGCGCGCGCTTCGACCCTTATGGTATTGGCGAGTACGCCCGAGCCCGCTCCGCCCACGCTTGTCGAGCTGCGCGCGCGCATCGGTCGAGATCTCGCCGGCACCGCGATCACGCTCGGCAAGCTGACGCACGACGCAATCCTCGAGCTGATTCACTGGGCGCTGCCCAGCTATAGCGACGCCGGCGCCGAGCGTCTGGCGCGCCGCATTGCGGTGGATTCGGGCGGGCTCCCACTGCTCGCAGTGGAGATCTGCCGCGCCATGGCTGAGGGTCTCGATGTCGAGTCGCTGGACGGGTCGTGGCCGCATCCGCGGCGTACACTCGACTCGACATTCCCCGGCGATCTGCCCGACACGATCGTGGCTGCGATTCGCGTCAACTTCCGGTGCCTGTCGCGGGACGCGCAGCAGGCACTGATCGCGACCGCACTCCTCGGCGAACGTGTGTCGGCGAAGCGGATCGGATGCGGCGCCGATCTTACCGGAGACGCCCTGCATGCCGCCCTCGACGAGCTGGAATGGCGCGACTGGCTGGTGGCCGAAGCGCGCGGGTACGTGTTCGTCGCCCGTATCGTCCGTGACGTCGTAGCGCGCGACATGGTCAAAGCGGGTGAGCGGCAGCGCATCCTCAACAAGAACTGCTAGCGCGACGTAACAATCGGCACAGGCGTCAGTCGTACGTACGTTCGTCTCGTTCGAGTCCTCCCGGGAGCTGAGTCATGAAATGGTCGGTCGCAGTCGCGTTTCTCGCCGCAACAGGCCTTGCCCCCAGCGTTGCCGCACAAATGGGAGGCTACGGAGGAGGGGGCCGCGGGATGATGGAAGGTGCGCGCTATGCGCCGCAGGCTCCGAAAATGCCCGGCGTCGAGTTGACTGGGCCGTTGGACTCTGCCCTGGCCCGCACGCTGCTGGAGCTCTCCGACGCGCAAGCCACCCAATACGCGCAGAAGTACGACTCATTCATGGTCGCCACACAGCCGCAGCGCGATAGTGCGACGGCCAACTTGGCCAAAATGAACGAGCGGCTCGACGAGGGCGATCGCTCTGCGGCGCTGTTCTACGTCGAGCGCGTGCAGGACATCGGCAAGAATCTCAAGGCGCGGCAGGATCGGTTCGAGAGCGACCTGCACCGCTTCCTCAGCAACGATCAAATGAAGGAATACAAGAAGTGGCGTGATGGCGAGGAGCAGGCGGCAGAGCAGCGGCATCGGGCTGATGACGTGCGTTGGGCAGAAGCGGGATTCCGCGGCGCGTATGGCGGGGGCGGCATGGGCGCGCGCGCCAGCACGCCGGAATTCAAGACGGCGCTCGCCGCGCCGGCGGCGATTGCCGCGCCGGATCTCGGTGCGGCGGCGGTGCGGGTGGGTCGGGCGCTCTCCATCACCGGTCAACTCGGAGTCGATAGTCTCGGCGCGCTCGTCGGATCCGACTTGCACGCCCAGGCGGTGCGCGCGTTCGCGAATCTCGCGACGATGCTGCAGGCGGCGGGGGCCACGCCGCGCGACGTCACGGGACTCACGATCTATGTGGTGAACTACAAGCCGGCCGATCTCGCGACGCTGCGCGAAGCGGGAACCGCGTTTCTTGGCACGAACCCGCCAATTGTCACGATCTTGGGAACTCAGTCGCTCGTGAAGGATGGGGCGTTAGTTTCCGTGAGTGCAACGGCCTGGGGAGGAAGGCCCTAAGCAGTACCTTCCATTATTTGCAGCCCTCGTCTCCGTAGTATTGTGGGCTGCGGCGTTCGTCGGCATTCGCGCCGCCGGACGCTCCTTCTCTCCCGGACCTCTCGCGTTCGGACGACTCACCATCGGGAGCGTGCTCCTCGGCACGCTCGTTCTGTCTCGACCCACCATCCGACCCACACGTCGCGAGCTCGCGCTGCTGGTGCTCGCCGGCGTCCTGTGGTTCGGCGTCTATCAGGTTGTGTTGAACGAAGCGGAGCGGCGCGTCGATGCCGGGACGGCTGCCATGCTCGTGTTGATCGCTCCGATCTTCATCGTGGCGCTCGCCGCGGTGTTCCTGCAGGAGCGCACGACACCCAATCTCTTGCTCGGCGGCGCGCTCGCCTTCGGTGGCGTGGTGATGATCGGGTTGGCGACGTCGTCGCGCAGCGCGTCATTGGTGGGTGTCGTGCTGTGCCTGGTTGCGGCACTCTCTTCGTCGATTGGTCTCGTCGCCGAGAAGCCGGCGTTGACGCGGATCAGCGCGCTGCAGGCGACATGGACGTGTTGCACCGTCGCTGCCCTGCTCTGCTCGCCATTCGCGGGGCGATTGATTCAGGAATGGCGACTCGCGCCGTGGAACGGCAGAGGCTGGCTCATCTTCCTCGGCGTATTTCCCACGTCGATCGCGTTTACGACGTGGGCGTATGCGCTGGCGCGCGGCACGGCTGGCCGCGTCGCGGCGACGGCGTATCTCGTGCCGCCGCTGACCATCGTGATGAGCTGGCTGATTCTCGGCGAGGTGCCCGGTCTGATCGCGGTGGTGGGGGGTGCACTGTGTCTGGTCGGTGTGGCGATCGCGCGACGGGCGACCCGGGCCCGCGCTGGTGGGCTTTCTGGATGACTCGGTGAGAAGGTGAGATATTGAGACTGTCCCTAAGTGTGCCGAGTCCGCCTCCAGGAGCCGCGATGCCTGAGTTCACGCTCTCCGTCAACGGTCAGTCTCGCACCGTCAACGTCCCCGCCGACATGCCGCTGCTCTGGGTGCTGCGCGACACGCTCGGCCTCACGGGCACCAAGTTCGGTTGCGGCATCGCGCAGTGCGGCGCGTGCACCGTGCATGTCGACGGCGCCGCGACGCGGTCGTGCGTCTTGCCGGTGTCCGCCGTAGGCAAACGCTCGATCCGAACGATCGAAGGACTCTCGCCCGACGGGACACATCGGGTGCAACGCGCCTGGATCGCGGAAGACGTGCCGCAATGCGGCTACTGCCAGGTGGGCCAGGTAATGGCCGCCGCCGCGTTGCTCGCCGCCCATCCGCGTCCCACGGACGCCGAAATCGACGCCGCGATGACGAACATCTGCCGTTGCGGGACCTATCAGCGCATCCGTCGAGCCGTGCATCGCGCGGCGGAGGCTTAACATGGCGCACACCACACAGACGCGTCGCGAGTTTCTCAAGACCAGCGCCACGGTTGGCGCCACGCTCATCATCGGATTCCGCGTCCCCGCCCTCGACCGCCGTCGCGCGCCCTCGTTCAAGCCCAACGCATGGCTCGAGATCCTGCCTGACGGCACCGTCAACATCTGGACCGGCCGCTCGGAGATGGGCCAAGGCGTACGAACCGCGATGCCGATGATCGTCGCCGAGGAGCTGAGTGCTGACTGGCAGAGTGTGCGCGTGATTCAGGCAGATGCCGATCGCGCCTACGGCGACCAGATGACGGTTGGGAGTCGAAGCGTACAGTCGGGATGGGAGCCACTGCGTCACGCCGGCGCCGCCGCGCGCGAAATGCTGATCTCGGCCGCCGCGCTCATGTGGGGAGTGCCGGGCGCGGAATGCCGCGCCGAGCGCGGCGCCGTGAAGCATGCGGCGAGCGGGCGCAGCCTCGGATACGGTCAGCTGACCGAGCGCGCCGCGACACTTCCGGTTCCAGAGAATCCGTCACTCAAGTCGCCATCCGAATTCACCATCGTCGGCACGCGCGTGCCGCGCGTGGACACATTTGCCAAAGTCACCGGTCGCGCGCAGTTCGGCATCGACACCCGCGTTCCCGGCATGGTGTTCGCCGCGGTGGCGCGCTGCCCCGTCTTCGGTGGAAAAGTTGCGTCGTTCGATGCGA
>Ga0075434_100003642_pt1 | contig 13757 bp, 13 predicted proteins | sample RhiMethybrSRZTD3_FD_75298 | JGI IMG/M metagenome (GOLD analysis project Ga0075434, IMG submission 75298) | Populus rhizosphere microbial communities from Tennessee, USA - Rhizosphere MetaG P. TD hybrid SRZTD3 | ecosystem: Host-associated > Plants > Roots > Rhizosphere > Soil | place: USA... | reverse complement strand
TCGGGCGTGGGCGCGACTTCGGCGTCGACCGCAGCGTCGCCAATTTGGAGCGACGCTGTCACCAGATGCTGGACGCGGCTTACGCGGCGGGCGTTCGCTACGTCGATGCCGCGCGATCGTACGGCATGGCCGAGAACTTCATCGGCTCGTGGTTGAAAGCGCGCAATCTGTCCAGAGACGCGATCACTCTCGGTTCGAAGTGGGGCTATACCTACGTGGGATCCTGGCGGCTCGATGCCCCCGTTCACGAGGTGAAGGATCTCTCGCTCGCCACACTCCGGCGGCAGATCGTCGAGAGCCGCGCTCTCGTCGGCGATTGCCTTCAGCTGTACCAGATTCATTCGGCCACGCTCGAAAGCAAGGTGCTCGAAAACGTCGACGTCTTAAGTGAGCTGCTGCGCCTGCACTCGAGCGGACTCGCGATCGGGTTAACGGTCACCGGACCAAACCAGACTGACGTGATCAGGCGTGCCGTTCGGGTCAGTATCGACGGCGTCAATCCATTTCAGGTCGTGCAGGCCACCTGGAATCTGCTCGAGCCATCGGCAGGGGCCGCTCTGGCCGAGGCAAAGGCTCACGGATGGGGCGTGATCATCAAGGAAGCGCTCGCTAACGGTCGCCTTACCGACCAAGCCGAAGGCTCGCACGTGAGCGTGCTCAGGACAGCAGCTGCAGCTCGAGGGCTCACGATTGATGCACTCGCGCTAGCGGCGGCTCTGTCCCAACCATGGGTGGATGTTGTGCTGTCGGGCGCTGTCACGGTCGCGCAACTCGAAAGCAATCTCAACGCGGTGGCCCTCGAACTAAAAGCGATCGATTGGCCCGACATTGCGGAGCGACCGACGGTCTACTGGGCCCAACGCAGCACCCTGGCATGGCAGTAGGCAAAGACAGTGTCATGCTTCATCAAAGGCGAAGGTTCTCCCTTTCGAGATGCCGAGCCTCCGCATCTTGGCGATCAAGGTCGTCCTGTTGAGTCCAAGTCGCGCGGCGGCGCCGCGCCGGCCGCCAACGACCCAATTCGTCTCGCGGAGAGCCGAGACGATGTGCGCACGATCGGCGTCGGCCAGCGTGCGCCCATTGGGCATCGGTCCTATCCCAGTCATGAGCTCCCCGATTGGGGCACGCAGCTCCGAACCCTTGCTCAAGATTACCGAGCGCTCGATGAAGTTCTGCAGCTCGCGCACGTTGCCCGGCCACGCGTAGCTGACCATCGCCGCCATCACATCGTCGGGAACGTAAGGCAGCGATCGCCCGTGACGGCGCGCATACTCCGCCAAAAAGTGGTCGACGAGCACTGGAATGTCCTCGGCGCGCTCGCGCAGCGGCGGAACCGTGATCGGAAAAACATTCAGGCGATAGAACAGATCAAGGCGGAACGTTCGGTCCGCAAGCATCTGGTCGAGATCCTGGTTCGTCGCCGCGACGACTCGCACATCGACGCGCGTCGGCTGCGAGCTCCCGAGCCGCTCGAATTCTTGTTCTTGAATCGCCCGCAGGAATTTGGGCTGCAGTTCGAGCGGGAGCTCGCCGATCTCGTCGAGAAACATTGTCCCGTGATGCGCCGCCTGAAACCGGCCGATCCGACTCGCGACGGCGCCGGTAAAGGCCCCTCGTTCATAGCCGAACAGCTCGCTCTCGAGCAACGTCGCCGGAATCGCTGCGCAGTTGACAGCGACGAATCGGTGCGACCGACGCGGGCTGGCGTCGTGAATGGCTCGCGCGATCATCTCTTTGCCGGTGCCGGTCTCCCCGCGAATGAGGACCGCACAATCGACCGCCGCGACGCTGCTGACGTCTTCCAAAACCGCCTTGAATTTTGGACTCGATCCAATGAGTTCATCTGTCGACATCGCGTTTCTCCTCGCACGGCTCTTTCGAAATCCACTCGCGAATGTGACCGGGACAGTTTCTGAGTTGAGCGCCCCTTGCCTCAGCAACCGCAAGCAGCCTGACCGCGTTGCGGTCGACGAACAGCACGTCGCTCAAATCGAGCGCGACGCCGCCTGCTTCCTGGTCGAGGATTGTCCGCAGCATCTCGACGTGGTGCGCTGCTAGCCGACCGCTGATTCTCAGAATCGCGACGTTTCCATCGCTCACGAGTCGATCGATCCTGCAGGTCATGAGCACTCTCTTCTGGCAGCGACTGAATGGCGAGAAATGCGCGGCCGACGCTCTCCGGGCAAGCGTCGCGCCACGCACAACGCTCAAAGACTGGCGAAGATTGGCGAGTGCCGCGGCTCGGAAGGATGCAAATCCGACGAATTTGACGAATCTGACGAATCTGCGAATCTCGAGATTCTGGTGTGGGCTTTAACCGAACTTGAATCGACCCTTGTTGATTTTGAAGGCTCTAATCTTGTGTTCGAGCGTCGATGGGTGGATGCGAAGCTTGGCTGCTGCCCCTGACGGACCTGATACGCGCCCGCGGCTTTCGGCCAAAGCTGCTTCGATGATGTCGCGCTCGCTGCGCGAACCGCCTCCTGTTTCGACAGGTTGTGTGCGCTGCGCCAACCTACCGTTGCCCTTATCCCGCGCATCTGACGCGCGCAGGCGATATTCTTCCAGCTCCAGCACCGGACCGCGCGCGAGAATGGCTGCCCGCTCGACTACATTACTGAGCTCGCGCACGTTCCCGGGCCAGTCGTACGCCATCAGCCGCGCCATGCCAGGTGCCGTGAACCCGTGCAGCGGCTTGCCGAGTCTGCGGGTCAGCGCGCCGATGAAGAGACCCACGAGCAGCGGGATGTCCGACGTTCTCGCTCGCAACGGTGGCACTTCGATCGGGAAGACGTTCAGGCGATACAGGAGATCGGCCCTGAATGTTCCCGCATCGACGGCTTCCTCGAGGTTCCGGTTGGTGGAAGCGATGACACGGACGTCGACGCGCACGGTCCTGCTGCTGCCGACTGGTTCGAACTCCTGCTCCTGTAGTACGCGCAGCAACTTGACCTGTGCGTCGAGTGGCATCTCGCCGATCTCGTCGAGCAGGATGGTGCCGCCATTGGCCACCTCGAATCTGCCAACTCGCTTGTCGACCGCGCCAGTAAACGCGCCCTTCACATGCCCGAACAGCTCGCTCTCGATCAGGCCCTGGGCGATCGCGCCGCAATTCACCTTGACCAGTGGCCGATCAGCGCGCCGGCTGCGGCTATGCACCGCTCGAGCAAAGAGCTCTTTGCCCGATCCGGTCTCGCCGAGGATCAGCACGGTGCTGTCCGTCGGCGCCACGCGCTCGACGCGTTCCAGCGCGCTGAGAAGCGCGGGGCTGTTGCCGACGATCTCACTGAAATTGTGCTGGGTCTGGATTTCCTCCTGGAGGTACAAGTTCTCCGCCTGGAGCCGATCGCGCAGTCGCCGCAGCTCTTCGTGCGCAAGGCAATGATCCAACGCTACGGCAACAGCGCTCGCGATCTGATCGAACGATCTACGACGCAACTCCTGGTAGGCTCCCGGCCGACCAGCCATGAAGAACAAGGCACCCAGGCAGCGCTCACCCGTGCTCAACGGCAGCGTGCAGAGCGATTCCATCCCGTGACGCTGCATCTGGTCGAACGTTACCGGAAAGCGCTCACGCAGCTCGTCACGCGTGGCGACGACAAACCAGCGCCTACTCTCGATCACCCAGTGACAGACCGTACCTTCGGCAGGCAGTACAGTGGGCTGGGTGGACTGGGTGCCACTCGAGGCGAGGATATGACCCTGCAACCGCTTGCCCGCGATCGGCAGCTCGATTCCAAAACGATCGGTCTCGAGGATGTTGCGCAGACAGGAGGCGATCGCGCCGAACAGGTCATCGCGTTCGAGATGCCGGCCCACTGCGACGTTGACGTCGAGAAGGCTCTTCAGCTCCTGCTCGGCCGTCCGGCCTTCGACGCGCAGCCGGCGCAACTCCAACTGGGACATGACCTGCTGTCCGAGGGCTTTGAGAGCGGCCGCCTGTTCGGCCGTGAGTGTGCGCGGCTCGCGGTCCATCACGGAAATCGTGCCGAGCTTGTGACCGGAGGGCGTTGTTAGCGAAGCGCCCGCATAGAACCGAATGCGCGGATCGCCGTCGACGAGGAATTTGTCTCGGAAGCGTTCGTCGCTGAGCGTGTTGGTCACGACGAGCACGTCATTTTCCTGAATGTTCTCGGCGCTCAGCAACGTTCCGCGAGGCACCTCGGCCAGCGACATCCCGACGGTCGCCTTGAACCACTCGCGCTCCGCATCCATCAAGCCGATCGCCGCCATCGGCGTGCCGCAGATCTGCGCCGCCAGTTCCGCCAGCTCATCGAACTCGCGCTCGGGAGGGGTATCGAGGACGGCATATCGCCGCAGGGCCTCCAGACGTTCCGTTTCCATGTCGGCGATCATGATTTATAAACCGCAGTCTACTGCGTCTACCGGCCGAGGGATCCGGATTACGATCTCGACGGTGGCGACATAAGGGAATGGAGCGATTCACCGCTATGGAGACGTTCGTCCGCGTGATCAAGGCCGGCTCGTTCTCCGCCGGCGCAGGCCGGATGAACGTCGGACAGCCTGCGGTTTCCAACTCGATCGCGGAGCTCGAGTCGACGCTCGGCGTGAGATTGTTCGTCCCCTCGACACGCGGTCTGACACCGACCGAAGCCGCCAGCGGTTCTATGAACGGGCGAAGGCCACGATCGACGCGGCCGACGACGCCGAAGTCCACCTGTGACTGTCGCCCGGCTCCATATCGTGCCTGCATTAACCACATTCCTTACTCGACAGCTCAAGATGCGCCTCGACCTCGTGCGGACCGATCACGGGATTGACATGCTCGTCGAACGCATCGATAGGGCGCTGCGCCTGGGTACGCTCGACGATTCAGGCGCCCTCACCGCGCGCAAGAACGCCAAGGCTGATCTACGCACTCATCAAGCCGTCATTTACGACCAAACGCGCCGGCGGATCCGAATGGACGTTCCAGCGCGACAGCTCAGAGATCGTTGCGACTCTGTCGAGAAGGATGCGGATCACCGCGGCCGAAGGTGCGCGCGAAACCGGCACGGGACACGAAGGACTTGCGCAAGCGATCCACGAGTTCAGCGCACGGCGTGAGACCGCTCAAACCGACTTCGGCAGTTTGGCACCGAGCACATCGACACGTTCGATGACAGGCTGCGACGCGAGCAGGTTGGGCGCCTGAGCCATCAGCGCCTGGGCAATCGGTCCAGCCAAATGGGCTTGCCGTCCGGCTTCATCCGCGAACGCGTCAAAGATAGCGAACGTGGAGGGACCGATACGCAGCGCGAACCAGACGGGGGTCGTGGCCTCCTGTCGCGCGAGTTCAAGGCCCTGCATGAGAAAGGCGGCCAGGTCCGCCTCTTTTCCGGGTTTAGCGTCCAACCGGACGAACAGACTCACAGTCGGCATCGTCGATCTCCTACCGCCGTCGGCGGCGTTCCGCCGACGGCGGCTCTGGCATTACCAGGTCCCGTTTTCTTTGCTCTTCGCCGGCATCGAGAATGACGATGCCGATCCGTTTCGACGTAATTACGCACCGGTAGGCTGGCAGGTGATGCTAGTCGGCTGAGCGACATCGGCCATACGTGACGCATAGTCATTAGCAAACGCCGGTGCGTCACCGTGGATCGCACTCTTACGAGTGTGCAGCGGACCACCGGTACGTCGTCTCATCACCGCCAGGATTTCAGCTGCGATCGAGAGGGCGATCTCGGAGGACGTCTCGGCGCCGATGTCGATGCCAACCGGCGCGTGCAATCGGCCGTGCCACCGCGTCTGCTGCGCCTCGCGCGCGTCACGTAGCTGCGACAGCAGCCGTTCGGTGCGGTGCCTCGGGCCCAGGCAGCCCACGTACCGCAGCGGTTTGTTCAGCAGCACGTTGAGGATTTCCAGATCGTGAGAGTAGTTATGCGTCATCAACACCGCCATCGTGGAGTCGGTCAACGTCACGCGAGAGGCTACCGCCTCGGGACGGCAAAGGATAACGTCATCGGCATCGGCGAAACGTTCGAGACTTCTGTCGCGGGCGTGCGTATCGACCACAGTTGCGACCCATCCAAGGAACTGCGCGATCTTGACGAGCGGAATGACGTCAGCGCCTGCACCGAAAATGACCAGCGGCGCCGCAGGTTCGACTGCTTCGATGAAGACTTCGAGATCGCCGTGCGCTTCGTACTGGGTCACGAAGGACGCGGCGTTGCGAACTGCGGCGCGTAGGTCGACGACGATTCGTTTCAGCGTGGCGTGCTGTGAGACGCCGGCGTCGGCTGTCACTGTGCCGTCCGGAAACAGGAACACTCGACTTCCGAGTGCAACTGCAGCGAACCCCTCAGAGCGAATCACCGTGGCAAAGGCGGCGCGCTGCTGACTGTTCGAGCACGCCTCGAGAAACCGCATGAGATGATCTGCGCGCCCGCTCGCCGGCTCAATCAGCACGTCGACGACGCCGTTGCATCCCAATCCGAGCCCCCAGACGACGTCCTTATCGGTCGTCGTGTCGTACGTGACAAGCGTGGCCTTGCCGGTTCGCATCACCGTAGCAGCCCGCTCGCGGACGTCGCCTTCCAGACACCCGCCACTCACGACGCCGGTCGTCCTTCCGTCTTCCGTGACGAGCATACGGGCGCCGGGCCGTCTATACGCCGAGCCGTCCACGCGAACGACCGTCGCCAGAGCGGCGCGAACGTCCTCCGAAGCGGCCCGCAGATATGCCTCGATAATGCTTCGTGTCTCCGTCATCCTGCCCTCGCTGGCGTCGGGCCGCCGTTTACAAGAGTTTGTCCAACGTGATCGGTAACTCCCGAATTCGCTTGCCGGTCGCGTGGTAGATGGCGTTCGCAATCGCGGGCGCCACCGACACCGCTGTGAGCTCGCCCATGCCTTTTGTGCCAATCGGGCTCGCCTCGTCGTCGAATTCCCCGACGAACAGGATGTCGAGCTGCGGGATATCCGCGTTCGTGGCGACGAGGTACCCGGAGAGGTTCCGGTTCAGAAACCGTCCCAGCACGGGGTCGGTGTCCGACTGCTCGAGCAGAGCTTGTCCGACGCCCCAGATCACGCCTCCGATGGCCTGGCTTCGAGCCGTTTTCGGATTGATGATCCGGCCGGCGTCGTAAGCGCCAACAAATCGATTCAAACGAACCAACCCGAGATCCGGGTCGACCCGCACCTCGGCAAAGACCGCTGAGAAGCTGAAGATGGCCTTCGGTCCCTTTTCTTCTTCAATCGGGTCGTAGTCTCCCTCTCCCACGAGCGTCGACAGTCCGTTTCGCGTCAGGAGATCCGAATAGGTAACGCGACCACTTCGGCCTGCTAAGGTGAGGGTACCTCCGCCGATGACCACGTCGTGGGTCGCCGCACCGGCGAAGGGTGCATCTTTGCCGTTTATTGCGAGCGCAACGGCCTTGTCGCGAGCGGCTTTCGCCGCCAGCATGATCGAAGCTCCTGCATTGGACATCGTCGACGAGCCGATGGACCCATGTGAGTAAGGCAACCGCGTGTCGCCGATTCGGACGCTCACCTTCTCGAACGGCAGACCGAGGGTATCCGCGGCCACCTGTTGCATCACCGTATATGTGCCCGTACCGATGTCGTGGGTTCCTGCCTCGACCAGAGCCGTCCCATCGCGGGCGATCGTCGCTCGCGCTTTTGCCGGCCAGCGCCAGTGTGTATAAATCGCACTCGCCACGCCCTGGCCAATCAGGTAACGACCGTCGTACATTGACCGCGGCTCGGGTGTGCGCTTCTCCCACCTGAAGCGGGCAGCTCCCTCGATCAGGCATTTCCGCATGGCCCGTGTCGAGAACGGCCTGCCGCTGTACGGGTCGACGTGGGTGTCGTTAAGAAGGCGGATCGCGACAGGGTCGACTCCTGTCGCATACGCGAGTTCGTCCATCGCACTCTCGAGCGCAAAGTGCCCGAGTGCTTCGTGCGGCGGCCGCATGACCGTCGGCGTGCCGCGGTTCACGTGGACGATCCTGTGGTTGGTCGAGATGCCTCCGCTGGCCGCCCAGAGATTGCGCGTGCAATTTGCCGCGTATTCGATGTAGTTGTCGAACACCGACGTGGGCGTCGTGCTCTCGTGGCGAAGGCCGGTCAGCTTGCCGTCCTTCGTGGCGCCGAGCGCAATCGTCTGGATCGTCGCGGGCTGATGGCCGACCATCGAGTACATCTGCGCGCGTGTCAGCTGCACACGCACCGGCCGGTTCAACACCTTCGCGGCGAGTGCAACAAGCAAGGTATGGGGCCAGACATAGGCCTTACCGCCGTACCCGCCGCCCACGAAATGAGAAACGATTGTGATCTTCTCTACCGGCAAGCCGAGGACGATCGAAACAAGTTCACGCGCGCCGAAGAGATACTGCGTCGGCTCGTACAACGTCAGCGTGCCGGTCGGATCCCACACCGCCGCTGTTACGTGAGGCTCGATCTGGTTGTGATGGCGATCGGACGTGGTATAGGAACGCTCGATTCTCACGTCACCGGCGGCGACACCCGCGTCGGCATTGCCCACGGCCGAAGTCACCGGCCACAGGAACTGAGGGGGATCTACAACATCTTTCGCCGAGTGCAGTCCGAACACGGCGGGCCGCTGCACCTCGTACTCGACCCTGATAAGCGTGCCAGCGTACTCGGCCTGATCTAGTGACCCGGCAACGACGAGCGCCACGGGCTGCCCGGCGTAATGAATTTTGTCGTCCTGCAGCGGCAGATACGACTGGCCATGTGGATGGAGATGACTCCATGGCCTTGGCGTGGGATTCATGCGAGGCATGTTGCGGTAGGTGAAGATGGCAAACACGCCCGGCGCTCGTTCGGCCGCAGCGGTGTCGATCGACGCGGTTCGCCCATTGGCGATGGTGCTGTGGACGATCGCCGCGTGTGCGAGCTCCGCGATTGGGATGTCCGCCGCATAGCGCGCTGCGCCGGTCACTTTCAGCCGGCCATCGACGCGAGAAAGCGGCTGTCCAATGGCACTCATGCGCGTCCTCCCGCGGTCTCGAGCGCGCGCAAAACCACGCGCTGCGCAAGTTCGACCTTGAAGGCGTTGTGAGCGAGAGGGCGAGCCTCGGCAAACGCAGTTGCGATCGCCGCCCTGAGCGCGTTCGCGTCGTCCAGCGACACGCCACGCAGTGCAGACTCCGCCGCCGTGAGGCGCCACGGCTTGTGCGCCACACCGCCCATCGCCAGGCGCACTGAACTAATCTTCCTCGCGCTCGTGGCGACGCCAGCCGCGGCAGATACCAGCGCGAATTCGTACGACTGACGATCGCGAATCTTGAGGTAGTGCGACGAGCGTCCCTCGATTCGTGCCGGAACTTCGACCGCGACGATCAAGTCGCCCCTCTCGAGCACGTTGTCCCGCTCGGGTGAATCGCCGGGCAGACGATGGAATTGCGTGAACGGAATCGACCGTTCTCCTGTCCGGCTGCGCACGATCACGTTGGCATCCATCGACGCGAAGGCGACCGCCACATCCGACGGATGCGTGGCGACGCAGCTGTCGGACCATCCGAAGATCGCGTGCGTGCGATTGATGCCTGTCAGCGCCGCGCAGCCGGTGCCGGGCCGGCGCTTGTTGCATGGCAGGTCGTCGCCGTCGCGGAAGTACGGGCAGCGCGTGCGCTGCATGATGTTGCCGCCAATCGATGCCATGTTCCGCAGCTGGCCGGACGCCGCGAATAGCAGGCCTTCGGCGATCACCGGGAAGCGCCGCCGCACTTCGACGTCAGCGGCAACATCGCTCATACGGGCGAGTGCGCCGATGCGGAGGCCGCCGTCGGGCAGCGCTTCGATCTGCGCCATGCCGCGCAATCCGTTGATGTCCAGCAGGCGGTCGGGCGACGCGGCGCGGTCCTTGATGAGGCCGAGAAGGTCGGTGCCGCCCGCAATGAACGCAAGTTGAGGATCGTCGGCGTGAGCCACAATCGCGGTCGAAGCATCGATCGCTCGTGACAGCCCGAATGGGTGCATGCGTCAGCCCCTCCTTGTCACTTCGGCAATCGCCGCCACGATGTTGGGATAGCAGGCGCAGCGGCACAGATTGCCGCTCATGCGCTCGCGGATTTCGAGCTCCGAGAGATCTGCCGCAGTGATTTTTGTCGAAAGGTCCGTTGTCGCCGCGCTCGGCCAGCCGGCTTTCGCCTCTTCGATCATCGCGACGCCCGACATGATCTGGCCCGAGGTGCAGAAGCCGCACTGGAATCCGTCGTGCTCGATGAACGCGGACTGAACCGCGTGGAGCTGCCCGTTTTGCTCGAGCCCTTCAATCGTGGTGATACGCTTCCCGTCCTGCATGGCTGCCAGCGTCATGCACGACAGCACACGGCGTCCCTCAATGTGGACCGTGCACGCGCCGCATTCGCCGCGATCGCATCCTTTCTTCGTCCCGATCAATCCCGCACCGTCGCGCAGCGCATCGAGCAGCGTTGTGCGCGGTTCGAGGCGTATCTGATAATCCCGACCGTTGATGTTCATGCGGACCATCGTCGTTGGTCCGGTCGCGCCTGGCGTGGCGACAATTGGTGGCGTTGGCGCCAAACCTGACCGCTGGTTCAGCAAGCCTTGCGATACGGCGAGTCCACCTCCGACGAGTGTCGTTCTCCTGAGAAATTCGCGCCGAGGAATGCCAACGGCATCCTCATTCGCTGCCGTTTTAACTTCCTCGCTCATTCGCTTCGTCCTTCCACGAGTGCGTTGCCCGAGAAGCCGCGGGTATGTAGGGCAAGAGGGGTGCCGTATTCGTTTCCTGTGTGGATGCTGGTGCAACGCCGATCGAACGTGCGTGCGTGTCGAACAGACGCCTCGGTGTCGATATCTTGACCCGGCGATTGCCATGTGAAACGGCTCCGGTTGCTCCGGCGCGAGAGCGGTGGATGTGTGGAGGGCCCGGAAGTTGCTGCTCGGGACGCAGTCAAACGACCGAGTTCGGTTGCTGCGCAAACGAATCTGCGGAGCTCGCTTGATGGACACGATTATGAGCAAGCTGAAACAATTCGTATTTGGCCTGGCGTTGATGGCCGTCGTGCTGCCGCACCTCGCTCTGGCCGGCAGCCAAAGCGCGACCTATCGCGTCACCTTCACGGCGACCTGGAGCAACAAGACGCACCCACATGCTGGCTTTCCGCCGCACGCCTTCTTTTCACCGCTCATCGGCGGCGTTCACAGCGATCAAGTGGTCTACTGGAAAGTCGGCGAACTCGCATCGCCTGGCATCAAATTGATGGCCGAAGAAGGAATCGCGGATGGTCTGGCGAGTGATGTGAAAGCCGACGTCGATCACGGGCTTGCGTTAGCGGTGTTGTCGAAACCCATGACGACCGACTCGCCAGGTTCCAACACGCTCGCTGCGTTCCAGGTCACCAAGGACTCTCCGCTGGTCACGCTGGTGACGATGCTTGCTCCCACGCCCGACTGGTTTACCGGCGTTTCCGGGCTGTCGCTGCTGGAGGAGCACGGCAACTGGTTGAAAAACAAAGTCGTCATGCTCTATCCGTTCGACGCCGGCACGCAGCAAAACATTCGGTACGCACTTCACCAACCGCCGGTGCCGAAACGTCGCCCGATATACTCGCTCTCTGGCTCCGAGTGGTTCACCAGAGAGCCGGTGGGCAACTTCACGTTTTCTCGCGTCAAGTAGAACCGTGACGGGTGCGTCGAGTCCCTGATTCGTCCGTCACGGATCCGTTTCGTCCACCGTGGCAGACGACGATCACCGTTAAGAGAGACGGGCTGAGAATCGGCCGCAGAGCTTTGTTCTCACCGCTTATTAGGTCGGTGTGACGCGCTCAATCGCCATCGATGCGTGCCGGTATCTGCGGTCGTCTGCCAGATTTCTGACAGCTATGCGCGTTTCTTGCACCATCATCGCGCAGCCCATCACGAGACCGGTCGCACCTATCGTGCCGGACAAGCCCACGAGCGCCAAGCTGATCAACGCTCCGTGTCCCACGGAGATCGTCACGATAGCCCCGAGCAGCGCGATCAGCGCACCTGTCGAGAACGAGCCCAATGAGATGTAGAACAATCGGAGTGCCCGCAGCAGGAGATCCGAACGGATCTCGAGACGGTCCAGTTGACGTTCAGTGATCGCTCGAGAGTCTCCGGTCGACGCACGACGAGTCAACTGTGCCGAGGCGACTCGTGTTCGATCGATTACTCGTGCGAGTCGGTTGGCAGTGCCGAGACACAGAATCGATGAAGCGTTAGTGAGAATCGCTGGAGCGACGACAATCGTGAGTCCGGCGAGCGGACTATCGGTAAACGATGCCAAGGTCTTTCAACGTCATGTCAGTGCGGAAAGTGCCACTCTGACAAATCAGGTCAGCGTGATGGAAGGCCATATTGACTCTCCTTACTGCCCGAGCCCGATTTGCTGGTAGAAATCCGCGTTGTCCCAGAACAACCACTCGTGATCCATCGTCGGGCCGGACCAGTGACCGATCGTGGCCATGCCAATCGCAAATCGTTTACCCGTAGCCGCGATCGTGGCGCCGTTTGGCCCCGGCATCGGCCTGGTGAACGTTCCGGTCATCACGCCCGTAACGGCCGTCCACGAGCCGGAGCCGAAGCGAATCGGATGCGTTTTAATGCTGATGTCTGGCGCCCAAACGAACAGCGCCGTCAAGTCCGCGATGTGCCGTTCGATCCCCTTTGTCTCGTGTCCGTCCGGCCACGTGACGACGATGTCGTTGCTGTGGCTTTCGTGCAGCCTGTCCCACTTCTGATTGCTGAAGACGTCGAAATCCAGCACGTCGAACGTCTTCAGATTGTTCTCGACAGTAGCCGCTTGGCGTTCGGGCGGCGGCGGTGGCGTACCAGACTTTTCGGCTGGGCGCTGCGCCGCGGCCGCGGCGACGATCACCAGAGCTGCAAGAACGAGCAACGAACGAACCGTAGGCAGTCGCATGACGAGCCTCCTTTCGGGCTTCATGGTCTGGGATCGATCATCGGATAGTGTCATCGGGCAGAGAGGCCGGCGGCAGGTTCAACCCGTGTCGAATCGCGACGAGCCTCATGCAAAAGCTGAGGATCGCTCCAGCAATGGTTGTCGGCGCACCTATCCCAAGCCGCCTTTGTCGATGATGAAGCCGGCGATCTGCTCGACGCCGTCACCGCTTTTCAGATTGGTGAAGATGAACGGCCGCGTGTGACGCATTCGCAGCGCGTCCGCTTCCATCACGGCGAGATCGGCGCCCACCAGCGGTGCCAGATCGATCTTGTTGATGACAAGCAGATCGGATCGCGTGATTCCGGGGCCGCCCTTGCGCGGAATCTTCTCTCCCTCCGCCACATCGATCACGTAGATCGTGAGATCCGCGAGTTCCGGGCTGAACGTCGCGGCGAGGTTGTCGCCGCCCGACTCGATGAAACAGAGTTCTGCGTCGGGAAATCGATTGTTCATGTCGTCGATTGCCGCAAGGTTCATCGAGGCATCCTCGCGAATTGCCGTGTGCGGGCAGCCGCCGGTCTCGACGCCCATGATGCGTTCGGCCGGCAGCGCCTCCGCACGCGTGAGAATCAACTGGTCTTCCTTCGTGTAGATATCGTTCGTGATCACGTAAATCTCGTACTCGTCACGAAGCCGCTTGCACAGCGCTTCAACGAGCGCGGTTTTGCCCGAGCCAACCGGCCCGCCAATACCGACGCGCAAGGGACGCCCGTTCGAGTTCTGCACAGCTGTAGCAGTCATGAGCGGAACAGCCTCGTGTATTGAGTTTCATGTGACATGGACGCCAGATCGACCATCACTGCAGCGGACCCGAGATCGTCGATGCTGGCTGTCA
>Ga0075434_100003640_pt1 | contig 13761 bp, 9 predicted proteins | sample RhiMethybrSRZTD3_FD_75298 | JGI IMG/M metagenome (GOLD analysis project Ga0075434, IMG submission 75298) | Populus rhizosphere microbial communities from Tennessee, USA - Rhizosphere MetaG P. TD hybrid SRZTD3 | ecosystem: Host-associated > Plants > Roots > Rhizosphere > Soil | place: USA... | reverse complement strand
CCGAGCTCCTCGACCTTGGCGAGGACGCGGCTGCGCGTGGCGGCGCTGATGTCGGCGTGGTTGTTGAGGACCTTCGAGACGGTCGTGATCGACACGCCGAGCTCGCCGGCAATCCGCTTCATCGTGGTGGCGTGCATGCAGCTCCCCGCGCGGCGCGTGTCTGGTGACTTTAGCGGTAAAGTGCCTTGACTTTAGCGGTAAAGCATAGTATCACAGCGCGCGCCGACCCGCGCCCGTCGGTCCTTCGCATCTGCCAGGAGGAGGCACATGCTCCGGAGCGTTCCATCGCCGCGATCGTCCCCGCCCGCAGCGCGCGGCGCGCTGCTCTGCGGCGTCTTCGTCGTCTGCCTCGCGCGCGCGGCGGCCGCGCAGGACACCGGCGTCATCTCCGGCACCGTCGCCGACGCGAGCGGCCAGATCGTGCCCGGCGCGACCGTGACGCTCACCAACGAGGCGACGGCGAACGTCCGCACGGCGACCTCCGACGAGCGCGGGGAGTTCGCGTTCCGCGCGCTGACTCCCGGATCCTACACGGTGAAGGTCGAGTTGACCGGATTTCGCACGATCGAGCAGCGGAACAACGTGCTGAACGCGAGCAGCCGTCTGGATCTCGGCCGCCTGACGCTCGACGTCGGCGCGCTCACCGAGATCGTCAGCGTCGCGGCGACCGGCACCTTCGTCGAGAGCAAGAACAGCGACTACTCGGGCCTCCTGACGTCGAACCAGATCGCGCAGATTCAAACCAAAGGCCGCGACGTCGTCAACCTGCTGCGGCTGCTGCCGGGCGTGCACTGGGAGAACGACATCGACGCGATGGGCGACAGCTTCGGCTCGCAGATCCCGAACATCGCCGGACAGCGGCGCACGTGGAACCAGGTGACCGTGGACGGCTTGAACGGCAACGAGCTCTCGGGCACCAACCGGATGAACTCGTCGATCAACCTCGACGCGATCGCGGAAGTGAAGGTGCTGCTGAACACGTACAAGGCGGAATTCGGCCACAGCGCCGGTGCGAACATCGAGATCGTCAGCAAGAGCGGCAGCCAGCAGTACCACGGCAGCGGCTACTGGTACGGGCGGCGCGACGCGTGGGCCGCGACGCCGTGGGAGAACGAGCGCGCCGGGCTGCCGAAGCCGAAGCTGAAGATCGACACGCCCGGATTCAATCTCGGCGGCCCGCTGAAGGTCCCGGGCATCGGCGACGGCAAGGCCGACAGCAAGCTGTTCTTCTTCTACTCGATGGAAGCGCCGCAGGTGGCCAAGCCCGGTCAGGTGCGTCTGTACCGCATGCCGACGGCGCTCGAGCGGCGCGGCGACTTCTCGCAGACGTTCGACTCGAACGGGCGGCTGATCTACGTCAAGGATCCGCTGTCGACGGGCGCCTGCAACGTGGCGACCGGCGGCCCCGGCTGCTTCCCGAACAACGTCATCCCGTCCAATCGCCTCGATCCGAACGCGCTCGCGCTGCTGAACATGATGCCGCTGCCCAACGTGTCGTGCTCGACGCCGGGCTGCGGCGCGCTGTCGAACTTCACGCGGCAGGAGACGCCGGAGAATCCGCGCATGAACAACCTGCTGCGCATCGACGGGCGGCCGTCGGGCAGCAACAGCTACTGGTTCGCGTTCCGGCAGTTCAGCTCGAACCAGATCGGATCCGAGATCACCGCGGGCCCGGCGAAGTGGGGCTTCTTCAACGGCACGTACGTCTCCGGCGACAGCGGCATCAACGGCGGATGGAATCACGTGTTCCGATCGAACGGCGTGAACGAGTTCGGCGCCGGCATCCGCCGCGCGACCGAGGGCTTCGGCGCGAAGGACGACAGCGATTACACGCGGCTGAAGCGCAGCACGATCGGCTTCACCGCCGCGCAGTTCAACTCGCAGCTCAATCCCGACGGCGACCTGCCGTTCGTGCGCTTCGGGTTGAACACGACGGGCATCGACACGCCCGACTTCACCTACGACAACCGCATCGGCGCGACGGCGTACGACTGGCTCGCCAACATCCGCGACAGCGCGACGTGGACGCGCGGCCGCCACACGTTCAAGGCGGGCGGCCATTTCGAGTACATGCAGAACAACGAGGCGCGCGGCGGCACGTGGCCGGGCGACATCACCTTCTCGAACAACACGAGCAACCCGCTCAACACGAACTTCGCGTTCTCGAACGCCGTGCTCGGCGTGTTCTCTCAATACACCGAGAGCGACAAGTATCGCCTGACGCAGAACCGCCAGTGGTGGAGCGAGTGGTACGTGCAGGACGGCTGGCAGACGTCGTCGCGCCTGACGATCGACTACGGCGCGCGCTTCCTCTGGTACTCGCCGTACACGCGGCCCGACGGCCAGGTGGCCAACTTCGATCCGTCGAAGTACGATCCGTCGAAGGCGCCGCGCCTCTACGTGCCGGCGATCGTCAACGGCGCGCGCGTCGCGTTCGATCCGGTCACCGGCCAGTCGCTCAACGCGATCTACATCGGCGCGTTCGTGCCCGGCTCGGGAGACGAAGCGAACGGGATGGTGAAGGAAGGCGATCCTGGCGTGCCCGACGGCTTCCGCCAGGTCCTCAAGCCGGCGATCGAGCCGCGCCTCGGCTTCACCTACGATCTGACCGGCGCGGGCACGAGCGTGCTGCATGCGAGCGCCGGCTACTTCCACCAGGCGCGCCTCGGCGGCGGATCGCTCGGCAACCTCGCAAGCAATCCGCCGTTCATCCACAATCCGATCGTCTACTACAACACGCTCGCGAATCTGTTCGCGCCCGGCGTGACCCTCGCCAGCCGGCCGGCGACGGTCGAAGCGCTGGAGACGAGCTACAAGACGCCGAGCTCGATCAACTGGTCGGTCGGCGTGCGGCGCGAGCTGGGCTGGGGCACGGCGGTCGACGTGACGTACTCCGGCTACAACTCCTACAACATGGAGATGTACTACGACCTGAACGCCGTGCCCGATGGCGCGCGCTTCACGGATCTGATCCCCGCCAACCGCGACCCGACGGCCGCGCCGACCGCGTCGCCGACGTCGGCGGCGCTGCTCGCCGAGTTCCTGCGGCCGTATCGCGGCTACCAGAACATCCGCACGCGCGGCAACTTCGCGAGCGGCGACTACCAGTCGCTGCAGGTGCAGGTGAACCGCCGCTACACCCGCGGCGTGCAGTTCGGCCTCGCCTACGCGCTCCAGCGCGCGCGCGGCACCGCCGACGAGGATCCCGGCAACCTCGACTGGTCGCTGAATCGTCCGTACGATTTCTTCTACTCGGAGCTCACGCAGAGCAACCGGCAGAGCCTGGTGATCAACTACTCGTGGGATCTGCCCGGCCGCCACACGGGCGCGATGCGCGCGCTGCTGGACGGCTGGCAGGTGTCGGGCGAGAACGACTTCGTGTCGGGCGACTGGGCGAACGTCTCGATGACGACGAGCGACGGCTTCGACTTCACCGGCGGCGAAGCGGGCAACGGCGCGTGCCTCGCCGGCACCGAGTCGCTGACGTCGCCGTGCCTCCACCTGGTGCGGCCGGACATTATCGCGAACCCGATGGCCGGCGGCGGCGATCCGCTGACCGGATTCTTCAACACGGCGGCGTTCGCGCGGCCGGCGCGCGGTACATTCGGGACCTCCGCGCGCAACGTCGTCCAGAAGCCGGGGCTCGTGAACACGAACTTCGCGATCTTCAAGAACGTGGGCGTCGGCGCGAGCCGCGCCGCGCAGGTGCGCGTGGAGATCTACAATCTGTTCAACACGATCGAGTTCCAGGACGTCGACCGCACCGCGCGGTTCGACACCAGTGGCAACCAGATCAACCCGAACTTCGGCACCGCCATCGGGATCGCGAGCCCGACGCGGCCGCCGCGGACCGTGCAGCTGTCGCTGCGATTGAACTTCTGAGGCTTCCATGCGAAGAGCCATCGCGCTCGCCGTCGCGCCGCTGCTCCTGCTCGCGGCCGCGCCCGCGCAGCAGCCGCCGGCGCCGCGGCCGATCGATCCCGCCAGGGAGAAGCGCCTCGAGTGGTTTCGCGAGGCGAAGTACGGCCTCTTCATCCACTGGGGCCTCTACTCGATCCCCGCGGGCGAGTGGAACGGCCGGCGATCGCTCGGCCTCGGCGAGTGGGTCATGTTCCGCTCGACGGTGCGGGTGAAGGAGTACGAGAAGCTCGCGCCGCGCTTCAACCCTGTGAAGTTCAACGCCGACGAATGGGTGAAGCTCGCGAAGGACGCCGGCATGAAGTACATCGTGATCACGTCGAAGCATCACGACGGCTTCGCGCTCTGGAAGTCGAAGGCGAGCGCCTACAACATGGTCGACGCGACGCCCTTCAAGCGCGACGTCCTGAAGGAGCTCGCCGACGCGTGCGCGCGACAGGGCATGCGGCTCGGCTTCTACTACTCGCAGTCGCAGGACTGGCACGAGCCGAACGGCGCCGGCAACACCTGGGACTTCGGCCCCGACGAGAAGAAGGACTACGACCAGTACCTGCGCGGCAAGGCGGAGCCGCAGGTGCGCGAGCTGCTCACCGGATACGGGCCGGTCGCGCTCATCTGGTTCGACACGCCGCGCATGATGACCGGCGATCGGCCGCAGCGCTTCGCGAACATCGTGCGCACGCTGCAGCCGAACACGCTCATCGACGGACGGCTCGGGACCGAGGGCGACTACCGCAGCACCGGCGACAACGTGATCCCGCCCGACGTCTCGTCGGAAGCGTGGGAGGTGCCGGCGACGATCAACCACACGTGGGGCTTCCGCAAGGACGACACCGACTGGAAGGCGCCCGGCCAGATCGCGTTCAAGCTCGTCGACATCGTCAGCAAAGGCGGCAATTATCTGCTGAACGTCGGACCGACCTCCGAGGGTGTGATTCCGCAGGCGAGTCAGGACATCCTTCGCACGGTCGGGCGGTGGCTGCAGGTGAACGGCGAGGCAGTGTACGGCGCCGGGCCGACGCCGTTCGGCGAGGAGCTCGGCGAGCCGAGCGCGCGCGCCGCGAAAGACGTCCGCGGCGAGCCGCTCGTCTACCAGCAGACGCAGTGGCGCGTGACGACGAAGCCGGGCAAGCTGTACGTCACGTTCTTCGACGAGCCGCGCGCGCCCTTCCCGCTCCCCGTGATGCGCAACACCGTCAAGCGCGCCTATCGGCTCGCCGACAAGGCGCCGGTCGCGATGAAGACCGAGAACGGACGGACGCTCCTGGACATCGAACGGCCGATCTACGATCCGATGGCGACGGTGATCGTCGTCGAGGTGGACGGCGACAGGATCGAGCGGCCGAGGACCCGGTGATGCTGCAGGACATCACGAAGGACACGTGCGTCGTTCGGAACACGGGCTCGCGCCGCGGACGCACGCAGGCGATCGCGCCCGGCTCGAAGGCGGCGCGCTTTCTGCACTACGGCCGCATCGTGCTCGACGGCGGCGACGCCCCAATCGGCTTCGACCTCGGCGAGCGCGAGACGGGTCTGGTGTGCTTGAAGGGGTCCGCCACGGCGCGCGCAGGCGGCGAATCGTTCGCGCTCGGGAAGTACGACGCGTTGTACGTGCCGCGCGACTGGTCGATCGAGATCGCGCCGGGCGATTCCGGCTGCGATCTCGCGGAGATTGCCGCGCCGGTCGAAGGCCGCTATCCGCCGAAGCTCGTGAAGTTCGGCGACGTGCAGAAGGACAACGCCCTGCGCTTCAGCGCCGGCAAGGACACGAACCAGCGCGAGGTGAACATCCTGATCGGCAAGAACGTCGAGGCGGGCCGCATCATGGCGGGGCTCACGTTCAGCGCTCCGGGCAACTGGACGTCCTGGCCGCCGCACGAGCACGCGGCGATGCTCGAGGAAGCGTACCTCTACGTCGACATGCCGGCGCCGGCCTTCGGCGTGCAGCTCGTGTACACCGACGGCGCCGAGCCCGAGCTCGCGACGATCGTCCACGAGGGCGACGTCGTCCTGATGCCGAAGGGGTACCACCCGAATGTCGCGGCGCCCGGCGGCTCGATCAACTTTCTCTGGATGATGGCCGCCCACCGCGAGCGCGAGGATCGCCGCTACGGCGTCGTCAACGTGCAGCCGGAGTTCGCGGCGATCCCGACGGGCCTCGACAAAGGCCGCTGACGGCCCCCGGCTTTTTCTCCGCCTCAAGCCGCTATCGAATCTCGTACGAGATAAGCACGACGAGATCGTCGGCGCCGACCTGCTTCAGCGCGTGCGAGCTCCCCGGCCGGGTCAGCACGGCCGTGCCCGGAATCATGTCGACGTTGGTGCCGTCGACCGTCATCACGCCCTTCCCGCTCAACACGTAGTAGACCTCGTCCTCGTGCTGCTCGTGCATCCCCACTCCGGCGCCCGCATGCAGCGCGCGCTTGCGGAACACGAACTTCATGCCCGGCGTCTTGTCGAAGAACGAGTACCCGATCGTCTGGCCGCCGCCATCGTGCGTTCCGGGCTCGTTCTTCGCGATGTCGGCATCGTGCTGCACGATGAAGCCGCCCTTCGTCTTCGGTTGCGCGAAGGCCACGGCCGCCGCGCCGATGCACACGCCGACGAGGACTGCCGCGATCGTCTTCATTCCGTCCTCCTCACTTGTCGATGACCGCCGTCCGCGCGTCGGTGCGCACACCGCGGATGCGCGCCGCCTCCGGCCGCGCGGCATAAAACGGATCGAGCGGATAGCAGCCCGACGCGAGCCCCATGCGGGGGCCTGTCGTGCAGTCGCTGAACGTGCGGCAGAACGACGCGCGCTTCAGCGGCGCGCCGCTCAGGACGTCGGCCGGCAGATCGGGATACGACAGCACGATCCGGCCGAGGCCGACGACATCGCACAGGCCCTCGCGCACGTTGTGCTGCGCCACGTGCGGCAGCCACTCCTGGAGGTAGCTGTACGCCGATCCGACGAACACGAGGCGCGGAAATTCCCGTTTCAGGATCGCCGTCGCGCGAATCTGGCGCCAGACGCCGCGCAGCGGATCTTCGGGCGGCTCGTAGCCGTCGAGCGGCGGAAAGAGCGCCGGCCGCTGCACGTGCGGATTGTAGTACGGGCTGCCCGCCGTGATGCAGATCCAGCGGACGCCGAGTCGCTCGAGAAGACGCAGGACCTCGCGCGCGTCGCCCAGCGCCGCGTCGAGGTCGACGTCGCTCTCCACGACGCCGAATCCCGGCGTGCCCCCGTTTCCACGTACGTCGCCGCGCCACGCTTCAGGCTCGCCGACGCGATCGTGCTCGCGCTTGCGGTACGGAACCGTGTCGAACGCCGACAGCCGCACGGCGATCTCGAGATCGGAGACCGATGCGCGGATGGCGGCAATCACGCGCTGCAGAAAGCGCGTGCGGTTCTCGAGCGCGCCGCCGTACGGCCCGCCGCGAGTCCGCGCCCCGAGCAGCTCGTGGCCGAGGTATCCATGGCACGCCTTGACGTCCACGAATCGGAACCCGGCGTCGCGCGCGAGCCGCGCGGCGGCGGCGAAATCGTCGACGAGCGCATCGAGCTCGCCGTCGGTGAGGACGCGCACGCCTGCAGGGAAACGGCGATCGAGGAGCGGATGCTCGCACGCCGCGAGCGGCGCGGGACGATCGTAGACGTCGGGCCGCGCGTACCGTCCCGAATGCGTCAGCTGCAGACCGATGTACAGATCGGCGTCCGCGGTCGGCCCGAAGCGCTCGCGATGCGCCGCGACGAGCTCGTCGCGCAGCGACGCGATCGCGCCCGCGGTGCGCGTCGAGATCATCAGCTGATTGGGATTCGCGCGCCCGTCGTGGCGGACGGCGACGGCTTCGCCGCCCCACATCAGCTTCGCGCCGCTCGCGCCGAAGCGCCGCCAGCGGCGGCGCGTGAGCTCGCTCGGCTCGCCGTCGCGCGTGCCGTCCCACCCCTCCATCGGCAGGATGCAGAAGCGATTGCCGACGCGGATGGCGTCGACGTCGAGCGCCCGCGCGAGCGGCGAGCGATCGGGCGGGTCGAGCGCGGCGTCGAACGCCAGCGGAATGCCGCTGCGCTCGAGATGCGCGCGGAACGCGTCGGCGTTCTTCAGCGACGCGACGCGCGGGTACGACGTCAGAAGACGTCCCTGTCGGCCTTCGCGAGCCGCTTGTCCGGAAGGCCTGGACTGTTGCGCAGCAGGAAGTCGGTGACGCCGCGCAGTGAAAACGCCGGCGCGCCGCGCGGGACGACCAGCCGCTCGAGGTCCACGCCCGCGACGTCGTCGAACCGGAACGCCGGCCGCGCGTCCGGCCTGTCCGTGGTGAAAACGAGATCGCGCGCGGACAGCGTCTTCACGTGGCGCGCGTACATGCCGTACGCCGGCATGTTGCCGAACATGTCGGGCTCCGGATACTCGGTCTCCTTTTCCTCGGGCTCGAGCGCCGCGTCGGCGGCAGTGCCGCCGCCCTGGTAGGCGATGCGGATGTCGCTCAGGCGCAGATCTTCGATCGGATGGCCGGGTATGCCGCTGATCAGCACGCCGTGGCGCGAATCGACGTTCGACGCTTCGACGTTGCTGATACGGACGCGCGTGATGACGCCGGGCGCCGGATCGCTGGGCCCGCGCGCGCGGCGGCCGAGGCGCACGAAGATCGGCGCGTTGACGATGTCGCGCATCGTCAGGTTGCTGATCGCGACGTCCTCGATGAGCGCGCCGTCGACGCTCTCGATCGCGAGGCCGCGGCTGTACTCGAACACGCAGTTCGAGATCGTGATGTTCTTGAAGCCGCCATTGCTCTCCGTGCCGAACTTGATGCGTCCGGTCGGACCGCGCGCGTACTTGACGGTGCGCTTGTAGGTGCCGTCGAGCAGCGTCCCCTCATCGTAACCGCTCACCTGCGCGTTGGTGATCGTCACGTTCTCGGTCGGCCGCGCCGATCCGAGGCCGTAGCTGCTCTTCAGGCAGATGCCGTCGTCGAACGGCGAGTTCACGGTGGCGTTCGAGATCCGCACGTTCCTGCAGGCGTCCACATCGATGCCGTCGCGGTTCGTGTCGATCTTGATGTTGTCGATCGTGAAGTTGTCGACGCCGGTGGCGAGGATCGCGAACCAGCCGCCGTGCAGGATCGAGACGTCGCGGATGATCACGTTGCGGCTGTTCTTCAGCGCGATCGCCTTGTTGCCCGCGCCTCTCGGCACGTTCGTATTCGACCGCACGAGGCCCTTGCCGTGTATCAGACCGGGGCCGGTAATCGACACGTCCTCGACGTTCTCGCCCCAGATCAGGCTGTTGTGCCAATGGCTGTGGCCGAAGTCCTGGAACTTGTCCCACTCGTTCGGCTCGGGCTCGTCGTACGGCGCGCTGGCCGGTTCGGCTGCGACGATCGAGGCGCCGTGGTCGAGAAACAGGCCGACGTGGCTCTGCAGGCGGATCGACGCGGTCAGGTACGCGCCGGCGCCGAAGCGAACCGTGCCGCCGCCGGCCGCATGGGCGGCAGCGATCGCTTTGTTGATCGCATCGCTGTCGAGCGTCCTGCCGTCGCCCTTTGCGCCGTAGGCGCGGACGTCGAACGAGGCGGGCGACTGGCCGAGCGCCGGGGCCGTCGCAAGCAGCGCCGCGAGCGCGGCGACGCGGATGGTCATACCTTCTCCAGCCAGATATTGCCGTCGGGATAGCGGTGCGCGAGGCGCGACGCCTCGTGGATGGTGATGCTGTAGCCGGGGCGCGACGGCGGCATGTAGCGCCCGCCGCGGACGACGACGGGATCCTCGAAGTGCTCGTGGAGGTGATCGACGTACTCGATCACGCGGCGATCCATCGAGCCGCTCACGGCCACGAAGTCGAACATCGACAGGTGCTGCACGTACTCGCACAGGCCGACGCCGCCGGCGTGCGGACAGACCGGAACGCCGTACTTCGCCGCCATCAGGATGACCGCGAGGTTCTCGTTCACGCCGCCGAGGCGGCACGCGTCGATCTGGCAGAAGTCGATCGCGCGCGCCTGCAGCAGCTGCTTGAACACGATGCGGTTCGCGGCGTGCTCGCCCGTCGCGACGCCGACGCCGAGCTCGCGCACGGCCTTCGCAATCGCCGCGTGCCCGAGCACGTCGTCCGGGCTCGTCGGCTCCTCGATCCACAGCGGCCGGAAGGACGCGAGCTCGCCGACGCGGGCGATCGCTTCGTCGACGTCCCACTGCTGGTTCGCGTCGATCATCAGCGTCCGCCCGGATCCAATCTCGTCGCGCACGACGCCCACGCGCCGCCGATCGTCGTCCGGGCGCCCGCCGACCTTCACCTTGAAGTGCGAGAAGCCGTCGGCGATCGCGGCGCGGCAGCGCGCCCGGATCTCGGCGTCGCTGTAACCCATCCAGCCGACCGACGTCGTGTACGCCGGCATGCCGCCGCGCACGAGCTCGGCTTCGCGCGCCGCCTTCGTCGGCGCCTGCCGCTCGAGGATCTCGAGGGCTTCGTCCGGCGAAAGCGCGTCGGAGATGTAGCGGAAATCGATGCAGGCGACGATCTCGCGCGGCGTCATGTCGGCCAGGAGCTTCCAGACCGGCTTCCGCGCGGCCTTCGCATGGAGATCCCACACGGCGTTGACGATCGCCGCGAGCGCGAGGTGAATCACGCCTTTCTCGGGACCGAGCCAGCGGAGCTGCGAATCGCACGCGAGCCGCCGCCAGAAACCGGCGAAGTCGGCCGTGATGTCCTCGAGGCGCTGGCCGACGACGAGGTGCCGATAGGCGTCGATCGCGGCCGCGCAGACCTCGTTGCCGCGCCCGATCGTGAACGTGAGCCCGTGGCCCTCGATCGCGGCGTCGGTGCGGAGGATGACGTACGCCGCGGAGTAATCGGGATCGACGTGCATCGCGTCCGTCCCCGCGCTCGTGCGCGAGGTCGGGAAGCGGATGTCGAGCACGTCGAGGCCGCGGATGAGCATCAGCGGCTCCGCCACCGATCGAGCGCGACGGCGAACACGATGATCGTGCCGGTCACGATCTGCTGCACCCAGTTCGGCAGCCCCTGCTGCGAGCAGCCGATCTGGATGATCGCCATGATCGCCGCGCCCGCAATCGTCCCGACGACGCTGCCTTTGCCGCCGAGCAGGCTGCCGCCGCCGATGATCACGGCGGCGATGACGTCCAGCTCGAGGCCGTTCGCCACTGTGGGATCGCCTACCGACAGCTTCGAGAACGCCATGAGGCCGGCCGTCGCCGCGAGCGCGCCGGCGATCGTGTAGACGGCGATCTTCGTGCGCGTGATGCGCACGCCGCACAGCCGGGCCGTCCGCTCGCTCGACCCGATCGCGAACAGGTGGCGGCCGAACCGCGTGTACTGCAGCGTGAAGGCGACGGCCACCGCGAGCGCCGCGGTGATCCAGATGCCCGACGGGACGAACAGGCCGCGGCCGCCCTGCGTCGTGCGGAGCAGGTCGTTGAGCCACGTCGCCGGCGCTTCGAGCCGCCGCTCGTCCGAGAGCCCCTTGGCCGCGCCGCGCACGAGCAGCATCGTGCCGAGCGTCACGATGAACGGCACGACGCGGAGCTGCGTGACGAGGACGCCATTCAGGACGCCGCACAGCGCACCCGCCGCGACGGCGGCGAGCGCCGCGCCAAGCGCGCCGGCGGCGCTGCTCTCGTGCCGCAGGACGACGGCCGTGACGACGGTGCTCAGGGCGACAACGGATCCCACCGAGAGATCGATGCCGCCCGACACGACGACCATCGTCATGCCGAGCGCGGCGACGCATACGATCACCGTCTGCCGCGCCATCAGCTCGAGGTTGCCGGCGCTGAAGAACTGCGGGCCGATGAGCGCGCCGAACACGAGCGCCACCACGGCGAGCCCGAGGAGCACGCCGCGCTCGTCCGCAAAGCGGCGCGCCGCTACGACGCGCGCGTTCCCGACGCTTCCATCAGCAGCGAGTGCTCGGTCCATTCCTCCACCGGCCGCGCGGGGCCAAGCCGTCCGCGCGACATCACCGCGATCCGATCGCAGACGCCGAGCAGCTCCGGCAGGTAGCTGCTGACGAGCAGCACCGATTTTCGGCGACCTTGACAGGATCGCTCTGCATCAGCGCCGGGCAGGGCGGCCCTTTCAGAGCCGCCAGAGCCACACACGAGCTCGTCGACGAGACGATAGATCTGCGCCTTGCTCGCGACGTCGATGCCGCGCGTCGGCTCGTCGAGCACGAGGACGTCGACGTCGTGGTACAGCAGCCGCGCGACGGCCACCTTCTGCTGGTTGCCGCCCGACAGCTCGTGCACCTTCTGCCACGGATGCCCGCAGCGGATGTCGAGCCGATCGATCCAGCGCCGCGCGGCCGTCTCCTGCTTCGACGGCAGCACGACACCCGCCGGGCCGAGCGGGGCGAGCTTCGACAACGTCATGTTGTCCGCGACGCTCAAGCCCGCCGCCAGCCCTTCGCCCGCCCGATCTTCGCTCAGCATGCCCATGCCCTGCTGCCACCGTTCGTGCGGCGACGCCGGCGCGGAGTACACGCCGACGGTGATTCGCCCGCGCTTCACCGGCTCGAGCCCGAACAGCGTTCGCATCAGCCGCGTCCGTCCCGCGCCGACCAGGCCCGCGATGCCGACGACCTCGCCGCGTCTCAGCGTCAGCGGCGCCGATCCCGGCGCGACGTCCTCGATCGTGACGACCGCCTCCCCCGCGATCCGCGCGCCCCGGTGATACAGGTCGTCGAGGCCGCGGCCGACCATCAGCGACACGATCGCGCCGGCCGACGTTCCCGCGATCGCGCCGCCGCCGGCGTTGCGGCCGTCGCGCAGCACGACGAACCGGTCTGCGATCGCCATGACTTCCTCGATGAAGTGCGAGATGTAGACGATCGCCAGGCCGCGCGTCTTCAGCCGCGCGATCAACTCGAAGAGCGCGCGCACGTCGGCGTGCCCGAGGCTGCTCGTCGGCTCGTCGAGGACGAGCACTCGACAGCCCGACGCGAGCGCGCGCGCGATCTCCACGAGCTGCTGCGCGGCGGGTGAAAGGCCGCCGACAATCGCGTCGGGCGAAATGTCGGCGTGCCCGAGCTCTTCGAGCGCGCGCTCGGCCGTCTCGCGCATGCGATCGCGCAGCACCAGGCCGCGTCGCACCGGCTCGACGCCGAGCACGATGTTCTCCATGACGCTCAGGTGCGGCGCGAGCGAGAGCTCCTGGTAGATCATCGCGACGCCGGCGCGCCGCGCGTCGAGCGGATCGCGCGGCCTGTAGGGATCGCCGAGGAGACGCATCTCACCGCGATCGGGCGCAAGCGCGCCGGCGAGGATCGCCATGAGCGTGCTCTTGCCGGCGCCGTTCTGGCCGACGAGCGCGCAGACCTCGCCCGACGCGACGGCGAAGTCGACGCCGTCGAGCGCAACGGTCGCGCCGAAGGTCTTGCCGACGCCGCGCATCTCGAATCGCGGCGCGCCTACGGCTTCAGCCATCGGGACAGATCGGGATGCAGGAGCTCTTTCGCGTCCGGATCGTTCATCTGGTCGCGCGTGACGAGCCGCACACCGGTGTCGACGCGCGGCTGCACCTGCTCGTGGCGCAAGTGCGCGGCCAACGTCTTCACGCCGAGGTACCCCATGTTGACCGGATCCTGCAGCACGAGGCCGTCGACGTGGCCGTCGGCGAGGCCCTTGGCGAGCGTATCGGAGGCATCGAAGCCGATGAACTTCACCTTGCCGGCCCACCCGTTGTCCTCGAGCACGCGCAGCATCGCGAGCGTCGTCGACTCGTTCGGCGTGAAGATGCCGTCGACGCCGAGCGAGCCGTCGCCGCGCTTGAAGCGGCTGAGGAGCGCCTCGCTTTTCTTGTAGGCGCCTTCGACGTCGGCGCCGCCGTACTGGTTCGCGCTGACGAT
>Ga0075434_100003638_pt1 | contig 13765 bp, 11 predicted proteins | sample RhiMethybrSRZTD3_FD_75298 | JGI IMG/M metagenome (GOLD analysis project Ga0075434, IMG submission 75298) | Populus rhizosphere microbial communities from Tennessee, USA - Rhizosphere MetaG P. TD hybrid SRZTD3 | ecosystem: Host-associated > Plants > Roots > Rhizosphere > Soil | place: USA... | reverse complement strand
CACGATCTCGAATGCCGGCTTCTATCCGAACGGCGGAGGCGTCCTCTACACCACCAGCAAGCACGCGCTGGTCGGGCTCGTGCGACAGCTCGCCTTCGAGCTCGCCCCCTTCGTGCGCGTGAACGGCGTCGCGCCGGGCGGCATCCACACCGATCTGCGCGGTCCCGTCTCGCTCGGGATGGACTCGAGAGCGATTGGCAGCCTCGATATGCCCTCGCGCTTCGGGCCGCTCCTGCCCATCGGCCGTCTCCCGACCCCCGACGAGTACGCCGCGGCCTACGTGTTCTTCGCGAGTCGCGCGGATTCGGTGCCCGCTACCGGCGCGATTCTCAACTTCGACGGCGGAATCGGCATTCGTGGCTTTGCATCGCCAGCGGGCGGGGCTGGCCTCGGCGACCGATTCGCCAAAGGAGGCGACCAGTGAGCGTGTCAGCGCTGGGGTACGTGGGTCTCTGCGTCTCCGATCGGGTCGCATGGCGGCGGTTCGCCTGCGACGTACTCGGCATGATGCCCGGCAGCTCCGAGGATCGTCTCCGCATCGACTCCCGCGACTGGCGCATCGCCCTGCACGAAGGCGGCAAGGACGACCTGGCCTACGTGGGCTTCGAGGTCGCGACGAGCGGGGAGCTGCGCGAACTCGAGCAACGCATGGGGGCGGCCGGCCTGCCGGTGGAGCGCGCGGACCCCGACCTCCTGAAGACGCGCGGCGTGGTCGAGCTCGTGACGACCGAAGATCCGGCGGGTCTCGCAATCGAGCTTTTCTGCGGCCTCATGGACCGGGGAGACGTTCCCTTCCGATCGCCGGCCGGCACGTCGGGATTCGTGACGGGCGAGCAGGGTCTGGGGCACATCGTGTTGTCGGCGCCCGAGATCGAGCGGTTCCGTTCGTTCTACTCCGACGTGCTCGGCCTCCGCCTCTCGGACCGCATCGTGATGGGCCCCGTGACGCTCGAGTTCCTGCACTGCAACCCGCGTCACCATACCATGGCGCTGATTCCCGCGCCCCTTCCGAAGCGGCTTCACCACATCATGTTCGAGGTTGCCACCCTCGACGACGTAGGCTTCGCGCTCGACCGTTGCCAGACCGCGCAGGTGCCGCTCGTGACGTCGCTCGGCAAGCACACCAACGACCGCATGGTGTCGTTCTACGTTCGCTCTCCCTCGGGCTTCGCCATCGAGTACGGCTGGGGCGCGATCACCGTCGACGACACGACCTGGCGAGTCGGGTACTACGACTGCCCCAGCATCTGGGGACACAAGCTCGCATGAGCGCAGACGCCCGCACTGAGAAGGCGGCCGCCGCCATCTACGATGCCCGCACGAGCCGGCGTCCGATTGCACCCATCAGCGAGACGTACGCCATCGTCGATCCCAGAGTCGCCTACACGGTCCAGGACGTGAACACGACGCGCTGGCTCGCGGAGGGCCGCCGTCTGGTCGGTCGCAAGATCGGCCTCACGTCGGAGGTCGTCCAGAAACAGCTCGGCGTGCGCGAGCCGGACTATGGGATGCTGTGGGCAGACGCGGCCTACGACAACGGCGCCGTGGTTCCGTCCGTGCGCTTCATCCAGCCTCGCGTGGAGGCCGAGGTCGCATTCGTGATGGGTGGGCGGATCGACTCGCCGGACGTCACGCTGCACGACCTCACGGCGGCGGTCCGTTTCGCGCGCGCGGCCGTCGAGATCGTGGACAGCGCGATCGCCGACTGGAAGATCACGCTCGCCGACACCATCGCCGACAACGCCTCGGGCGGCGGCTTCGTGCTCGGCGATACGCGCGCGCTCGACGAGGTCGACGTGCGCCTCTGTGGGATGGTGCTATCGCGAAACGGCGCCCCCGCCTCGCTCGGCGTAGGGGCCGCCTGCCTCGGGAATCCGCTCCACGCCGCCCTCTGGCTCGCACGGAAGATGGCCGAGGTGGGTCGCCCCCTGGCGAAGGGAGACATCATCCTGTCGGGCGCGCTCGGTCCGATGGTCGACGTGTTTCCGGGCGATCAGATCGACGTGGAGATCCAGGGCTTCCCGCCGATCCATTTCAGCTTCGCGGCGGAGGTGCGCTCGTGAAGGTGAAGGCCGCGCTCATCGGCTCCGGGAACATCGGGACCGATCTGCTTGAGAAGGCGCTCAGAAGCGAATGGATCGAGGCGGTCTGGATGGTGGGTATCGATCCCGAATCCGAGGGTCTCGCCCGCGCCCGCAACCGGGGCCTGAAGACCACGTACGAGGGCATCGACGGGTTCCTTCGCGAAGGGCGAGGGGACGGCGTGCGGATCGCCTTCGACGCCACCGCCGCCTCGCAGCACCCGCACAACGCGAAGGCGGTCGAGCCGCTCGGCATCACGATGATCGACCTCACGCCCGCCGCGATCGGCCCGTTCTGCATCCCGCCCGTGAACCTCGCGGAGCACGTCGCCGCAGGTGCGCGCAACGTGAACATGGTGACCTGCGGGGGGCAGGCGACGATCCCGATGGTCCACGCCGTCTCGCGCGTGCAGCCGGTCGAGTACGCGGAGATCGTCGCCACGATCGCGTCGCGCTCCGCCGGACCTGGGACGCGCAAGAACATCGACGAGTTCACCCGCACGACCGCCCACGCGATCGAGCAGATCGGCGGCGCGGCCCAAGGGAAGGCGATCATCATCCTCAACCCCGCCGAGCCGCCGCTCATCATGCGCGACACCGTGCATTGCCTGACGGTCGATCCGCCCGACCCGGACGCCGTCACCGCGTCGGTCCAGGCGATGCTCAAGACCGTCCAGGAGTTCGTCCCGGGCTATTGCCTGAAGAACGGCCCGGTCTTTGACGGCAACCGCGTCTCGATCTTTCTCGAGGTCGAGGGTCTCGGGGACTATCTCCCGAAGTACGCCGGCAACCTCGATATCATGACCGCGGCCGCGCTGCGCACCGCGGAAGGCATCGCGCGGGAGATGGCACGATGAACCTGTCGGGCGTGGCGGTGACGCTCCACGACATGTGCCTACGCGACGGCATGCACGCCAAGCGACACCGGATCACGCTCGAGCAGATGGTCGACGTGGCGACGGCGCTCGACGAGGCCGGCGTCCCCCTGATCGAGGTGACCCACGGCGACGGCCTCGGCGGCGCGTCCGTGAACTACGGGTTCCCCCTCCACACCGACGAGGAGTACCTGAAGGCCGTCGTCCCGCGGATGAAGGCGGCGAAGGTCTCCGCGCTGCTATTGCCCGGGATCGGCACCGTCGATCACATCCGCATGGCGGCGGACCTCGGTGTGAGCACGCTTCGGATCGCCACGCACTGCACTGAGGCGGACGTGGGGGAGCAACACATCGGGGTGTCGCGCAAGCTCGGCCTCGACACCGTCGGGTTCCTCATGATGGCGCACATGCTCGAGCCCGACGACCTCGCCCGGCAGGCGAGGCTCTTCGCGAGCTACGGAGCCCAGACCGTCTACGTGACCGACTCCGCCGGGTACATGCTCCCGCACGACGTCGCCGCTCGCGTCGGCGCGCTGCGAGAAGCGCTCGCCCCGGAAGTGGAGGTCGGCTTCCACGGCCATCACAACCTGGCGATGGGGGTGGCGAACTCGCTCGCCGCCATCGAGGCGGGCGCCTCCCGGATCGACGGCTCCGTCGCCGGGCTCGGCGCAGGCGCAGGGAACACGCCCCTCGAGGTGCTGGCGGCCGTGCTCGAGCGCATGGGCGCCAGAACCGGCATCGACATCCATGCCCTCATGGCCGTGGCGGAAGAGAAAGTGGTCCCGCTCATGGACCAGCCGATTCGCGTGGATCGCGACTCGCTGCTGCTCGGGTACGCGGGCGTGTACTCGTCGTTCCTGCTTCACGCGAAGCGGGCGAGCGAGCGCTACGGGGTCCGCGCCGGGGACATCCTGCTCGAGCTGGGGCGCCGACGAACTGTCGGCGGGCAGGAGGACATGATCGAGGACGTGGCGCTGAACCTCGCACGAGGAGGGAGATGCGAGTGAGCACGACGGTCAGCGAAGAGAGCACCAGCCGCTTCGTCGAGCAGGATGGCGTGCACATCCACATCAACGAGGCCGGCGAGGGGCATCCCGTCGTCTTCCTGCACGGCTCGGGGCCGGGAGCGACCGGATGGAGCAACTTCGGCCCGAACATCACGGCTCTCTCCAGGCGCTTCCGGACGATCGCCATCGACATGCCAGGCTGGGGGAGGAGCGACGTCGAGATTCCCGGTGGCGGGACCCTGGCGACGGTCGTCGCCCGGCTGCTCGACACGCTGGGACTCGAGCGCGCTGCGCTGGTCGGCAACTCGCTCGGTGGAATGGTGGCGCTCGCCGTCGCCGTGGAGCACCCCGATCGCTGCTCGCACCTGGTGACGATGGGCGCCCCCACTCCCGGTATCAACGTGTTCTCGCCGAGCGGGATGGACTCGGAGGGCCTGCGCGTCCTCGTCGCAACCTACCGTGATCCGAGCCCCGCGAGCTTCAAGCGGCTCGTCGAGGTCATGTGCTTCGACCGGAAGTTCGCGACCGATGAGCTCGCGAAGGAACGTTCCGAGAACGCGCTCGAGCGCCCGGAGCAGCTGCAAGCGTTTCTCGAGTGGAAGCTCTTCCGGCTGCCGAGCCCTGAGGTGGTGGCTTCCAATCTCCCCAAGCTCGAGGTGCCCACGCTCGCCATTCACGGGCGGAACGACCGGACCGTGCACTTCGAGAACTCCCTACGCCTCGTGTCGACGATTCCGAACTCGCGGCTCATCCTGCTCAACCGTTGTGGGCACTGGGCGCAGCTCGAGCACGCCGAGGAGTTCAACCGACTGGTCGGCTCATTCATCGCGGAGGCGGCCTGACCGGATTCCACGAGAGGAAGGATCATGAGCGCGATCGACTACAGCCAGTTCGTGCACACTCGGGAGGGTCTCGTGGATCGCCGGATCTTTTCGGATCCCGGGATCTACAAGGTCGAGATGGAGCAGATCTTCGCTCGGGCCTGGAACTTCATGTGCCACGAGTCGCAGATCCCGGACGTCGGCGACTTCTTCATGAACCGCATCGGAGACGACCAGGTCATCGTGGTGCGCAACAAGCAGAAGGGGATCTCGGTGCTGCTGAACAGCTGCCGCCACCGCGGGGCCGCCGTGTGCCGGGCAGAACAGGGCCGCGCGAAGACGTTCATGTGTCCGTACCACGGCTGGAGCTACGGGCTCGACGGCGCGCTCATCGGTGTTCCCGGCCTCAGGGAGTTCTACCGGAGCGACCTCAAGAAGAACGAGCTCGGTCTCGGCCAGGCGGCGCAGGTTTGCAGCTACAAGGGTTTCGTGTTCGCAACCATGGATCCGGCGGCTCCACCGCTCGAGGAGTATCTCGGCGAAGTCGGGCGGCTCGGCCTCGACATGCTCGCGGAGCGCGGCGAGATCGAGGTCGTCGACGGAATCCAGAAGAACATCCTCGACTGTAACTGGAAGATCGCAGTCGACAATCTCTTCGACTGGTATCACCCGAGCGTGTCCCATTTGTCCGCGGTTCAGACCGGCTTCCTTGCGGATCTGTCTTCGGGGGACGCCCTCAGACCGATGCAGCAGATGGTGATGCTCGGCGAGTACGGTCACGCAATCGGCGGCCCGAGGACGACGCTCGCCGAGCTCGAGGAGATACGCACGTCCCGCGCGCAGGTGCGGCCGACGCTCGCGGCGAGGGCGGAGGACGCGCCCCGCCTGGAGAAGATCATGGGGCGCGCCGGCGTGCGCTCGCTCGGGCACCCGAACATCTTCCCGAACGTGTGGATCACGCTGGAGGGTACGCAGCTCTGCCTGCGGCTGCCTCGCGGACCCCAGCAGACGGAGCTCTGGTGGTTCACCTTCGTCCCCAAGCACGCGCCGGAGTGGCTACGGACGGCGATCGTCCAGATGGCGAGCCACCTCTTCGGTCCCGCCGGCTTGCTGGAGCAGGACGATGGCGAGAACTGGCAGCAGTGCACGCGGGCGTCGGTGGGGACGCTCAACCGCCGCTATCCGGCGTACATGGGCATGGGACTCGGCCACGATCGGGTTACCCGGGACGGCGGCCAGGCCTGCATCGAGACGGTCGTCAACGAGCATGGTCAGCGCTGGACCTATCAGGCCTGGTCCGACTGGATGATGGCCGAGGACTGGCAGGCGCTGAAGACCAACCACGCCGCGCCGCCCACCGATGTAGTGTAGGGAGGGCGAGAGCGTGGCCCCGACCCTGGAAGCGATGCTCCTCCAGTACGAAGTCGAGCAGTTGTACTACGCGGAGGCCGCCCTGCTCGACGAACGCCGCTTCTCGGACTGGCTCGCGCTGTTCACCCCGGACGCGCACTACTGGATGCCGATTCGCCGTACCGTGATGGCGAGCGACCTGGAGAACGAGTTCACCAAGCCGGGGGCGATGGCGCTGTTCGACGACGACAAGACGTTGCTGGAGACGCGGGTCAAGAAGCTCGCCACCGGCTACTCCTGGAGCGAGGATCCGCCGTCGCGGACACGGCACATCATCACCAACGTGCGGGTGCTCGAGCAGAACGGCGACGAGATCACGGTCGAGGCGAACTTCCACCTCTACCGCACGCGGCTCGAAGCCGACGAGGACTCGTGGATCGGGCGCCGCCGCGACGTGCTCCGCCGGGTCGACAACGAGCTCAGGATCGCCGAGCGTAGCGTCTTCTTGGAGCAGACCCTGATCAAGTCGCGGAACCTGAGCAACTTCTTCTGAGTCTCCGCTTCCGGGGCTCATCCGTGCGCAGGACGGAGAGGCGTACGCCTGCTGAGAGGTTGCCGGCTCTCTCGCGCGAGCTCGACGTTGGACCGATGGAGACGATCAGGGTCACGCGCCCGTCCTCCCCGATCCGGTGGACGCGGTGCCGGTTGAGAACCCACATCCCGTCGAACAGCCGGTACCCCCCAGCCCGGGGCCCGATCCACAACTCTTGCCAATACCTCCTGTTCGTCCTCGCATTGGTCATTGGAAGAAGCGATGAGCCGGAGTGGGGGCGCATTGATCGCAAATGTAGTGGCGCTGGTCGCCGCGACCGTGGTCGTGTGTGCGCTCGTCTACGATGGAGCAACGGACGCAAGTCCTGTGGCGAGTGTAGAACCCGACCAGTGCTTGGCGAAGGTACCAGACTCATTGCGACACTTACTGACGGAGCGTTTCCCCCGATTACCGGTTACCAGAGGTCGCAGACCAGTTGCCCGACGACATCGCGCTTGACGAGAAATACGGCGGGGATGGTTGCTTCACCGTAGCGGTCGGTGAGTTCGGTGGCCGTCGCTTGCGAGACGTCGCTATTCTGCTCCCTGATAAGGATGCGTCAAAGGTGAAGTTGATCGGAGCTATCCGAGACGACGGTGGCTGGAAGATTTTCGAGCTCCCAACGTGGTGTGGCACGCCGCGCCGCTGTTATGTCAAAGTCCAAAAGCCGGGAATCTATCTGCGCACCAGGTCGCTCTCTGGTTCCCCCGCTGACTCGAGCGAAAGGCGAAGAATTAGAAGTCGACATGACAGCGTTCTCTCGGGGACGCTAGAGTCGACCGGTATCGTCTACGTGTTCAACGGCAGTTCGTGGGAGCATGTCTGGGTCTCGAACTAGTGAGTCGCGCGAGATAGGAGGTTGGGTTATGCGTGCGCTGACGATCAGCGCCCGCCATTGCGTACTAGGCCAGTCTATTTTGGCGAATCCGCTGCCGCCGGACCAGCGCCGTACCCCGTGACGCTCGCGACCACGTTCACCAGCTGCTTCGGCTCGACCGGCTTCCCGACGTGCACCTGGAAGCCGGCCGACAGCGCCTTCATCCGGTCCTCGCTGCGTCCGTACGCGGTGAGCGCGACGGCCGGCACCGCCCCGCCCTCCTCCGTCCTCCGCGCGCGCACCTTCCTTATGAGCGCGTAGCCGTCCTGTCCCGGCATCGCGATGTCGGAGACGAGGATGTCGGGCACCCAGGCGTCCATGGCGGCGAGCGCCTGGCTCGCCGAGAGACACGTGCGCACCTCGGCCCCCGCCTTCGCGAGGACCGCGCCGACGATCTCGCACGTATCCGCGTCGTCGTCCACGACGAGCGCCTTGAGGCCGTGGAATCTCGTCGCCCGCGCCGGCGCGACGGTCGCATCCCGCGGGCAATCGCCGACGGAAGGGAGCACCGGCAGCGTCACGGTGAACGTCGCGCCGCGACCCTCGCCCTCGCTCTCCGCGCACACCGTGCCGCCGTGCAGCTCGACGATCTGCCGCACGACCGCGAGGCCGATGCCGAGACCGCCCTGCGCCCGCGTCATCGAGCTGTCGGCCTGCCAGAAGCGCTCGAACACGCGCGGCAGCAACGCTGGCGCGATCCCGGGACCGTCGTCGCTCACGGTGAGCTGCGCCTGGTCCGCGACCCGCGTGAGCCGGACCGCGACCCGACCGCCGCGCGGCGCGAACTTGATCGCGTTGGACAGCAGGTTCCACGCGACCTGCTGGAGGCGCTCGGGATCGCCCGACACGAGGCCCGCATCCCCGAGCTCCGTCTCGACGTGGATCTCCTTCGCGGCGGCCGCGGACGCCGCCGACGCGAGCGCCGCCTGGATCACCGGCTCGAGCGCCATCGGGGCGACGTTCAGCCGGAGCTTGCCGGTGATCGCGCGTGACACGTCGAGGAGATCGTCGACCATCCGCGCCTGCAAGCGGGCGTTCCGCTCGATCGTCTCGATGGCGCGCCGCCTCGCCTCGTCGTCGAGCAGCCCCTCGCGGAGCAGCACGGTCCAGGAGAGGATCGGCGTGAGCGGCGTGCGGAGCTCGTGCGACAGGACGGCGAGGAACTCGTCCTTCGCCCGGTTCGCCGCCGCGAGCTCGTCGGCGAGCCCGGCGACGTCGCGGCTCCGGCTCGAGAGCGCGCTCTGCAGGACGTCGCGCGCGCGCTTCAGCATGACGAAGTTCGCGACCCGGGCGCGCAGCTCGTCCGCGGCGAAGGGCTTCGTCAGGAAGTCCTGCGCGCCCTCGCGGAGGAGCTGCACGCGGAGCTCGTCGTCCGCCATCGCGGTGAGCACCACGATCGGCGTGCCGTCGAGCTCGGGATGGGCGCGAACGGCGCGCACGAGCGCGTCTCCTCCCATCGCCGGCATCATCAAGTCGGTGACGATGAGGTCCGGGCGGAGCGCGAGCGCCATCTCCAGGCCCTGCAGCCCGTCCGGCGCCGTCTTCACCCGGTAGTCCGGCGCGAGCGAATCCACGAGGAAGCGGCGCATCTCGGCGCTGTCCTCGACGACGAGCACGAGCGGGAGGCCCCCGTTGCCGGTGTTCCGGACGTCTGGCTCGTGGGCGCGGCGCAGCTCGGCGATCGTGCGCCGCTCGACGACGTCGAGGGTCGCACGCTCCTCGCGCGGCATCTCCGCGTCCGCGACGGCGGAGACCTCGCTCGTGATCGGCAAGGCCACCCGGAAGAGCGCGCCGCCCTCCACCGCATCGGCCACCTCGATCCGTCCTCCGTGGCGCTCGACGATCTCCCGCGCGATGGCGAGACCGAGCCCGGTTCCGCCGAAGCGCCCCTCTCCCTGGCGGAAGCGCTCGAAGATCGTCTCGCGCAACGGAACGGGAATGCCGGGGCCGTTGTCCGCGACGGTCAGGACGACGGCGTTCGCGACCGCGGTGACGGCGATCCGGACGCGTCCGCCGTCGGGCACGAACTTGAGGGCGTTCGACACGAGGTTCAGCACGACCCGTTCGAGCTTTCCCGCGTCGCCCACGAGCCGCACCGCCTCCGGCGTGTCGACGGACAGGTCGACGTCGCGCTCGCGCGCGACGATCTCGAAGAGCGACGTCGTCCGGCAAACCAGCTCCACGAGGTCGAGCGGCGATCGCTCGAGCTCGACCATGCCCGCCTCGAGCTTCGCGACGTCGAGCAGGTCGGTCACGTTCTTCAAGAGCGCTTCCGCGTTGCGCTCGACGGTCTCCAGGTCGCGCCGCGTCCGCGGCCCGCACGCGGGCGACGCGAGGATCCGCCGCGTCGGTCCGAGGATGAGCGCGACGTGCGTCCGCAGCTCGTGGCTCACGTTGGCCAGGAACCGCGACTTGGTACGGCTCGCGGCCTCCGCGTCGTCCTTCGCCCGCGACAGATGGTCGACCAGCGCGAGGTTCTCGAAGCGCAGCCTCATCGAGCGGACGAGCAGCGCCCGGTGCTCGGACGCGAGGAGGATCGTCGCGGTGCCGAAGCCGGAGAGAAGGAGTCCCATGACGATGCTCGACACCGAGCCGGCCGCGACGAGCACGCCGATCATCGGCAGGAACGTCGCCATCATGTACGCGACGAACACCGACCGCACCGGCGCGAGCGCCGCCATCCCGCCGACGCCGGCGCTCCCGATGATGAAGAGGACGAAGAACTGGTACGTCTGGTCGAGCCGCGCGTAGAGGACCACGGGGAGCGCGCCCCAGCCCGCGCCGGCGAGCCCGTAGACGACGATCAGCACGCGCCGCCACGACGCGATCATCGGCGGGCGCTGCGCCGCGAACGTGTACCGCCAGACGACGAAGAAGGCGGGTGCCGAGAGGAGCCCGATCACGCCGAGCCAGAGGATCAGGAGCTCGCGCGGGGCGGCGTGCCAGAGCACGAGCACGACGGCCGCGACCATCAGCGTCCCCGTCACGAAGCCGGTCGGGGCCTCGCGTACGAGATGCCGGACGCGCTCTGCTTCGAAGTCCTCCTCGTGCTGCACGGCGCGCCCCACGTGCACTCCTTCGGGCAACCGTACTAGCACCGACGCCGGGTCGAGCCCAGCACCCGTGTCATGCGAGACTAGATATTTTCCTCCGTCGTCGTCGCGAGCAGCCACTGGCTCTCGAGTCCCGCGGTGCGGTGCACGCCGATCTCCGCCACGTGCGGATCGGTCGCGATCGACACGAACACCTCGCGTGACGGGTACTCGACGAGGCCCATCATCTGGAATCCCTCCCCGCCGGTCCCGATCACCTGCGAGTCGACCCGTCCGATCCAGAGGAACCGTCCGCCCTTCGACTCGACGAACGGCCGCATCAGCTCGGCGTACCGCCGGTACGCGTCCCGCCCGGACATCCCCGCGTCCGGCGCGTCCGCCCGCGGCTTGAACGTGAGGAGGTTCACCATCACGACGGGTTTCCCCGCCGGACCGGCCAGCAGCGTCTGGATCTGCTCGGGGGTCGGATAGATCGCCATGCATTTTCTCCTTGCGTTCGTATTGTGGCATCCTGTATGCCACAACTTGCCCGCATGGGAACAGAACTCGCGACCACCGACGGCCGCGTCCGCCGCGGCGAGCGGAGCGAGCAGGCGATCGTCGAGGCGGTGATCGGCCTCGTCGGCGACGGCATCCTCGAGCCGACGGCGCAGCAGGTCGCGGGACGAGCGGGCGTCGGCATCCGGACCGTGTTCCGTCGCTTCTCCGACATGGAGCGGCTCTTCTCGGAGATGAGCACGCGGATGCAGGCGGAGGTCCTGCCGCTCCTGCTCGACGGGCCCCCGCGCGGCGATCTCGCCGACCGGGCGCGCGCGCTCGTCGCCCGTCGCGTCGCGTTCTTCGAGCGCATCGCGCGCTACAAGCGTGCCGCGAATCTCCGCCGCTCGCGCTCGCCGTACCTGTCGGCGCGCCACGCGGAGCTCGTGAAGCTCTTGAAGACCGAGCTCCTCCGCTGGATTCCCGAGCTGCGGCGCGCGCCGGCCGCGGTCGTCGACGCGCTCGAGCTCGCGACGTCCTTCGAGGCATGGGACCGCCTGCGCACCGAGCAGCGCCTCGGGAAGGAGCGCGCGCACGCGGCGCTCGAATGCGTCGTCCTCCGCCTGGTGACGCCATGAAGATCGTCGGCATGCCCGGGTCGCCCTACAGCCGGAAGCTCCGGGCGGTCCTCCGCTACCGGCGCATCCCGTACGAGTGGATCCACCAGGGCTCGCCCGAGGCGCGCGGCCTGCCGCAGCCGCGCGTCGCGCTCCTCCCGCAGCTCGTCGTGGACGGCGAGGCGCTCACCGACTCGACGCCGCTCATCCGAAAGCTCGAGTCGCTCCACCCGGGGCGCGCCGTCGTGCCGCCGAGCCCGGTCATGGCGTTCCTCGACGCCCTCCTCGAGGACTACGCCGACGAGTGGCTGACGAAGCCGATGTTCCACTACCGCTGGGCCTTCCCGCCCGACATCGAGAAGGCGGCCGCGATTCTGCCGCGCTGGCCGCGCACCGATCTTCCCCGCGCGCGCTACGCCGAGCTCGGACGGCTGTTCGCGGAGCGGCAGATCGGCCGCCTCGGCGTCGTCGGATCGAACGGGACGACGGCGCCGCTCATCGAGGAGAGCTACCGCCGCCTCCTCGGCCTCCTCGACGCGCATCTCGCGGGTTCGCGCTTCGTCATGGGCGGACGGCCGGGCGCATCCGACTTCGGGCTCTTCGGTCAGCTGACGCAGCTCGCCGGGTTCGACCCGACGCCGGCCGCGATCGCGCTCGAGGTCGCGCCGCGGCTCGTCGCCTGGGTCGACGTCGTCGAGGACCTCTCCGGTCTCGAGCCGACCGACGCCGACTGGCGCACCGACGTGCCCGACACGCTTCGCGCGCTCCTCGCCGAGGCCGGCCGCGTGTACGTGCCGTTTCTCCTCGCGAACGCCGTCGCGCTCGAGCGCGGCGCGGACCGTGTCGAGTGCGCGATCGACGGGCGGACGTGGGTGCAGCAGCCGTTCCCGTACCAGGGCAAGTGCCTCCGCTGGCTGAACGAAGCGTACCTCGCGCTCGAACCGGACGATCGGCGGACCGTCGACGGGCACCTCCGCGGCACGGGTTGCGAACGCCTCTTCGCGGAAAGGACGTAAGAGATGATGCGCCTCGTCTTGGCCCTCCTCGTGGCGACGAACGCGTTCGCCGTGCCCGGCCCCTGGCGTCGCACCGAAAGCCGCGAGGGCTGCGCGAGCTTCGACAAGTTCCGCCAGCCGTTCTTCGGCGACACCCACGTCCACACCGCGTACTCCGCCGACGCCGTCTTCGCCGGGACGCGCGAGAACCCGCGCGGCGCGTACCGCTTCGCGCAGGGAGACGCGATCGGCCTCCCGCCGTTCGACGCCGAGGGCAACCCGACGCGCACCGCGCAGCTCCGCCGCCCGCTCGACTTCACCGCGGTCACCGACCACTCCGAGCAGTTCGGCGAGATCCAGATCTGCCTCACACCCGGCTACCCCGGCTACGACGCCGACGAGTGCGTCGCGGCACGGAACCAGCTCGCGACGCCGCCGCCCGCGCTCCCGAATCTGCTGCCGCCCATCGCGGTCATCAACTTCCTCATCGGGTACGGCAACGTGACGAACCCGGCGCGCTTCTCGTGGTGCGGGACGGACAACGCCGACTGCCTCGCCGAGGCGTCGCTCATCTGGCAGGACGAGCAGGCCGCGGCCGAGGAGTTCTACGACCGCACCTCCGCCTGCACGTTCACGACGTTCGTCGCGTACGAGTGGAGCGGCCAGCCGAACGGCAACAACCTCCACCGGAACGTCATCTTCCGGAACGCCGTCGTGCCGGCGCTCCCGACGAGCTACATGGAGCAGTCGACGCCGGAAGGGCTCTGGGCGACGCTCCGGACCCAGTGCCTCGACGGGCTCCCGGGCTGCGACGTCCTCACGATCCCGCACAACCCGAACGCGAGCGGCGGGCTCATGTTCCTCCCCGTGGCGACCGCGGGAGACGCCGCGCTCCGCGCCGCGATCGAGCCCGTCATCGAGATGAACCAGCACAAGGGCGACTCGGAGTGCCGCCCCGGCGTCCAGTCGACCGACGAGCTCTGCGGCTTCGAGAAGCTGAACCGCCTCCAGCTCTTCAGC
>Ga0075434_100003637_pt1 | contig 13769 bp, 8 predicted proteins | sample RhiMethybrSRZTD3_FD_75298 | JGI IMG/M metagenome (GOLD analysis project Ga0075434, IMG submission 75298) | Populus rhizosphere microbial communities from Tennessee, USA - Rhizosphere MetaG P. TD hybrid SRZTD3 | ecosystem: Host-associated > Plants > Roots > Rhizosphere > Soil | place: USA... | reverse complement strand
CTGATCGTTCATGTAGCGCGTGAAGTTCACGCCGGTCTTCACGTTGTGACTGGCGCGCGACCACGTGAAGTTGTCGATGAGCTGGAGGCTCTTGAGATCCACGAACGTCGGCGTGTTCGTGTCTGGCCCGAGCGAGTTGATGCCCGACACCGAGATGTTGCCGAACCGCGTACCTGGAACGAAGTACAGGCTCGGATCGAATGTACGGTTCTCGATGTTGGCCGTCGCCTCGTACGCGCGATTCCACGCGACCTTCGCGACGTTGAGCACGTCAGAACGGATGATCCACTTGTGTTCGGTGACGAACGACTCCGATTTGGTGCGCGTGTCCGTCGTCCAGAACGGAATCGACTGATCCTGGTCGACCTGCGCCTTGTCCCACGAGTACCGCACCGCAACCGACTGCGCCGACGACAGCGTGTGATCGATCTTTCCGAGCGCGTAGTTCTCGGTCGTCGGCGACGTCACCTGCGTTGAGAACTGGCCGGTGGCGCCGGTCTCTTTTCCGTTCGGCTCCGGATAGAGCAGCAGGTACGGCCGGCTCACCGGACTGATGTCGGTCCGGGCGCGCGTCGCCCGGCTCGGCACGGTAGCGATCGTCGTCAGCCCGCGATCCTGTCGCAGTCCTTCGTAGCTGCCGAAGAAGAACGTTTGATCTTTGACGATGGGGCCGCCGAGATATCCGCCGAACTGATTCCGTGTGAGCGGCGGGATGTCGCTGTTCGGATCGTCGAAATACGTCCGCGAGTCGAAACGGCTGTTGCGTGCGAACTCGAATCCCGTGCCTCTCACGGAGTTCGTTCCCGAACGTGTGACGGCGGTGACGATCCCGCCGGTGCTGCGGCCGTACTCGGCGCTGTAGTTGTTGACGAGCACCTGGAACTCGCGCACGGTTTCGACGCCGAGGAGACCTCCCGCCGCGCTGCCGGGCGATCCGTTGCCCTGCGTGTTCGCGTCGGTGCCGTCGATCTGATAGCTGATCTGGTTCGGGCGCGCGCCGGCGATGGAGACCTGCGTGCCCATCCCGCGATCCACCTGCTGCGCAGTGCTCGGCGACGCCGTCACGCCGGGCTGCAGCAGCGTCAGCTGACTGAAATCGCGGCCGTTCAGCGGCAGCTCACGAATCTGCTTCTCGTCGACGAGCGCGGCCACCGACGACTGCCGCATGTTCACGAGCGCCGCTTCGCCGGTGACCACAACCTGCTCGTCGATGCCGCCGACCTTCAGCTGGAGGTTGACGACCGCGTCCTGTCCGACGGTCAGCTGGAAATCGGAGACGCGGGCGGTCCGGAAACCCTGCAGCTCGACGATCACTTCGTACTTGCCCGGCGCGAGCTGCTGCGCGCGATAGCGCCCCGCTGCATCGGTGACGAGCACGCGCTTCTGATCGGTCTCGATGTCGCGGACGGTCACGGTTGCGCCCGGCAGCGCGGCGGCGGTGTCGTCGGTGACGAACCCGGAAATCGATCCCGTCGTACCCTGCGCGGACGCGCGCGACGGCGCCAGCATCGCCCCGGCAGCAATGACAGCGATGACTGCGAGCGCCACCCATGTACTCCTGCCGACCATATGCAACAACCTCCGTGGGTGAAGGTCAGACCAATTCTCTGGTGAGGCAGGGTGGACGCGGCGATGCATGAAGTCAAGCGGAAAAACGACGATGCGCAATCCAAATAAATGGTTAGACCAATAACTTGATTTCAGTCACTTCGCCCGTTATGTTGTCGGCGTTTGAAACCGATCGCCCGCTTCGTCACGACCGAGCGGAGGGTAGGCATGAGAGCGTTCCTCATCGCGGTTTTCATCCTCGTCACCGCTTCGAGCGGCCTCGCGCAGATCACGTCAGCCACGATTTCCGGCACGGTCAAGGATCAGACGCAAGCCGTACTCCCCGGCGTGGACGTCGTCGTCAAGAACGTCGACACCGGGCTCGCCCGCTCCGCCGTCACCGACGCGAACGGCTACTTCACGATCCCCGGACTGCCGCCCGGCACGTACGAAACACGGGCCTCGCTGACGGGATTCGCCACCGCGGTCGAGCGCGTCACGCTGACCGTCGCGGAGGAAGCGGGCGTCAGCCTGACGCTCCGCGTGACGGGCACCGAAGAATCGATCACCGTCGTCGGCAGCGCCGCGCTCGTCGACACGCGCAGTGCCGCCATGTCGGCGGTGGTCACCGAGAAAACGATTTCGGAGCTGCCGCTGAACGGCCGCAACTACATCGATCTCGCACTGCTCCAGCCCGGCGTGAACAGCTTCACCGAGAAGGACAGCACGGCCTCGTCGAATCGAGGCACGAAGTTGAACATCAACGGCATGAGCTTCCGATCGAACAGCTACCTGCTCGACGGCGCGAACATGCGCGGCTACGCCGGCACGGCCACAGTGTCCGCAGCCGAGACGACGCTCGGGGTGGAGACGATTCAGGAATTCCGCGTGGTCACCAACGCGTATTCCGCCGACTACGGCCGTGCGATGGGCGGCGTCATCAGCCTCGTCACGAAGGGCGGCACGAATTCGTTCCACGGCTCCGGGTTCGAGTTCTTCCGCGACAGCGCGATGGACGCACGCAACTACTTCGATCGCGGCGCCGACCCGCCTCCCTTCCGGCGCAATCAGTTCGGGATGAGCGCCGGCGGCCCGATTCAAAAGAACCGGATGTTCTTCTTCGGCGGCATCGAGCGGCTGCAGGAGGATCTCGGGATCACCAATACGGCGTTCGTGCCGAGCGACGCCGCGCGATCCGGCGTGATCTTCCCCATCAACCCCGTCGTGCAGCCTTACTTGAATCTGTATCCGGTGGCGAACGCCGGCAACGTCAGTGCGGCCACCGGCATCTTCACGTATGAGCAGAATCAGCCGACGCGCGAGAATTTTTATCAGGGACGCCTCGACTACACGCTGAGCGATTCGGACTCGTTGTTCGCGCGGTACACACATGACGGCGCCGATCAGACGGTGAGCGCCGGCTTCCCGGATTACGCGACCGATTCGGTCTCGCGCAACCAGTTCTTCACGGCCGAATACAAACGCATCTTCACTCCGGCGCTGCTGAACACGGCGCGCTTCTCGCACAGCCGCCTCCGCTTCGAGCAGCTGCCGGATTTTCCGTCCGTGCCCGATCTCGCGTTCATCGCCGGTCAGGACATGATGGGCGTCATCGGCGTCGGCAGCCTCACGTCGATCGGCGGCACGACGACGAATCCGTCGTCGAACAACAGCTTTTACTGGACGTGGAGCGACGATCTCTCGCTGGTGAAGGGACGCCATCTGCTGAAAGCCGGCACGCTCGTCGAGCACCTGCGAACGAACAAGCTGACGGCGACGAACGTCCGCGGCAGCTACACCTTTGCAAACGTCCAGACGTTCCTCGCGGGAACGGCGACGCGGTTCACCGGCGTGCCGCCCGGCGCGCAGCTCGAACGCGTGCGGCCCAACACGCTCTTCGGCTTCTACCTGCAGGACGATTTCCGCACGACGGAACGTCTGACGCTGAACCTCGGACTCCGGTACGAGTTCTACACGATTCCGGCCGAGGCATTCGGCCTCGACACGACGCTGCACGACATCGTCAACGATCGATCGTTCACCGTCGGCCCTCCGTTCGCGAAGAACCCGTCGCTGCACAACGTCGCGCCGCGCGTCGGCTTCGCATGGGACGTCGCGGGCGACGGCAGAACGGCGGTGCGCGGCGGCGCCGGCGTGTATCACGACACCGACGGACCCTACAACAGCGCGTTCGGCATCGCGGCGTTCTCGCCGCCGTTTGCCGCGACGGCGACGATCAACAACCCGACGTTCCCGCACCCGCCGTCGCTGACCGCGGGCGCGGCGAGCGCGCGCACGCTCGACTACAACATCAAGCAGCCGTACGGCGTCACCTACAACGTGAACGTCCAGCGTGAACTGGCCGGACAGATCACGGCGACAGTCGGCTACGCCGGCTCGCGCGCTTACAACCTGGTGAGCGCCGTCGAAGCCAATCCGGTCGTGCCGGTGATCCTCGCCGACGGTTCCAAGTTCTTCCCCGCCGGCGCGCCGCGCCGCAACACCGCGTTCGGTCCGATCGACTACCGCACCAACGGCGGTCACTCCGAGTACAACTCGATGCAGGTCAGCGCGCAGAAGCGGTTCAGCCACCGGTATCAACTGCAGGCGTCGTACACGCTCGCCAAGGCGATGGATAACCTGCAGGCGCAGCTGAACGCCGACGTCAACAACTCGTCGGTGTACCCGCAGGATCCCTACAACCGCGACATCGACCGGGCGCGATCGGACTTCGACATCCGCCACGTGTTTCAGGCGAACTTCGTCTGGGATCTGCCCGGACGCGACGGATCGGCGCTCCTCGGCGGCTGGCAGTTCAACGGCATCGTCACGCTGCGCGCCGGCGTGCCGTTCACGCCGGCGCTCGGCGCGACGAACTGGTCGCGATCGGGCAACACGTCGGGCGAGGATCGTCCGAGCCTGAGGCCCGGCGTCAACGCGGACGATCTCATCCTCGGCGGCCCCGACAAGTACTTCGACACGTCGGCGTTCGTGCTGCCGCCGCAGGGAACGTTCGGCAACGCGGGGCGCAACAGCCTCACCGGTCCGAAGTACGCGATGACGAACGTGTCGGTCGTGAAGAACACGAGGATGGGCGCGCTCGGCAGCGGCGGTCAGCTGCAGATCCGGTTCGAGGTGTTCAATCTGCTGAATCGCGCGAACTTCGCGACGCCGGATCGCGTCGTGTTCGCGGCGGCGACCGCCAACGAAGCGCCACTGTCGACAGCAGGCCGGATTACTCGTACGGTGACTTCGTCGAGACAGCTGCAGCTCGGCGTCAAGCTGCTCTTCTAGACCTCGCGGTTCCAAATGAGCGGTTGCTCTTCCAAGAGCGCGTTGCAAAATCGACGTGGGGCGGCCCTTTCAGGGCCGCCAAGGCGAGGCTGAAAGCCTCGCCCGACAGATTTTGCAACGCGCACTAAATAAAAGGACCCTATGCGCAGACTCGTATTGGCGACGGCCGGCCTGCTGCTGATTTCGTTCAGCGGTCAACGGTCCGGTGATTCGACGGCCGAGGGGACGATTTGCCCCGTGCCTGCGCCGTCGAACTTCGAAGCGAGGCTTCTCGCGGTCGAGCGCGAGAACGGCTGCCTCGAGATGGACGAGGTTCAGGCGGCGGCCGGCGCCGACACGTCGTGGCCGCCAGGATGGAAGACCGCATCGATCCTCGGCGGCGACGTCGCACCGGTGCGCGTCGTCAGCGATCCCTATCCGACGCTGCACAGCGTCGTCGTCGACGCAGAACGCAACAAAGTGTTCATGAGCGATCCCAATCGCCACGCGCTGTGGACCTACGACCGGCTCGCTGCGTCGAAGGGCCGCGAGCAGGTCGAGCCGCTCACCGGCATCCGCGGTCCCGCCACCGGGATGATGTTCATCGCCGCGGTCACGATCGATCGCGACGCGCAGGAGATCTACACGGTCGACAACGACATCGGCGATCGCATGATGGTGTTCCCCTACGGAGCCGACGGCAACGTGAAGCCGAAGCGTGTGCTCGACGTGCCGCACCAGGCATGGGGACTGTCCATCAGCAACGAGCGGAACGAGATCGCGGTCTCGGTGGAATCGCCGCGCGAGATCGTGATCTATCGCAAGGACGCGAAGGACCGCGATCAGCCGCTGCGGATCATCCGCGGTCCGAAGACCGGCATCGGCGATCCGCACGGCGTGTTCCTCGACGGCAGGAACAGCGAGGTGATCGTCGCGAACCACGGCAACCAGGGCGGACGTCCTGCGCCGCCCGGAGACGCGCCGCCGCGGCAGCGCGGCACGCGCCAGGCGGCGCCTGCGCCGGTCGCCGGCGGCCGCTTCGACGAACCGTCCATCACGGTGTACAACGCCGAGGCGCACGGCGACGTCGCGCCCATTCGGAAGATCCAGGGCCCGAAGACCGGCCTGAACTGGCCGATGGCGATCGACGTTGATCTCGAGCGGAACGAGATCGCCGTCGCCAACAACGGCGACAGCTCGATCCGCATCTTCCGCCGCACCGACACCGGCGATGTCGCGCCGGTGCGCGTCATCAAGGGACCGCGGACCGGCATCCTCGGGCCGATGGGCGTGGCCTACGACCTGAAGAACGGCGAGGTGTGGGTGGCCAACTACGGCGATCACACCGCGCAGGTGTTCGCGATCACCGCGAACGGCAACGTTGCGCCGAAGCGCACGCTGCGCGACGCGCCAGCCGGATCGCCGACGGTGGGCTTCGGGAATCCGGGAGCCGTCGCCTACGACTCGAAGCGCGACGAGATCCTGGTGCCCAATTGAGTGAGCGAGCCGAGAATCTCGGCGTTTGCCAGGTTGGCAAACGGGAACGCGGATCCGACTCGAGTCATCTCAGGGCAGCGCTCGCGCCTCAGCCGCACGATGCACGGGATCTTCTACGACGACATCCACGACGAGATCGTCGTGCCGGTCGCGCTCGGCGGCGCGGTGCTCACGCTGCCGGGTGATGCGGCGGGCGACGCGCCGCCGAAGCGCATCCTGCAGGGACCGAAGACCGGCATCGTGCAGCCGGACACGATCTACGTCGATCTCGTCCACGACGAGCTGATCGTCGAATCGGGCGACGACGCCGTGCTGATATTCGATCGGATGGCGGAGGGCGACGTGCCGCCGAAGCGCCGCATCGGCGGTCCCGAGGCGGGCGTCGCGAACATCTACGGTCTGGCCGCCGACTCGAAACGCGACTGTATCGTTGTCGCGAACCGCGTCGAGAGCGGCGCCCGCGCCTCCGACGATGCGATCCTCACCTTCGATCGCACGGCCAACGGCAACGTCAAGCCGAAGACGAAGATTGCCGGGCCGCACACCGGAATCATCAAGATCCGTCAGGTGTTCGTGGACGAGGATCGCGGCTTGATTTTCGCGACGATCAAAAACAACTTCGAAGCCTACAACTACGCCGACGCGCGACCGTCTCCGTGGGATCCCGACAAGACCGGATTCATCGGCGTCTGGAACATCGACGACAACGGCGACGTGCCGCCGCGCGGCGTCATCAAGGGGCCGGCGACGGGGCTGGTCTGGCCGGCGGGCGTGGCGATCAATCCGAAGAACCACGAGGTGTACGCGATCGACAGCGTGAGCAACGCGCTGTTCATGTTCAAGATGCCGGAATTCTTCGTCAAGCCGCCGACCTCCTCCGCTGGAGCGCACTGATGAGACGAATGGGCGTACTTATCGCGGTCATCGCGCTGTCGATCGTTGCACCGCCTGCCGCACAGGTGGCCGAGAAATCGTGTGATGCGTTTCTGCTGGCGCCGCGCCAGGTCAAGGGCAAATCGGTCGGACCGAAATCGTGTCTCATGCAGGAGACGAGCGCGACGTACGACGGGCGTGCGTTGACACGAATCGACGTCGGCCTCGACGGGACGGTCGACGGCTACCTCGCGAAGGTCGGCAATTACAAGGAGTACTTCTCGAACTCGCCGGATCTCGTGTTCCCGCAGACGTGGGGACCGCGCGAGATCTTTTTCGGCGTCGCGGCGTACGAGCGCGCGAAGGGCGCGTCGATGACGATCGTCCTGCCGCGCGAGCGGAGCGCATGGAACGGCAAGCTGTGGGTGACCGTGCACGGCCGCGGAACGTCGTTCAAGCAGGGTCAGCTGAAGGTCTGGAACAAGTACGTGAACCCGTCGAATCCAATCGAAGGGCTCGATCGCTACGACCTGTTGATGATCTCGAAGGGCTACGCGCTGGCGAAGACGCGCCGCACGTCGACGGAAGGGCTCGGCGAGATCGTCACGACACTCGAGGACGGCTCGACGGTCGACTACGCGGCGTTCAACGACACGGTCCGCTACATCATGGACTTCGCCGACGTGGCGAAGAAGATGATCGCCGATCGTCTGGGCCAGGCGCCGTCACGCGTGTATCTGTACGGACATTCGGCGGGCGCGCGCATCGGCCATGCGGCCAACTACGAGCCGGGCCTGAACGTGGGACGCGACGGCAAGCGGTTCTTCGACGGCATCCTCGCCGACGATCCCGCGGCCGGCACGTGGTATCCGGTCGTGATGAAGGACGGGAAGGACGTGCTGCTGACGACCGACGCCGCGAAGGCGGCGTTCGTTCCGCAGATCGACGTCGCGCACCAGATGTACAACAATATCTGGGACCCGAAGCATCCGGACTGGATGTCGAACAGCTATCTCGAGAACAAGCGCAACAACGCGAAGATTCTGCGCGACAAAGGCGTCGCGAAGTACCGGATGTACGAGGTGCGCGGCGTCAGCCATGCCGGCGGCGAGAGCGAAGGATGGCGTGGTCAGGTGCTGAACCTCGATCTCGCCAAGGCGATGGATCGCTTCATCGACATGGTCGACGCGTGGGCCGACAAAGGGATCGCGCCGCCGCCGACGCACTCCGACTGGGCCGAGCTCGGTGACGCGGATCACGACGGCACAATCGAACATCCGGCGCTCGCGTTTCCGGAGATCGCGTGCCCGCTCGGCGTGTACTACAACTACCCGGAAAGCACGTCGGGCACGACGTCGTTCGCGGCATTCACCGGCGAAGGGCTCGAGCCGCTCGACGGCAGGAAGGCGTTCGTCGACATGAACCGCAACGGCGTGTGGGACTATCGCGAGGCGCCGACGCAGGCCTGGCGCCGCCTCGGGTTGCTGCAGAAAACGGAGGAGCTCACGCGCGACAAATACGTCGCATGCGTTCAGCGCGCCGCCGATCAGCTGCGGAAGGAAGGGTTCTTCTCCGACAAGACCGCGGCCGCGTACGTCGAACAGGCGAAGACGGCGGACCTGCAACCGAAGCGCGTGGGGAGTCAGTAAGTCGGGGATTTCGCCGGTTCGTGAGTGACTTCACCACAAAGGACACAAAGGACACAAAGGCCGCAGGAAAGCCGTCGCGAGATTCGCGCCGCGGTTCGGCGGCATGGACGGATCGGACGGATACGTGAGCGGCTCCTCATCTCATGCCGTTCACGTATCCGTCCGACTCCGGCCATGCGCGTCGCTTCGCGACGCCGCCGAACCACGTCGCGGTGATCGCGACGGCCTCTCTGAAGTATCTGCGGTCTCCGCGGTCTCCGCGGTTGCTTTCTTCTTCGTGCGTCTTCGTGTCTTCGTGTCTTCGTGGTGTGCTCTACTGCTCGAACCCGGTCACGTGTAATCCACGAAGTACGGAATGGCGCGCAGCACGATTCCGGCGGCGAGACACAAGAGCGCCGGCAGCGCGAACCACTCGTACACGGGCGCGTCGCGCACGAACGGTTTGCTGACGAGGACGCCCTTCTCGATCTGATCGATCGTGCGCGAGGCGGCTTCCAGATCGCTTGCGGTGTTCGCGTTGAAGTACCGGCCGCCGTACCGGCGGACGCTCTGGAACAGCCGCTGCACCTGCGGCTTGTTGCGGACTTCTTCCTCGAGATCGACCCCCACCATGTGCACGCGGATATTCGCGGCGTTCGACTCGCGGATCACCTCGAGCGGGTCGCGTCCCTTGTTGTTTTCGCCGTCGGTGAACAGGATCACGACCTGGTTCGGCCTGTCACGCCGTAGCCCGCTGTTCTCGGACGGGCGGGCGTAGGCGGAAGCGAGCATGTAGTTCGCCAGCGCAAGGCCGTCGCCGATCGCCGTCATCCCTTCGCCTCGCAGCAGCTGATCGTCGATTAGATCGACGTAGCGGATGATGTATTCGTGATCGAAGGTCAGCGGGCTGATCACGTACGCGTTGTCGGAAAACACGACGAGCCCGACGCGATCGTCCCGGCGCGCAGCCACGAACGACTTGATCGCGTCCTTGGTCGCGCTCAGGCGCGTCTTCACCAATTTCATCGGCGCCGCCGAATCGTGCGTGCTGAATGTCAGATTCTGAAACGTGCGCGGCGGCCGGATGCGTCCCATCTCCTCGAGCATGCTCGACGAGAGATCGAGCGCGATGACGATGTCGAGCCCGCGCGACGTGATCTCGGCCTGCGCGTACGGCAGCACCGGCTGCATCAGCGCGACGCCGAGGAGCGCAAGACCGGCGGCGAGAACGGCGACCGGCAGTCGACGAAGCGGCGACGCGCGGTACCGCGACGCGGCGAGGAATCGCACGGTCGTCGAGGCGACGAACCGGCGCCGTACACGCCATCGCAGGACGAGAACGACGGCGACCGCGGCCGCAATTCCCCACGCAAATTCCGGATGTAGAAACCGCATCGATCTTCTAGCGCGAGCCCTCCGCCTTCGCCGGAGGCTTCGGCGGTTCAGGCGAGCGTCGCGCGGCGTCCCGCCGCGCCGACGATCTCCTCGACGTTGTCGATCGTCTCGCGGCAGACGCTCGCCGACGGCATCGCGTGCGGCGGCGCGTAGAGCGCCAGCTCACACGTCGACAGCACCGACGCGACGAACTCGGAGGGAACCTTCGTCGGCTTGCCGGCGAGCGCGAACGGGATCTCGTGCGGCGTCAGGCTCGCTCCCGGTATGCCGCAGACGTCGCGCAGGTGTGCGCGCACCAGCGCGTCGAGCCGCGCGAACACGGCACGGCGCCCTTCGATCGCGTCGACGTCCATGTCTCGCACGGCGTCGAGCGATGCGCGCTCGTCGTGACGCACCGCGCGCGCCGACCGGCGGACGCGCGGACGCCGTGTGCGGCGGACGACCGCGCCGATCGCAAGCAACGCGGGAACCACCGACACGATCACGAGCGCGAGGCCGATCGACTGCATCACGGCAGACCTCGCCGGCCGCGCCGGCGCAGGCTTGTCGGATCGGATTCCGGCGTCGGCGGCCTCGTCGTTGAGCACGCTGCGCAACGCGATCGTCGCGCCGGGAACGACGATCTCCCCTGCGGGCGTCGCGTCCTCGAGCCGCTGCCCGGAACGCCTGACCGCATAGCGGACACGCAGCGGCGAGATGCTGAGCGTCGGCACGTCGACGCGATACGTCGTCAGCACGTACCGGAACTCGTAAACGGTCGCGCCGTTCGGCGCCGACCGGCGATCGGTGTCGCCGCCGACCACCTCGAGCCCTTCCAGCTTCAGCTTGTCCCGCGAGAGATCGTCGGCGAGCACGTCGACGCCGTTCCTGCACGTCAGCTCGATCGTGAACGTGACGCGATCGGCCACCCACATCGCGGTCCGATCGACCGACGTCCGCACCGTGACATCGTCCGCGGCCGCAGCAACGCGAACGGCGCCCGCCATCAACAGGACGAATGCGGCGACGGCCCGCGGCTTCACTGCGCCATCCTCCTCGCGAACAGCGACAGTACCGGTTCCACCGGACTGTGATCGGTCGGCACGAACAAGTGGTCCATCGGCACGCGGTAGAACGCGTGCGCCAACGCCTCCTGCCGCGCGTGCATTTCGGCGGCATACGCCCGCCGCGTGTGCGGCGACAGGCTGACGGCGACGTCGCGCCCCGACTCGAGATCCCGGAGGTGCACGTAGCCGCGTCCGCCGGGCAGCATCGCCTCTGTCGGATCCTGCGGGACGACGGCAATGAGGTCGTGGCGGGCGGCGAGCATGCGCAGCTCCGCGCTGCCGAAGAGATCCTCGTCGCTCAGAAAATCCGAGACGATGAACACGACGCTCATGCGCTTGAGCACCGTCAGCAAATGCCGGATCGCGGGAAGCATCCTGGTCCGTCCGCTCCGGTCGGACAACGACCAGCACCGCTCGAGAACGGTCCACGCCGCGGCGCGGGTCCGGCGCGGCGGCGCGTACGCGAGCACGCGATCCGCAAATGCGAGGAACCCGGTGTTGATCTGATCGGCGACTGCAGAGAACAGCAGCGACGCCGTGATGAACGTCATCACTTCCTTCTTCGATCGATGCGTGCCGCCGAGCTCCATCGAGCGGGACGCGTCGATCGCGATCATGACGTTCAGCTCGCGCTCCGCATGCGTGTGACGCACGTAGGGCGCGTCCATGCGCGCGGTGACGTTCCAGTCGATGCGCCGCACGTCGTCGCCGACGCGGTACGGCTGGTGCTCGTCGAAGTCGAACCCCGGTCCGCGCTGCGGACTCGTGTACGGACCGACGCGGAGATTGCGGATGCGCTTGGCGGTGTACACCTCGATGTAGCGCAGCTCGCGCATGACGTGCTCGGGGATCATGAGATCGGCACCGCCTGGAGCAGCTCGGTCAAGATGGTGTCGGTGTCGATGTTCTCGGCCTGCGCGCGAACCGTGCGCGCAATCCGATGGCGCGCCGCGTCGCAGTAGATTTCCTTGATGTCCTGCGGCAGCACGTAGGTGCGACCGTGCAGGAAGGCGGTCACGCGTGCGAGCGCCAACATGTGCTGATACGAGCGCGGCGACACGCCGAGCATCAGCAGCTCGCCCAGATCGCCGCGGCCGACGTCGGCAGGTGCCCGCGTCGCACGTCCCAATCGGACGATGTAGGCCATGATCCGGTCGTCGACATACACGGCGTCGCGGATGAACGTGCGCAGCCGGGTCACGTCCGACGGTGAAACCCGATGGTCGACGCGCTGCTCGGTGATCCGCGCATGGAGCATCGAGACTTCTTCGGCCTCGGTCGGATAATTGACGCGCAGCATCATCGAGAAGCGGTCCAGCTGCGCCTCCGGCAGCGCGTACACGCCCTCCTGCTCCACCGGATTCTGGGTGGCGAGCACCCAGAACGGATCGTTCAACGGAAAGGTCGTGTCGGCGAGCGTCACCTGCCGCTCCTGCATCGCTTCGAGGAGCGCACTCTGCGTCTTCGGCGTCGCGCGGTTGATTTCGTCCGCCAGCAGGATGTTCGTGAAGATCGGTCCCTGCTCGATTCTGAACGTCGCCGTTTTCGCGTCGTAGACGCGGGTGCCGAGGATGTCGGCCGGCAGCAGATCCGGCGTCAGCTGAATCCGCTGGAACCGCGCCGCGATCGCGTGGGCGATCGTCGTGGCGGTGAGCGTCTTGGCGACGCCGGGCACGCCCTCGAGCAGAATGTGCCCGCAGCCCGCGCGCGCGGTCTCCCGCGACGCCGTCGCAAACGGAACGGCCGCGAACAAGCCGGTGAGGAGACGGCGGATCAGCGTGTGTTGACCGACGATGACCTTGGAGATTTCCGCTTCGAGTCCCGAGATGATCGACGCCGCGTGCTCCGCCGCGACGTCGTTCGAAACGGTGATGCGGTCCGGGATGGTCATACCAGGAAACAGAGCGCGCCGACGGCCGCAGCCGCGACGGCGAGCGCCACGGGATAGACGTCGCGATACTCGGTCGCCGATCGCCAGCCGACGATTCTGCGGTCGCCTTTCGCGACGTCGGCGACGGCGCGCGCGAGCTCCGTTCCGCTCGTCGATCGCACATACCGTCCGCCGGTGGTCGCCGCCACGTGAACGAGCGTCGCCTCTTCGAAGTTGGTCATCACCCGCCGGCCGGCGTCGTCCTTCAGATAAGAGTCCGGATCGTCGGACGGCGTCAATGGAATCGGCACCGGCCGTTCGGAGCCGACGCCGATGCAGTCGACGCGATATCCCTCGGCGCGAACCAGGTCGAGCGCCGCTCTGAGCTCCGTGCCGTAGTCCTCTCCGTCGGAGACGAGCAGGAAACGTTTGCGCGTCGGACGATCGTCCTTCTTCGCGACGTCGATCGCGCTCTTCAGCGCGGCGCCGATGTTGGTGCCGAAGAACGTCGAGGCATCGCTGTCGAGCCAATCGAGATAGAACAGGACGCTCTCGACGTCGCCGGTGAGATACGAGAGCACGAGCGAGCTGTCGGCGAAACCGACGAGGCCGATCCGGTCGATGCCTTCCGGTTTCTGC
>Ga0075434_100003630_pt1 | contig 13777 bp, 10 predicted proteins | sample RhiMethybrSRZTD3_FD_75298 | JGI IMG/M metagenome (GOLD analysis project Ga0075434, IMG submission 75298) | Populus rhizosphere microbial communities from Tennessee, USA - Rhizosphere MetaG P. TD hybrid SRZTD3 | ecosystem: Host-associated > Plants > Roots > Rhizosphere > Soil | place: USA... | reverse complement strand
TGGGCAGCAAGCTTATGGCAATATTGTCAGGGACAATTGGGGCGACGGGGTTACCTCGAGCAACAATGCGACGAATTCTCAAATTTACAACAATACAGTCTATAACAATGCCCGCCTGGGGAAAAGCTATGGTGGCATCGTTTGGGGAAGCGGTAGTGGTGTAATCATCAAAAATAATATCGCATATCAGAATGGAGTTGCAGACATTGCGGATTCCAACGGAGTACAAACCCCCACTTTTGGAGCTAACCTTTGTACCTTCGCGACCACTGGTTGCGCACGATCCGGCAATCCTCTTTTTGTTGATCCAACGAGCACTAATTACCAGTTACAGTCGGGAAGCCCGGCAATAGATGCGGGCGCCATTCTTACGCAAGTCCCAGCGTACGACATGAACGGCACTCCCAGGCCACAAGGTGCAGGGTGGGACATCGGAGCCTACGAACGTTAGCAAGTGAGATAACATTGGAAGCGCCGCGCCCAAAGTTCCAATGCAACCGGAGTGAAAATGTCCTTGAATCCGAGTCGACCTTTTGCGGTTTGCCGCAAATACGACTCGTATCGAGCGCGAAATTTTCGGCGATCGATGAGTCCGAGTTCCTCGGTTATCCAGTCTTTTTGGACCAATTTCTGCATTTCCCCGAGAAGCTCACGCCGAAACCATTCGTTTTGAGGAACAACAAAAGATTGCTTATCTTTGCGCCAAGCTATTTGTTGCGGCAGCAGCGTCTCCATAGCACGCCGAAAAATCCACTTCGTCCAACCATCACGAAGCTTGTATTCAGCGGCGAGTGGGACTAATAAGCTGATTAGACGATAATCAAGAAACGGCAAGCGAATCTCGCGCGCCGCTGCCATTGACATTCTATCTTCATAGTGAACTAGAGCCGGTACGGATAGGCGCTCAATATCTGCTATCTGCCGTCTCACTAGCCCGCTTCCATTCAAGCCTACAGCAATCCACTCTCCAAGCTCCGAAAGGGCTCTCCCTCGAACGTCATTCTCGGGCAGACGCAACCATCGCGGGAGATAGCGCTTTGCCTCGTGATAGTCGATCTGTGATAGTACTGTACCTGTTTTTAGAAATGATCTAAGCACCCCAACCGCTGATAACCATCTCCCCGACCTTATGAGTTCCTGCAAATAAAACCCGACGTATTTCTTATAGCCACACAACGCCTCATCCGCCCCCTGACCACTCAAAAGCACAGTCACACCCAGATCTTTCGCCCGATTCATGAGAAAATAATGTGCAACCGTGGAAAAACTACCGACTGGTTCGTCATTGAACCAACTCACGTTCGTTATCAAATCAAAGGCCTCGGTGGCAGAATAGTCCAGGACGACCTTTTCTACGTGGCGACCGAGATGGTTCGCAACGGTATCGATAAATGGCTGCTCATCTTGCCCATCAACACCGACGGCGGAAACGAATTTGATGTCATTTCGGGTTGGCTCTAAGAAATGGAGTACTGCAGCTATAGCAGATGAGTCTATCCCTCCAGATAACAGCACTCCCACAGGGACATCACTCCTGAGTCTTAATTTAACCGCATCTATAAAAGTTGCTCGGACTTGTTCCACTAAGCTATCTTCGTTTGGGATGTCAGCAACGGTCGTCGGGCATGTCCAATAGCGGGTAGCGTTTGGCTTCTTTGCTAACTTATTAAGATGAATGACTGCGCAATGACCAGCGGGGAATGCGTCAATACCTTCGAAAAACGTTTGCTCACTAGTGCACAAAAGATTTTGATTGATAAAGGCATTAACTGTAACCGGAGACGGTCTGAATTTTTTTCTAGCTGCACGCAAAATCGCTTTGATTTCGGAGGCTATGTATAATCCGCGCTCATCTTGATAACTATAGAGAGGCTTAATTCCAAAACGATCACGCGACAGAAGAACCACACCACCGACTCGGTCAACCAGTGCGAGTGCCCACATCCCGTTAAAACGCGTCAAAGCCGGGGGCCCCCACTTTATTAGCGCCTTCAAGACAACTTCCGTATCTCCTTGGGTCCGAAACACGACACCAGAGTCGGCTAGCTCCTTACGTACCTCAAGATAATTGTATAACTCACCATTATATACGAGAATGTATCTCTCATCGTCGGACAACATCGGTTGATTCGCCAAATCCGAAAGATCAAGAATTTTGAGGCGATTCAATCCGACAGCAATACCCACTCGATCAACTGTCCCGGACCAAATACCCACATTATCTGGACCCCGGTGGGCTTGTACTCGGAGCATTTCGCATAGTGATTTGCGTAACTGCTCCGCCGTCAGAGTGTCACTAAAGAAACCGGCTAAACCACACATAGACTTCGATCAAACTAGAAGAGCGACCAAGATTCCCATCTAATAGGTCAAGGCAAGCCGCGGCTTACAACAGTGACTCATCAGGCAACGGTTTTTTCAACATCTGAGTCTTGCGAGAACTGATTACACGGAGCATCAACGCGACTACCTCCCGACTCCCGAACGGGATTGGCGGCCGCAGAAATGGTCTGCAGCAGGCGACGAGTAGTAAACCGATTATCATGCTGCTGTTCGATTAAGGCCCGAGCTTGTTGACCCAACCGAATGCGCAATCGGTCATCCCGCGCTAAGCGAAGAATTGCCATCGCCACGGCTCGAGCATCGTTCTGCGGGACCAGCAGACCTGTCTCATCAGGCCGGACCAGTTCAGGTATTCCGGAGATTCCGCAGCTAACCACAGGCCGGCCAATTGCCATAGCCTCCATAAAAACGGTAGGGATACCGTCCATATCGCCACTCTTATTTTGCCGACATGGCATAACAAAAGCATGACAGCCTCGCATTTGCCGAGCAACTTCCTCCTGACATATGGCGTCGCCGATCGTCACACATGACTCTAAATGTAGCCGAGCGACTTGAGCAATCAGAGGCTTCCGCAGCGGTCCGTCGCCGTAGATGTAAAGATGAAAAACAAGCCCGTGGACACGTAATATAGAGCAAGCGTCAATTAATGTATCTATTCCCTTTAGCTCATCGAATCTCGCGATGCATAAAAGCCGTATGCCAGAATCTCGTGAGGGCGCTGCATATGGCCGGAAAAGGTCCAACGGAATGCCAACGTACGCCGTAGAGATATGATCATTGCGTTTAGGAAGACGCTTACGGAGAAGGTCTGCCATGTAGTGACTGACCGCAAAAACTCTTGTGGCATGGCGAAGACTCCAGTGCAATGTCTTGTTCCGATGTCTCGGTGTCGTGTTGTAAACATCATAAGCGTGCGCCGTAAACGAAAACGGAATGCCAATGAGACTGGCAACGATCCCGGCACACGTAGCCGTATGAGAGGCAAAGTGAGCATGGATCCAGTCAACCTTCTCCTGCCGCAAACGCCAAGCTGTAGCCATAGCTTTTGGTACAAGTGCTATCAACTTACCCTGCGCGTAAATGTTCAATCCTGCCTGATAATGTAGTGCTATCAATGTTTTTAGAGCAGTGACGGGTTTGCTAAAAAACATCCGCAAAGCTAAAACGCCCACGCCGAGATTTAATAATGGCGCCGGCAATATAGACAAAGACTGAAGCTGATCATAACTCTTATGACGAACAGAGGAGTTTGGAGCAGAATGGAGCGGAGCAAGAATTATTTCTTGCCCGAACTCCTGCATTTTTATCATCTCATTAACGATAAATGTGTGCGAGAACAATGGATGAGCAGGAACTACGTAAACGATCCGCATGACACGAGCTCTGGTTAAATCTTGAATATGTCTCTGCGAAAAATCATTGCAATGCCTCGCTCGTCTGGCGAATGCGGCAAGGTGGTGAAATTTTAGACCGCGATCGCTATTGATCTATTTCGGCTTTATCAAAATCAGGACGCATCCTCGAGTCTTAGCATCTTCGCTGTCGAGATTTCGAAATTCGGCAGACAAACACTGCGGTGTCAGCCCCGAGAGATCATAGTCGCGCGTCAGTAACAATATCTTAAAACCGGCTTTAGTCGCACTTGCGACATGTGCACTGAGCGGTTTTCGGTTCAGAAGAAATTCACGACGGCCTCGCACCAGATGCCACTGCTGCGGGGTGTACGCCCAATGACCATTCCAAACCGGCGATAAATAATGGGCGGTGAAATCAATGGTGTGGGAGGCATAACCGCCCGGTTTTAACCAAGCGAACATAGCCTCATAAGTGTCAGATAAACGATCTACATGTTCCAGGACAGCCTGTGAAAAAATTAAATCGAGACTCTCTGGAGTAATCGCCGAGAACGAATCCCAGGGCGCTCGATAGGTTATTAGCTCTCCTCTATTTAAGCCCTTCTTAAGTTCCTCTCGAATTTGCGCGTGCAATAATGTCAAATTCGAGCAATCTACAAGATGATGCGGAAACAGGTAGGATTGTAGTTTCGGTCGAACTCCCGGAAACTCTCGCTCATTCGGTATTGCTTCACGGTTGCAAAACATTCGGACTAAGTCTTGGAAAATATCCAGCAGGTCTGCTCTTGCAGAAAACGGAATCGCATCCAGACCAATGTACGTTTTCGCTCCAGAAAGCACAGCCGCGAGTCCCGTCCCTATACTGTCACCAGGGCCGAGTTCCCCCACTTTAGCGTGTCGAATAGAGAAACCCTGCAAAGCGAGAAGACTTAAATGTCGCAACCAAACTGAATAACAATATCGCGCCGAGTTCGAACCACCAGTTGCTGCCCTATTAATGCGCAACTTGTCTAGCATCGGAACATGGGTTGCGATGCCCTTCACTAAATGCGGCAATTTCCAAACCTGAAGCATAAATTGCCTATAATACGATGCGAAATATTTACTGAGTGGCTAATCAGCAGATTTTAGACAACGATTCCCGAGTAGCCTATCGAAAGTTGCCACCATACTATCGACCACAGCCATCAAACGAACCACACTCATTCGCCACTCTCTTTTGGATGAGGAGTTCCCTATAAACTTCAGTCGTCCGGCGTACCATTTGTTGAACGGTAAACTCGCTCCGCATCTTTATCTCGGCAGCCCGACCAATTTCTATGCGATGGTCGCGGTTACTTAATAAAAGGTCCAAATACCGAGACATGCTCTCAACATCGTCAACTGTAACAAGGTAACCGTTGACGCCGTGATCTATCAAATCTCCCGTATCGCCACAGCATGTAGAAATAACCGGTACACCTGCCGCCATAGCCTCCATCACTAAATTGGGCATGCCCTCCGTAAAAGAAGTCATGCAACACACATCCATTGCCGGTAAATACCGCACCGCGAGAGGAATATTACCAGGAAGACTGACCTTGGCGGCGATACCTAAGTCTTGAGCGATCGATAATAACCGGCTCTTAAGAGAGCCTTCACCGATAATTACCACCCGCATTTGCGGCCATTTTTTAACCAATGGAACAATAGAGCGCAAAAGCATAGCCTGGTTCTTATTACTGTCTAGCCGGCCAATCGTGCCAACTACCAAATGATCACGAGAAAGACCCAATTCCAACTTTAACTGATGCTGGTCGGCTTGCGTGGTCGCCCGCGCAATCGGCACGCCATTAGCCACGAATCGAATCGAAGCCTTTGTCAGCCCGCCCTGTTTCACCTGGGATGCCGCGCTTTTGGAATTCGCGATTAACGCATCTAAACCGCGGTATCCTAGGAGTCGAACATATCTTTCAGTGAGCAGTTCGTAATTCTCACGCATCGATCCAATGCGAAGGGGTATTCCGGCCAGTCTTCCCGCTAGTGCAGCATAGGGGTTGGTATGAAACGACCAACTGTGCACCAAATGATAATTTTCAGAGCGTAAAATGTTTACAATCCGAATGACACGAAGAGCGCGGCTGCTTAACCGTCGTACGTGCTCTACTCGAACGCCCAATTCTTCAATGGGTCTTGTCCAATATTCATCAGGCGCAGAACCCAAGGTAATTACAAATGGGCGAAAGTACGACCGGTCTAGCCCTGATAACAAGTAGTAGAGTTGTTGTTCTGCACCACCCAAAATTAGCTGGCCAACAATATAAGCGAGCCTGAACATCGCTCCAATGTCTAGCAGGCTGCTGAAAAAGTGACTTGTGCGCTGTATTTCTTCTTATTTCTCATCGATGACGCGGGCAAGAACATGTTTTTCAGTGGTTTTGCGGTTTCAGCGTCGAGCCTTGTGCTCCTTAAGACACACGACAGCCCCGAAGTTACACCGCCGCAACTTGGGCGGCCAGATTTCGCATGCGCACCAGATTGTAGGCTGCGCAGGCAAGCGTAAAAATCCAGTGGACTTTGCACACTCCGCGATGCCGTACTGGCTCAGGAGCGCAATCGTCTTCAGCCAGCCGAAGCATTCTTCGATCCGCTTTCTCTTTCTCTGACTGAGAGCATAACCAGCATGTCTCGTGGTGCGACCATCAATGGCGCTCCCGCCGCGCCTTGCAAGGTTCTGCACCACGTGCGGCACCACTCCCATATGGCGACACTCTTTCACGAAATCCCGCGTGTCAAATCCTTTGTCTCCACCTACGCTCACGGGCTGCTTTCCCGCAATCTGTTCCAGCATCACCAGTGCGGCATCGCGTTCTGCCGTGCCGTTGGCCTGGAACACTTCAGCGTCTACAATCAACCCGTTACGATTCTCCACCAGTAGATTTCCGCTGTAACTCAACTTCGACTCTTTGCCCGTGCCTTTGCGTGCCAAGAGCGCTTTGGGATCGATCTTCGATTGATGGGTTTCGTTTGACCGCTTCTCGCCGCGAAAGTCCACCGTGGGATGACTAGGTTCATCCGGTGGAGGCGCTCGCTCTTTGTCTTTCGGTCGAAAACTCTTCAGACTCGCCCAGGCTTCCAACAGTGTGCCGTCCACCGTAAAATGCTCATCCGAGGTCAGACCCTTGGCCCGTGCTTGCGCCACTACCTATGCCAGAAACTTCTTGGCCACCTCCACCTCCAGCAACCGGTCGCGGTTCTTGGTGAAGGTCGTTGCGTCCCAGACTTCCTCGTCCGCGTTCAAGCCCACAAACCAGCGGAACAAAAGGTTGTAGTCCATCTCTTCCATCAACAGCCGCTCGCTTCGGATCGTAGCATCTCGAGCAACTGCGCCCGCAACAGCTTCTCCGGCGCAATCGAAGGGCGGCCGATTGAGGACTTCGTCCACCATGCCACGGATGGCGCGAAGCGGATGGTCTTTGCGTACCCGAGCTTCCGGCGACAAGTAACTGAATATGTGATTTTGCTGCTGATCTTCTCCTCGCATGCCTTCTTGTATCATACTCAACTATCGATCAGGAGTAGTTTTTCAGCAGCCTGATGTTTAGGTCTCGACTTCGGGGGCTGGCAGAATCGGGATTATTCACGAGTGTTGTGTAATTGTGGAGAAGAGGTAAGTCTATCTTTTGGTCCTAGCAATTTGTCTCCTGGCTAGTTACTAACACAATCTTCTATCAATGTTGCGACGCACCCCTTATACGGTCGTTACCAAGTATATAATAGTCATCTTGTGCTACTGACCGTATCCAGCGGTAGCCTTCGTTCTCAAGTAGCGTCTTGATTTTGCTTCTTTTTGGCTCCTCCCAATTATGTTCGATAGTAAAAGCGCCCACTTTATACTTAGAAAAAGGAAATCCTCTTAAAGCTTCTAACTCTCCACCTTCTATGTCCAGGCTTATGTAATGGATGAAATTCGGTGCTTTCGCACGATCAAGAATGTCCTCTAGTGTAGCAGTTGTGAACTCCACGACTTCAGCTTGTTTAACATACTCGTTTCTTTTTCCCCTACCCAAGTGAGTTTCTATTCCTCCCAGAAGGCCTGCAGACCGAAATCGCACCTTCCGTCCGGCTACGCTGTCAACGACCTGTTTGAATACTGTGCAGGTTCTATGACTCATGTTCTTTGGAAACGGATCAATGCACACTCCACGCCATCCAAGGTCTTCTAACGTTTTACTATTGGACTCCTGAACGCCATCCGCGGAGCCGATATCCACAAAATAGCCGTTGGTAATGCCCGGAAAGACTCGGTAAACAATCCATCGGTCCTGGTCCATTTCGGAGTGAAATTCGAGAAGACCGGCAAACTCTTTCAGTGAGAGGGAAAGATTCGCAAGCCTGCGTAATCCGCAGCATTGATCATTTTTCTCATACGTTCGTCCGACGTGTAGGCCTACATAACCGGCTAATAAGGCGACGACACTTGCTGATAATACAACAGTGACAATTAGTCGTCCGGTACCGTTACTACCCATATCGTATCCTTTTGAGACGACTCTATGTATCCACCTATTACCGCTTGAAGTAGACACCTTCGTCTACGAGGACCGCAATGGCGATGAGTGTTGCAAATAGCAGCGAGTGATGATGAAACTCGTTCGTGAGACAAGCAGGGGGTAACCCTAGCAACTCTTTGAGTATCATCGCGACTAGACAAATTTCAGGCGCTTCGCCGCGAATACCAGCATCCTAAGTAGGAGCCAACCATGTGACCACCGATTGATATTTGTAGTGCCGTACGTTCGTTCCCGATATCGGATAGGTAAATCCGCCAGCTTCAAATTTAATTTTACTGCTCCAAAGATCAAATCGAAGTCGCCAAAGGGATCAAAGTCGCCAAAATAAGAGCGGTTAGCCGCGATCGCTTCATAGTCCTTTTTCCTTAGCACCTTCGTTCCGCACAAGGTATCTTTGATGGACTGCCCCAGCAGCCATGAAAACGCCAGGCTAAAAAACTTGTTGCCTACAAGATTCAGAAAGCGCATGGCCTGTTTTTCCATAGGATAGACTAGCCGAACACCGTTAATGAATTCGCCCTTACCCGATCGAAGGGCTTCATAAAACAATGGCAAATCCTCAGGCGGGACGGTTAAGTCGGCATCAAGAATCATGAGGATGCCACCATTGGCATGGCCGAACCCCATCCGAACCGCGTCACCTTTCCCAACTCCCGTCTGCCGTAACAATTGGCAACGTCGACCGGGATTGGCGGCGATCGTCGCTTCGATCACTGCATACGTATTGTCACGAGAGTGGCCTTCGACAAAAACCAATTCCGTACCGTCTCCCATCTCTGGTGTACGCGACACAATATCCGGGATATTGCCTGCTTCATTACGTGCGGGAACGATAACGGAAACGGACGGCGTTCTCGCGCAGTAGTCGCCTCGAGGCTGTGGTCTGGCAATCACAAAGTTTGTCAAAGCGAGAAATCTGAAAGGCCAAAGCTTAACAAGAAATCTATTGGCGAATCCGGCAAGCAGGGGAACCGGCAAAGGCAGCAGGACTTCAGCAGACTGCTTGATCACCTCACAATCAGCCAGATACAGTAACCCCGCCACATCCTCGGGGGCCAACCAATTTTGATATAAATTGGGCTTAGCCAGTTCGAGCTGTTCAGCGAGCTTTATCAGAGGCTCCCACAAATGGCTGTACCAGTTGATGATGATGCGACTTCGAGGCGTGGTGAGCCGAACCACATTCGTTAAAACAGATTGCACATCCCATAGATCGTTGATCAAGTCAGATAATATAATGACATCGAATTTATCACTCAGATCTAACTCATGCACGTCGCCATGTATGAAACGAATATTGGGATACTTCTTGCGACCCTGGCGAATCATCTCTGCCGAGAAATCCACCCCTACCCCGAGCGACGGCTTCAGTGCCGCAACTAAATCTCCACGGCCACAGCCGAGTTCAAGGACTGATTGCCCCGGCGCAATGAGTGATCCGTACATCTCTTTTAAGCGTGTACGGTAGTATCTTCCCCAACCTGCTTTCGACGCAAACTTTCTCGCGACTTCATTCCAGTGTTCTACGCGAGTTCGTCGATAACTAGTTTGCGCCGTATCAAATAAGCGAGTAGCATTTTCCGTTTTCGGGAACTCCTCTTGCTGGTCCAGGGCGAAATCAACCTGTACTTCAACGTTGATCCGTTCGGGAACTGTCATACCTGTCCTTTCACCGTAATCGCCAGACTATAAGAGAGAACTTTGCGATGGTTCCGTTTAGTAATTAGTTGAACTGGCTAGAACGATGTTGTACGCTTCAATACCGCCCGGACTAACTCCATCTGGCGTCGCCATAAATCCGTGCCGAGAAACAGCATAAAGACAATGAGGACATCGGTGGGCACTCTATGTCTCGGGTCGCCCACATCAACGATACAAGAAATGGCCGCAGTATAAGCCACAATCGTCCCCGCAAGCCCATAGACGAATTCTTGAAAATCGATGCGACGGCCGACAATTGTTATTTTGTCGAGTTGCGATAGACTACATATTCTCAAAAGCGCTGTAGCGCCAATCACAAGCAAAATATTTATCGCGAAAGCGCCTATCCAACAAATATGCATAATAGCCCAAACCGTTTGAACATATCGCGAATGGAAATTTGCCAAGTCCGTTGATGTAGGGAACCAATAACGACCAAAGGCTGCAATGACTTCCTGCAGGTAATTTAAAGGCGCCATACGGATCAACAACAGATTTAATTTCAATAAATACTTTCCCAGTTGCGGCTCGTTCAGACCGGTAAGTTGGGTCAACTCCCGCCTGGCCCCTTCTATATAACCGATGCTCGTGCCTCCGCTCGCAATCAGATCAGCGTTTCTCGCTCGAATAAGAGCTTCTCTTACTGGTGCATATTCATCAGGCAAGCGGTCAATCACGTGCACAGTCTTTTGTGTCAGGCTTATTCCGAGTTTGTAAGTAATACCGAAAAAACCAAAATTGCGGTAATTGAAGTAACTATAGCCACCAAGTATCAGAATGGAGCCTGCAATGATTATCGAGATCCCTTTTGCAAGCTCGCGCCAATTACCGCGAAGGCTTGGGAACAAGTAAAACGCTAAAAAAAACCAGCTCGCCACGGCTAATGCTGACAGTTGATAGGTAGGACGAGTAAGAGCAGCATAAGCGATAGTTGCAGCAGCTATTACGATCCAAATGAATTTTCGATTCAACTGCCATAAAACAAGACTGGCCAAGGCGGAAACCAGCATTGTTTCCGCAAGAGTCTCGGTCAGAACATATGCAGCTGGCTCGACAAAAGGTGGCAGCAGCACTACAAGAGCGAACAAAATAGTCCCCGTTGCACTGATGCCGACGCGCGACAGAATCTTGCTTAAAAACCAAATCGAGGCCAAATGTAATAGCAACGAAACGTGAAACAATGTGCGGTCAGGCGATGGCACTGATCCCGTAAGCAAAAGGAAAATCGGATAACCGGGAGTGCGTTCGTGAAGTTGGTCGATGTGCAAATCCGAAAGATCCCTAGCAAACTGTAGATAACTACCTGAGTCGGGCTGTGTTACCGGAGCCTGTGGCCATAATGTGCTATAAAAGCAAAAAGCTCCGACAAACAGTAAAACATGAGTCAGCGCCGCCCATGCAGGAAAACTCCCAATCAGGAGGGAACCTAGAGCTGCAGTCGATCGTGGATCAACTTGCGCAGTGGCACTAAGCACCTCTTTTTTCATTCGACTTGACCCACAAGACCTATCCGCAGACTCTACTGCAGTACTCTAGCCCGTGTAGGACGGTTCAGTCGGGGAACCAATTTACGGGAACGACTCTGCCTGCCTACGAACGATGGCTCGTGTCGAAAGAGTAGCACTGGACCGGCAGCGATGGCGAGTGAGAGCACACTCCAAGGCTCCGCGCTTATATCGGCCAGAAGGAAAGCGACGAGGCAATACAGCAATAGCGGTATCCTAAATGGCGTATACTCCGACCCTTTATTATCGGAGAAGGAGCTCCGTATGGCCTTCAACCAGAACCCCAGAAAAAGCACGAACGGCACAAATCCGGAGGACAATGCCAAAAATAGAAAACTGTTGTGTGGCGTGCTAATTGAGTCACCTCTCTCGGGAACGTATGTGCTGATCTCTGGCACGCCAACCCCGACAAGCGGCGAACGAACAATCCGGTCCACGACGCGTGGCCAGAGAAGAAAACGTCCCGTCTCCTCTGTCGCCCGCTCTTCGTAGTTCCCGACGAAGTGATTGACCAGCCCCGCCTCGAAAACCAACCAGCCCAAACAAATGAGAAGCAACAGCGGAATAAACGCACGGCTAAGTAACCGCCGAAGACCGACCGTCAGGGCGAGGGCACACCCGAGTAACGCGCCGCGACTCACGGTGAGCGCAACAACTAGCAAAGACAATATTGAGGCTGCTGAGTAAAACCACCTCCAAAGATTCGTACGTTTCATTTCGATAGCTGCGATGCCAAACGAAACAACGCAGAAGCCAAACCAGGCTGCAAGCCCATTTGGATTTTTTAAACCGCCACCAATGTCAATATCGGCGCGAGCGCGATCTACTACATCCAGATTGAATCCCAAGTGCGGGACGGCGATTATTCCGATCGCAAATAGGACAATCGAGCAACGGAGCAGAAATCCTCGCCGAAGGCAAAGCGACTGAACGATGATTGTCGAAAAGATCCAGAGAATGAACCAGCGAAGGGAATCTGATAGAACAAACACGTCGTGAGCCAGTTGCTGAACTAAGACGTGGCCAATCTGGCATGCTAACAATAGAGCGATTGGAGCATATATTTCCCGACGTCTCGCGCCGCTCTTTACAAAGCACAAGGCTGCCAACGACATTAAGATCCCAGCGGCAAGCAGCGGCACCTCTATTCCGACGTATGCTGCGACCGTCGAGTAAGAAATAGCGCAATAATAGCCATACTCGACCTTACGGGAGGGTATCCACGCGCCATTCAATCGATGCTCGGGACTTGGTGCGACCCGGCGCAGCTTTCTCCCGTTCATTGCGTTAACCCTAGCCGCGAGGTGAATATGTCCTCTAGACATTGAGCCGTAACCATCCAACTGTGATGTTGTTTGACATAATCTAAACCGATGTTGCCGCGCCGTTGCCGCTCGGCGGAATTTTCTAAAACCGTTTGCAACCGGTCGCTGAGCGACGCAACCGATCCGGGTTCGAAGAGCCAACCGGCACCCGTTCTTCCCAGGATCGTATTACCACCAATGTCCGAAGCTATGAAAGGTACCTTACAGGACATTGCCTCGATCAGCGCATTGGAAAAGTTCTCATATCTACTGGGCATCACCAAAATATCCATAGCGCGATACCACTCAGGAAGCTGCTCATGACTGACGTCCCGCTCTATATGAAGGATCTCCCGCCCATGCTGTTTTGTTAAAATCGATCGAACATTCCGTTCTTCTTCACCCCTGCCGACAATCAGGAGTTTTGCATCCGGTAAACGATTCGACAGTTCTTGAAAAGCTGACGCAAGAAGGTCCACACCTTTTAGGCGTGTCAGACGCCCCACATAGCCGACGACGGTGTCCTGGCATGTCCATCCAAATTTCGAACGCAGCGCGCTACGACCAGGGCTAAAAAGATTAATATCCAACCCAATGGGCAGCTCAATCGCATGACTACCAAGAAACTGTTTTATGCTGGCAAGTGCATCGCCGTTGGCGCAGACGGCGTGGACTGCTCGGAGTTGCGGCTCAGCTTCGAATGAGACTGGGCCTGGCAAGCGCAGAACAGTCGGACGATAGCTCGCAACCCTCGCGGCTAAGGGCGCATCGCCGTGAACGTAAACGGCATCGAATTCACGCCATCTTGCATTGAACTCATTCTCGACACGTTTGCGGAAACGATAGTTGTGAAACCGTACGATCCGCCATGAGAGTGCGTTCGCAAAATACATCCATTTTTTTTTAAGTCGACTATTCCCGGCAAATAAGCCGCCAATTCTGGATAGTGCCGCTTGCCCGAGATTTCTCGACCACAGGCCGTTAAGAGGAATTGGTTGAATATTCGATGGAAC
>Ga0075434_100003627_pt1 | contig 13784 bp, 20 predicted proteins | sample RhiMethybrSRZTD3_FD_75298 | JGI IMG/M metagenome (GOLD analysis project Ga0075434, IMG submission 75298) | Populus rhizosphere microbial communities from Tennessee, USA - Rhizosphere MetaG P. TD hybrid SRZTD3 | ecosystem: Host-associated > Plants > Roots > Rhizosphere > Soil | place: USA... | reverse complement strand
CATCGCGACCAGCGGGCCGACGGCAGCGAACGTGACTCCCATGACTACCGGCAACCGGATGCCGAAGCGCCATAAGCCGATGCACTGGATCAGGGTCGCGATGCCGCAGGCGAAGAGATCGGCGTTGATCAGGAATGCGATCTGATCCTTCGGCAACCGCAACGCGCCGCCGACGATCAGCGGCACCGCGATCGCGCCGGCGTACATCACTAGCACGTGCTGCAAGCCGACCGCGGCCATCTGGCCGTAGGGCAGTACCTCGTCGACGGGGTGGACGCTTGGCGTCGTTGTCATTTCTGGGCTAATTCCCTGGCCCCGCTTGCGGGGAGAGAGTTAGAGGTGAGGGGCGTTATCCTTCGACCAGCGCCTCCAGGCGCAACCACGCGATGCGTGCGATCTGCTGCAGCGCTTCCTCGAACTCGGTGGCGCGATCGCGCTCGAGGCGCTCGGCGAAGCGGGCGATGATGGCCGCCCGGTCGAGACCCTTCACCGCGAGGATGAACGGAAATCCGAACTTGGCGTTATAAGCGCGGTTGAGTTCCTGCAGCCGCGCGAATTCCTGCGGCGAGCACTGGTTGAGGCCGGCGCCGGATTGCTCGGCCTTTGAATCAGCCGTCAACCGGCCGCGGACGGCCGCCTTGCCGGCCAGCTCCGGATGCGCGCGGATGAGCGCGAGCTGCGGATCTTCCCCCGCGCCGCGAACGGCATCCACCATCGCGCGGTAGAGCGCGTCGAGCGTCGCGAATGGGTGTCGCGGCCAGGCGGCTTCCGCGACCCACGGCGAATCCTCGAAGACGCCGCCCAACGCCACGACAAAGCCGCGGCGGTCGCGCGCATTGAGCTCCGCGAGCGTCATGTCTTCGCCGCGTAAGGATGCGTCGCGATCCAGTGCCGGGCGATATCGATGCGGCGCGTGATCCAGACGGCGTCATGACGCTGGACGTAATCGAGGAAGCGGACGAGTGCGGCGAGCCGGCCGGGCCGGCCGGCGATCCGGCAGTGCAGCCCGATCGACAGCATCTTGGGCGCATCGAGACCCGCGGGGTCGCCTTCCGCATAGAGCACGTTGAACGCGTCGCGCAGGTAGGCGAAGAACTGCCCGCCGCTGTTGAATCCCTGCGCCGTCGCGAAGCGCATGTCGTTGGTGTCGAGCGTGTAGGGCACGACGAGGTGCGGCTTTACGCCGTTCTTGGTTTCGACCTCGGCCCAGTAGGGCAGGTCGTCGGCGTAGGAGTCGGCGTCGTACACGAAGCCCCCGTGCTCGACGACGAGCCGCCGCGTGTTCGGGCTGTCGCGCCCGGTGTACCAGCCTTCGGGCGCCTTGCCGGTCAGCCGTTTGATCACGACGACCGCACGCGAGACGTGCTCGCGCTCGGTTTTTTCGTCCATCTGCTGGTAGGAAATCCAGCGCCAGCCATGGCTTGCGATTTCATGGCCGTCCTCGAGCATCACCGCGACCGCGGCGGGATTGCGCTCGAGCGCCATCGCCACGCCGAAGATAGTCACCGGAATACGCCGCTCGCGAAACAGGCGCAGCAAACGCCACAGCCCGGCGCGCGAGCCGTATTCGTAGAGCGACTCCATGCTCAGGTGGCGCATCGCAAACGGCTGCGCTCCGATGATCTCGGACAGGAACGTCTCCGAGGCAGCGTCGCCGTGCAGCACGCAATTCTCGGAGCCTTCCTCGTAGTTGAGGACGATCTGCACCGCGATGCGCGCGCCGCCCGGCCAGCGCGCATGCGGCGGATGCGCGCCATAGCCGATCAGGTCGCGCGGGTAGCGATCCACGGGAGACATTGTCGTTGTCGTGAGCGGCAGGCGGCCCGAATAGAATACCGCGTAAATGGGAGATTCGCGTGGAAGTCTGACGACGTATGTGCTCGACACCGCGCACGGCATGCCGGGCACCGGCATGGCGGTGACACTGTATCGCCGCGCCGGCGATCGCTACGAGATGATCAAGTCGGCAACGACCGACGCCGACGGTCGCGCCGAGGTTGACCGGAAACTGTACCATCGGTGGCGGACTGTCGACCGCTGGTGGGCGTCCGCGTTGACTGCCTGTTAGGCCTCAAAGTAAGACTCACAAAAGTACCCCAAGCGTGAACTCGCCCGGGATTCAGCAGTTACTTGATTACCTCAGTGGCTCGAAGCAGCAGAGACTGCGGAATCGTGATGCCCAGAGCCTTGGCTGTCCTGAGGTTGATGACAAGCTCCAATTCCATCAGCTGCTGCACGGGAAGGTCACCCGGTTTCCGGCCTTTGAGGATTTGATCGACGAATACAGCCGCAAGCCTGTACTGACCGAGCGATCGTGGTCCATAGCTCAAGAGACCTCCCACGTCGACGTAGGCTCGTTGAAAAAAAATCGTGGCCAATCTGGATTTCAATGCGAGCTCGGCAATCTTTTCCCGAAAAGCATTGTGAGGAGGTCCGCCCAGCACGATAACGGTCGTGGCGTTCTCCTTCTCCGCAAACACAAATGCCTTCTCCAGCTCCTCCAGTGATCTGCCCATTAGCGGAAGTACCGTCAGCCTCATAGTGTTAGCTGCATCCTGAATATGCTTCAGTTGCGGCGGGTGTAGTGGGCTATCGGACATCAGCACGGCGATACGAGTGCGCGTGGGCACAACGGCATGCGCCAGTTCCACGGATTTGCCAGCCAATTCGATGTCGTAGTCCGTAACGCCGGTAATGTTGCCGCCAGGGCGACCCAAGCTTGTTACAAACCCGGCGCCTACCGGGTCGGAAACCAGCACCATCACGATGGGAATGGTCGATGTGGCTTGTTTGACTGCGGCCGTTGACGGTGTGGTTAGGGCGACTATGACGTCGGGTTTCAGCGCGACGAGTTCTGAAGCAAGGCCTGGAATCTGCTCCACCTTACCGTCCGCCCAGCGACGATCGATTACCAAATTCTGGCCCTCAATGTAGCCGAGCTGCTGCAGCGTCTTCTTGAATTCTTCGAATACCGTTATCGAACTTGTGGAAATGCTCGAGGCGGCCGATAGATATCCAACGCGGTAGACTTTTGCCGGCTGCTGCGCCGCCACCATTTCGCCGCAGGCGATCCATAGAAGAGCTGACAACAACGCGGTTGGTAGTCTTGCCGTCTTTTTCATCAGGCGACGCCTCCAACGATTGTGCGGACAATCATACTGGGACCAATTTCCCGGTTCGAGATGCGCGATCCGAAGGAGTAATCTGCAAATTGCGCGGCCCCGTCGTCCCTATCCATCATTTGGGGAGGCCTAATGTAGAAATGAGCGGCGCCGAAGGCCATCCGCTCGATTGCCGGGTTCGGCGCTACGACATTGGAGCCAAAAGGTTTGCGTCCCGCGTTAGGACCCACGAGCCAGTCGCCTGTTTGTGAAGAATGGACAGTGCGCTTCCCGACCGGACCTTCGCGTTGCCGCCTGAAAGCGGGACGACCCGTACGTTCAGGTCGGTCCAACAGTACGCCAGATTTCCCGAGACTTCGACTTCCCGGACTTCGCCTGTTGATTCGATGCGATGCTGTGTGAGGAGAGCGCGAAGACCGCGCTCGAACGAACTGCGGCCTTTCATGGGCGGTTGACCGGGAACAAGGAAGACAACGTCGTCGGCCATGAGACCGAGGACGGTGTCGACGTCACCTGCAGCGGTTGCCCTGTGCCAACTCGCAACAAGATCGCGAATGGCTTGTTCTTCAGTGTTCATGGCAGTTCCCTATGTGACGCCCAGCGTATCAAGCTACCCGGCGGACTACGCCGATGCTCGCCGAGTTGAAGTCGCATACCGGCCCGTCCGGTTGGGCGCAGGGTTGCGCCCCCTCGCGTCACTGCCGCCGACGCCGATAGGGCGCTCGATCACCTGAGAGCCGCCCGCTGCAGTCAGCCGATTGAGCGCGGCGGTCAAAACACATCAAGGCTCGTCACTGACCTCTAATACCACGCCCTCCAACATTCTCACCGCCGTCTTCGCCACCTGCAGCGTATCGAAATACGCGTAGCCCGCCACCGCGGCGGCGCCGACGACCGGCAGCCAGCGGCTCGCCGTCGTGCCGGCGACGCGCTGCGTCACCGATATTCCTACGCCGGTAAGCACGCTCCGCAGCGCGCCGCCTGATAACTGTTGGATGACCAAGCGCTCGCCGGCGCGCACCGCGAAGTCGCGCGTGAGCTGGCTCGCCGCGTGCCGGAACAGGCAGTAGAGCATGTGCGAACGCGTGAGCTGCATGTCCTTGCCGTAGAGCCCGGCGATGTCGGCGACGAGCTGCGCCTGGATGCGCCAGATCGCGACCAGATCCGGCAGCACCGTCAACAGTCCAAAAAAGCCGGGCGGGAGCGCGAGCGCGCCTGAGAGCGCGGCAGCGCGTCTCGCGGCCTTGCGCGCCAACCGGCGCGCCGCGGCATCCGGATCCTCCACTGAGCGCTCGTGGCTTTCGGGCACGCCGCTGACGACGTTCTCGATCGCATCGGCCACGCTACCGAGCAGCGGTTGGACGGCAAGGGAATAGGAATGCGCCATAGTCCATTCACCCAACGAGCAGCGACGGCGAGCGTGACGCTACGGCGGTCCCGGGCATCGCCGCGCCCAGCCCGGGCTACGTAACTTCTCCGGGCATCGCCGCGCTCAGCCCGGGCTACGTAACTTCTCCGGGCATCGCCGCGCTCAGCCCGGGCTACGCAGCGTCGCGTGGCGGTCGTGCAGACGTCGCTAGTATACGGGTTACAATCGGCGCCAGAAAACCATGGGGGGAGCGATGCGCACGACGCATCGATGTATGCTCGCAGCTGCGACAACCGGCGATTACGAGTGAAACGTACGCCGCAGATCCTGCCGTACTCGAACTCGAGCACCGCGTATGTCGAGTACGATCCCGGTGCCATCGGCGCCGCGGCCCATGTCGCCGCGCTGATCGAAGCCGCGGTGCCATGGTCCAAGGTCGAGCACATCGGCAGCACAGCCATCCCCGATTGCGCGGGCAAGGGCATCGTCGATCTGATGGCGAGGTATCCGCCGGGCAAGCTCGAGGCGACGCGTGAGGCGATCGATGCGCTCGGCTTCCAGCATCAGAAGGCGGGCCACATTTTCCCCGAGGAGCGGCCGATGCGCGTCGGCGCGATCCAATACGCCGGCAAGCGCTACCGTCTGCACGTGCACTTGATCGGCATGAACAGCGTGGAAGAGGAAACGCTGCGGCGCTTCCGCGACGTGCTGCGCGCCGACCCGGCGCTGCGCGATGCCTACCAGGCCAAGAAGCGCGCGATTCTCCAGTCCGGTGTGCTCGAGCCCAAGGATTACACCTACGCCAAGCGCGAGTTCATCACCTCGGTCATCGGCCCCCATTGAGCATGGCTTCGATGCGCGTGTTCGGATTTGCGGGCTGGTCCGGCAGCGGCAAGACGACGCTCATCGAGCAATTGATCCCGCGCTTCATCGCGCACGGGCTGACAGTGTCGCTGGTCAAGCACGCGCATCACGAGTTCGACCTCGACCAGCCGGGTAAGGATTCGTTTCGGCATCGCGAAGCGGGATGCCGCGAGGTGCTGGTGACCTCTGCTGTGCGCTGGGCGTTGCAGCACGAGCTGCGGGGAGGGCCGGAACTCACGCTCGACGAGGCGCTCCAACGGCTGTCACCCTGCGACCTGGCGTTGGTCGAGGGTTTCAAGGGCTCCCCGATCCCCAAGCTCGAGGTCTACCGGGAGAGCGTCGGGAAGCCGTTGCTGCACCCGCGCGACCCGGAAATCGTCGCGGTGGCGACCGATGGGCCGTTGGCGACTGCGCTCCCGGTCCTGCCCTTGGGGGACCCTGACGCCGTTGCAACATTCATCCTCCGCCAGGTCAGTCTAGAGGTACGTCGGAATTGACTTGGTCGGGGGCTTGGGCGTAAGGTCGATTTGTGGACATCCTGTGCATCCGTAGTGGATCGCAGGTGGATAGCGGGGCTGAAAGTCGTGAAGAAACAAATACTTCTGGGGATGCTCGGCGCGGCGCTGGGGATTTGCACCGCCGCGACCGTGTTCGCCCAGAGCGGTTTCTACGGCGGCGTCTCGATGCGCGACCACGGCGCAGAATCGGGCGGCCTCATGCTAGGCGACCAACCTCTTGCATGGAGCCGGTTCACCGCACCCGTTTCCGACGACGCCGATCAGCGCTCGCTGGTATTCGGTGGCTATCGCTGGAAAAACGATCTCGCCGTCGAGGCCGCTTTCAATACTGCCGACAAGTACGCGTTGCGGCCCGCCCGCGCAGGTCTGACCGTCGGGCCGGGACTGGGACTCACCCTCGGCGCTTTCGCGACGCGAACCTGGAACGCGGACGTCTACACCAGTTGGGAAGTGATCCGCCGCCTGTCGCTCTATGGTCGCCTGGGTTATGCGCAAAGCGATCCGCGCCCGTTCTTCTCGGGCGCATCGCTGGTGCAGGGCGATTCGCGGCGGCAGCGCGATGGCGTGAATTACGGCGTCGGCTTGCGCTACGACGTCACGCATTCATTGGGGCTGCGCGTCGAATACGCGCGCTTCGGCCGCTTTGCCGGGGAAATAATCGGCAGCGGAATGCCCGACTCCGATCAGGTCTCGATCGGGGTGCAATACCGGTTCTGAGCTGCATCTTCAGCTGTGCACGCCGGCGGAGTGATACCGCCGGCGTTTTTGTTTGCGGCGGCTGCGCGACGCGGCAGCACGCGCGGATGGTGCAAGAAGGTTCGCCAGCGGTAAGATGCTCCTGTGATAACGCTTGTGTATCTCGCGCGCCTGCGCGAAACGCTGGGTACGTCTGCCGAAAAGGTTGAGCCGCCACACGAAGTCGGCACCGTGGCGGCGCTGCTGGCCTGGCTGCGCACGCGCGGGGGCGCCTGGGCGGCCGAGCTCGCGCCGGGGCGCGCGGTGCGCGTCGCGGTCAACTACGACGTTGCCCGACCCGATACGCCGGTCAAAGCCGGCGATGAAGTCGCTCTGTTTCCCCCGGTGACGGGTGGCTAGCCGATGCCGGTTCGCGTCCAGACCGGAGACTTCGACGTCGCGCGCGAAATCGCGGCGCTACGCGCCGGCGACACGCGCGTAGGCGCGGTCGCCGCGTTCATCGGTCTCGTCCGCGACATCAACGACGCAGCGGCCGTAAGCACGCTCACGCTCGAACATTATCCGGGCATGACCGAGAAGGCGCTCGCGCAGATCGTCGACGAGGCCAAGTCGCGATGGAGCGTCTACGATGCGCTCGTGGTCCATCGTGTCGGGGAGTTGAAGCCCACCGATCAGATCGTGCTGGTCGTCGTGACCGGCGCGCACCGCGGCGAGGCGTTCGCCGCGTGCGAATTCATTATGGATTACCTGAAGACGCGCGCTCCGTTCTGGAAGAAGGAGCAAACGCCCGCCGGCGAGCGCTGGGTCGAAGCGCGCACGAGCGACGACGACGCGGCGGCGCGCTGGTAGGTGCGAATTCATTCGCACGCGGCGCAATGCCAACGGCGGCCGGATAAGTCCGGCCCTACGAAAAACATGGCCGCCGGATTGATCGCAATCGACTGGGGCACGACCTCCGCGCGCGCTTATCGCCTCGATGCGCGCGGCCGTATCCTCGACGAGCAAAGCGCGCCACTCGGCGTGCAGAAGGTTGAGCCCGGCGAATTCCCACGAGCCTTGACCGCGCTCCTTGGTGCGGATGTTCCTGAGCGCGTCCCGATGATCGCTTGCGGCATGATCGGCAGTAGGCAGGGCTGGATCGAAGCGCCGTATCGCGACTGTCCGGCGGACTTCGACGGCTTCGCCGCGGCGTTGACGCCCGTCCCCGGAACGCGCCTTTGGATCGTCCCCGGGCTCGTCTGCCGCGATGCGGACGGGGTGCCCGATGTGATGCGCGGCGAGGAGACGCAGATCCTGGGCGCGCTCGACGACGAGACGTGGGCGCAAGTGGCGCCTCGCGTCGTCGTCCTGCCCGGCACACATAGCAAGTGGGCGCTGGTCTCAGGCAGGACGATCCAAGCCTTCGCGACCTTCATGACCGGCGAGCTCTACGCGGTCCTGTGCGAGCACAGCATCCTCGGCCGGCTCGCCACCGCGGGCGGCCGGGGCGACGGCGCCGCGCTGGAGCGCGGCGCCCGGCTAAGCCTGCGCGATGCGGCGGCACTCCCGCACGACCTGTTTTCCGCGCGCACGCTGGCATTGGCCGGTGCACTTGCACCTGAGGCCGTCGCCGACTACCTTTCGGGTTTGCTGCTCGGCGCCGAGGTCGCCGCCGGGCGGCGCTGGCTCGAAAGACACGCGGTGATGGGGGGATCCGTGATTCTGGTCGGAGAAGCGGCGCTATGCGAGCGTTATCGGCGTGCGCTCGCGCTCGCCGGCATCGAGGCGGCGATGGGTGCACCCGACGCTGCCGCGACTGGATTGTGGCGCATCGCGCTCCACTCGGGGATGGTGGCACGATGAGTTCGCTGCACAGGTATCTGAGGCCGCTGCCGCTGGTCGCGGTGTTGCGCGGCATCACGCCGGCCGAAATCGACGCCGTGGGCGCAGCACTGGCCGACAACGGCTTCCGCATTCTGGAGGTACCTCTCAATTCGCCTGACCCGTTCGAAAGCATTACGCGCATGGCCCGCGAGTTCAGCGAGCATTGCCTCCTCGGCGCGGGCACGGTGCTGAAGGTTGAGGACGTGGCGCGTGTCGCCGACGCGGGCGGCGAGCTCATCGTCATGCCGCATGGCGACGTCGCAATCGTGCGCGAAGCCAAGCGCCTTGGGCTCGTATGCCTGCCGGGGGTGGCGACGACGACCGAGGCGTTCGCGGCGCTCGACGCGGGCGCCGACGGCCTCAAGATGTTTCCCGCGGAGCAGCTTTCGCCGGCGGTGCTGAAGGCCTGGCGCGCCGTACTGCCGAAGGACACGCTCATTTTCCCGGTCGGCGGCATCCGTCCCGACAACATGGCGGCGTACTGGGCAGTCGGCGCGAACGGCTTCGGCACGGGCTCGAATCTCTATCAGCCTGGCGCGGCTCCCGACGCCGTGCGCGCGGTCGCGGCGCAATACGCGGCCGCCTTCGCGGCGCTCAAGGCAAAGCGATGAGCGGCGAGCGCTTCGATCTGGTCGGATTGGGTGAACCGATGATCGAGCTCAACCAGACGCGGGGCGCCGGTGGCGAATACGTGCAGGGATTCGGCGGCGACACGTCGAATTGCACCATCGCCGCCGCGCGGCTCGGCGCGCGCGCTGCGTACATCACGCGGCTGGGCAACGATGCATTCGGCCGCAACTTTTTGGACCTGTGGCGGCGCGAAGCGGTGGACGCGACGGGAGTCGGCATCGATGCCGATGCGCCGACCGGCATCTACTTCGTCGCGCATGGCGCCAAGGGTCACGAATTCAGCTACCTGCGCGCGGGCTCGGCGGCGAGCCGCATGCGCCCGGCGGATCTGCCCTTGGCGGTGATCCGCGCGGCGAAGGTCCTGCACCTGTCCGGCATCAGCCAGGCGATCTCGGCTTCCGCGTGCGACGCGTGCTTCACCGCCATCGAGGCCGCTCGGACTGCGGGGGTCAAGATCTCCTACGACACCAATCTGCGCCTCAAGCTGTGGCCGTTGCCGCGGGCGCGGGCCATCATCCGCGCGAGCCTGGCGTTCGCCGATTGGGCGCTGCCGAGTCTCGACGACGCGAAGCTCTTGTTCGACTGCGAGGACTCCGACGCGATTCTCGATGCCTGCCACGCGGCCGGCGCACCGCTGGTCGTGCTGCGCTGCGGAGCCGACGGATGTGTCGTATCGGACGGCCGCCGGCGCGAGCGTATCGCCGGGTACCGGGTAAACGCGATCGATGCGACCGGCGCCGGCGACTGTTTCGACGGCGCGTTCGCCGTGCGGCTCGTTGCCGGTGACGATCCGGTCGCGGCGGCGCGCTACGCCAACGCCGCTGCCGCGCTGGCGACGACGGGCTACGGCGCAGTTGCGCCGCTGCCGCGCCACGCCGACGTCATCGCGCTCCTGGAGGAGAAAGTGGCGACGTGATCACCGCCACGTACCAGGAAGACCTGTTTCGCGACAAGGTCGCGCTGGTGTCGGGCGGGACGAGCGGTATCGGCGCGGCAATCGGCAACGCACTCGCCGAGCTCGGCGCGAGCGTCACCGTCACCGGAGCGACCCCGGCCGAGGCGGAGGATGCGCACGAGCGTGCGAGCTTCTGGGTCGAGCACGCCGCCGCGCTCGACGTTCGCGATAGTGCCGCGGTCACGGCGTTTCTCGCCGGATTTGCGAGCCTGGACATTCTCGTCAACTGCGCCGGCATCATCCGCCGCGGCGAAGAGCACGATCCGCGCGTTTTTGCGGACGTCGTCGACGTCAATCTGACCGGCACCATGCGTCTGTGCGCGGGCGCCCGGCCACTGCTGGCGAAGAGCAAGGGCTGCATCGTCAATACCGCGTCGGTGCTGGCGAGTTTCGGCGGCGCACTCGTTCCCGGCTACAGCGCGAGCAAGGGCGGCGTCGCGCAGCTCACCAAATCCCTGGCGATCGCGTATGCTGCGGAACAAATCCGGGTGAACGCGATTGCGCCCGGCTGGATCGCCACGCCTTTAACGCAGGCACTGCAGGACGACCCGGCGCGCAGCGACGCGATTCTGTCGCGCACGCCTTTCGGCCGCTGGGGGATCCCGGACGACGTCGCCGGGGCGGCGATCTTTCTGTGCTCGCCCGCAGCGTCGTTCATTACCGGCACGATCCTCGCCGTCGATGGCGGCTACACGGCCGCGTAAGTCATGGCACTCAACACCGCGATCCGCTATCTCAAGAAGGGCGAGTGGGCAAAGGCCCACGCAATCGTGCAGCAGGACGAATCCAAGCTCGGCTGCTGGGCGCACGGCATCGTGCATCTGGTCGAAGGCGATCTCGGCAACTCGCGTTACTGGTACCGCCGCGCGGGCCGGCCGTTTCCCAAGGACCGTGACGTCGACCGCGAAGTCGCGGAACTGACCACGGCGCTCAAGGCGATGCAGTGACCGCGGCGCTGATCCTGCCGTCCACCGGCATCCGGCCGGAAATCGCCACGGCCGCGATTCCCGGCGACGAGCGCGTCTGGGTGCCGCAAGCCAACGACGTATGGTTCCGGCCGCTTTTGTTCAACACCGTGACCGGAGGATGGTGCAACCTGCTGCGAGTGCGCCGCTCGGGTGTGCTGTCGCGGCATCGGCATCCGATGGCCGTCGTCGGTTATGTGATCAGGGGGCGCTGGCGCTATCTCGAGCACGATTGGGTCGCGGAGGAGGGCAGCTTCGTCTACGAGCCACCGGGGGAGATCCACACCCTGATCGTTCCCGACGATTGCGCCGAGATGATCACGTTCTTCAATATCGGCGGCGCGATGATCTATGTCGACGACGCGGGCCGGCAGACCGGTTACGAGGACGTATTCACCAAGATCGACATGTGCCGTGCGCATTATGCGGCGGCGGGACTGGGCGCCGATTACGTCGATCGGTTCGTGCGCTGAGCATTCTTGCGGCGCAGGTCCGGCGCCCGGGCAAGGAGGCGAGGCGATGATCGACGTTGCAATACCGGGCTACGGGCGGCTCGAGCTCGAGCATCTCGTTTGCGATTACAACGGGACGCTGGCCCGGGACGGCGTGTTGCTCGACGGCGTCGCTGCGCAACTGACCGCACTCGCCGCGAACCTGACAGTGCACGTCGTCACCGGCGACACGTTCGGAACCGCGCTGCGCTCGCTGCAGGGCCTCACCTGCGCGGTGACATTGTTGCCGTCCGAGGGCCAGGTGCAGGCCAAGCAGGCGTTCGTCACGAAGCTGGGCGCAGCCGGAGTGGTCGCTGTCGGCAACGGCCGCAACGACCGATTGATGCTCGAGGCGGCGGCTCTGGGCATTGCTGTCATCGGCGACGAGGGCTTGGCCGCCGACGCGATGCAGGCTTGCGACATCGTAGTGCGCCATGTCGCCGACGCTTTCGCGCTGTTGGAGAATCCGCAGCGGCTTGTTGCAAGCTTGCGGGTCTGATCGCCCGTTGAGCGCGAGGGGAGAGTCTGCATGTCCTGGAGCGGTGTGTTTGCAGTGGGCGGCGGTGCGGCCGTTGGCGCGTGGTTGCGCTGGGGACTCGGCATCGCGCTGAATCCGGTTTTTCCAACGGTGCCTCTCGGCACGTTGGCGGCGAATCTGATCGGTGGCCTGCTCATGGGCTTCGCGATGGAGGTTTTGACGCGCCATGCCGTATTGCCGCCGGAGATGCGCCTGCTGGTGACGACGGGTTTCCTGGGCGGTCTCACCACGTTCTCGACGTTTTCGGGCGAGGTCGTCACGCTGCTGCTGCGCAAGGAGTGGTTGTGGGGATCGATCGCAATCGGCTGCCACGTCGCCGGCTCGCTGGCGCTGACGATCGCGGGCATCATCATGGCCCGTGGACTCTATTCCTGGGGTGGCTCATGAGAGGTACACTGCTTCGCTTCTACGTGCATGAGAACCGCACGCACCGTCACATCGCCTTGTTTGAGTGGCTGCTCGAGCAGGCCAAGAAGATGGGTATCCACGGGGGGTCGGCGTTCCGCGCGATGGCCGGCTTCGGCCGCCACGGAATCCTCCACGAAGAGCATTTCTTCGAGCTCGCGGCCGACATGACCGTGACAGTCGAGTTCGTCGTCAGCGACGAAGAAGCCGAAAAGATGCTCGCACTCTTGCGCGCGGAGCGGGTAAGCATTTTCTACGCCCGCGCAGTGGCCGAGTTCGGCGCGATCGAAGGCGATCGCTGAACGCGAAGGGCAGGTCCGGCGAGCGAGTGTAAGGTAGACTGGTCGCAATTCATCTGCACAACGGAGTAAACGATGCCGCATGCCATTCGCATTCACAAGACCGGCGGTCCGGAAGTGCTGCAATGGGAGGAGGTCGCGGTCGGCGACCCAGGGCCCGGCGAAGCGCGCGTGCGCCAGACCGCGATCGGGCTCAATTACATCGACACCTATCAGCGCAGCGGCCTGTACAAGCTCGCGCTGCCTTCGGGCCTCGGCGGCGAAGGCGCCGGCGTAGTCGAGGCAGTCGGGGCTGGCGTCACCGACATCAAGGTCGGCGATCGCGTCGCATACTGCGGCGGCCCGCCGGGAGCGTATGCAGAAATTCGGGCGATGCCGGCCGATCGGCTGGTCAAGCTGCCCGACGGCGTGTCCGAGCGCACGGCGGCGACGCTGATGCTAAAGGGGCTTACCGTGCAGTATCTCTTGCGTCAGACTTTTCCGCTCAAAGGCGGCGAGACGATTCTCTTCCACGCTGCTGCCGGCGGGGTCGGCTCGATCGCCTGCCAATGGACGCGGGCGCTGGGCGTGACGATGATCGGTACCGTGGGCTCCGACGAGAAGGCGGCGATCGCCAAGGCCAACGGCTGCGCGCACACCATCGTCTATACACGCGAGAACTTCGTCGAGCGGGTTAAAGAGATCACGGGCGGCAAGGGCGTTCCGGTCGTCTATGACGCGGTGGGCAAGGACACGTTTCCGGCGTCGCTCGATTGCCTCAGCACGCGGGGAATGTTCGTAAGCTTTGGCAACTCGTCGGGACCGATCGCTGCGTTCGACATTCTGCTGTTGTCGCAAAAAGGCTCGCTCTATGCGACCCGGCCGACCCTGGTCACATATACGGCAACGCGCGCGGCGATGCTCGCAATGGCTGCGGAAATGTTCGAGCTGGTGAAGGCGGGAAAAATCGTCAGCGAAGCGCGCCAGACTTACGCGCTCAAGGACGCCGCGCAGGCGCATCGCGATCTCGAGGCGCGCAAGACGACCGGATCGACGTTGCTGCTTCCGTAATCCGCGGCTGCAGGTGCGA